>Ga0073934_10002341_pt1 | contig 40175 bp, 40 predicted proteins | sample LarsenN4metaG_FD_76834 | JGI IMG/M metagenome (GOLD analysis project Ga0073934, IMG submission 76834) | Hot spring sediment bacterial and archeal communities from British Columbia, Canada, to study Microbial Dark Matter (Phase II) - Larsen... ...
CGATCACGGCTGACCGAACCGAATCACCAGCGGGTCCTCGCTCTCGTCGACCGCGGGCGCCGTCGCGCCGTACCGGATGACCAGCGGGTCGTCGCGCACGTCGAGCGCTGGCTCGGTTGCCGTCACCGGGCTCGGGTTGGCGGTGGTGTCGTCGCCGTCGGTGACGACTGCGACGGTCGCGCCCACCGCGGCGGCGCCGACAACCGTCAACATGACGGCCCGGGCCGCAAGGCGACGAGGACGAAGGGTAATGGTTGCCGACATGACGGGTCTCCTCTCGGGCCGGTCCTTCCGGCCTCCGCAGGGGAGGCGTGAGCAACGGCGTCACACGCGAGAAGACGGATCGAAAAGATCTGTGAGACCCGGATTCACACCCGCCACGTGATCGGCACCCGAGGATCGGGTTGGTAACGACAGACGTAGCCGGTCCGCACCGTCGCGCCGAGATGGCGACCGAGGTCCGGGTGCTCGGAGGCGAGTTTCGCGAGGCTTGCCGAGATCGCCTTCTTCACCGCCTGCCGAGCCCGCTCGGCGTTCGTTCCGAAGGATCGGTCGCGACCGCCGAGCCCCGTCGCTCCCGCGAGCTCGTCGACCAGGAACTCGAGTTCGCTGCGGGCGCGGCTCGCTCGCTCCAGGTCGGCCCACTCGTCCGCCTCGTCGATCTCGCGCTGGAGCTCCTCGATCCGCGCGCGGTATTCGGTGCGCGCCCGCCCGTCGAGCACCTCGATCGTGCCTTGGGCGGCGACGTTGCGGCCGGCCATGCCGGCGAGCTCCAACGCGGGCACGTCTGCGCCCGGCCGCGCGAGCAGCGTCGCCAGGTACAGCAGCCCCTTGCCGTGCCGGAGCCGCGTCGCCTTCCCCGCGTACTCGATGGTCCAGTAGTCGCCCTCGCGCCGGAACGTCCCCTCCGACGGCGACGCCTCCCGCGCCGTGGCCGGGGGCTCGTGCCGCCGCACGAGTCTCGCCATGCCGAGCTGGCGCGCGAGTGACATCGCCTTCGTGGCGTGTTCTTCGGCACGCGCGGCGTCGATGTCCCGCAGGAAGCTCGCGTAGTCGGCGTGTGTCTGCGCGAGCCACGGAAGCGCACCCATCGCCGTGTGTGCTGTCACCGCCTGGTCGAAGTAGCGCACCGCGTCCGCGCTTCGCCCGAGAAGCGCGGACAGCACGCCCAGCGGGCGCGCGATCACACCTGCCGATGCCTCGGGGGGCGCCATGGCGTTCCGGTGCGCGTAGGGTGCGAGGCGATCGGCGATGCGCGCGGCAGGTTCGGTTTCACCGAGCTCCGCGACGGTATCGGCCATGACCGACAGTGTGAACATTGCATAGTTGCTCGCAGCGTCGATCGTCTCGTCGCTGAGACCAGCCATCTCGTCGTGCGCGCGGTCGAGTCGCCCGTCGGCGGCGAGCAGGCGCGCCAGCAGCGCACGAAGATGCGGGTACCAGGGGTACGCGTCGGCCGCACGTGCCAGCTCGTCGACGAGTTCGCCGGGCCGGTCCTGCGTCAACCGGAGCAGCGACATCTGTACGAAGTAGGCGCTGTCCGCGTCGAAGTGCAGCGAGCCTTGTCCTTCGGCCCGCCCCGCGAGGGCGAACCGCTCGACGTCTTCGAAACGCCCTTCGAAGAGCGCGACGGCCGCTTGCCCGATCGCAACCAGCCAGCGCTGCGCCGGCTGCTGCAGGCGCGTGGCGAGTGGAACGCAGGTGGTGACGTCTTCGCGCGCGCCGGCGAAGTCGCCGATCTCCCAACGCGCGACCCAGCGCGCGCAATACGCGACGATCAGTTGTTCCGGATCGCCGTCGCGGGACGCATTCTCGAGCATCTCCTCGGCGACCACCAGACGCTCGTCGGGTGAGTCGGCGTTCCAGATCGCGCCGTGGAAGCCGCCGAGGGCGTACGCGAGCGTGCGGGGGTCGCCCAACCGCCGCGCGATGGCAACTGCCTCGCGCGCCTCGGCGACGCGACGCGACGGGTCGGGGTCGCTCCGCCGGGCACCCGCGAGACGTGCGAGGAGATGGACCCGCTCGATCGTGTCGCCGGGGCCGACGGCGGCAAGAGCGTCCTGCAAGAGCGGAACGAGGTCGGTGTCGGCCCCGGCCCGGCACCACGCGAAGCGGCCACCGTATCCGAGCGCCGCGCGTGCCAACGCGGGGGCGCGCCGCCGCGCCCGAGCAAGCTCCGCGGCTTCCCGAAACGTGCTCTGGGCCGCCTCCAGACTTCCCGCGCGCGCCTGCGCGTCACCGAGCTCGAGCAACGCGTCCAGTCGCATGTCATCGAGGCCGGGCGCGCGCTCGACGAGCTCGAGCGCCGCGCCCAGTAAGCGGATCGCCTCCTCGTACGCGAGACGCCTCGCGGCCGCCTGCCCCGCGCCGAGCGCATGCTCCGCCGCCAGGGCGACATCGGCGACGGGTCCCGCCGCGATGTAGTGGTGCGCGACCTCACTCAGGTGGGGCTCGAGGTCGGGTGCGCGCAGTTGCTCGATGACTTCTGCAGCACGCAGGTGCGTGCGCGCCCGAACCGCCGCGGGCAACTATTCGTACAGCGTGTCGCGAACGAGAACGTGCGAGAAGCGAAGGTCACCTACCGCACTCGTCGTGCGCACGAGCAGCCCGGCCGCAAGGGCCTCGTCGATCGCGGTCAGCAATGTCTCCGGGTCGAGGTCGGTCAATGCCCGGAGGACGTCGAATGCCACGTCGCGACCGAGGATCGCGGCGGCGTCGAGCGTCGCCCGGCACGCGCTCGACAGCGCTGCGACGCGTCGCGAGATCGCCTCGTGCACGCCCTCGGGAACCTCGTCGGGCAAGCGGAAGGCTCCGTTCCCGGCGCGCGGGCCGGCAATCATCAGCCGTACCAGCTCGCTCACGAACAAAGGATTGCCTTCGGTGCGCGCCTCGAGCGCCGCGAGCACGTCACGAGCGACGTCGGCACCGGTCACGCGGCTGACGTACTCGGAGAGCTCGCCGGGGGCCAACCCCTCGAGCGTCAGCCGGCGCGCGTTCGGGACGCGCGTGAGCTCGGCGAGCGTCGCGGCGAGTGGGTGCTCACGCGTCAGCTCCGTCGAGCGATAGCCCACGATGAGCACGAGCCGGGCGTCGCGCGCCTCACGAGCGAGGTACTCGAGCAGGAGCAGTGACGGCGTATCGGCCGCGTGCACGTCGTCGAGCGCGACGACCAGCGCCTGCTCGCGTGCGGCAGTGGCTCGGAGGAACGAGGCCACCGCGTCGAAGAGCCGGAACCTCGCGGCATCGGACTCCGGCACCGCCTGCTGGGGGAGCTCGGGCAACACCTCGCACAGGTCCGGAACGATCTGCGCGAGGTGCTCGGCGCCAACACCCGCGAGGTCACGAACCGTCGAAGGTTCGAGCTCTCTCACGACGGCACGCAGCACCTGGACCCAGGGCCAGTACGCCGGTGCGCCGCCCGCCTCCCAGCACCGGCCCCAGACGACGCGCGCGCCCCGACCGCGCGCTTGCGCCGCGAAGCGATCGACGAGGCTGCTCTTGCCGATGCCCGGCTCGCCGCCGATCAGCACGAACGCACCGTCTCCGGACTCCGCCCGCGCGAGTGCCGCGTCGAGCACGTCGAGCTCGGCGGCCCGCCCGACGAAGGCGTCCCAGATGGTGCCGGGCATGCGGCGTCATCGTACGCTGCATGGGTAACGGCTCGACGTGGTGACGCGCGCTCACGCGCGCCGTCGCCAGACGAAGAACGCGGCCGTGCCGACGAGCACTGCGACCACGAGCCCGATCACGAGCGGCCCGTCCGAGCCACTGCCGTCTCCGTCGTCGTCACTCGTGAACGGCACGGGTTCGCTGGATCCGACGGTGCTCGTCGTCTCGGGCGCGGTCGTCGTCGAGGCCTCCGTCGTCGGCACCGGCAGCGTCGGCGCGACCTCACCGGCCGCGCCTGGGACGAGGTCGAGCACCGGTCCGGGCATCTCGGGCTCGGGACCGCCGGCCGGGAAGTCTTCGATCCAGCGGTCGACGTCGCCGTTGTCGTAGGTCTGGAGCACCTTGAACTGCAGCCGACCGGGCTCGGCCGGGAGCGGTCCGAGCGTGACGGTGAACGATTGGTCGCCGTCGGCGGGTGGGCCGCTCCACTCGACGCGGTCGGCGTGCACCGTGGCCGCCCAACCGGGTGCCTCGGTCGTCGCGTCGCGTGCTCCGACCTCGACACCTTCGGGGAAGTACAGCTCGACCTTCGACATCGCGGCGGCGTCGCGCTCGTCGGCCGCGTCCAGGGTCACGGTCACGATGCTTCCGGGGGCGACCTGGTCGGGGACGAACCCCGTGTGCGCTCCCGCAGGCGCGCCCGACAGCACGAGCAACGCGAGGACGAGCACCGGCCGCCGCATCCCGTCATCGTGGCATCTGCGAGACTCGGTCGGTGTATCGGGCGATGGTTGCGCTGGTCTGCTCGGCGGCACTGCTCACGGTCTCGTGCAGCGGGGACGACGACGGCACCGAACGTTCAGGCCCAGGGGATCGCGGGCAGGCCCCGGTGAGCGACGAGTTCCGCGCTCGACAGGACGAGTACCTGGAGTTCGCGACGGCCGCGCTCGACGTCGAAAGCCCGCTCAACGTCGTCGCGCACGCGGAACGCGCCGCGCGCGACGGCGGCTTCTCCTTCGACGCCTCGGCGGTCGGCCCGGACTCCTTCGCGGAGATCTTCGCGGAGATCGAGGCGTTCGAGGACACCACCGACTTCGACGTCCTCTACCTGTTGAACCTCTGGTACGGCTACGCGGACAGGCTCCCGGCCGCGACGCGGGACGCGATCGCGCAGCGGCTACTCGGGTTCAAGTACTGGTACACCGAGCCGACGCCCGACGGTGTCGTCGACCAGAAGTGGTACTGGTCGGAGAACCACCGCATCATCTTCCACGTCGACGAGTACCTGGCCGGGCTCGCGTTCCCCGACGCGACGTTCACGAACGACGGCCGTACGGGCGCGCAGCACGCGGCCGACGCGAAGGCGCGCATCCTCGCGTGGCTCGACGAGAAGGTGCGCTTCGGGTGGAGCGAGTGGCACTCCGACGTGTACTACCAGAAGGACGTCACGCCGCTGCTCACGCTCGTCGAGTTCGCGCCCGACGACGATGTCGCGAACCGGGCGGCGATGGTGCTCGACCTCGTGTTGCTCGACGTCGCGCTGCACCTGCAGCGCGGCAACTTCGGCGCGACCCACGGTCGCTCGTACATGAAGGACAAGAGCACGGCGGTCGACCAGGACACGTTCGGGCTCGCGAAGTTGCTCTTCGACGACACGACGGAGCCATACCAGTCGGCGAGCGACGCGGGTGCCGTGTTGTTCGCCCGAGCTCGTAAGTACGAGGTGCCGGAGGCCATACGCCGCATCGCCCGGCACGACGCGCCCATGGTCGACGAGGAGCGGATGAACGTGCCGCTCGACCCGCTCGCCCCCGTCGACGACGATCCCGAACCGCCGTACGGGATCGCGTTCGACGATCCGGACAACGTGCCGTTCTGGTGGGAGCGGGGCGCCCAGATCGCGTGGCAGGTGGTGCCGACGACGATCGCGACGCTCGACGAGCACGACCTGTGGGGCAGCGACTTCTTCAGCCCGTTCAAGCCTCTGCGCGACGCGGTCGGCGACAACATGGCCGCTGCGCAGGCGTTCGCGCAGAGCCAGGCGGCCGTCCTCAACTTCGGGCTGCTCAGCGAGGTGAGGACGTACACGTACCGGTCGGGCGACGCGATGCTGTCCACCGCGCAGGACTATCGGGCGGGGTTGTTCGGCGAGCAGTACCACGCGTGGCAGGCGACGCTCGACGAACATGCGCTCGTGTTCACGACGCACCCGAAGAACGAGCCGCAAGAAGGCACGGAGTGGCCCGACAGCGACGGCTACTGGACGGGCACCGGTTCGATGCCGCGTTCGGCGCAGCACGGGACCGCGGCGATCCACCTCTACGCGCCCGCGTTCGAGCCGCCGGGGCCACCGCTCGACCAGTTCCGATACCTCGACTACACCCACGCGTACTTCCCGCAGGAGCACTTCGACGAGGTCGTCGGCGACGGCAACTGGACGTTCGCGCGCAGGGGCGACGGCTTCGTCGCGTTGTTCTCCGCGCGGCCCGTTCGCTGGCGGGAGCACGACCCGGCGCGCGTCTTTACGCACGGTCTGACGCAACCGTTCGACCTCGTCGCGGAAGGCGGCGCGAACAACGTATGGATCGTCGAGGTGGGCGATGCTGCGACCTACGAGACGTTCGACGCGTTCCGGAGCGCAATCGCCGGCGCGCGCGTCTCGGTCGACGCCGACTTCCGCACCGCGGAGTACGAGTCGCCGAGCCAGGGTGTGATGCGCTTCGGGCTCGAGGGCGCCTTGACGGTCGACGGCAGCGAGGTCGCGTTCGGTGACGAACGCATGCGCAACCCGTTCGTCACGGTGCCGTTCGAAGGCCGGCGCTACGAGGTCGAGATCGACGGCGCTCGCCTCGTGCTGGACTTCGGCGCCTGGGAGCGCGACGAGACCTGAGGCCTCACGAGAGCCAGCTGCGCACGCGCGCGACCATCTCTTCCGTCTTCGCTCCCGCCGTGGCCAACAGTTCGCTGCGGGCCTGGAGGATCACGAGCCGTTCCTTGGTCTGCTTCGCCCAGCCGAGGTGCTCGTCCTCCTGCTGTTCGACCTCCTCGACCGCGGCCCGGAACTGGTCGCGCAGGTCGCCGTCCGGAAAGTGCTCCACGAGCTGCTGCAGCGTCTTCCAGTTCGCGTGGTCGACGCTCTCCGCGAGGAAGACGGCGTCGAGCATCGCCATCTCCTGTGTCATGACGTCGATCGATCCGCCGAGTGCGAACGTGGACTCGACGAGCTTCGTGTCCATTCCTTGCACTACGCGCGCTTGCGGGCTCACGTAGGCAGGGTTGCCGCCGCATGCCGCGACGAGGGTCTCGAGGATCTCGACGTGACGCTCGGTCTCGTCGCCGAACTCCTCGTACTTCCCGCGCAACATCGGGTTGTTGGTCCGAGCCGCGACGGAGCGATAGAGGTGGCGACCGCAGCGCTCGTGCGTGAGCATCGCGCTGAGCAGGTCGGCGACGAACGGGCCATTCAGGCCGGTCCCGGCCATGACCTCGGCGAGGAGGCCGGGAGTCACCTGTTGCGTCGGCTCGACGTAGAGCATCTCGTTCGGCTGCGCAGTCGCGCCCTGGTCCTTGGTGGGGGTGAGCATCGCCATGGAACGTCCTTCCTCACTTCACCTCGGCCAGCGGCCGGAGCGCGTCGATCGGGTGCGGGCCCTCGGTCTCGTCGCGGTAATCGCGGCCCTTCTCGGCTCGCGCCTCGTCGATCACCATCTCGCTCGGCGCGCCGCCCGCGTTCACGATCTCCTGGTGACGGAAGTAGCGGTGGTCGCGTGGGAGGGCGTCGACCGGTACGTAGGCGGGGCCGTCGGTCCGCAGCTCGTACTGGCTCGCGAGGATCTCGCGGACGTACTGCTTGTTGGGTTCGAACGTCACGGGGATGTCGGGCAGCGCGGGCGGGAGGATCTCGGCCGGGTCGACGCCCTCGTACTTGAGCAGCAGTTCGCACGCCGCGCCGAGCTGGCCGATCTCCATGTTGCAGTGCAGCTCCCACAGCGCCTTGATGCGCTGGTCGGTCTCCTGCTGCATCATCGACCAGTACAGATAGACCTCGTTGTACTCGTGGAACACGAGTTGCTTCAGCCACGAGTCGAGCGGATCGAGCAGCGATTCGTAGTGCGTCACGTGCTGCTCCTCGATCATGGCGATCTCGCCGTAGAGCCCGCGCGCGATCGGCTCGATCCAGTCGGTTCCGTGGTTCATGTAGAAGTTCATCGTCTGCTGCTCGCCCGCGACGATCGTCATGACGTGGAGGCGAGACAGTGGGTCGACCGTGTGCGTGGAGTAGTGGCCGCGCACGTCGTCGTACGGGTGGCGGTGCTCGAGGATCGTCGGTCGCCCGGGCGTGATCTCCGTGAGGCGCCCCGTGAGGTCGGAGGCTTCCTCGCCGTCGATGAGGTCGTAGAGGTTGGCGTAGCGATACAGGTGGTCGAAGTCCTCGAGCAGCGCGAAGTCGAGTGCCTGCTTGAGCATCGGGTCGGGCTCGTGGCGCGCGAGCCAGGCCGTGAGGTCGACCGCGACCTGCTCGTACCCAATCGTCGTTTCGAGCGGCGTCTGGTTCCCTGGATTGAGGTTGTTGACCGCCTTCTGCTGCTGCTGCTCCACGCGGCGGCTGAGCGCGAGATGCTGCTTGATCTCCGGGTTGTCGGTATGACGCGCGAACTGGTGGCTGAAGATGATCGACTCGACCTCGACGCCGTTCATCAGGATCACACGTGTCCGCGTGTAGGGCTCGGCGCCGTACTTGTCGTACGGCTCCGTGTTGAGCTCGTTCCAGCTCCGGAATTGGTCTTCGAGCGCGATGCCGCGCTCCTCGAGCGGGTTGAACGCCATGGTCGACCTCGGGTCGTCTCGTCGATCTCTAACGGATCTCTCTCGGTCGCACGCAACTACCCACGAACTCGCGCGGCGACCGCCCCGCGTAAAGCGCTGTTAAGGAGCCCCCTGGTGCACCGCGCGGTAGACGCGCTCGCGCAACGCGTTCGCTTCCTGTCGCGTCATCGTCCGGGCCGGATGGCGTAGCACCACGCGCAGGAGGACGTTCTTCTGGCCCGGGATGAGTCCCAGACGTTCGCGTGCCACGTCCGCAAGGTCCTCACCGGGCGTCTCGGACAAGACTTGCACCGCCTCGACGGCGTCGGCCTCTTCGCCGAGCACGTCGCGCACACGGTCGCCGAGCAACTCGACGTCGTCGTCGCCCGGTACCGCGACCGAGATGTCGCGCGTGATGGCCGGATGGTTCGACACCGGTCGATACAGCGAGCAGTCCAGCATCTGCCGAGCGACGCGCACGTCGCCCGACCGGAGCAGCCGGATGTCCGCCATCCCCTTGCGCAGCATGAGGATGCGGTCGAGCCCGAGACCCATCGCGAGGCCGGTGCGGTCGACGCCCGCGCCGCGCAGCACGTGCTCGGCCGCCAGCCCGCACTCGCCGATCTCGACCCAGTCGTCGCCGTTCGCGACGTCGATCTGGAGACCATCGGTCGTGTACGGATGCGCCCGAGGCTCGACGCGGTACTCGGCACCGGGGAGCACCGACCGCACCACGATCTCGACCATCTCCTTGAGGTCGCCCGCGTCGAGGGTGCGCGCCCGGGCGACGCGCCACAGATCGAGTTGGTGCGGCGTTCCCGTATGCAGACGGTCGATCGCGTCGCGCCGGTACACGACGCCCGGGCACACGATCAGCGTGTCGGGAGCGGTTGGGTCGAGCGCGCGCAAGGCAGCCGGGACGAGCGCGCTGGTATGACTGCGGAGCACGTGCACGGCGTCGACATAGCGCGTGTAGCGCGCGTCACGCGTGACGGCGTCGGGGTGGTAACCCAGCGCGTCGTAGTTGTCGGTGACGGGTACGACTCGTGATCCACGATGCTCGTGTACCTCGCATGCCCACGCTCGGCGCAGGGCGGCGACGGCGTCGGACACGAGGCGCTGGATCGCGTGCCGCCCCTGGGCCGGGTCAGTGAGGTCGCGGACGGCGAGCGCGCGAGCGAGATCGGTAGGGGAAAGCGGTTGCAGCGACATCGAGAGCTCCTTCGCAGCGGCGGGGCGGCGGGTGAGATGCCCCCGGGCCGCCGGCGCCGGGAAGGAGCGACGTCAGCGCGCGCCCGCCCCCCGGTGCCCGTGCAGGGCCCGGGGGCGAGAAAATCGCTGCGCGCGCGTTTGGCTCACGACGCGCAGGATAGCCGCTACTGCGCGTTGGTGATGATGGAGAACGCCGCACCGTTGGAATCGGCAAGCGCCGCGATGCGGCCCACACCGGGAATGTCGAACGGTTCGGCCAGCACCGTCGCTCCGAGCTCACGCGCCGTCGCGGCCGCGGCATCGGTGTCTGCGACGGTGAAGTACACCATCCAGTGCGGTGGGATGCCTTCGGCCGGCGGCTTCAACGCGCCCGCGATCCCGTTTCCGTCGAGCTGGAAGACCGTGTAGTCCATGCCCTCGAAGGGAACCGCCTGCCAGCCGAACACCCTTTCGTAGAACGCGCTGGCCGCGGCGATGTCGGGGGTGACGAGCTCGTTCCAACTGTACGCGCCGGGCTCGTTGACCACCTGCGAGCCGATGTGGTTCTTCGGCTGCCAGGCGCAGATCGCCGCGCCCGTCGGATCGGCGAACACGGCCATGCGACCCGCGTCCAGTACGTCCATCGCCGGCATCACGACCGTGCCGCCGGCACCGGGCACCGACACCGCAGTCGCGTCGACGTCGGCGACGGTGACGTACGACTGCCAGACCGGCGGCATGCCGGGCATGCCACCGAGGCCCGCGACGTGGCGCCCGCGCATGAGCGCGATGGAGTAGGGCGCGCCCGGTTGGTCCTCCCACTCCCAGCCGAACAGGCCCGTGTAGAAGCGCTTCGACGCGGCGGTGTCGGACGACGCGAGGTCGACCCACGACGGGGTCCCGGGTTCGTACGAGTCGCGATCGGGCATGGCATCTCTCCTTGTACGTCGTGGGCGGGTGCAGTCGTGGGCCGGTGCACGTGCCGGGCGGGCAGCCCCTCGCCGGCGCGCACAGTACCTTCGGTTTTTCAACTGCACAAGGGAAACTCCGTGATAAGGTCGGCACGATGCCGCGGACGCACGAGCGGCGCTCGTACCAGCAGTTCTGCCCGATCTCGCGATCGCTGGATCTGCTGGGCGAACGCTGGACGATCCTCATCGTCCGCGAGCTCGCCGCCGGGCCCCGGCGTTATACCGACCTGCGCGACCACCTTCCCGGCATGTGGTCGAACCTCCTCGCGCAGCGCCTCCGCGACCTCGAGGCGGCCGGCATCGTCCGCCGTGCCGAGCTGCCCCCACCGGCGGCCCGCACCGTCTACGAGCTGACGCCGCGCGGACGCGAGCTCGTCCCCGTGCTGTACGAGCTCGCCCGCTTCGGGTTGGCGTACCTCGACCTGCCCACCGAGGACCAGCCGTTGCTCCCGCACCTGCTGCCCGAGGGCATCAGGGCGATGGCACTGATCGAGGCGCTCCCGTCACGCCCCTTCGTAGCGCACCTCGCGCTCGACGTCGGCGACTACACGATCACGGTGAGCACGACGGGCGCACCGCTGGTCGAGCGGATCCGGGTCCGCGAAGGGCGGCCGGCCGGTGCCGACGTGACGTTGCGGGGCTCGCTCGTCGAGATGCTGTGGGTGCGGCGGGGCGACGCGTCACTCGACGCGACGAACATCACGATCGAGGGGTCGCCGCGGCACGTGGCCGCGCTGCGCGACCTCTTCGATCTTCACGAGCGCTGAGCGCGCCCACGACGCTCGTGACGAGGTCCGCGACGAACGTGTCGTGATCGACGACGGAGCGCCGCGCACTGACACGCACCGCCCGGTTCGCGAGCGCGTGGGTCACGAAGAGCACGACGTTGGCGACCCTCGTTGCGCGTACGTCGGCCGGCAGGTCGTCGAGCGTCGCAGCCATCGCCTCGACGCACCGCCGCGCGTTCGGCGGCTCGGTCAGCAGCTCGTCGCGCAGCCCGAGCTCGGCCACGACCTGCGTGACGATGCGGAGGTAGTCGCGTCCGGACGGCGAGAGCAGCGCCTGCGCGAGCGGCTCGACGAGCGCGGCGGTGTATCCCCGAAGGTCGCCGGCACGCTCGAGCCACGCGGCGCGGGCCGCGTCGATGGGTTCCTGGTGGCGGGCGACGATCGCCCGCAACAGGTTTTCCCGTGATCCGAAGTGATATTGCAGCGCCGACGCGTTGCGCTGGCCGGCAGCCTCGTGGACCTCGCGCACCGTGACGTTGTGGATGCCCCGCTCGGCGAAGAGGCGCGTCGCCGCATCGAGGAGCTGCTCGCGGGTCGCGGTTGCGTCGCGCGGCACGCGGGGTCAGTACGGCCGGTCGCCGACGATCGCGACGCGCTCCATCACACGCCGCGCCGGGAAGTAGTCGGAAGCGGCGTAGTGCTGGACCGCGCGGTTGTCCCACATCGCGATGTCGCCCGCGCGCCAGCGCCACCGGCACTGGTATTCGGGGAACGTCGCCTGCCGGGCGAGGTACTCGAGCAGCGCCGCGCTCTCGTCGGCGTCCAGCCCGAGGAGGCGCGTCGTGAACACGCCATTGACGAACAGCGTCCTGCGTCCGGTGTCGGGGTGCGTCCGGACGACGGGGTGCTCGACCACCGGATACCGAGCCCGGAGATGTTCCCGCTCGCTCGCGCTCACGAGAAAGCCGAACGTCGGCATGAAATCGTGCTCGGCGCGCATGCCGTCGATCCGTTCCTTCACGTCGACCGGCAGGTTGTCGTACGCGACGGCCATGTCGGCGAAGAGCGTGTCACCACCGACCGCCGGGACCTCGACGGCGCGCAGGATCGCGGCCATCGCCGGGCGCTCGCGCCAGGTGACGTCGGTGTGCCAGACGTTCTCGTAGCCGCCGACGCGGTCGTTCTTCTCGAAGCGTGCGACCTCGTCGGTGTCGCCGGCCGGGATGAACGGATGCTCCTCCAAGTCGCCCCACATGCGCGCGAACGCAAGCTGCTGCTCGGATTCGAGCTCCTGGTCGCGGAAGAAGATGACCTTCCACTCGAGCAGGCACCGCCGGATCTCCGCGAACGTCTGCGCGTCGAGCCGCTCCGCGAGATCCACGCCGGTCACGACGGCACCGATCGTCGGCGTGAGCGGTTCGACGCCGATTCGGCGGTAGGGCGAGGGGTCCCACGCCTCGGGCACGCGCCGCAGCGTGCGAGGCCCGGCGAGCATCGGTGTGACGGCCATGGTCCCTCCCGCGGGTTCTAATGACTTACATTAGAACCCGCCGGGGCGGACCGGTCAACCCCTTCAGAGGAGCCGACCGGCGCTGAACGGCTCGGTTCCGTTGGCGAGCTGCACCGCGTCGAACCCGGGGTGCGCCCGCATGTAGTCGAGCATCTCGTCGAGATCCGAGACGCCGTTCGAACCCGCGAGGGGCGCGAGCGCGAGCGTCACCAGCACGCCGATCGCCTCACCCTGGGCGTCGACGAACGCACTGCCGGAGTCGCCCGGGACGCCCGGGGTCAAGGTGTAGACCTGATGCGACCATCCGGCGGTGGTGCCCAGGCTCACGCCCCGCTTCGGACTGAGCTGCGTGATCCCGAGGCGCAACGAGGAGTTGCCGTAGGAGTACACGCTCTCACCGAGCGTCGTGTCGTCGGTGTCGAGCCCGGTCGGTCCGCCCCAGAAGGGGATCGACGGGTTCACCCGCTGATGGTCGACCGGGTCGAGGCGAACGAGCGCGAAGTCGTTGTAGGCACAGGCGTCGGGATCGGTCTCACCGACCGCCCGCATCGTCAGCCACGAGCTGTACACGAGCGAGCCCGCCCGCGTGGCCCCCGCCACCTCGACCGGAGTGCCGAGCGGCAACGACCCGGCGAGGCACCCGTCGGTGTCGGTCGCCGCGCCGGTCGCCGCGCAGTGCGCGGCTTGCCCGAGGAACACGTCGGTACCGTCGGTGAACACGAAGTTCGCCGTGCACTGCCCACCCGCCGTGAACGTTTGCACGCCCGGGTGGATGGTCGCGGTCGAAGCGGGCGCCCATTGGGGAGCGGCACCGGACGGCGCGGCGAACGGGAAGACGGCGACGGCAGTCACGACGAGTGCAGTGGCAAGTCGGCGCATGCCGCCCGGTTACCCACGAGAAACGTTTTGAAGCCCGGCGGCCGGGGTACACCGCCGGGCTTCGTGGCGCACGAGGTACGTCGCGCGTCAATCAGGACGCGTCGCCGGATCCCTCGTCGTCACTCTCCGGGCGGGCCGGGCGCTGCGGACCCTCGTTCACGAACGTCGTGATCCGCTCGCGCGCCTCGTCGACCATCGCGTCGATCACCGCGTCCACGTCGACGCCGAGCTCGGCCGCCACCTCGGCGATCGTCTGCCCGTCGCGGAGGCGCTCCACGAGGTCGGCCCGTTCGATGCCGAGCGCACCGGCCGCGGCATCGAACCCGGGACCGGCGAACCCGTGGTGGACGCGGAAGTGACCAGGCCCGCCGTGCAGGCGACCGCCTTCGTTGACGACCTCGGTCACGTGCTCGCGGACTTCGGCTTCGTCGCGGCCGGTCTGCTCGACGATGTCCGTGACCATCGCGTCGACCACGGCGTCCACGTCGACGCCGAGCTCGGTCGCGACCTCGGCGACCGTCTGGCCGTCGCGCAGCCGTTCGAGCAGGTCGACGACCTCGATTCCGAGTGCCTCCGCGGCCGCGTCGAGCGGTCCGGGGCGGAACCGGCCGCGGAAGCCCTCGCCGAGCGGTGCTTCCGTGCCGGTGTCGTCGGTCGCCTCCTGGGCTCCCGACACGGCGGGAACGCCGACGAGCGCGCCCGCGACACCACCGGCGGCCACTGCGGCGCTGACTGCCAACGGTGCGAGAAATCGACGGCGGTTCATGTCCAAGCTCCTTGTTCGTGTCCGGTGACATCGCAAAGCTTCGGGTCCCGCCCTGGGAACCGCCTGGGAGCACGCGTAGAACCTGCGAGGAACGCGCACAGGGGGCTCACAGTCGAAGCACAGGAACCCGCGCGACGATGGATCCGTGGGAGATCGCGTCCTCGTCGTCGACGACGAGCCGAACATCACGGACCTGGTCGCGACCACGCTGCGCTACGAGGGCTTCGACGTCGAGGTCGCCGGTACCGGGACCGACGCGCTGCGCATCGCGGCGACCTTCCGGCCCGACCTGCTCGTGCTCGACGTCATGCTGCCCGACCGCGACGGCTTCGAGCTGTTGAAGCGGCTGCGGGCCGACGGGACCCACGTCCCGGTCGTGTTCCTCACCGCGCGCGACTCCACCGAGGACAAAGTGAAGGGCCTCACCGTCGGCGGCGACGACTACGTGACGAAGCCGTTCAGCCTCGAAGAGCTCGTCGCTCGGGTGCGCGCCGTCTTGCGCCGCGCCAACGGGCCCGCGGCGGAGAACGCCAAGCTCGTGTTCGCCGACCTCGAGCTCGACGACGACACCCACGAGGTGTGGCGCGGCCGCACGCGCATCGACCTCACGCCGACCGAGTACAAGCTGCTGCGCTACCTGATGCTCAACGCGCGCCGCGCGCTCTCGAAGTCGCAGATCCTCGACCACGTGTGGGAGTACGACTTCGGCGGGGACGCGAACGTCGTCGAGACGTATGTGAGCTACCTCCGCAAGAAGCTCGACCCGCTCGGCCCTCCGCTCATCCACACCATTCGCGGCATCGGCTACACGATGCGCACGCCCGACGTGGCCTGAGATGTCGCTGCGCGCCCGCCTGTCGCTCGGGCTGGTCGTGCTCGCCGCGTTCGCCCTCGCCGTCGCGGGCGTCGTCACCTATTCCACGCTGCGCGACTACCTCTACGACCGGCTCGACCGGCAGCTCGACACCGACATCCGCCGGCCGGTGACCACCGAGCGCACGCCCCTCGCACCCGGCGGGTATCTCGTGATCACCGGTCCCCGCGGTGAGCGGGCGGTCGCACTCGGCTACCCCGACGAGCCCGAGCCCGACCTCGAAGGCGTGTCGTACGGGTACCAGACGGTCGACGCGGTCGACGGGGCGCGGGACTTCCGCGTGCTCATGACCGACTTCCGTGGCCAGACGCGCATCCTCGCGCTGCCGCTCGACGACATCGACCGCACGCTCGACCGGCTCTTCGTGACCGAGCTCGTGGTCGCCGCGCTCGTGCTCGCAGCGCTCGCGGCGCTGGGTTGGTACTTCGTCCATCGGGAACTGCGCCCCCTCGAACAGATGGGCGCGACGGCCGGCGCCATCGCGGCGGGCGACCTGTCGCAGCGCGTCGAGACCGCGAACGAGCAGACCGAGGTCGGGCGGCTCGGTCTGGCGCTGAACGCGATGCTGGGGCAGATCGAGCAGGCATTCGCCGAGCGCGAAGAGTCGGAGACCCGGCTGCGCCGCTTCGTCGCGGACGCGTCCCACGAGCTGCGCACGCCGCTGACCTCGATCCGGGGGTACTCCGAGCTCTTCCGCCGCGGTGCCGACCAGCGCCCCGACGACCTGGCGAAGGCGATGCGCCGGATCGAGGAGGAAGCGGCGCGCATGGGGATCCTGGTCGACGACCTGCTCCTGCTCGCCCGGCTCGACCAGGGCCGCGCGCTCGAGCGGGCGCCGGTCGACGTCACCCGCCTGGCCGAGGACGCGGTGAGCGACGCACGCGCGGTCGCGCCCGAGCACACCATCGAGCTGCATGCCAACGGCGCGCTGACGGTCGCGGGCGACGAGCCCCGCCTGCGGCAGGTGCTCGCGAACCTGCTCACCAACGCGTGCACCCACACGCCGCCGGGGACGCGAGTCGACGTCCGCGTGCGTCGTGAGGGCGAGAGCGCGGTCGTCGAGGTCGCCGACGACGGTCCAGGTCTGGCGGCCGACGAGGCCGCCCACGCGTTCGACCGGTTCTGGCGCGCGGACACGTCACGCGCGCGAACCAGCGGTGGGGTCGGCCTGGGGCTGTCGATCGTCGCCGCGATCACACACGCGCACGGCGGGACCGTCGCGGTCGAGAGCACCCCGGGAGCGGGCGCGACGTTCCGCGTACGGCTTCCCGCGGACGGCGCATGAGACGGGCACTCCTGGCTGCGGCCGCGGTGCTCGGGCTCGCGCTCGGGCTCGGGACACCGGCAGGTGCGCAGCGAGCGGGCGAGCGGATCACCGACTACCAGGTGCTGATCGACGTGGCCTCCGACGGCCGGCTCACCGTGACCGAGACGATCGACTACGACTTCGGGGACGTCGAGCGGCACGGCATCATCCGCGACCTCGTACGCCGCGAGGACTTCGACGGAGAACGCCTGCGGCGCTACGACCTCGACATCGTGAGCGCGACGGTCGACGGCATGCAGCTGCCGTACGACGTCTCGGCGGCGGGGCGGTACCTCTCGGTGCGCCTGGGCGACCCCGACCGGACGGTGACCGGCTCACACACGTACGCGCTCACCTATACGGTCGGCGGCGCGCTGCTGCCGTTCGCGGATCACGACGAGCTGTACTGGGACGCGCTCGGGCATCAGTGGTCGGTACCGATTGCTCGGGCCGCGATCACGGTCACGACACCTCGCGCGCCCACCGCGGTGACGTGCTACGCGGGCGCGCTGTACAGCTCGCTCCCCTGCGAGAACTCGACGACCGACGGAGCGACCTCGCACTTCACCGCGCGCGACCTCTTCCCGCACGAAGGCGTCACCGTCGTCGTGGGGATCCCGAAGGGCGCGATCGATCCCCCGCCCCAATTGCTGTTCGTCGACGAGCACACCCTGTCCGAGGCGTTCACGCTCGACTCCAAGCGCGGCGCACTCGCTGCCGCGGTCGGCACGGTGAGCATCGGCGGCGTCCTGCTGCTCGCCCGCCGGGGACGTGACCGCCGCTTCTCCGGCTCGCACGTCGACGTCGCGCTGGGCAACGTCTCGGGGTACGACGAGCGTGTCCCGTTGTTCGGCCGCGACGACCCGCCGGTCGAGTTCGTCCCACCGGACGGCGTCCGGCCCGGACAGGTCGGGACGCTCGTCGACGAGCGGGCGAACCTCGTCGACGTCACCGCGACCATCGTGGACCTCGCAGTGCGCGGCGCCCTCCGGATCAGCGAGGTCGAAGGCGTGAAGCACGACTACGAGCTCGAGCGCCTCGAGAGCACGGACGAGCTCACGGAATACGAGGCGAAGCTCCGCAATGCGCTTTTCGCCGGCGGACCCACGGTGCGGTTGTCCGACCTCAAGTACGAGTTCCAGCCGCAGCTCGCCACGGTCCGGGCGGCGCTGTACGAGGACGCGGTGCAGCGTGGTTGGTACCGCATGCGCCCCGACATCACGCGGCTCGCCTGGCGCGTGCTGGGCGTCGCACTGCTCGTGCTCGGAATCGCCGTCACGGTGGTCGTGGCACTCGTCTCGTCGTTCGGGATCGTCGCGTTGCCGCTCGTACTCGCCGGCGTGGTGATGCTGTTCGCCGGTGGGCGGATGCCGGCGCGCACCGCGAAGGGCTACGCGCTGCTGTCGCGGATCCGCGGCTTTCGCCGGCTCTTCGACGAGAGCGACGAAGACCTGCGCGCGCGGTTCGCCGAAGAGCACGGGATCTTCTCGCAGTACCTTCCGTACGCCATCGTGTTCGGCTGCACCGAGAAGTGGGCGCGTGCCTTCGAAGGCCTCGATGCCGAGCGCCTCGGCACCCAGTCGTGGTACTCGGGTTCGGATGCGTTCACCTTCTCCGCCGTCGGTTTCGCCGCCGCGATCGACGACTTCGGGACGACGACGACCGGGACGCTGTACGCGAGCCAGCCCTCGTCGTCGAGCTCGAGCGGCTTCGGTGGCGGGGGCTTCTCGGGCGGCGGCGGCGGAGGCGGCGGCGGCAGCAGTTGGTGACAGCTACACGCGCACGACGAGCTTGCCGAGATGGTCGCCCGCGAACAGGCGCACGAGCGCCTCCGGTGCGCGCTCGAGCCCATCGAGCACGTGTTCGCGGTGCCGGATCTTTCCCTCGCGCACCCACTGGGCGAGCTGCGCCGACGCCTCGCCGTAACGGTCCCAACTGTCAAAGGTGTTGAAGCCCTCCAAGCGCGCACGCCGCCCCATGACGTAGCGCAGGTTGCGCAGCGGAGGCGCGGGCGCGTCGCTGTCGTAGGTCGAGATGTCGCCACAGAGCACCACCCGACCCCGCATCGCGATGCGGCGCAGCACCGTGTCGAGCAGCTCGCCGCCGACGTTGTCGAAGTAGACGTCGACCCCTCGAGGCGCGAGCTCCTTGAGGCGAGTGCCGACGTCTTCGCCCTTGTAGTCGACGCACGCGTCGAAGCCGAGCTCGTCGACGACCCACGCACACTTCGCCGGACCACCCGCGATGCCGATCACCCGGGCGCCGCGCAGCTTCGCGATCTGCCCCGCGATCGAACCGACGCCACCCGCCGCGGCCGAAACGACGAACGTCTCGCCCGCCACGGGTGCTCCCACGTCGACGACGCCGAAGTAGGCCGTGAGCCCGACATGCCCGAGCACGTTGAGGACGTCGAGCAACTCGGTGCCCGGCTCGATCATCGTGACGGGCGGGAACTCGTCCGCGGTGACGACGCGGTACCGCTGCCAACCCGTCAGCGCCATGAACGCCCGGCCGAGCGGGTACTTCTGCGCGTCGTCGGTCTCGACGACGACACCCACGCCATTGGAGCGCACGACCTCGCCGATCGCGACGCCCGGCATGTAGTTGCCGCCCTCGTTGATCCAGCCGCGGATCGTCGGGTCGATGCCGAGGTAGCGCACTTCCAGGAGCGCGCCGCCCGCGGGCACGACAGGCCGCGGCGCGTCGATGATGTCGAAGCACGCCTCCGTCACCCGTCCCTGCGGCCGCTTGGCGAGGACGACTTGCCGGTTCAGGTTCTCGGACTCCAACTCCGCCACGCTCGCAGTCTGGCACGGCGTACGCTCCGCCGGGCATGGCCGACATCCCGCTTCCGATCGAGGTCGAGGACCTCACTCCCGACTGGTTCTCGCTCGCACTCGGCCGACCGGTGACGCGCGTGGAAGTGACCGACCGGCACTCGGGCACCACCGGCCGAGCGTGCATCGCGCTCGAAGGCGAACGTGTCCCCGAGACGGTGTTCGTGAAGCTACCGCCCTTCGACACGGCGCAACGCCGGTTCGTCGACGACGTCGGCATGGGGATCACCGAGGCGCGCTTCTACCGCGACCTCGCGACCGAGGTGCCGCTGCGCGTCCCAGGCGTCTTCTTCGCCGGCTACGAAGCCGGCGCCGACGGCGACCGCTACGTCATGGTGCTCGAGGACCTCGCCGCGAGCGGCTGCCGCTTTCCGTCACCCGCCGACGACGACATCGCCGCACGGGCACTCGACATCACCGAGCAGCTCGCGCCGTTCCATGCGCGCTACTGGGAAAGCGACCGCTTTCGCGACGGAGACCTCGCGTGGGTCGCCCCCAAGGGAACCGGTCGCGGCGACGGAGGTGCGACGTTCGTGCAGACGGCGCTCGACCGTCTCGCAGATCGGCTCCCCGACGGGTTCGTCGCACTCGCAGAGCTGTACGTCGCGCACTCGCGCGACATCGTTCGCATGTACGGCGAGGGCGCCCGCACGCTGGTGCACGGCGACTCGCATCTCGGCAACCTGTTCGTCGACGGCGACCGGACGGGGTTCCTCGACTGGGCGATGCTCGGGCACGCGCCCGGTATGCGCGACCTGACCTACGTGCTCACGAACTCGGTGCCGACCGAAGTACGGCGCGCCTCGGAACGCGCGCTCGTTGCCCGCTACTGCGAGCTTCTCGCGGTGCACGGCGTCGAGTTCCCCTTCGCGGACGCATGGGAGCAGTACCGTCTCTTCTCCGTCTACTCCTGGGTCGCGGCGACCTGCACCGCGGCCATGGGCTCGAAGTGGCAGCCCGAGCACGTCGGGCTCGGCGGTACCGCGCGGGCGACGGTCGCGGCGATGGATCTGGACGCGCTTGGCCTCCTGCACGAACGCTTGTAGCGTGCGTCCATGGCGCTCTACGACACCCCGATCGCGGCCCTCGACGGCACTCCGGACGTGCTCGCCCAGCAGAAGGGCAAGGTCACGTTGCTCGTGAACGTCGCGTCGAAGTGTGGCCTGACCCCGCAGTACGAGGGTCTCGAGCGGCTCCAGAAGCAATACGGCGATCAAGGGTTCACGGTGATCGGTGTGCCGTGCAACCAGTTCGGCGCGCAGGAACCGGGCTCCCCCGACGAGATCCAGACCTTCTGCAGCACCACGTACGGCGTGACGTTCCCCCTCACCGAGAAGATCGAGGTCAACGGCGACAACCGCCATCCGCTCTACGACACGCTCACCCAGGTCGCGGACTCCGAAGGTCACACGGGCGACATCCGCTGGAACTTCGAGAAGTTCCTGGTTTCGCGCGAAGGCGACGTGCTCGCGCGGTTCTCGCCGCTCGCGGAGCCCGAGTCGCCCGAGGTCGTGGAAGCGATCAACGCCGCGCTCGCGTGAGCCACGGCTCTTCGCGAGCTCTCACGACCCAAACGGTCGCCGTATGACGCAAGAACCGGTGTTGGAGCGGTTCCGCCTCGACGGCGCGGTCGCGATCGTCACCGGTGCCGGCAAGGGCATCGGAGCGGGGACCGCCGTCGCGCTGGCGGAAGCGGGCGCCGACGTCGTGTGCGCGGCACGTACGCAGTCCGACATCAACGCCACGGCCGACGCCGTTCGCGGCCGGGGACGCCGAGCGCTCGCCGTCGCGACCGACGTGACCCGAACCGACGACCTCGAGCGGCTCGTGCGGGCGACGATCGACGAGTTCGGCCGGCTCGACGTCCTCGTCAACAACGCCGGCGGCTGGCTCCCGCGACCGTTGCTCGAGACCAGCGAGCGGGCGTTCGAGGCGGCGCTGAGGTTCAACGTCACCTCGGTCTTCCTGCTCACCAAGCTCGCGGTGCCCGAGATGGTGGCGAACGGTGGCGGGAGCATCGTCAACATCTCGTCGCGCTCGGCGAGCATGGTGCAGCCCTGCTTCGTCGCGTACGCGACCGCCAAGGCGGCGCTGTCGATGATGACTCGCGCGATGGCGCCCGAGCTCGCGCCGAAGGTCCGTGTGAACGCAATCGAGGTTGGCGGCGTCGAGACGCAAGGCCTCGCGCACGTCCTCACCGACGACGACGTCCGCCGGCAGCTCGAGGACAACACCCCCATGCAGCGGGTCGGCCGCCCCGACGACATCGCAGCCGCGGTCGTCTACCTCGCGTCACCCGCGTCGTCGTGGGTGACGGGAAAGATCTTCGAGGTCGACGGCGGCGTCGAGGCACCCGCGTTCACGATCCCGTTCGAACGCCTCTGACCGGTCCCGCTCGGTCGGTGGCGGCACGGCCGGCCAGCAGGGGGAGGTCGAGATAGGTCGCGATGCCGGGGGGTGCTTCGCAGACGTACGGGATGGCGTTCACGCAGTGCATGGCCGGCGCGATGAGGCCGATCTCGGGTTGCTCGCCGACGACAGGCGGGTGGAGCCCGTGGAACGTGACCTCGACGGGCGGTTCGGCGTCGAGCGCGACCTCGAACCGCTGCCCGTGCGGGCCGAACGTCCACGGCGGGTCGAGCTCGCTCTCCCCCATCAACCAGTTCACTCGGACCGTCACGACCGGCTCACCCCGGACTGTGCCCTCCCAGGTGAAGCGCTGCGCGGCACACGTCCCCGCGTCGATGACGCCGACCGGCGTCTCCAGCGGTCGCGTCGCGACAGCCATCTCGTGCGTCGAGCGCTTCTCGGGATCGAGCGCGAACCCCAGCGCGGCAGCGATCATGTCGATCGACTGCGTGAAGCCGTGTCCGAGGATGTCGAGCATGGGACTCTTCGCCGCCTCGTCGGGCGACTTGCCGAAGAGCATGACTTCGCGCACGACGAGTTCGGTCGGGTAGTTGCGGATGTCGGAGAACTCCTCGGCGCGTACGTGACGCACATTGCGACACAGCGCGGAGAGCATCAGCGGGAAGCGCTCGGTGATGCCGCCGGGGTTGATGCCCGTCCCGTGCAGCGTGACGCCGCCGGAGCGGCACGCGGCCTCGAGCGCGGCGACGCCCGGTGTGTCGCCCGGGTAGATCCACCCGACCGGTGTGACGACGTTCTTGCCGGACTCGAGCAGCCGGATCACGTCGCGCGTGCTCGCGAGGACTGGCGAGTAGACGACTGCGTCGGCATCGAGCGCGCAGATCTCGTCGAGCGTGCCGCTCGCGCGCACGCCGATCGGGCCGATTCCGCAGATCTCGCCGACGTCGCGCCCGACCTTGTCGGGCGAGTGCACCCACGCCCCGACGAGGTCGAGCTCGGGATGCGCGAGCACGCCCTTGATCGCTTCCTGCCCGACGAAGCCGGTCGCCCACTGGATCACTCGGTACATCTTCGGGATCGTAGAGGTACGTTCGAGGCGTGGCGCAGGATTGGCGGGCGTGGCACGACCGATACGACAGCGACAGCCGACTCCGAACCCGGCTCGACATCGTGCAACGACGCATCCGCGACGCGCTCGACGCGGCACCACCGGGAGCGGTGCGGGTGATCAGCCTGTGCTCCGGGCAGGGGCGTGACCTGTTGGGTGTGCTCGACGACCACCCGCGCGCGCCCGACGTGCGCGGCCGCCTCGTGGAGCTGGATCCGGTCTTGGCGGAGCAGGCACGCGCCGCGGCACCACCCGGCATCGACGTCGTGTGCGGGGACGCGTCGACGACCAGTGCCTACGACGGAGCGGTACCCGCCGACCTCGTGCTCGTGTGCGGCGTCTTCGGCAACGTGCCCGACGACGACGTCGAGCGGACGGTCGCCATGCTGCCGACGCTGTGCGCGCCGCAGGCAACCGTCATCTGGACTCGGCATCGCCGTCCGCCCGACCTGACCCTCGCGATCCGGCGTTGGTTCGGGGCGGCCGGCTTTCGCGAGCTCGCATTCGACGCACCGCCCGACCTCGTCTTCGGCGTCGGGACGAACCGTCTCGCGCGCGCACCGAGTCCGTACGAACGCGGTATGCGTATGTTCACCTTCGTCGGATACGAGTCACTCGGGGAGGGATGAGACGACCGGACGTCCGAATCGCATACGACGCACGAATTCTTGCGGTAGCACGACGCTGTGCGGCGCCGCGTTGCCTCCGTGTCGGTGCTCGTCGCGTCGATGGCGCTGATCCCGCCGATCGATGTCGGCGACCTGATCGACGAACTCGTCGGCGAAGAGCCGACACCCACGACGACGGTTCCGACGACCGACGCGCCCACGACCACCACGCCGACGACCGAGCCGCCGCCCACCACCGCGCCACCCACCACCGCACCGCCGACGACCATCGCGCCACCGACCACGGCACCGCCGGCGACCACTGCGCCGACGACGACGCGCCCATCGGCGACGACCACGACGACGCGCCGCCAGTCGACGCCGACACTCACGTCGCCGCGCAGCACGCCGCCTCCAGCCACGCCCGGCGGCGACGCGCCGCAGGGCGGTGACGCGTCGGGCCCGTCCTCCGGCGGCGCGCCGTCGACAGCGAGCGACGCGCCCGTGACCGTCGAGTTGCCCTTCGGGCTGGGACGAGTCTCGATCACGAGGCGCGTGCCGCGCTCGGCGCCGGCGCCCATCCCTCCGGGCGAGACGGCCCCGCCGGTACCGGAGGCAACGGAAGCCGCGCCGCCCGACACGCCGCTCCGCAGCGACGTTCGCCGGTCGTCCGCCCCGCAGCGCGACGGCGGGCGCGACGCGACGAGCGAGGAGATCGCGTTGCGCCGATTTTCCGGGGGCGCCGAATCCGACGGGCTCCGGCAGGCGCTCCTCGCGATGTTCTTCGGCTCGCTCGTCGTCACGACCTTCGTCCTGGTCACGCGGCGCTTGAGCCATCACCGCTGACCGCGACGCCGCGACCGGTCAGGCGGCGGGCTCCGCGTCGGCCTGGTGGGCGGACCAGGCCGCGAACAACGCCGCGTACCGGCCCTCCATCGCAACGAGCTCGGCGTGCGTTCCGAGCTCCGCCAGCCGCCCGTCGGCGATGACCGCGATGCGATCGGCGCGCGCGGCGGTCGAGAGCCGGTGCGCCACGACGACAACCGTGCGCCCGTGCGCCAGCCGCTCGAGTGCCTGCTCGACCTGGACCTCGGTGCCGGGATCGAGGTTCGACGTCGCCTCGTCGAGCACGAGCACGCTCGGGTCGGCGAGCGCTGCACGCGCGAGCGACACGAGCTGCCGCTCGCCGGCCGAAAGGCGTGACCCGCGTTCGCGTACCTCGGTCTGCAAGCCATCGGGAAAGGCGCGAAACCGTTCGAGCAACCCGAGCGCCGCAAGGGCCTGTTCGACGTCGGCATCGGTTGCGCCCGCGCGGCCGATCCGAACGTTGTCGTACAAGGTGCCGGCAAACACGAAGCCCTCTTGCGGCACTACCACGACGCGCTCGCGCAGCGATCGGAGCGTGGCGTCACGCAGGTCGACGCCGCCGATGCTGATCATGCCCTCGCGCGGGTCGTAGAAGCGCGCGATGAGCTTCGCGAGCGTCGACTTTCCCGCGCCGGTTGGTCCGACGAGCGCGATGCGCTCGCCGGCCGCGACGGTCAGCGACACATCGTGCAGGACCGGCTCCGCGCCGTAGGCGAACGTCACGTGCTCGACGACGACGCGGCCGTCACGCGGCAGGTCGACCGCGCCCGGCCGCTCCGCGACACTCGGCCGAGTGTCGAGCACTCCGAAGATCTTGTTGAGCGCGGCGCCGGCAGACTGCACGGTGTTGTAGAGCTGACTGAGTTGCTGGACGGGCTCGAACAGGCTGTTGAGGTACAGCACGAACGCACCAACCGTCCCCACCGTGACGACATCGCGCGCCGACAACCAGCCGCCGAACCCGATGATGACCGCCGTGCCGGCGACCCCGGTGAACTCGACGATCGGGAAGTACTTGGCGGAGATCCGCACGGTCTCGAGGTGAGCTTCGTACTGCGCCTCGTTGGTGCCGCGGAAGCGGCGCGTGAACGAACGCTCGCGACCGAACGCCTGCACGACGCGGACGCCTTCGAGGCTCTCCTGCAGCGTGCTCAGGTTGGTGGCGATGCGATCGCGCACGTCGAGGTAGGCCTTGTTGGAGACGCGGCGGAACCACCGGCTCGCGAAGTACACCGGCGGTACGAGTACCAGGACCCCGAGCGCGAGCTGCCACGACATGACGGTGATCACGACGACCGCGCCGCCGAACAGCAAGACGTTCTGGACGAAGAGCACGAGTCCTTGGGAGATCAGCTCCTGGAGGGAGTCGACGTCGGAGGTCATCCGAGCGACGACGCGGCCGGTCTTCTCGCGCTCGAAGTAGTCGAGCGAGAGCGACATGAGGTGCCGGAACAGGCGATTGCGCAGCTCGCGCAGGAACGTCTCCCCGATGCGTGCGACGGCGAGGATGGCTGCGCGCCCGAGCACGAACCCGAGCGCCGCCATCGCGAGGTACAGCGCAGCGGCGACGTTCAACGTGGTTGCGTCGCCGTCGCGCAACCCTTCGTCGATGCCGAACTTCACGAGCCAGGGACCGGCGAGCAGCGTCGCGACCTGGGAGACGAGGATCGCGACGGCGGCGAGGATCGCACGTCGCTGCGGGCGAAGCATCGTGAACAGGCGCCGGAGCACGCGCTCGGCTTCGGTGCGGGAGAGCGTTTCCTCGGGAACGGCCTCCGACCAGTGGCCCTGCCCTCTCACCGTGCGCCTCGCAAGCCCGACGCGGCGCCTTCGTCGTCGACGGTGCCAGCGAGCTCGTCGGCCTCGGCGCGCGCGAGCACTTCCCGGTAGCGCGCGCTGGTGGCCAGCAGCTCGTCGTGCGTACCGTCCGCGACGACCCGACCCCGATCGAGCAGGACGACGCGGCCGGCGAGTGCGATCGTCGCGGGACGGTGGGCGATGATGATCGTCGTCCGACCCCGCATCACCTCACCGAGCGCGCTGCGGATCTCGTGCTCCTTGGTCGGGTCCACCGACGACGTCGCGTCGTCGAGGATGAGGATGCGGGGGTCGGCGAGGACCGCGCGCGCGATCGCGATGCGCTGGCGTTGCCCACCGGACAGCGAATAGCCGTGCTCGCCGACGACCGTGTCGTACCCGTCGGGGAGGTCGCGAACAAACTCGTCGGCTCCGGCCAGCTGCGCCGCCCGCACGATCTGCTCCATCGTGGCGTCGGGATTCGCGAACGCGATGTTGTTGCGTACGGAGTCGGAGAAGAGGAACGTGTCTTCGAAGACGATGCCGACCGCGCGGCGGACGTCGCGGAGCCTGACGGTGCGGACATCGACGCCGTCGATCTCGACCCGTCCCGCGTCGACGTCGTAGAAGCGCGGGATGAGGCGGGCGACCGTCGTCTTCCCGGAGGCAGTCGCTCCGACGAGCGCAACCGCTTCACCGCCGCGCACGGTGAGCTCGAGCCCGTCGAGCACCGGTGCCCCACCGCCGTACGCGAACGTCACGCCGGCGAAGCGCACCTCGCCGGGTCCGGGCGGCAACGGGGGCGCGTGCGCGGCGTCGTCGATCGCCGGTTCCGTCGCCAGCACATCGTGCACGCGGCCCGCCGACGCGGCCGCGCGGGACAGCTGACCGAGCAGCATCCCGACCATGCGCAGGGGCCAGATCAACATCAACACGTAGAAGTTGGCGGCGACGATGTCGCCGATCGTGAGGTGGCCGTCGATGACCTGGTGGCCTCCGTACCAGAGGATCCCCACCAGACCCAGCGTCGGCAAGAGGTCGATCAGCGGGAGGAAGCTGGCGCGCAGGCGGGCCTGTTCGAGCGAGCGGTCGTACACATCCGCAGCCTCGACGGACAGCCGGTGTTCCTGGACGCGCTCGGCGCCGAACCCCTTCACGACGCGCACGCCCGACACGCTCTCTTCGACGACGCCCGACAGCGCCGCGAGCTCTTCCTGCAGCGCCATGCCGATCGGATACATCCGCGACGTGAACCGCGTGGCCGCGACGTTGAGCACGGGGAGCGACACGAGCGCGAAGAACGCCAGGCCGGGGCTACGCACGAGGAGGATGACGACGACCGTCAGCATCGTCAGCGTGCTGGCGATCGTCAGCGGGATCAGCAGCACGACCATGTGGATCTGTTGGATGTCGGTGTTGGCATTGGCCATGAGCTGGCCCGTCTGCGCGCGGTCGTGGAACGCGAAGTGGAGCCGCTGAAGGTGCCCGACGAGTCGCATCCGCAGGTCGGTCTCGACGCGCAGCGCGAGGCGGAACGCGGCATAGCGGCGCAACCCCGTGCACAGCGCCTGGATCACGCCGGCCGCGAGGAGAACGAGCGTCCAGCGCAACGCCGAGCCGGTGTCGCCGCGCACGACACCCCGATCGATGGCGTAGCCCGTCACGGCGGGTACCGAGACGCGCGCGATCGTCCAGACGATCCCCGCGAGGATGCCGAGCACGACCCACGACCGCTGCGGGCGGACGGCCTCGCGCATCAGCCGCCATCCCGCTCGCCGTGCCGCGCGTTCCGTGTCCACCAACTCCCCCGAAGCTGACGTCGCAGGGTACCAGCGCGGCCTGGACAGGCATCCCGTGTTTCCTTCGTCCTGCGCACGGGTAGCGGCAGTCGATGCCCAGTTCGCGTGGTCGCCGGCGCGCGCGGGTTCGCGCCCTCGTCGGTGCGGCGCTCGCGGTGTCCCTGACTGCCGCGCTCGGCGCGTATCGCGTGAGCGAGATGCGCACGAGCGACATGCCGTCCGGCGGTGCCAGGCCCGCGGGGGCCCGCGCGGCCAAGCAGCCCGCGGTCGAACCAGGCTTACGCTCCGTCGCGGAGCGTTCCGCTCAACGCCGTTGGATCGCCCACTTCGCGTTCCCCAAGCAACTGCGCGCGCTCGAGCGCCTCGCGATGTGGGAGCGGCTCGCGCAATGCGAGACGAGCGGCGACTGGCGTGACGGCGGCGAGTACGGCGGCGGCCTGGGGATCTACGTCGGAACGTGGCGCGCGTACGGAGGTCACGACTTCGCGGCGCGCCCGCAGGACGCGACGAAGCATGAGCAGATCATCGTTGCGGAACGCATCGCGCTCGACGGCATGGGCGGGTGGGGCTGCGCCCACCGTCTCGGACTCACTGGGTAGCCGATCGTCAGGCAGCGAACCGGGGCGGCGCATGCATCAATCGATGCCTAAGCGGCGGCGTTGCTCGGCCTCCCGGAGTACCTCGACGATCTCGTCACCGACGAGCTCTTCGCGCTCGAGCAGTTCGTCGCGCAGCGCCGCGACGAGGTGGCGGTTGGCGTCGAGCAACGCGCGCACGTCGTTCTTCGCCTGCTCGAGAATCTTCTCGACCGACTCACGCGTGTGCTCGGTGCCGAGCACCTTGGCGACGATGCCCTGCGCGACCGGGCCGGCCTCGATCGCTTCGAGCGACACGAGCGAACCGGCCATCCCGAACGAGCCGACCATCTGGGCCGCGACCCGCGTTGCGTGCGCAAGGTCGCCCGACGGGCCGGTGCCCGACTCGCCGAAGAAGAGCTCCTCGGCGGTCATGCCTCCGAACGCGATCTGGATCGAGCCCAGCAGCTCCGAACGTGTGCGGGTCCAGCGCTCTTCCTTGTCGGAGTGGGCGAGCAACCCGAGCGCGTCGCGCCGCTTGATGATCGACAGCACCTCGAGCTTGCGGTCGTGACCCACGAGGTACGCAACGACGGCATGTCCCGCCTCGTGCGTCGCAATCGTGCGCTTCTCGTCGTCGGAGTACTCGACGGGCTGCTTGAGACCGATCTCTTCCGTCAGCTTCGCCTGCTGCACGTCGCGCCAGTCCATCGCGTCGCGCCCGTCGCGCAGCGCCCACACGAGCGCCTCGTCGAACAGGTGCTCGATCATCACCGGGGTGTACCCGAACGTCATCGACGCGAGCTGGTTGCGCCGCTCCTCCTTGTCGAGCTCGGGGATGTGCGCCTTCTTCGCGAGGTAGTAGTCGATGATCTCGCGCCGGCCGGACCGACTCGGGAGGTCGAAGTGGATCGAGCGGTCGAAGCGCCCCGGGCGGAGCAACGCGGGGTCGAGGTCGGACGCGCGGTTCGTCGCACCGATCACGAGGATGTTGCATGCGGGTGGAGGGCTCTTCTTGATCTGGTGGTTCGCAGGGAGGAACCGGTTCAGCTTGTCGATGGCCATGCCGCGAACGCGCAGTCCCAACGGTGGAGCGTCGAACGACTGCAACTGGATGAGGAGCTCGTTGACCACGCCGGAGATGCCCTCGCTGACACCGCTGGGCTCCACGTCCATCGCGTGCGCGCCCAACCCGTTCGGCGCCGCCGGCGACCGCATCCCGCTGCGCGCGCCCGCGATCGCGTCGATCTCCTCGATGAAGCCGATGGCGCCGCCTTCCTCTCGGGCTGCCTTGCGCAGCGCCTTGAAGTAGTTGCGGATCTTGCGGCCCGTCTGGCCGTAGTACATCGACTGGAACGCGGTGGCCGACACGAAGAGGTACGGCACGTTCGCCTCGCGTGCCATCGCCTTCGCCATGTGTGTCTTGCCGGTACCGGGAGGACCTTCGAACAGGATCGCCTTACGAGGGTTGCCGCCCATGCGCTCGCGGAACGTCTTGTAGGCGAGGAACAGGTTGAGCGTCTTGACGACTTCCTCGCGCACCGGATGGATGCCGACGACGTCGTCGAAGGTCACGTCGATCTCGCTGGGTGCGTAGCGCACGTGCGGGGAGCGCCCCGCACCGAGCAGCGGCAGCAGGACCGCTGCGCCCAGCACGACGACGAGCAGCAGCATGATCGCCATCTGCGAACCGAACTCGGAGAGGTGCGGCGGGCCGGGCCGGATGGGATTGTGTTGCAGCGCCCGCCACCCGACCCACGCAGCGATCGGCGCGAGGACCGCGAACAGCTTCCAGAGGCGCCGGCGGCGCGAGCGCTCGCGTTGGCGCACGACGTCGATGCGGTCGCCGCGCAGGACCGCGTCCTGCGACAGTTCGTTGAGGTCGAGACGTCCGTCGTCGTCGCGGCGGCGACGCCCCGGGGCAAAGAACCCGACGACCGAATTCACGCGCCCCCTCCTTGGTCCCGATCCCAGTTCACGGAACGTAGCCGACTTGACACTGTTTGGGAAGTCGGGGCGGAGCTCCTGCTACCGACTGTGGCGCGCGTCACCACCGGTAGGGTGCCCACGTGACGCCCCCGGACTCCGCCCCCGTCGACGGCCGGGCCGTCCGGGCAGCCGAGGCGGTCACGGTCGTCCTCGTGCTCGGCGGGTTCGTCTTCCGGGCACCGCTGCTCGTCCCGCTCGTCGCGATCGTCGACGGCCTCGGTGGGGTGGTCGGCCTCCACGCGCACCCGGTCCACGCCCTCTACCGGGCCACTGTCGCCCGGCATCTCGACCCGGCCCGCGTGCTCGAGGCACCCAGCGCCGTGCGCGCGCTCCACCAGCTCACCGCAGGACTGTGCGCCGTCGCGTCGCTCGCGCTCGCGATCGGCGTGGGAATCGTCGGCTGGCCGCTTGCGCTCGCGGCGGCCGCGGCAGCCGCGGTCGACGCGACCACCGGCTTCAATGCAGCCATCGCACTCCGCGATCGCTTCAACCGCCGTTGATGTCAGGTCGCGGTCGCGAGGACCGCGAGCGCGAGCAAGACGCCGTTGCGGAGTACGTCCCGGGGTCCCGCGGGCTGCTCGCCCGACATGCCACCGAAGCAGGGGCACGGGACGCCGCGCAGCTGCGCCCGAACGAGCACGACCGTGAATGCGCCGAGCACGACCATGCTCAAGAGGGCGGGAAGCGCGCTCGCCCACCACACGAGGAGCAGCGCTGCCAAGCCGAGCTCTACCGCGGGAACGACAGCCGCAACCGGCGCCGCGACCCGCGGCGTGAGCACCGCGCCGACGAGCCGTACCACGCGCCGCCGGTCGGCGAGCTTCGCGACACCCGCGGCCGCGAGCACTGCCGCGAGGATCAGCCGCGCGGACGCGGCAACCACGGCGGCTAGCTCTCGAAGCGGCCGTACCCGCCCCGGTAGAACACGAGCGGCTTGCCTTCGGGTGCGTAGCCGAGCTCGACGACGCGGCCGACGACGATGAGGTGGTCGCCCGCGTCGTGCTCGGTCTCGGTGACGCAGTCGACGAACGCGAGCGCGCCCTCGAGAATCGGTGCGCCCGTCGCGCCGATCCCGTACGCCACGTGTGCGAAGCGGTCGACATCCTTCTGCGCGAACAAGCGACACACGTGCTCGTCGTCCTCGGCGAGGAAGTTGGCCGCCCATCGGCCCGCGGCCTGGATGCGCGGGTATGTCGTCGAATCCTTCGCTGCGCAGAACAGTACGAGCGGAGGGTCGAGCGACACCGACGTGAACGAGTTGCACGCCATGCCGACCGGCTCGCCGTCGTTCGCGGTGACGACCGCGATGCCGGTCGCGAAGTGCCCGAGCACCGTGCGAAACGTCGCCGCGTCAGGCTCGCGTGAACGCACCGGCGCTGTCACCGGTGCGAGCCGTCGCCCGCCGGCAGGACCTCGAGCTCGAGCCCCTCTCGCGCCGTGAACACCTCCGGTCCGCCGAGCCGCGATGCGCGGTCGGCAGCCTCGACGGCGATGAGATCGAGGTCGCCGTCGCGGTGCGAGGGGTCGTGGTGGAACAGCACGAGCCGGCGGACACCCGCCTCGCGCGCCACATGGATCGCGTAGTCGATCGTGGAGTGGCCCCAGTGCCGCTTGGGTGCGTATTCGTCGGCGGTGTGCTGCGCGTCGTGGATGAGCACGTCGACGCCGTCGCACAGTTCGAGGATCTCGTGCGGCACGAAGTCGTCGGGGTCGTCCGGCACGCAGCCCGGGCCGTGGTCGGGCACGTACGCGACCGACACGCCGTTCAGGTCGACCCGGAAGCCGAGCGTCGGGCCGACGTGTCGCACCCAGCGCGACCGGATCTTCGCGACGCCGACCGGGAAGTCGTCGTCACCCGTGTCGACGAAGCGAACCTCGCCCGCGAGACCGTCGGGGCGGATCGGGAAGAAGGGCGGCCGCATCAGCTCCGCGAACACGTGTGAGAGGGGTCCCTCGGTCTGGCGCGGGCCGTACACGTCGAGCCGGGAGCCCGGATGGTGCAACGGCGCGAAGAACGGCAGGCCCTGCACGTGGTCCCAGTGGAGGTGGCTCAGCAGAACGGTGCCCGTGAACGGCTCGCCGGCACCGTACCGTTCGCCGTAGGGACGCAGGCCCGTGCCGAGGTCGAAGACGATCGGCGCCACGCCGCGGGCCTCGAGCGAGACGCACGACGAATGGCCGCCGTACCGCGCGTAGTCCGCGCCCTCGCACGGTGTAGACCCCCGCACTCCGTGGAACGCAACGCGTATCCCCCCGAGCATGGGCGGTGAGGATACCCAGCCGCGTTCGATCGTGCACCGGCGCGATCCACCGAACGCGCCCAGATCGATCAGATGAAGCGCCGGCCGCGCGCGAGCAGCACCGATGCTCCGCCGACGATCATCACCAGCCCGGCAACCACGAGCGGCAGCGACGGCCCACCACCGGTCCGCGGGAGCCGCGCCGCCTGCTGCGCCGAGGACGTCGCCGTCGTCGAGGTCGACGCGCCCGCGCCCGACGTGCTCGCGCTCGTCGTGGTCGTCGTCCCACCCGACGACGCAACCGTGGTCGTCGTCCCACCCGACGACGCCACCGTCGTCGTCGTCGCGCCCCCGCCCGACGTCGTCGTCGTGGAGGACGGCGCCACAGTCGTCGACGTCGAGCTCGAGGTGGAAGTCGAAGTGGAAGTCGAGGTCGACGTGCTCGTCGTCGTCGTCGTTGTCTCCGGCTCGGTCGTCGTCGTTGTCTCCGGCTCGGTCGTCGTCGTCGTCGACTCCGGCTCGGTCGTCGTCGTTGTCGTCTCCGGCTCGGTCGTCGTCGTTGTCGACTCCGGCTCGGTCGTCGTCGTCGTGGTGGTCTCGGTCTCGGGCTCGGTCGTCGTCGTGGTCTCGGGCTCGGCTTCGATGATGGGATCGAACGTCACGACAACAGAGAGCGTCTGCCCGCCAGGTGCGCTCGGCAGCCCGAGGACCTCGTTCACCGTCCCGTGGAGACCACCGCATGCGGGGTCTGCGCCGATCGCGTCGACGGTGTAGGAGTTGTCGACCACGGTCGCGACGCCCGTCGAGGGGTCGTACGGCGAGCCGAGTGCCGACGTCAGGCTGACGGTGAAGGGACCGATCGGACAGTCGACGATGAGGCCCAATGTCGAGAACAACACCTTCAGGCTGCCCTGGAGCGTCACGGCGCCCGCGCTCGGGTCGATCGTGCCCGACCAGTCACCGGTCGCAACAGGTGTCAGCGTCACGGCAATCGGACCGATACCCTCCACATCCACCGTCGTGTTGACGGTGTCGAAGGAGATGTCGGCCTGCAGGAAGCTCAGCGCACCGTCATTCCCGACCGTGCCGCTCGCGCTGCCGGTCAACGGACCGAGGGTTCCCGCAGGCGTGACGAGGGTTGCGGACATGTCCACCGCGACGGCGCCAACGGGTGTCACGCCCGCGCCGGCGCGCACCGAGAGCCCACTCACCAACGACAGCAGCCCGGCGCACATGAAGACGTACGCGAACCGCGCCCGCTCGCGTCGCCGGATCCCCAGCCTCGGACTCATGCCGCAACCCCCACCGTTGCCCGCCCGGCCCGGCCGGACGCCGGGCTCGCATCGCGAGCACGCAGCGTAAGCGGTGGGTCACAAATCGGTCAAGAGCGCGCGATCTGTCAATACCTGGTTACCCCGCCGCTTCCTAAGATCCGCACTCGGGAGGTGCGATGGCGGTCGACGTGACGACTCGCGACGGCGCGCCGCCGGGAGAGCACGTCATCCGCACGCACGCGCTGACGAAGGTGTACGGCGCGCGGGCTCCCGCGGTGCGCGCGGTGGACGGGCTCGACCTGGCGGTCCGGCGCGGCGAGATCTTCGGGCTGTTGGGGCCCAACGGCGCCGGGAAGACGACGACAGTCGGCATGCTGACGACCCGGGTCGTCCCGACTTCGGGGCGTGCGGTCGTCGGCGGCATCGACGTCGTGGCGCGGCCCGCGCTGGCGAAGCAGGTGATCGGCGTCGTCCCGCAGACCAATACCCTCGACCGGTCGCTCGACGTCGGCGAGAACCTCTACTTCCACGGCCGGTACTTCGGGATGAGCCACCGGCAAGCTCGGCGCGCCACTGGCGAGCTGCTCGAGCAGTTCCGCCTGTCGGACCGCGCCCGCGCCGCGGTCGACGAGCTGTCGGGGGGAATGGCCCAGCGGCTGATGGTCGCTCGGGCGGTGATGCACCGACCGAGCGTGTTGTTCCTCGACGAGCCGACCGCGGGACTCGACCCGCAGAGCCGGCTCGCGCTCTGGGACGTCGTGCGAGAGCTCCACGGCCAGGGCCAGACGATCCTCCTGACGACGCACTACATGGAGGAGGCCGACCAGCTCTGCGAGCGGGTCGCGATCATGGATCACGGGCGCCTGCTCGCCCTCGACACGCCGGCGCGCCTCAAGGCCACGGTGGGCGCGGAGACCGAGATCCGCATCCACGCGGTCGGCGACCTGCAGGGACTCGTCACGCACATGGAACGCCTGCCATCCGTCGACGGCGGCCGCGTCGTCGACGAGACCGTTCACGTGTACGTTCGCCACGGTGGGCCGACGTTGCCGGAGATCCTGATGCACGCCGACCGCGGTGGGTACGAGGTGCGCGACGTCGGGGTCACCGCACCGACGCTCGAGACGGTCTTCATCAGCTTGACGGGTAAGGATCTGCGGGAGTGACGACGACCCTTGCGCAGACACGCGCCTCGTCGCGCGCGGCCGCGAGCGCGTACTTCGCCCTGCTGCTGCGCGACGCGCGTGTCGTGCAGAAGCAACGGTGGGCCTTCCTGATGCGGACGGTCATGCAACCGTTGCTCACCACGTTCGTGTTCGCCTACGTCTTCCCGAAGATCGGGCAAGGGGTCGGCGGGAGCGGGAGAGCCGCCGACGACTTCTCCACGCTGCTCGCACCGGGACTGATCGGGTTCGGGCTGATCTTCCAGGGGATTCAGGCGGTCGCGCTGCCCCTCGTCAGCGAGTTCGGCTACACGCGCGAGATCGAGGACCGCGTCCTCGCCCCACTGTCGGTGTCGATGGTCGGGCTGGCGAAGATCAGTGCGGCCGCGATCCAGGCGCTGCTCGCGGCGGCCATCACGCTGCCGATCGTGCTCGTCGTACCGAGCACCGACGTGCACCTCGACGTCAACTGGGCGGTCGTGGGCACGATCGTTCCGCTCGCGTGCGTGCTGTCGGGCGCCCTCGGACTCGTGATCGGCACCCGCGTCGAGCCGCGGCAGGTCTCGCTCATGTTCAGCATCCTCGTGATGCCGATGAGCATGCTCGGCGCGGTCTACTACCCGTGGGCGTCGCTCGATCCCGTGCCCTGGCTCAAGTGGTCGGTGCTCGTCAACCCGCTGATCTACATGAACGAAGGGCTGCGCGCAGGACTCACCGGGCTCGACCACATGCCGCTGGTCGCGGTCTACGCGGCATTGGCGGGATTCACCGCAACGCTGATACGACTCGGTCTCGACGGCTTCCGCCGCCGCGTGCTGACCTGAGCTGCTTCGTGCGACGCCTCCTGCGCCTCGTCCTGCCCGTGCTCGTGCTCCCGGCGCTGTTCGCTCCGGCGCGCGCACACGCCGAGCTGCAGCCACGAGAATCGGTCGCGGTCGCCGGCACCGCAGGGTTCTACGGCTCCACCGGCAACCTGCTCCTCAACCGGCCCATCGTCGACATCGCGCCGACGGTTTCGGGCGGCGGATACTGGCTGCTCGCCGGCGACGGCGGCGTGTTCTCCTTCGGCAATGCGCCGTTCCATGGATCCACCGGCTCGCTGCGGCTCAACTCGCCGGCGTTGCGCATGGCACCGACGCGTACGGGCGCGGGCTACTGGTTCGTCGCCGGTGACGGCGGTGTGTTCGCGTTCGGCGACGCGCCGTTCTTCGGATCGATGGGCGCGACACGCCTCAACGCGCCGATGATCGGCATCATCCCGACGACGTCGGGGGGCGGTTACTGGCTCGTCGCCGAGGACGGCGGCGTGTTCACGTTCGGCGACGCGCCGTTCCGGGGATCGCTTGGCGGCATCACCCTGTCGGCTCCGATCGTCGCACTCGCACCGACGGTGACCAACAACGGCTACTGGCTGCTCGGCCGCGACGGCGCGGTGTACGCATTCGGCGACGCCGCCTACCTCGGCGGTGAACGCTTCGTCGCCGGGATCGCGACCGACATCGCCGCGCTGCCCGACGGGACCGGCTACGCGATCCTCGACGAGACGGGCGGCGTCTGGACACATCGCACCGCCGAGGGAACCTCGTTCGGAGCCGCGGTTGCCGTTCCGCGCGGGAACCCCCACGCGGGTGCCGTCGCCGTCGGCATCGCGCTCACGGCCGACGGCAACGGTACGTGGGTGGCGTGGTCGGGGCGCGCTCGCACCGCCGAGCTCGCCGGCGCGAGCGGCGCGTACGTTCCGATTCCGTTCGTCGACTGGAACCGGTGCCGCGTCATCACGTGGCGCTTCGATCCGCGCGGCGCCCCGCCCAACGCGTTCGGCCTGTTCGAGGAGCTCTTCGACTACGCGTCGCGGGTCCTCGGAACGCCGTTCGCCTACGGCGGGACGATCGGTGACGAGCGCCCGCCGCCCGACACGGTCGTCGCCGGATGGCGCGATCTCGGGAGCGGGCGCGGCGGGTCGGTACCGCTCGGGGTCGCGCTCCCCGACCCGCCGAACCGGGGCCGCTTCTGGCTCTCGGCCGGCCAGACGCTGCTGCTCGCGCCGCTCGGATCGCAGTTCGACTGGGGTCCGATCGGCTGGGGACAGGTCGCGATCCACGAGCTCGGGCACGTGCTCGGCCTCGACCACATCCAGGACCCGTCGTCGGTGATGAACCCCTTCTCCAACGTCTTGCTGCGATGGGGCAGCGGCGACCTCGCGGGTCTGCGCGCGACGACCGCGTGCTGAAGCGCTACGCGGAGCGCGGGCCTGCCGCGCGTGCCTGCTCGACGGCGACGAGCGCTTCCCGCAGGCGCTCGATCCAGTCGCCTTCGTGCTCACCGACCAGGCGAACGCACCATCCGAGGGCTTCTGAGCGGCTGCGCGCCACACCGCCCGAGACGAGCGTGTCGAGGACCTGACGCTCGGGCATGCGCAGGCGTGTCATCACGGGCACCGAAAGGCTCGTGAAGATCTGCTCTTCGTCGCCGCAGCGCGCGCCCCACGCGACCTTGCGCCCGGCGCTGCGCTCGGCCTCCGACGCGATGGCGACTCGCTGCTGGCGCGTGTCCTCGCGGAACCGCTTGATCCTCGCTCGTCGCGCCGCGGCGCGCCCTGCGTCGTCGGCACCGGCCGGATACTCGGGTTCGACGAGGGTCCCGACGACGAGGATCTCCTCGCGATCGACCGTCACTTCGGGAGGACCCACGAACCAGTCGTCGGGCACCCGGCCGGCGAACCACCCGGCGACCTCCTGTGCACCCATACGGCGATTACACCATTACACGATTACGTCGTCAAGGCGCTCCGGAGCCTTTCGGCGTACTCCGCCATCTCGGCGTCCGACTCGTACTTCTGGCGGGGCCAGAAGAACCCCCGGAGCCCGTCGCCCTTCGTCCGCGGAACGACGTGGACGTGGAGGTGCGGCACGGCCTGGCTCACGATGTTGTTGGCCGCCACCCACGAGCCCTGGGCGCCGAGCACGGCGACGACGGCCGCCGCGCACCGCTGCACCGCGCCGAACAGTGGCGGGAGCAGCTCCGGGGGAAGATCGGGCAACGTGACCACGTGCGCCCGGGGCACGACGAGGACGTGACCCTTGAAGACGGGGCGGAGGTCGAGGAACGCGAAGACATCGGGTTCGTCGAGCACGACGTGCGCGGCCTGCTCCCCCCGAACGATCGCGCAGAAGAGGCAGCGCCCTTCAGGGGCCACAAGTCCTCAGACAGGGGTGTCGTAGGGGCGCTCGCGGGGGTGGGCGGCCTCGCGCTTGGGCACCATCACCCGGCGCTTGAAGTAGCACACCTCTTCACCGCGCTGGTTGAAGCCGCGTGTCTCGACCGTGACGACGCCTCGGTCGGGTTTGCTCAGCGACTCCTTCTTGTCGAGCACGTTCGTCTCGGCGTAGATCGTGTCGCCGTGGAACGTCGGCTTCTTGTGCTGGAGCGACTCGACTTCCAGATTCGCGATGGCGACGCCGCTCACGTCGGGCACCGACATCCCGAGCACGAGGGAGTAGACGAGGTTGCCGACGACGACGTTCTTGCCGAACTGCGTCGAGCGTTCCGCGAACCACGCGTCCGTGTGTAGCGGATGGTGGTTCATCGTGATCATGCAGAACAGGTGGTCGTCGTACTCCGTGATCGTCTTGCCTGGCCAGTGCTTGTAGACGTCGCCGACCTCGAAGTCCTCGAAGTAGCGACCGAACGGGCGCTCGTGAACTGCCATGCCGGGCAGGCTACCGACGCGCCGCGGGTCAGGCCTGCTCGGCCGCACGGGCGAGCAGGCCGCGCGCGATCACGAGCCGCTGGATCTCGTTCGTGCCTTCGCCGATGATCATCAACGGTGCGTCGCGGTAGTAGCGCTCGACGGGAAGCTCGGTCGTGTAGCCGACACCGCCGTGGATGCGCAGCGACTCCGTCGCAAGCTCGAACGCGGTCTCGCTCGCGAACAGCTTCGCCATCCCGGCCTCGACGTCGGCGCGCTCACCCGCCTGTTTGCGCTCCGCGGCACTGCGTGTCAGCAGGCGCGCGGCCTCGAGCTTGGTCGCCATGTCGGCGAGCTTGGTCTGGATCGCCTGGTGCTGCGCGATGGGCCGGCCGAACGTCTCCCGCTGTTGCGCGTACGTGAGCGCCGCGTCGAACGCCGCGCGCGCGACTCCCACCGAACGCGCCGCGATGTTGATGCGGCCGACCTCGAGCGCCGCGAGGATGTAGGACAGCCCGCGCCCCGGATCACCCAACAATGCGTCGGCCGGGACCCGATGGTCGACGTACGACATCTCGACGGTCTCGATACCCTTGTAGCCCAACTTCGGGATGTTCTTGCTGACCGTGAGCCCACCCGTCCGGGGACCGGGCTCCTTCTCGACCATGAGGCACGAGATGCCCTCGTCGGTGCGGACTGCGAGCGCGACAAGGCCCGCACGTTCGCCGTTGGTCACCCAGAACTTCGTGCCGTTGACGACGTACTCGTCGCCATCGCGCGCTGCCCGGCACGCGATGTTGCGCGTGTCGCTTCCTGCGTCGGCCTCCGAGAGCGACAGGCAGCCGCGGAGCTCCCCGGTCGCGAGGCGTGGCAACCATCGCTGCTTCTGCGCATCGGTACCGTGCTCGATGAGGAGGTACGCGGCGATGGTGTGCGTGTTGACGATTCCCGACAGTGACATCCAGCCGTAGGCGAGCTCCTCCACGACGCCGATGTAGGTCAGGAGGTCGAGGCCGAGCCCGCCGTACGCCTCGGGGATCGTCACGCCGAACAACCCCATCTGCTTCATCTGCTCGACGATCGCCGCCGGGTACTCGTCGGCGTGCTCCATCTCGGACGCCACCGGCAGCACTTCGCGGGTCACGAACCGGCGGACGGCGTCCACCAGCTCGCGCCGAACTTCCGGATCCACGGCCGTTGCGGTCATGTCCGCACGTTAC
>Ga0073934_10002343_pt1 | contig 40155 bp, 36 predicted proteins | sample LarsenN4metaG_FD_76834 | JGI IMG/M metagenome (GOLD analysis project Ga0073934, IMG submission 76834) | Hot spring sediment bacterial and archeal communities from British Columbia, Canada, to study Microbial Dark Matter (Phase II) - Larsen... ...
ATCGACGCGGTCGAACTGGTCCGCCTTGGCCGGGCTCGGATGCGGCGTTCCGACGAGGTGGATCATCGTGTCGCCGGGCTGTAGCGCCGCGGCGAGCGAGTCGGCATTGAGGGCATCGCCGAGGACCGCCCTCGCGCCGGCCGGCACCCGTCCGCGTGAAGCTTCTCGCGTGAGCACGCGCACGCGATGGCCGCGGCCGATGAGTCTCGGAACTAAATGCTGGCCGATGAAACCCGTGCCTCCGGTAACGAGAATATCGAGCGGTGTCGGCATTGAAACGTATCCCCTGCAACGCTCTCGCGAGTATAGCGGCACTCGGGCGCGGACGCGAACGATTGGCGAGGCCTAGGGCGGCGTACCATAGGTTTAACCGGCGCGGGTCTTGCGAGGGGGTTGTTCCATCCGCGCGGCTATTGTAGTGAAACGGCACGAGCAGCTTAGCCGAACGGGTGAGGCTGAAGCGGCTCTTTTAGGGTCAAACATTTCGCTATCGATGCTCACAAAGGTCGCGGGATTATTTTACGGCTGGCGCATGGTCGGATTGTCGGCCGCGTTGCGCGTGCTTGGCAGCGGCCTGCACAGCTTCGGCTTTACGATTTTTTTTCTGCCGCTCAGCCAGGATCTCAACCTGAGCCGCACGGCTACTTCGCTCGCCTTCTCATTGGCGCGCGCTGAGGGCGCCATCGAGGGACCGCTCTTGGGCCACATCATCGACCGCTATGGCCCCAAGCCGGTCATGCTTGCGGCGGCTTTACTGATGGGCCTGGGTTACCTGTTGCTGTCCACGGTCGATAGCTACGCCACGTTCTTGATCGTTTACCTGGGCATGATTTCGCTGGCGCACGCCGGCGGCTTCATGCACGCGCCCATCGTGCTGGTCAACAGTTGGTTCATCCGGCAGCGCGCCCGCGCCATTACCGTCAACAGCGCCGCGTTCAGTCTCGGCGGCGTGGTGATTGCGCCGCTATTGAGCGCCATTGTTCTCGCCTGGGGATGGCGTTGGGGCGCGCTTTTTTCCGGCGTTATGTTTCTGCTGATCGGCATTCCGCTCAGCCTGGCGATCCGCCGCACACCGGAAAGCATGGGTTTGCTGCCGGACGGCGATGACCCCCGGGCGGGCATTTCCACGGCGAAAGCGACAGCCGATCGAGCCGGAGTGAAACTGGCCGCGGAGATCGACGTCACTTTGCGCGAAGCTTTTCGTTCTTTGACCTTCTGGACGCTCGTCTTCGGCAACGCCATCCGCAACATGGCGTATCACGCGATTTCAACCCATTTCGTGCCGATGATGGTGTGGAAAGGCGCCAGCCAAACTCAAGCCGCTTTCCTGTTGAGCAACTTCGCGTTCCTCGGCCTGATCTTTACCCTGGGCTTTGGCTGGTTCGCCGACCGGACGAACAAACCCCGTCTGGTCTCGACGATTCTTTTCATCGCCGCCGCCGGCATGCTGTTGCCGCTGTTCGGCAGCTCGATTGGGATACTCTGGCTTTTCACCCTGATGTTTACCTGCGTCGAGGCCACGTATGCGGTCGGCTGGGCGGTGGTCGGCGATTTTTTCGGCCGCAAGCACTTCGCCAAAATCCGCGGCTACATGAGTTTCTTTTACATGTGGGGCGGCGTCGCCGGTCCTGTGGTCGCCGGCGCGATCTATGATCGCTGGCAAACCTACGACCCGCTGCTCTGGGGCTTGATCGTCCTGTTTTCGCTCGCCGGAGTGACGTTCCGATTGCTCGGCAAAAGATGGGAGCTGCTGCGGAACAAGTTGGAGTAATGGAGTGTTGGGTTTTGTCGAGACCCACTAATCCATGATTCCAGTACTCCAGTATTCCATTCTCACTTGAACCAGTTTTTCTGTGCCAAAATGAAATCTGCCAGCCGGTAGCTCAGGGCCGCGACGGTCGCGGTCGGCGGATAACCGGCCATGGTGGGAAATACCGATGAGCCGACGATGAATAGGTTATCGATATCATGCGCCTGGCATTGATCGTTGACGACGGAGGTCCGCGGATCGGCGCCCATGCGCGTGCCGCCCGCCCAGCGATTGGGGCGGCCCTTTTCCTCGCTCCAGACCCGGCTCGCTCCGGTGGCGCGCATGATCTTTTCGCCGACGCCGGCCATGAACTTTTGCAGGCGCTGTTCGTTCTGATGAAATTCGAAGGTCACCCGCGGCAGCGGCAAGCCCCAGCGGTCGCGCTGGCGCGCATCGAGATCGACGCGGTTGGCGCTGTGCGGCAAGGTCTCGGGTTGCATGTTCAAATCCATCGTTCGCGTGTAATAACGCGTGTAAAACTCCTTGAACTCCTTGCCCCAAGTCGGCACGCCCGGCGGCAGCACGTCGAAGCGCGTTACCGGCGTGCCCTCGCCGCTGGTGCCGATCGTGCCGCCGCGAATAAACCCCAGGCCGGCATGATCGAAATTGTTGCCGTTGAAGTCATCGATCCGGATCGCCGCGGAGCCCGGTCCGATGAAGCCGTTGATAATATAGTCGTCGAACACGCCCATGGCGCGCACGTCGCCGTGGGCCATAATGTTTCTCCCCACATAACCGCTGCTGTTGGCCACTCCCCTGGCGAAGCGCCCCTTGCCGGTTTTCGAAATCAGCAAGAGGCGCGCATGCTCGAATACGAACGCGCTCAAGATCACCACCCGGGCTTTTTGCTCGTGCACCGTGCCTGCGGGATCGAAGTAGCTGACGCCGCTCAATCTGTCTCCGCTCTCGATGTTGAGCCGGAAGACTTTCGCATTGGTCTTCAATTCGAAGTTGCCGGTTCCGAGCGCGACCGGGATGGTGATGTAAAGCGAAGCCGACTTCGCGTGCACGTGACAGCCGTAAAAATTGCAGTGGCCGCAATAGACACATGCCGGCCGCTCAGGGATGCGGTCATCGAACGGCGCCGCCGGCTTGTACGGCGCCGAAGCTATGCCGGCCGCCGTGTCATAGGGATGATAGCCGAGCTTTTGACACGCCTCGGCAAATAATTTCATGCGCGCGCTGTGGCGCAGCGGCGGCAGCGGAAAGCCGCGCTTGCGCGGGCCGGCGAACGGGTTCGTGCCGGCTTGCCCTGAGACGCCGAATTCCCATTCGAATTTTTCGTAATAGGGTTCGAGATCCGCGTAGCCGATCGGCCAATCGATGATGTCGTAGCCGCTCAAATCGGCCCTCGCGCGCTCGGCATTGCCGCTGGCGATCTCATGGGTGTAGAGCTTGAAGTCGTCCGGCATGTAACGCGACGACTGTCCGGTCCAGTGCAACAGCGCACCGCCGAGAACATTGAGCGGGCTGGTGCGGTACTGCAAAGTCGCCTTCTCGCCCGTCCGCCGCCGCGTCGTGGTCGGCTCGTGGCGCACCCAGTCGAGTTTTTCAGGCCGAACCAGAAAGCGAATCGAGTCGCGCGGCGCGTAATCTTCCTTTTGTGGCGCCGGTCCACGCTCGAATCCGACTACCTTCAAGCCGGCGCTCGAAAGCTCCTTGGCGAGAATACCACCCAGTCCGCCAACTCCCACAACAATCACGTCGGCGATGCTTTCGGCCACGTCACTTCGTTCCGTTCTTGCGGTAGTCCACTGACACTGGTTTCAGATCAACGCGCCGATTGACGTACGCGTCGTCGTAGCCGAACTGTTGGCCCGGAAAATTGACCAACCGCCAACCGATCATGTCTTTGTTGCCGCCATACTGCGGCTCGCAAAATACGCCTTCCAAAACATGATAGCGTAGAGTTTCGAAAAACTCGGCAGCCTGCTTGAAAAAAACCGGCACGCCGGCTTCGAAATCGCGCAGCACCGCGTCCTTTTCCGCGTCCGTCAGGCGTAGAAAAACTTTCTCGAACCTGGCGCGCGCATAACGGTCGACGGCGCGAACCCCTTGCCGATAGAGCGGCGCCTGCGCCGCGTAATCGCCGGCCAGAGCAGTTTCGACGTAATCGAGAGCGCCGATTTCCACCGCCCCCGGCGAATCGGTCGTAGGGAAAATCCGCTCGGCGATCGCGCAGACGATCAAGCGCTCATGTTCAGTGAACACGCGGGGTTTTTCCTGCTCTGACATAACACCTACGGGTGAACCTTCCTCAACGGGCCGCTGGTGATCCTCGCGAGAGCTTGACTCCGGCGCCGAATCGTTAAGTCGAACTGTCTTGGTCGGAAGCATCAACAGCAGCCATGGGATCTCTTGCCGGATCGATCTACTCTTTCAGTTGATAAGCCTCGAACGCCGGCTTATAGGATCGCGGCAGCCAGTACGGGCGGCGCATGTTGTCCGGCCCCGGCGCGGGCCGGGTTTTTAGCATCCATTTCTTGTAAACTTCGTGTGCCTTATGGGTATCGACGAACACATCGCCGTACTTGTCGTCCGGCCCGGGCTTGGTGATGCGGACTTTTTGATGCCAGCAGTGCTGGCCGCTGATGAAGTCGGGCTGCACCGGAAAAGTCAAGTTCTGATGCACGCCGCCGTCCTGCCAGAAAATGCGCGATGAATCCGGATCCTCGCTCTTGAACGGCCGAATGCCGCGGATCGTCCGCATCATCCACTTGCCTTCGCCCGTCTGTTTCAAGTCCACCCATGCCGTCGACCAGCGCGCGCCGCCTTGATCTTCCGACAGCCGCCATCGTCCCAGGTGGTGCGAGCAGGCAACGACGCCGGGCTTGATGCCTTCGGTGACCCAGACTTTGTCGATGAAATACCCGATCTCGGTATGGACTTTCAGCAGGTCGCCGGTTCTCACGGCGAAATTCTCCGCATCCTTGGGATTGAGCCAGAGCGGATTACGGTGCGAAATTTCGTAGAGCCACTTGGCATTGCCTGAGCGCGTGTGGATCAGCGTCGGCAAGCGAAAAGTGGGCAAGAGCAGCATCTCGCCCGCGTTAATGTCTATATGGTCCGGATGCACGTGACTCTTGATGTATCCAGGAATGGCGAACTCCGGCCATTTCCACTCTTTGATCGTTTTGGAAAAGAATTCGAGCTTCCGCGACGGCGTCGGGAAACCGACACAAGCCTTGCCGTCGACCTCCACGCCGAGCACGGCTCCGTTTTTGGCAACCAATCTGGTCTGCTGATCGACGCTCGCCTCCGCGATGTCGCTCGCTTTGAGCGCCGCTTCATGGACCTTGTAAACGTTGTCTTCGATGAGAAACGCGCCGTATTTGCGCATGTAGGCGAGCGGCGTCAAAGCCATTTTTTCGGCCGCCGCGGGCAAGCCCGGGACGCTGTTCTCGAAAATCCAACGGTAATAATCGTCCACGGTCATTTTCGTGCCGGGTTCATAGGGCGATTCGAAATACTTGCGAATGCCCAGCGTTCCGTCCGGATCGACGCGCCACGACAATTCGATCCAGAACTCGTCCTCCTCCCACACTTGGCCGATACCGGCGCTTTCGTGCGCCTCGTATGTGGTAGCGAATTTCTTGCCTTCTTTCTCCAGCGCGACGCGCAAAATCGGCTGGCGGAAACCGATCCAGCGCGCCGCCTGAGTCTCCTGGCTCATCAAATCGTGCCGTTCCGAAGCGTGCCCCATCGGCAAGACATAATCGGTAAACCAGGCGGTTTCGCTCCAGGTCGGCGTGAGACAAGCGTGGCACTCGACTTTGCTCTCGTCTGAGAGCATTTCGATCCAGCTCATCCCGTCCGGATTGGTCCACACCGGATTGTAGACGCGGGTGAAATACATCGCCAACTTGCCGCGCCCTTCGCGCAAAAAGTGCGGCAGGAGAAAACTCATTTCGAAGAACGCGAGCGGAAACTCTTTCGGAATAAGCATCTCGTTCCAAACCCTGGAGGGCGGTGGCATGAGCGGTGGGGCCGGAATGTATTTGTTCGCCGCATTGGGAGCGGTTCCGCCCACCGTGCCGACCGCGCCGGCGAGAATAACCAGAAACTGCAGGGCTCGCGCCACCTGCCAGCCGCCGAGATTGCCCGCCGCGGTGTTGCGCCAGACGTGCGCCGAAAAGGCCGAGCCCGCCTTGGCGATCTCATGAGCAATTTCGACGATCACACTAGGCTCGATCGCCGCCTCCTTGGCGGCGTACGCCGGGGTAAAGGATGCGTAAGTCTCCTTGAGCAGCGCGACAAAAGTCTGAAATGTTTGCGGCTTGTCGCTGTGTTCTTCGCGCAAATACTCTTCCCAATTGACCCAGCGGCGCAGAAAATCGCGATCGAAGAGATCTTCCTGCAGCAAAACGTTGCACATGGCAAGCAGCACCGCCGCCTCGCTGCCGGGCCAAGTGGAAAGCCAGTAATCCGCTTTCGAAGCCGTGTTGGACAAGCGCGTGTCGATCACGGCGATTTTCGTGCCGGCGTTTTTCGCTTCGATGATACGCTGCGCGTGCGGATTGAAGTAATGGCCGGTTTCCAGGTGCGAGCTCAACAGCAGGATGAAGCGCGCATGAGCATGGTCCGGCGACGGCCGGTCGATGCCGGACCAGAAGGCGTAGCCGGCGCGCGCGCCGGCGGAGCAGACATTGGTGTGGCTATTGTGGCCATCGATGCCCCAGGCGTGAAGAATGCGTTGATGATAGAGCAGCTCGTGCCCGGGCCGGCCGACGTGATACATGATCTCGTTGCGCCGCTCTTCCTTGAGCGCCCTGCGCACGCGGCCGGCGATATCGTCAAGCGCTTCATCCCAGGAGACTCTCTGCCACTTTCCTTCGCCGCGCTTGCCGGAGCGCTTGAGCGGATAACGAATCCGCTCCGGGTCGGTGATCTGATTGAGGGTCGCCGGCCCCTTGGCGCAGTTTCGCCCCCGGCTGCCCGGATGTTCGGGATTGCCTTCGAAGCGCCGAATCGTATGGGTACCCTTTTCGACAAAGCCGAGCAGGCCGCACGCGGCTTCGCAGTTAAAGCAGATCGTTGGAATGATCTGGCAATGTTTTTCAACCTTGCGCGGCCACTTCGAGGTATCGTATTCGACCCAATCGTCCCATTTTTCCACCGGCGGGTAACTGGCAAGGCCATGCGGTTCCAGTCTCAAAGCGTCGGGATTTAACGGGATGCGCTGCTCGCTCATAGTGTTGTGCCCCTTCTGCGGGTCATCGGTGATCAGTAATCAGTAATCAGTGATCAGTAGTCAGTAATCAGTTTCGGACAGGTGTTTTCTCGCTGATCACTGTTCACTGATGACTGATCACAGATGACTGACTACCGGCTAACTCAACGGCACGGCCTGACCGGCTTTGATCCAAAGATGTTCGTACATCCATAAACCCGCCAGCACCAATAGTGCGGCGATCACGTTGGGAATAATCGAACCAATCGGCCAGAGCATAAGGAGAATGGGCGCAACCAGGCCCAATCCGATGGTGAAAATCCAAAAAGACCTGCTCAATGGACCGCTGACCAACAACGCTCCGGCGCGCATCGCATCCTGGGTGCCGTGTTTCATGAACAGTTCGCCCAAGATAATCGCCAGACTCGCCAACAAGGCGATGATCAATGCCTGGTTGAGCCAGGCAAACAGCGGCGCCGACATGAACGCGTAAGGCGTCAGCGCTTCGACGCCGCGCAGCAAAATAAAGAACGCTGCGCCGGCGCTGAACGCCTGCACGATCAATTGCCAAAACAGCAGCGGACTCTGCCAGAAATCACGGCCGCGCGCCTGCGCGAACAAGAACGCCGAATACCCGGCCGAGGCAACCGCAAACATGGCGGTCAGCCAGACGAGCCAGGGATAGAGTAGGCCGCCACTGAAAATCAGCACGAGCCAAGTTATCAACAGCAAGCCGAAAATCGCCAGCACATAACCGCCCAAGACCAACCATGAATTGAAATTCGGCTTGGTCAGCAGAAAGAGAAATCGGCCCGGCTTCTTCAGATCCAGCACCAACAGCATCATCGTCGCGGCGAGGAAAAAGAGCGCCGCCACCGGTCCGAACACGCTCGATAAAATCCCGTCCTGCTCGAAGCCCATGTTGAGCACGAGCGCGGAGACCAGCAACACGCCGCTGGAAATCGACTTGGTCCACAAATAAGCGGCGATCTTCTTGCCCCACGGCGCAATATGCGCCACGTCGTACACTTCGCGCGCCGCCCCGGGCGTGGGCCTCTCGCGCTCCTTTATCTTGAGCGCGTAGAGATCTTCGCCGGGATCTTTGTCGGCCCACAGGTGCCCCTCCTGCGGCTCCATCATCGTCGGGCTCAGCAGATCTCCGTCCACGCCGGCGTAAAAAAGTTTCGGCTTGGTGCCCTTTTCGGCTTTGCGCACGCTGATCTTTTCCATGGCGATCCGTTTGTTGATCAGGCTCTTCGGATCATCCAAATCGCCGGAAAGGATCGCCTGGGTCGGACAAACGACCTCGCACGCGGGCCTAAAGCCCATCTCCACGCGCGATGCATCGAAATTGCATTTCGCCGCCGTATTGCGCTCGGGATCGATGTAGAGCGCGTCGTAGGGACAGGCTTGCATGCACGACTTGCAGCCGATGCAGCGCTCGTTGTCGAAATCGACGATGCCGTCGGCGCGGCGGAACAGCGAAACCGTCGGACAGATTTCGATGCACGGCGCATCGTCGCAGTGATTGCAGCGCAGCACCGCGAAATGTCGGCGCGTATCGGGATACCGGCCCTTCTCGACGTATTTCACCCACGTGCGGTTCACGCCGAGCGCGATGTTGTGCTCTTCTTTGCAGGCGACCGTGCAGGCATGGCAGCCGATGCAGCGGTGCTGATCGATGAGAAATCCGTAGCGCATTCTCAACCTTTCCGATCAACAAACTAAGTATCAAAAATTTTTGGTTTCGACTCTGATAGCAGGAAAATCAACGCGGGGTCAATTGACGGTAGAGAAAATAAATCGCCAGGTGCCCCGTCGAGGGCGCTAAGGCGGAAGCCGAATGAGAGGGGCGCTCACTGCCGGGTTCCGAGCTTGGCGCCTTGGCGTTTTTGCGAAAAAATATTCGATCTCACTCAACCTTTGCGCGTCGGAAACGGCGGCGGGTTGATCTGCTCGACGCTGCGGCCGTTCCAATCGCGCGCCGGCCAGGTGTCCCAGGCGCGCTTCGCTCCGGCTTCCGCTTGCGTCAAAAGCTCCGCCTCGTCGATGCGCGTCGAGCGGCCGTTCTCGATCACCACTTCGCCGTCGACAATCACGGTCTCGACGTCCGCGCCGCTGCCGTATTCCACGAGCGCGTTGATCGGATCGCGCACCGGCCCGTAGCGCGGGGTGCGGAGATTGATAATCAGGACGTCGGCCTTCGCACCCGGGGCCAGCCGTCCCAAATCTGCGCGGCCGAGAGCCGTCGCGCCGCCGAGGGTTGCCGCATTGAAGACCGCCGCCGCGCGCGCTCCGGCAGCCTTACGGTCGACCAGCCGCGAAATCAGCGAGGCGTAGCGCATCTCAGAAACAATGTCCAGCGGATAGGTATCCGTCCCGAGACCGATCCGCACGCCTGCTTCCAAGTAGCGGTCGAAGGACTCCATGGCAAAGCCCATCTTGGCGCACTTGTGCGGGCAGTGGCCCACCGTTGCGCCGCTCTCGACCAGAATTTTCATTTCGTCGCCGAGCGGATAATCGACGCGCGAGTGGCCGCCGGTGATCGCCATGTGCCCGAGAGTCGTGCGCGGCCCGAGAATTCCGACCTCGGCTAAATACTCCGCCACCGGCTTTCGGTACTTGTTCAGGATCTCCAAAAATTCGCGCAAGTTGCCGCCCGCGTGAATGTGAATCGGCACGTCGAGTTCCTTCGCCGCAGCCGCCGACTCGCGCAGCAGGGAAGGCTCGCAAGTCTCCGCCTGCGCCGGGTTCAGAATGCCGTTCAGCCTGCCGTCGTGGACGCCGTGGAATTTTTTGATGAAATCGGCGGCGGCTTTCAGCCCCGGGCGGCCCCTGTCCGCGCGCTCCTCGTAATAATGGCGCCCCTCGGCATCGGTAAAGATATCGTGGCTGCGAAACGGCGGGCTAAAGAAAACACGGCCGCCAAGCTCTCCGACGATGGCGGCGTAATCGTCCAGCGCCCCCGGTCCGCCGCCGGGATCGAGGACCGTCGTCGCGCCGTTTCTCAACGCGCTATAAAGGGCGTAGCGCCGCCCGAGCGCGACTGCCGCCGGTGCCGGCGGTTCGACCTTTTCTTTCAAGGGCGCGCCGAACACGAACCAATTGGCGGAGAGATAATCCCTCTTGGTGACGTCGGTGAGCAGGTAATCGCCGACGTTCAGTTGCGAGTGCACGTGCAAATTGATGAACCCGGGAGAGACGATTTTGCCGGCGGCGTCGATGACCTTGTCCGCGGGTTGCGATCGATCGGCGCCCACCGCTTGGATGCTGCTGCCGTCGATCAGCACTGAACCGCCGGGAATGAGTTCATGGGTTGTTCCCGACCAGCCGACCACAACGCCGCCGTCGATGCGAATGCTCATGTCGGTTCCTTGAACTGAATTTTTGCCTTACCTTGCCCGCCTGGCGGGCGCGCTAAAGATGCGCGCCGAAAGCTAGGTCGACAGCTCTGGCGTGTCGTCTACCCGGCCGTGCAGCGCGTACCAGTAGATGCTGTTCATGTAACGCCAGCGCCGGATCGCGGCCTCTTCCACTTGCTTCAATGCCGCGGCCTGTAGCTCCGGCGTATTGCAATACTTTTCCACGATGGCGAAACCTTTGGCGCCGTGAAGCTCATCGGCCTCGATATGTTCTTCGAAAAAACGGATTTCTCGGGCGCGCGGTCGGTAGCCGTAGTGTGCGTGTAATGCCGGCACGATTTTTTTGCAGATATCGAGGAACTGGGACTCCAAGCCGATAAAAAGTCCGGCCGCGGCGGCCGGCCAGGGCTGCCGATAGACCATCATCCAGCCCCAATTTTGCAGTTGCTCCGTGCCCGCTAATACGGCGGAAGTTTCGACGGCGTCGCGCCCGATGCCGCTCGCCGCGACATAGTCCTTCAACATGTCGAGGTGGCGGTCGTCGGGATTTTCCTCGTCGCCCAGATTTTCGTATAAGTAGCTCTTCACCTCCCGCACCGGGATCTGCGAGGCCTCGTAGGCGAGCCAGTTCAAGAATTCGCCGACGTAGTGATAATGCTGGAGGCAATAAAGCGCTGTCTGCCGTTTGCTGAGCTTGCCCTCGGCCCAGAGCTGGAAGAAGGGATGATTCTTGCTGTGTTTCTGATCGCGCCTCGCGACTAACTGATCATGGAAAGATCCAGCCATCGATTTTCTCAATATCGGTCGCAAGCCGATCCGGCGCCAGCGGCGATGCGATTGATCTACCCCTCGCCGCGCTCGATGATCTGCTCCACGGGTTTCAGCCGGACATCGATTAAAGCGGCTTGGCCGCCGGCGACGGCGCGCAATCCGCGTTCGACGGCTTTGCGCACTTCGCTCGGCTCTTCGACCTTCTCGCCGTAGCCGTCGAAGGCTTTCATCAGCAGCGCATATTCAGGACAGGGGGCGATGTGGAGGCCGGAAAAATTGTTGCTCTTCACCGCCCAACCGCCCGGATAATACTTGGGCACGCCGGATTTTTGCGACAGGTATCCCTGGTTGTTGAACATGATGGTCAGGAACGGCAAACGATGCTCCTGTGCGGCGCCGAAAGCCGCCGGTGACGGATCGTAGTTGAAAGAGCCGTCGCCGATCAAACAGACCACCGGTCTTTTCGGATTAGCCGCTTTGACGCCGAGCGCGGTCGCCAAGCCGGTGCCGAGTCCGCCGATGCAGCCGTTGAAGAACGAGCCGGGCGTCAGGTTGTCGAGATACCGATGCACCGCCAGACGATGCGTAATCGTTTCCTCGACCACCATCGCGTCCTTCGGCAGCACCTGGCTGATCTCGTGCGCCACCCAGCGCGTGTCCATCGGCTTTTGACTTGCCAGCGCCACCGCCTCATCGCGCCATTTTTTGCGCCGCGCGTCATTCTTCGCCTTGAGCTCCTCGGCCCGGCGGACGCGAGCCGGATCGCCCTTCGACACTTTTTTCTTCAAGGCCGAAAGCAGATGCTCCAGCGACGATTCGATCTCGCCGGTCAAGCAAAGATCGGACTGGTAACCGTAATAAGGAATTTCCGCGCGCAGCGGATTTTCATCGAGCATGGCGACCTTGGCGCCGGGCGAGGGAGTGATCGATGCAGGATGCCAAGGCGCGATAACGGCGAGCAAAAAAATCACGTCCGCGCCTTGTACGGCTTCTTTCGGGTCATAGCCGCTGTGCAGCGCATGGGTGCGCGGGATGTTGATCACGCCGGTGCTCCGGGTTTCGACCACCGGACAGCCGAGCAGCTCGGCGATTTCGACCAGAGTTTCGACGCTCTTCATGGTCTTGCCGGCGTCTTCCGCGACAATCACCGGATGCGCCGCGCCGGCGAGCAAAGCCGCGAGCTCTTCGATACCCTTGGGATCGGCGGTCGCCAGCGGCGAGCTGCCCAAATCCGAGGGCACGTCTTTGGTCATTTTTTCGAACAGATATTCCATCGGCACCGAAATAAAGACCGGGCCCCGCGGTCCCGCCATCGCCAGACGGCAAGCGCGTTGTATCGTCGACGGCAAAATCGATTTGGTGTTGACGCCGAAGCTCCATTTGACCGTGTGGTCCACCAGCTTCGCCGGTCCGCCCATGTCGCCCAGATGACCTTGCCATTGTCCGCCCACGTCCGGGCCTTCGTCCTCGCCGAAGCCGATAGATTCGCCGGCAAAGACCACCATCGGCACCTGCTCATGCAGCGCGGCGCGCATCGCCATGGTCGCATGAAGCGCGCCGACGGTGGTGTGAATGACCACAGCCGGCAGTTTACCCGTCGATTTGGCGTAGCCGCTTGCCATGCCCACCGCGATCTCCTCGTGCCGCGTGCTGTAATAGTGCGGCATCCCTTCGACGCCCGGCTCGGCGAGCGCCTCCCAGAGCGGCGACCACTCCGAACCTGGCGAAGCGAAGATCTTCTCAACGCCCATTTTGCCCAGCACGCGCAGCATGGTCTGCGCCCCGCTTAAACCTTTGGTTTGTATCATCGTGTCTTTTCCTTTCAGGTAGAGATAGATGCTCCGCCGCGCCGTCCTTTCTGCATCTTGCCGCGAGGGCGACGCGCGCGAGCTACGACAAGTTGTAAAAGCGTTTGGCGTTATTGAGCAACAGATCCCTTTTGACGTCGAGGGACAAATCTTCGCGGTTCCATAGGATCGTCGCCGATTCCGGCCAGCTCATGTCCCAGTGCGGATAGTCCGAGGCGTACATCAAAGTCTTCGAACCGATTTCGCCGACGACGTAACTGATCATTTTTTCTTCCGGCTCGCAGCCGTAATAGCTGTTTTCACTGAAAAGATATTCGCTCGGCTTTTTCTTGCAGAGCGGCGCCTCCACCTTGCCGCGTTTCTCCCATTCTTCGTCCATCCTCTCTGCCCAATAGGGTAGCCAGCCGCAGCCGACTTCGAGATAGCCGATGCGTAGCTTCGGGAAGAGCTCCGGAATGCCGCCAAAGACGATGGCGGTTAATTGGCGCAGCACCGGAAACGGATGGCCGCAGGTGTGCAGACTGATGAATTGATCGAAAACCTCGCTCCCCGGCTCATCGCCGCCGAAAGCGTGGATGGTGATCGGCGTGTTGAGCCGCTGCGCTTCCTCGTAAAGCGGATAATATTCTGCCGTGCCGAGATTTTTTCGATGCGCCTGAGCTGCCAGCATGCCGCCGCACAGCCCCAATTTGGTGACCGCGCGCTGGAGCTCCTTGGGACACTCCTCGGGATTGGCTACCGGCAGATTGGCCACCGCCTTGAGCCGCGGCGAGGCCTTGCAGTAGTCGGCGATGAAATCGTTGTAGGCGCGGCAGAGAGCGGTTTGAAACTGCGGATCGCGCACGCGGCCAATGCCTAAACCGCTGGTCGGAAACATCACGGCGGTGTCGATCTGCTGCAGGTCCATGGCGGCGAGACGCTCCTCGACCTTGCTGGCCGCCTGGCCCAAAGTGCCGCCGAGATTGCGATCATAGTGTTCGCTCGGGATGAGCGAGGCCCTCTGGTTCCGGTACGGCTCGGGCAAGTAAGGTCTGATCTCATTGTCAAAATCGCGCGCATGGGCGTCCGAATCCAAAACTTTGATCGCATCGCGTAACTGCATAAAACCCTCTGTTTGATGAGCACTGAAGAGCGCGTCGCTCGTTTGTTGAGCCTCAACAGTAGTTCACCGGGCGGCTTTCCTCCCCCGCATGCGGAGGAGGAAAGTGCGCCGGCGCCTGCCTGCTAGGCAGCCGCCGGCAGAGACGCCGGCACTTTGAGGTTGTAAAGCTTCTCGCAATTGGTGAACAGCAGCTTGCGGCGAACCTCCGGCTTCACGTCCGCCATGTCGCGCTCGATCACCTGGCGCGAATTGGGCCAGGTCGAGTTCTGGTGCGGATAATCATTGGACCACATGCAGTTGTCGGCGCCCCACCAGGAAAACATTTTCCCTCCCACGTGATCGTTGAAAAAAGTCGAATAGACCTGACCGTAGAAATATTCGCTCGGCAGTTTAGCGATCGGCAGCTTCTGCGCGTGGCGATGACGTTTGAAGCCCTTGTCGCACTGGCCGATCCAGAAGGGCATCCAGCCGACCTCGTTTTCTACCGAAACGACCTTGAGCTTGGGATGGCGCTCGAGAACGCCCGAGAAAATAATGTCGAACAGCGCAGTTTCGATTTCGCGCGTCTGATCGACGCCGATGCGGCAGCGCTGGATACCTTGAGCCGTCTGCCGGTGCATGCTGTCGCCAAAGCCGGTAAGGATATGCAAATGCACGGGCATCTCGTTGGCCTCGGATGCCGCCCAAAAGCGCTCATAATGTTCCGCGGTAAACGGCAACTTGGCATCGGGCACTTGCCAGATCATGGTGCCGACCAGCCCGGCTTTCTTGCACCGTTCCATTTCGGCGATCGCGTGATCGACGTCGTACATGGAAATCAGGCCGATGCCGTAGAGGCGATCGGGCACCTTGCTGCAGTATTCGATAATCCAGTCGTTGTAAGTGCGGAACAACGCCTCCTGGAAGGCGGCGTCACTGATGCAGTAGAGCCCGAGTCCCAAACTCGGATACAGCACTTCGGCGCACACGCCGTCGGTGGCCATGTCTTTCTGGCGCACAATCGGATCCCAGCCCCCCGGCCGCGCGAGAGAGAAGCCGGCCTTGCGGAAATGCTCGCGGTCTTCCGGCTTGTTGCCCGCCATGAACAGGGCGCCCACCGCCTGTTCCTGCACTCCGGGCGCGCCAAACATCCAGGCGTCGCGCTCCTCGCTGAAATAAACCTTGGGCGCGCGCTCCCGCCAAGCCGGCGGCATGCCTTTTTCCCAAAGATCCGGCGGCTCGATGACATGGGAGTCCGATGAGATGATTAGCTCTTCCATGATCCCTCCTTAGGTTGTGAGGTCCGTTTTAGCTATTCTTAGCTTAAACTCGCGCGCAAAATCCACCCCGAAAACCGACAGCGCCGATCCGGCATGCTCCAGGCGCGTTTATTTGCGCGCCCACAATTGATCCATGAAACCGCTCTTGTTCATTTCATCGAGATACCGGCTGTCGACCAATTCCTGCGGTTTGACATTCTTGGCTTTGGGATCGGTCGCCGAAAGCTCATCGATAATCGCCTGGAGCGATTCCATTTTGATCGCCAAGCGCGGCTCCAGGGCCTTGATTTCGGCGTTGTATGCAGCATCGAGCACGCTTCGATCGTTCAGCCGCAGGTATTTACCCAGCACCTTATAAAAAAACTCTCGGTCCGTGTGAACGATCTTAGACGCCTCGGCCATGGCGCGCATGAAGTTGCCGATCATCGCCGGTCTTTTGGCGATCACCGAACGTTTGGTCACGAAAGCAGTCGCGGCATAAGGGATCTTCAGGTCCGGGCCGTAGATCACATAATGATAGCCGCGCGAGAGCGCCACGGCGTCGGTAGGCGGCGTCAGGTTGGCGACTTCGAGCGAACCGCTCATCAAGGCCGCCAGGGTTTCCGGATCGCCGCCGGTCTGCAGGAAACTATAATCGCGATTGGGCTCCATGTTGTAGCGCCGCAGCGCCTGGATGGTGAAATAGTGCGAGTTGCCGCCGATACGGCTCACGCCGATCCGCTTGCCCCTGAGATCCTCCGGCTTTTTGATGTTGCCGCCGGCGACCAGCGTCTGGGTCATAACGTTCTTGACGCCGCCGGTGAAAACCACGTCGGTGGAGCCGCGCGCGTAAGCCGCCACGTTGCCGATGCCGCCGGTGACGGTCATCTCGGCATCGCCGCCGAGGAGCGCGGCCGTAACGATGCTGGAGGACGCGATAAAGACCAGGCTAAAATCGAGATTGTGCTTCTTAAACAGCCCGGCTTCCTGCGCCACCCAGGGAAAAGACTGCGACATGACCCGCGCCGAATGGATGCCGACGAGTTTGTCGGGCGCCGCGGCACCCGCCGCTTGATTCGCCGGGACGAATGAAAAACAGACCCAAAGGGCCGCGGGGAAAAATTTAAATCTCTTCATGATCCCAATGATCTCCAGCAGTCCGAACGCTATAACCTTCTAACCTTTGTCTCGCGTTCTGTCAAAGAAGCGCTTGGCGCAATCAACGGTCGTGATCCGACCTTGACCGGCCAAGCGCTCGACACTTGCACGGATGGCTGCGCTGCCGCGAATCTATGAAGCAAACCGCTCCTTCCAGCGCGGAATCGCCAACGGATTGACTATCGTCGGCGGGATCTTGCCGTCGAGAATCGAGAGTATGCTTTCCGCAGCCATTTTCTGCCCCGCCGACTGCGACCCCGGATTGGTACCGATGGTGTGCGGCGTCAAGATGATCCTTTCCGGATCGATTTGCCGTAGCGGGTTGGTCATCGGCGTGGGCTCTTCGGTGAAAACATCGAGCGCCGCGCCGGCGATGATGTTTTCATTGAGCGCCTGAATCAGGTCGTTTTCATTGATCGCCGGCCCGCGCGAGGTGTTGATGACGAAGGCACTGGGTTTCATCAGCCTGAACTGCGCCATGCCGAGCATGCCGCGCGTCTCGCGCGTCAGGACGACGTGCAGCGTGATGACGTCGGCCTCACGCAGCAATTCTTCCAGGGCGACCATCTTGATGCCGAGGCTCGCCACCGTTTCCTGTTTGACGTAAGGATCGTAACCTAAAATTTTCATGCCCCAGGAGCCCAGCCGCTTGGCCACGTTCTGGCCGATGCGGCCGACGCCGATAATGCCGACGGTCTTGCCGAGCATAAGCACGCCGCTATTGCGCGCTTCTTTCCAGCCTTGCGTCCTGAGCTGGTTTTCGTTGCGCTTCAGACGTTTGAACAATGCCACCATCAAGCCGACCGTCGCTTCGGCCACGCCGAGATAGTTTTCCGGCGTCGGACTGTTGCAGCAGATGATGCCGAGATCGGTGGCGGCGTCGACATCGACGGACTCGATGCCGATGCTTGACTTCACCACCGCTTGCAGTTCGGAACAGGAATCCAGGATATCGGCGCCGATGAAATCCCGGCCGGCGGGAAAGAGGATCGGCGCATCGCCGATCAGATCGAGCAACTCTCTCGGCTCGTAGCGAAAGTCGCGCGAGTCATCGAGTGGCTTGCCGAGCACCACTTCGCACCCTGCCTGGCGCAGCGCATTCTCGGCGATTTTGATCCCGCTCGGACCGGTCATGCAGACTTTGCGCTTGATTGGCATCAGGTACCTGCTTTCACGCTGCGATCCCGGGGTTCGCGCGCCGAGCGCGCCAACAACGACAACCTGGCGAGCTTTATCCTATGCTCGCGCTTGATACGCCGACGGCGGACCTTACACGAGATATTCCGATTTTACTGTAAATTGTAAAGCTTCTTGGCGCTCTCGGCGAAGAGCCATCTTTTCCCCGCATCGTCCAAATCTTTGCGCCGCCCCAAGTGCTCGATGTTTTCCGGAAATTCGGTATCCCAGTGCGGGTAATCCGATGCGTAGTAAATCACCTGCGGCGTCAGCACTTCGGCCGAGGCGCCGATCAACGGCTCATAGTCTTCGGCGTGGAAATAGATGCGCCCCTGCTTTAAATATTCGGTCGGTTTTTTTCTGCACATGGGCGCTTCCACTTCGCCGCGCTTTTCCCATTCCTCGTTCATCCGCCCGAACCAATAAGGCGCCCAGCTGCAGCCCGCTTCCATAAAAGCGACGCGCAGATTGGGAAAGCGATCGAAGACGCCGCGAAACATCATGCTGCACGCCTGCATCATCTGAGCAAAGGCATGGGAAAGCGTATGTACCTCGATGAACTGATCGAACATATCGCCGGCGAAATAATGCGGACCGCGCACCGTCGCGTGCACGCCGACCATGCAGTTGAGTTTTTCCGCCTCTTCATAGATCGGCCAGTAGCTTTCATGGCCGAGGGGCAGGCGCAGACCGACCGCGGGCAGCATCAAGCCGACAAGTTTCAGTTCCTTGACCGCGCGGCGGAGCTCCTTGACCGCTTCCGGAACGTCTTGGAACGAAACCAACGCGACGCATTTGAGCCGCGCGCTAACCTTCTGAAACTCCTCCGAGCAGAAATTGTTCCACGCCTGGGCATACTGCACGGCGACATCCGGTTCACGGATCCAACCGATGCTCAAGCCGTTGGTCGGATAGAGCACCGCCGTTGAAACGCCGCCGCGATCCATCGCTTCGAGCCAGCTCCTGGCATCGCCCGCTCGGCTGCCCAGTTTGCCGCTGAGCGAGCGGTCCCAACTATCGCCCGGCGTCAACGTCGAGACCCGCTTCACATACTTCTCCGGCATGTATTTTTTTAGCTGCGCATCGCTTTCCGTGATGTGCCCATCGGCATCGATGACTTCGAATCGGCTGGCCATGGCGGTCTCCTTTCCGTCCGTTGTTCTTCGTCTATGCCCTATCAGAGCACAGTGTCAAGAGCGGATCGAGCGCCCGAAATTAACCGTCCGGACCCCGCCTTTCTGCCCAACTCCGAGAGGGCTAGGGTGGCCGGCCAATGACCGCTGCCAATATTCCAAAGGCTTTGCGCGCCGGAATCGTCTATAATGGCATCAAGGGGTGCCCTATGAAAAAGATCTGTTGCCTAGGACTGCTGCTTACCTGGACGCTGTGGACCCGCACTCAAACCCCTACTTCGGACAGTTGGCTAGCCGCGCCTGGATTGGCCAATCAGCAGAAATGCCAGGCCAGCATCAATGATAAGCTCGAAGTATGGAAACAGTTCAAGGATGCCAAGTTTGGTAAGAATTCCGTCACCTTCACAAGCAACAACACGACTATGACTTACGTCTGCCTGCCGGAAGCGGACGATCCGCGGAAGGCAAAACCAGGACAGACCAAAGCCAACCTGTAAAGATTTTCGCCTACCGCCGATCAACAACCTTGAAGGAAAATCCCCTTCAAAATAGAAGATTCGCCTACAAAATAATCGCGTCTCTGCTTTCCCAGCTCCAAGGCAGCACCGTAAAACTGCGGATTTTGCTGCTCCCCATCCCGATGGCACCTGTCTTGCCTTTTGCCCTTTAGAGGATCGGCGAAAGGAGAGATCGACGCCAATGAAAGGATTCGTCGTTGGAGTCATTGCGTTTCTCTGGATCGGAGCGTTCGCCGGCTGTGAGAAAAAGAACGCCGAGGGACCGGCGGAGCGCGCCGGCAAGCAAGTCGATAAGGCGATGGAGCAGTTGGCCGACCAAGCCAAGGAAGCGAGCGATAAACTCAAAGACTCGACTAAACGATAGCTCGCGCGCCGAAGGACAGACCAATGCACGCTTCCTTCATATGGATCGCTTTGCTCGCTTTGGCCATCATCTCTCAGGGCTGTGCTCTTCTCGCTCCTAAAGACAGCTCGGTTTCGCCTCCCGTCCAAGCTCCACAGGAAACCGAGCGACCCGAAGTCAGGGAGCCAAGTTTCGTCCATACGGGGCATGCTTCGTGGTACGGGCCGCGCTTTGAGGGCAAACGCACGGCGAGCGGAGAAATTTTTGACGCCGAGCAATTCACGGCCGCCAGCCGTGTTCTGCCGCTAGGAAGCCGCGCCCGGGTGACCAATCTTGAGAATGGCAAATCCGTTGAAGTAAAGATCAACGACCGCGGTCCTTTCGTCGATGGACGGATCATCGACGTTTCGCGCGCCGCAGCCCGCGTCTTAGGCATGCTTCAATCCGGCATAGCCAGAGTCAGGGTGGAATTGCTCTCGATCTTGAGTAGCCCGTAAGTTCCTCCGGCATCAGGCAAACCTGCGCATTCGTCGCCGTTGTTGCGGGCAAAATATATCGCGCCGCCTCGCTGTCCGATCCCCATTGTCTGCCGAGTCGACCTGCCAGGATCCTGCTGTTGCCTCGTGTCGCAAGCCCACCCGTGAATAGTTTCAGAACTCTAGACGTTGGCCGGAATTTCAGGATATACGTTTACAGTCACATCTAGGGTCGGAACGCCACGCGCAGGGCGATTGAGTCCGAGATATAAAAGTAGACGAAGCATGCTTGCCGACTGTCGAATAGGCGCCGACTTATCCTGCCACGCAAGAGATTACAAGGAGCTCAGAACATGCCCCATTACGTGCTCGACTATTGGCAGAAAAAATCATTCCGGCGGAGTTCAGTGCTCGCGCTGGCTACGGTTTTGGTCCTAAGTACGGACGGACCTGCCGCCTATGGCGCGGCGCCGTTCTATGAGGGAAAGACGATTCGTATCGTCGTCGGCACCTCGCCGGGCGGTGGTTACGATACCTATACGCGGGTCATCGCGCGCCACTTCAATAAATATATTCCCGGTAATCCGACCCTTGTGGTCGACAACATGCCCGGCGCCGGCGGATTGATCGCGGCGAACCACATGTTCAAAGTAGCCAAACCGGACGGACTCACGATCGGCCATTTCGTCGGCGGGCAATTTTTGCAGCAGCTTCTCGCCAAGCCGGGCATCGAGTTCGACGCGCTCAAATTTGAATACATCGGCGTGCCGGCGCAGGACGATTTTGTTTTCAGCGTCGCCAAAACCACCGGCATTACAAGCGTAGAACAATGGCTGGCAGCCAAGACGGTGGTCAAATTCGGCGCCATCGCTGCCGGTGACGGAACTTATGACGTGCCCAAAGTCGCCGAGTTCGCTCTCGGCCTGCCGATCCAGGTCGTTTCCGGATACAAAGGAACCGCGCCGATCCGTTTGGCCTTTGAAAGCGGTGAGGTCGCTGGCTTGAGCAACTCCTGGCAATCGTTAAGATCTACTTGGCGCAAGGAACTTGAACGCAATGATCTCGTGATCGTGCTGCAAATGAGCGCAAAGCCTCACGCCGATTTGCCCAAAGTCCCTTTGGCCATCAATATCGCCAAGAGCGACGAAGCACGAAAACTCATCCAGGCCGTGGCACAGGCGCACGGCGCCGCAGTGCGCCCCTACTTGATGCCGCCAGGCACGCCCAAAGAGCGCGTTGAGATTTTGCGCAAGGCTTTCATGCAAGTGGTCAAAGACCCTGAGTTGCTTGCCGATGCGGCCAAAGCCAACCTAGAAATCAATCCTGGGTCGGGCGAAGAACTCGAGCGCAACGTCAGGGAACTGCTCCGCCTCGATGTCGCGCTGGTAAATCGGCTAAAGGAGGTCCTGAAGTAATTGCCTTCGGGGCCGTCCTGGACGGCGGAATCGCTCATTGTTAAATGGCTGGATCGACGTTTGTATTCAACAATCCGCGCGTTGAGCGCATTGTTTCCGGTTTGGGCGCAATTGAGAAACTCGCCGAAGAGGTCGAGCGGCTTGGTGGCACACGCGCGCTCGTGCTGATTTCCCCCTCCGTTGCGAAGACTTCTTTGCTCACGCGGATCAGGCAGATCCTGGGCCCGAGAGCTGTCGCTGTCTTTGATCAGGTTAAGCCACACTCGCCAACTGAAAGCATTGCCAACGCCGTCGAGTGCGCGCGCGATGCGCATTGCGATGTTTTGGTGAGCGTCGGCGGCGGCAGCGCTATCGACACGGCCAAAGGCGTCGCGGCTTTGCTCGCCGAGGGCGGTCCCTTGCCGCGCTTGGCCGTGCGCTTCACGCCGCCCAACCAAAAGGAAGTGCCGCCGATGCCCGCGCCCAAGCTGCCGCATATCGCGGTCCCGACCACCCTCTCCGGCGGTGAATACAGCTATTCGGCGGGAATCACCGAAGGCGGAAAAAAATTCATCGTCGCCGATCCTAAGTTGGCGCCACGCACGGTGCTGCTCGATCCCGAAGCCGCCGCTACGGCGCCGCCGAGATTGCTTGCGGCCTCGGGCATGAACGCTCTGGCGCACTGCGTCGAAGCGGTATACTCGACTGAAACCCAACCGCTCACCGAAGCATACTGTCTTAAGGGTATCGGGCTGCTCGCGCGCTACTTGCCGCGCGCGGTCGGCAATTCGCGGGATCTCGAAGCCCTCAATCAGGTCCAAATAGCGGCTTGTCTCTCGGGCATGGGCGTTTACAGCGCGTGGACCGGCATTCATCACGCGATCGTGCACGTGATCGGCGGCCGCTACAAAGCACCCCATGCCGAAATTCATGCACTCATGCTGCCTTACGCCATGCGTTGGAATCTCAATGCCACCATCGAGGCGCACGCGCGCATGGCGCGTGAAATCGGCATAGCCGGGTCGGACGAAACGGCCCTCGCCGCAGCGGTTCCCGAACATGTCTTTGCCATGAACCAGCGCATGGGATTGCCCCTGCGACTGCGCGACCTGGGCGTGCCGCGTGATGGGCTTATGCAGCTCGCGGTAGCCGCCTTGGCCGACTACAGCATTCACACCAACCCCATACCTGTCCGCTCCGCCGAACAAGTCTTGCAGGTGTTAGAAGCGGCTTGGTGAATGCCCGGGGCTCGCTCATGACTTGTGAAGAAGCGTACGCCTCGATCGAAGGTTGCGCGCGGGATCATGAGCTGATCGAGCTGCTGTGCGATTTGCTGCGTTATCCCTCACCCCGGACTGAACAGCTCGAAGCGGATCCGCAAATCAAAAAATTCATCCGTGAAATGGTCGCGCCGCGTTTTGCAGACCTGACCGGAACTGCCGGGGCCATCGATAGCATGGGCAATCTAATCTGGCGCCACGGCGGCAGCGGCGTCGATGGCTTTCTGCTCATGGCCTACGCCATGACATTTCCGGCGGCTTCGATGCCGCAACCGTTCTCCGGCGCTCTCGTCGACGGCGAACCGTTCGGTGTCGCCGGTCAATGCGCTCTCGGACGCGGCGCCTGCGAACAAAAAGGCGCGCTGGCGGCGATGATTTACGCCGCGGCGCTCGTCACGCGCAGTCGAGTGAAATTGCGCGCGCCGTTGATTTTAGCCGTGAGCTTGGCCGGAGAAACTGGCCGCCATGATGCCGCATGTTCTATTTTGCAAAAGGATGAGATCCACGCGCGCTCAGCCATCGTTGGGCTCGGTACCGGTAATCGCATCTGTCTCGGCAACAAGGGCCGCATCGACGTTGAAATCATCGTGTGCGGCAAATCGGCCCACAGCAGCATGCCGTGGGAAGGCGTAAACGCTATCGACGGTTTTCGCCGGGTTATGGAACGCCTGGACCGTTTAGCGCTTCCCAGCGCGCACACCGGCCTCGGTCACGCGACTCTCACGTTAACCCACGTCAGCAGCGCTCCCGAGATAAGCCATACAATTCCCGACCATTGTCGTCTTATTTTGGACCGCCGGCTTTTACCCCGCGAAAATCCCGAAGCTGCCTTTGAAGAAATTCAAAAGGCGCTCGGAGATGTGACCGGCTTCGCCGTCGAAGCCAAAGCCGGCGCGTTTATGTATCCTTCCGAAGTAAACGCCGACTGTGCTGCGGCCACAGCAGTGGCGCACGCGACCCAGGCGATCCGAAAGCGACAAGCCGAGGTTTGCTATTCACCCGCGGCATTGGACGCCGGATTTTTAAACCGCAGCGGCATTGAAACGATCATGTTCGGGCCCGGCGATCTAAACCTGGCACATACCGACCGAGATCTGGTCTCGCTCGAGGAAGTCCGCGACGCAGCGAAAATTTATGCGCTCACGGCGCTGCAGTCGTTGGCATAGCCGTGATGCGTTTTGATACCAACGTCCTGGTTTACGCATCTGATTCTGCCCGAGGTTCGAAAGACTGAAACGGGAGCCCGCTACACTCGCGTGAACACTTCCTTCGCCATCCACTCCATGCGCTCGAGCGTTTCGCTGATGGTCGGGCGGCGCACGTCGAAAATCATTGTGTCCACGCCGGCGGCGCGATAGGCGCGGATGTCTGACGCGATCTCGTCGGCGCTGCCGATGAAACGGCGCCGCTTGCCCGGCGTGATCTGCTTCTCGCGATCGAACAGCGAGCCCTTCAAGGCAATGCGGATTTTTTTCGCATCACGCCCCGCCTTGGCTGCGTATTCGAACAGCATGTCCATATCCTGCTTGATCCCTTCGGGTTCCAGAGGGATTGTCGGCACGCCGCCGATCGGGTGCCAGCCGTCGCCGAGGCGCGCCGCGCGCCGGATCGCCTGCTTGCTGTGGCCGCCGATCCAGATGGGAATCGTCGGCTTCTGCACCGGCTTGGGCAGAAAAACGATGTTCGAGAAGCTGCAATATTTCCCGTTGAAGCTTGGATTCTCGCTCGTCCAGAGCTCCCTGAACGCTGCGATGTATTCGTCAGTGACCTTGCCCCGTTCGGTATAAGGTTCGGTGCCGATGGTGTCGAATTCTTCCTTCATCCAGCCGACCCCGGCGCCGACGATCACCCGGCCGCCCGAGAGCACGTCAAGGCTCGCGAGCATTTTCGCGCTGACGATTGGATTGCGATAGGGCAAGATCATCACGCTGGTAACGAAACGGATCGTTTTGGTTGCGCCGGCGAGATAGCCCATCGTGATGAGCGTTTCCAAATGGTACCCGCTGCCCGGGTACTTGCCGTCCACCGTGTACGGATACGGGACGGAAATGTGCCGCGGCACGATGACATGATCGGCCACCGTGATGCAATAAAAACCTAAGGCTTCCGCCTGCTGCGCGAAGCGCACCAATTCATCGGGTTTGACGCCGGCGGTCGAAGCCGGCAGGTGTAAGCCGTAATCCATTGCCGCCTTTTTTGGATAAGCGAAGAATTTGCCCGCGAAGGCGCAACGGCACTCAATCCGGATTGGTAAAAGCCCTTTGCGTACCTTGCGTTCTAGGCGGTTTTCCCCAAAACGCCACCGGCCACTGATCACTCAGTGGCCGGTGCTTCGTGCTTATGCAAGTCGATTCCGGATTTATCCCGCTGATTAGCGAAATGCTTATCCTCTTCGAATTCTTACTTTTCCATTGTCAATTAGTTATTGATGCCGTCGACTTTCAAATGATACAGGTCGATCACGTTGGTGCGCACCACCTTGTCGATGACACTCTTCGGCAGATGCCCCAACTCATCGGCGATCACTTGGCGCGAGTGCGGCCACGTCGAAGCTGCGTGCGGATAATCGCTCGACCACATGAAGCTGTTTTCGCCGTACCAATCCATCATTCGGCCGCCGGTCGGATCGCTGAAGAAAGTCGCGTAGACTTGTTCTTTGACATACTCGCCGGGGAGCTTTTTCATATAAGGGAGCGGCGCCTTCGGGCTGTGCCGGACGAAATATTTGTCCCATTCGTGGCAGTAAAATGGAATCCAGCCAACTTCGTTTTCGACATACACCAATTTGAGCTTGGGGTAGCGCGCCAATGCGCCGCCGAAGACCAAATCGAACAAACTGTTCGCCGCATCGGCGAGCTTTTGATTGACGGTCATCCGGTAAGTATCCAAACCCTTGCGTTCGAAGCGGCTGTAATTGAACCCGGTCAAGATATGCAGGTTGACCGGCATATCCAGCTCGGATGCAGCCTCCCAGAACGGATTGTAGTAATCACTGGTGAACGGCAGATGCTCGGGTGGCACCTGCCAAATCATGCAGCCGATCATGCCGCCTTTTTTGCACCGTTCGAGCTCTTTGATGGCGTTGGGGATGTTGTACATGGAAATATTCGGAATTCCGAACAGCCGCCCCGGGGCGACTTTGCAGTAATCCATCATCCAGTCGTTGGCGAGCTGAAAACACGCTTCCTGCAGCTCGGCGTCTTCGAGGGCGAAAAGCCGCAAGCCGAACGTCGCGTACAACACTTCGGCGGTGACGCCGTCGACGGCCATTTCATCCAAACGCGCTTTGGGATCGTAACCGCCCGGCTTTTCACCCGCGGTGTTGCGCGGCGGAAACTTTGGAAATTTGGCGCGCAGGCTCGGAGTCAGATTTTTCTCCCATAGGTCGGCCGGTTCCATAATGTGCGAATCCGACGAGACGATCTTGTCTTGTCCCAAGACTTGTTCCGCGGTCCGTTTCACCGCCGTCGCTGTAGTCATACGCGCTTCCCTCCTGAGTACTTGATATTTTTCAGCAATATTCCTTTTCGCCGCGTTTGTCTAGCCGGGGAATTGGCTGAGCGAATGGACATTGAACAATCCATGAGCTAAATCATTTTTTATCACCATGACTCGACTGATCAGATTGCTCCGGCGGCACGGCGCCGTCCTGGCGCTCTTCCCCGCTCTCGTCTGGGGCGCGCAAGCTCAGAACGCCTTCAACGAAGGCATCAAACTCTACAAAGCCGGCAAGTATGCCGACTCCGTAGCGGCCTTCAATCGCGCTCTCAAGGCCGCGCCGAATTCCGACGAAGCGTACAACAATCGCGGGCTGGCCCATTTCAAACTTGGCCAGATCGACAACGCGCTCAAAGATTACGACGCGGCGATCAAATTGAATCCGCGCTTGAGCGAGGCGTTTTTCAATCGCGGCAACGCCCATCTGGCGCAAAAAAACTATGAGCGCGCGGCAAGGGACTACGACGAAGTCATCAAGCATGAGCCCAACGCGGCGCATGCGTACCGCCAGCGCGGCCTCGTCTACAATCAGCTCAAGCAGTTCGAAAAGGCGGTCGGCGATTTCAACCAGGCGCAGAAAATGGCGCCCAAGGACGCCGAAATTTATTATCAAAGAGGCCTCGCCTATCGGCGCCTCGGCAAGAATGATCTCGCCGTGCAGGATTTTACCCAGGCCATCAAACTGGAGCCTCGCAACGCCGAATCGTACAACAATCGGGCCAACGGTTACTCGTTGCTCGGCAGGTATGACGAGGCGATCAAAGACTACGATGAGGCGATCAGGCTCGATAGCAAAAACGCTAAACTGTACGCCAACCGCGGCGTCATCCGGGCTCGCCTGGGCCGGAGCGACGACGCGCAGGGCGATTTCCGCAAAGCCATCGAGCTCGATCCCGCTCTCAAAGATTCTCTCGAACCTTTAATCGCGCAACTCAAAGGAAAATCGTGATGCTTGCTTCTTTGAGACGGACGACGCTGCTCTTAATTGTGATCGGTTCGGCCACGGCCCTGTGGGCGGGGCAGGTCATCGAGCCGCTCAAAGCCGCCCTGCAGTTGCACGAGGCCGGCAAGCTGAAAGAAGCCCTCGCCGAATACGACAAAGTCATCAAAGCGAATCCCAAGATGGCTGAAGCTTACTTCAACCGCGGCAACGCGCATTACGATGTCGGTCAGAACCAACAGGCGCTCAAAGACTATAGCGAAGCGATCCGTCTGAAGCCCGAAGATGCCGAATTCTATTTCAATCGCGCCAGCGTCTACCGCCGCTTGAAGCAGGACCTCCCCGCCCTCAACGACTATGCGGCGGCGATCAAGTTGAGCCCGAGCGACGCGCGCAGCTTTGTCAATCGCGCCAGCATTCATTTTGACGCGAAGCGCTACAGCGTCGCGCTCAAGGATTTCAGCGAAGCGATCCGCATCGAGCCGGACGACGCGCAAAATTATTTCAATCGCGCCAATACCTATCTCGCTCTGGACAAAAAGGAGGAAGCGATTAAAGATTATGACGCCGCGCTGGCGCGCGACCCGAAGCTCGCCGACGCCTATTACAACCGCGGCATCGCCCACGCTCATCTCGGCGACTCCGACAGCGCCATCCGCGATTTTGATGAAGCGCTTAAACTAAATCCAAAATCGGCCGACGCTTATTACAACCGCGGCCTGGCGAAAATGCGCAGCGGCAGCGTTACCGGCGCCATCGAAGACTACAGCGAAGCGGCCCGGCTCAATCCTAAAGATCCGGAGGCGCCGTTTAACCGTGGTTTGGCGTATCTCAAAACGGACAAGCACGATCTGGCGGCGCGAGATTTTACCCAAGTCATCTCGTTGCAACCCAAAAACGCCGATGCTTACGTGTATCGCGGCATCATCCGCATCTATCAGTTGAAAGATAAGGACGCAGACGCCGATTTCCAAAAAGCCTTTCAGCTCGATCCGGGTCTCAAAAGGAAACTCCAGCCGATTATCGATGAAGCCAAGGCGAAGGCGAAAGCGCGGCAAACACCATAAAATGGAGCGACGTGACTGAGGCCAACATTATCGGCGGGCTGCTCGGCGGCGCGCTCATTGGTCTTGCCGCGGCGGCGCTGCTGTGGTTGAACGGGCGCATCGCCGGCGTCTCGGGAATTCTCGGCGGCATCTTTGGGCCAATCGGCGGCGCGGAACGGTCTTGGCGCGTTGCGTTCGTCGCCGGCCTGATCGCGGGCGCGGGGATCTATTCGCTGCTTGCGGGCGGCTTAACCATCGCCTTTCAGTCCGGCACCCCGACGCTGATCTTTGCCGGCCTGCTGGTCGGCATCGGCACCAGACTCGGTTCCGGCTGCACTTCCGGACATGGCGTATGCGGGCTCGCCCGCCGCTCGCCGCGCTCCCTGGCGGCGACGCTGACCTTCATGGCCTTCGGCGCGCTCACTGTTTTTTTGCTTCGTCATGCAAAGTTCTCATTGTTTTAGAAGCCGCGCTCGGTCTTTCGTCGAGCGCAAAGTAGCGTCGCCATCAGAAGGAGAGTTCAATTGATGGCAAAACTCCTTATTAGCTTTCTCGCTGGGATTCTTTTTGGCCTCGGCTTGGCCGTTTCCGAGATGGTCAATCCGGCGCGCGTGATCGGCTTTCTCGACATCGCCGGCCATTGGGATCCGACCTTGGGCTTTGTCATGGCGGGAGCGCTTGCGGTGACGGCGCCCGCATTTGGCATCATCCTGCGCCGGCGCCGGCCTCTTCTCGCCGCTGAATTTTATCTGCCCGTCAAGCGCGACATCGATCCGCGGCTCATTGGCGGCGCGGCCCTGTTTGGCATCGGCTGGGGACTCGGCGGCCTATGCCCCGGTCCCGCGCTGGCGTCGCTCGCCAGCGGTTCACCGGTCATTTTGATATTTGTGCTCGCCATGATCGCGGGCCAGTGGCTCGCCGGCCGGATCGCCGACTGAGCCGTCGTTGGGCATCTTGACTCCAGCCGATAATGAGATAGCTATTATCAGCCAAATCCACACGATCGGAGGTTCTTATGGGACAGATGGTTAGCTTCAAGCGGCCCGACGGCGGTGAGTGCAACGGCTATCTTGCCGCTCCCAGCGCCGAAAAAGCACCCGGTGTCGTCGTCATTCAGGAATGGTGGGGGCTGAACGATCAGATCAAGGGAGTCGCCGACAATCTCGCGAAGCTCGGCTACCGCGCCCTGGTTCCCGATCTCTACAAGGGCAAAGTCGCGCTCGATGTGGCCGAGGCAAAACATCTGATGACCAATCTCAATTTCGCCGATGCCGCGACTCAAGACGTGCGCGGCGCGGCCCAGTACCTGAAGCCATCCAGCGCCAAGGTCGGCGTGGTCGGATTCTGCATGGGCGGCGCGCTCACCGTGCTGGCGGCGATGTATGTCAATGAAGCGGACGCCTGTTCGTCTTGGTATGGTTTTCCGCCCGAGCAAGCGGGTGATCCGAAAACCATCCGCAAGCCGTTACAGCTCCATTTGGCTGAGCAAGACGCCTCCTTCGCGCCCGAGGGCGCTCGCGCCTTGGAAAGCAAGCTGCGCGAAGGAAAGGTGCCGTTCGAGTCCTACTGGTACAACGCGGGCCATGCCTTCTTCAACGAAAAAGGCCCCAACTACAATGCTGCTTGCGCCAATCAAGCCTGGCAGCGCACCGTCGACTTTTTCGCCAAGCACCTGAAGTAAGGAAGAGCTTCGGACGTAGACTCGCGGATTTTTGTACCAAGGGCGCAAGGCGCGGGGTTTTGGCTGGCCCTTTCTAGAACCTCTGCGCCTTCGCGCCTTGGATACGGCGAAAAAATTTTGCCTCTTCTCGGCGGTTGCCGTGCTCCCTCGAAACGGCTTATAACTGCCTGAGAGGAGCCGCCATGACCAAAATCAGGAAGATTCTCGCGCCGGTAGATTTGTCGGAATTTTCGCGCTTGGGCGTTCGTTACGCTCTCGATTTGGCTCAATGGCAACAGAGCGAGGTGCTCATTTTCAACGTCATCACCCTCGAGGAGACGCCGTTTCCCCAGGGGCGCGAAGAGTGGGTCGTGCAACAAACCGAGACGCCAAAGTTTAAGAAGCTCATCGATCAACGCAGGAAGCTATTCGAACGTTTCGTACGCGAGAGTTGCGGCGACACGCCGCCCAACGGCCGGGTCAGCCATGATATCGGCATCGGCACGCCTTACAAGCGCATTATCGAAAAGGCCCAAGAAATAGCCGCCGACTTGATCGTCATGCCCACGCATGGCAGAACGGGCTTGGTCCATATGTTGATCGGCAGCGTAACCGAACGGGTGCTACGGCGCGCGCCCTGCCCCGTGCTCGCCATTCCGGCGCTCAAAGAACCCAAGCGGAGCAGCAGAAAGAAACTCCTTTTTCGCGCTTAGCCGGCAAACCTGATCACGAAATTCTTATGGGTGAAACCCGCGTCGATCTGCAACATTTGCTCGAAGATTTGCGCGATGCCTACCCCGGCTCGATCGAGGAAACGATACTCACCGAGATCATGGCCAATTCGCTCGATTCGGGAGCCACCGCCATCGCTTTCGCTGCCGATCCGAGTGAGCGCACGTTGAGCGTTGTCGATAACGGCTCGGGCATGCAGCGGCGCGACTTGGCGCGTTATCACAATATCGCGGCGAGCACCAAGACTCGCGGTGAAGGGATCGGCTTTGCCGGCGTCGGCATCAAGCTCGGCCTGCTGGTGTGCGAGGAGGTGCTCACGGAAACCCGCCGCGGCAAGACCCACCTCGCCAGCTCCTGGCATCTCTCGTCGCGCCATCGCGCGCCCTGGAAGTGGGTCGAACCGCTAGGGCTGGTCGCCGAGCGCGGCACCGCGGTCCGCCTCACATTGCAAAACGCGCTCTCGGCGCTGCTCGATCCGGGATTTTTGGAGACGACTCTGCGGCGCCACTTTCAACCTTTGCTCGACCCCGCCTTCGACGAGTTTTTGACCGGCCACTATCCTAACGGCGTGTCCATCAGGATCAATCAAAAGGATTTGGCCAAACAACGCTGGAGCGCGCCGCTCAGCGCGCCGCTGGAAATCCGCCTGGCGCGGCGGCGCAAACCATCGGCCAAAGGCTATCTCGTGCGACACGAGTCGGCTCTTGCCGAAGAACGGCGCGGCGTTGCCGTCAGCACTTACGGCAAGGTCATTCGGCGCGGCTGGGAGTGGCTCGGTTTGACGCCGGCGGCGCCGGAGCGCATCGGCGGCATCATCGAAGTGCCCGAGCTCGCTGCTTGTCTGACTCTGAACAAAGGCGATTTCATTCGCACCGGCGCGCGCGGCGCGACCTATCTCGGTTTCCGCAAGGCGATCCAGGAGTCGATCAACAGGCAGCTCGCCCTCTGGGGCGATACTCCGAGCGCCAGCGAGGAAGCGCCGCCGCGCGAAGTGCGCCCGCTGCAGCGCGATCTAGCCCAGTTGCTCGAAGATCTGGCGGTCGATTTTCCGCTCCTCGGCTCGCTCGTAGAACAGCACGCCGGCGGTCAGAAGCGGCTCCCCTTGGGCGTGCGCGGCGCCAACGGCGACGGGCGAGCTTTCGTGGCTGCATCCTTGACCGCAGCGGCCGAGACGGACGGCGCAAGAGACGGAGCGCCCGTGTCCGGCGCTGCGCAAGCCGCGCCGGATCTAGCGGCGGTGCATGAGACGGCGGCGGAGTTCGCCGGCGAGGCGCAAACCATAGCGCTTCCTGCCCGGACGATTACGCGCCGGCCGGCGCATTATGGACTCGACATCCAATTTGAAGATCGACCGGAGGAACCGAACCTCGGACGACTGACCGAGTCTACGGTGTGGGTCAATCGCGCCCATCCGGCGTACCGGCGCGCCCAAGCGTCGCATTCGATCGGCTATCACATCGCGCTCACGGTCGCGATGGCGCTCGCGCCGCTCGCCGTCGATAGCGCGAATCACCACGGCTTCGTCACCGCTTTTCTGACCCGCTGGGGCGAAGCTCTGGACCGGCCGAAAGCGCGCCGATCGCGTTAACGGTTTTCTTGGCCTCTGTGTCCCTAAGGGCAAACGGTCGTCACGATCCGACGCTGCCCAGCACTCCAGCATTGCATCAATCCATGCATGCTCCGCGCTTGACACAATTGACCGTTCCAAATTAACGTCGGAGCTGGCTGACGGAGGTAGCTCCCATGGCAAGCTCAAATCCGATCATCGACGCCGACGCTCATGTGGTTGAGACCGAACGGACCTGGGATTATCTCGACCCATCGGACCGCAAGTACCGCCCGCGGCTCTATTCGACGCCGGACGATCCGTCGCGGCAGTACTGGGTACTGGAAGACAAAATCGCCGGGTTTCGCTTCCTGACGCTGAGCGAGCGCGAGCTGCAGGATTTCGCTCGGCGCGCCGAGAGAAATTTTGTCACGCCGCAGGCTGCGCGCGAGCTCGACGACGTCGAACTCCGCCTCGCCCACATGGACGAGTTGGGCATCAACATTCAGGTGCTGCACAACACCTTCTGGATCGAACAAGTCACCACCAAACCGCAAGCCGAAGTTGCGGTTTGCCGGAGCTGGAACCGCTGGCTCGCCGACATTTCCAAGAAAAGCCGCGGCCGGCTGTTTTACTCCTGCGTCATTCCAGCCTTGGCTCTCGACGAAGCGATCGCCGAGATCAAGTTCGCCAAAGAAAACGGCGCGGTCGCGGTATGCATGCGCCCGCTGGAAGGCGATCGTCACTTATCCGACCCGTACTTCTATCCGATTTATCAGCTGGCCGGCGATCTCGACCTGCCCGTCGCCGTGCACATCGCCAATGGCAACCCGGCAAATGCCGACCTCTACCGAGCCGCTCCGGCCGGCCGCTTCGCCCAATTTCGCGTGCCGACGGTGACCGCGTGCTTCGACGTGATCATGAGCGAACTCCACGAGGTATTTCCGCGACTGCGCTGGGGGTTCATTGAAGCATCGGCGCAGTGGGTGCCCTGGATCGCGCGTGAGACCGCGATCCGCTACCGAGCTCAGGGGCGCGCTTTTCCCGCCAACGTGTTCGAGGCATACAACATCTTCGTGACCTGCCAGACCAACGACGACGTGCCCTATGTCGTCGGTTGCTGCGGCGAAGACCGCCTGGTCATCGGCACCGATTATGGACACACCGACCCCTCCAGCGCGGTTACCGCGCTGGCCGAGTTTCAGCGCATGGAAGGTCTAGATCCGAGGGTCAAAGAAAAGATTTTGTCGCACAACGCCAAAGCGCTTTACGGCCTGCAAGGATCGCCATCGACGCACTGAGTCTAGAAACCCTGGCCGATCACCTCACCGATCACCCGGAGCGCCTGCTCGATATCGCTCCGATCGACGTCCACATGCGTGACCATGCGCACGCGCCGGGCATCCACGGCGCCGGCCAGCACCCGGCGCGCGGATAACCGCTGCAAGAATATTTCCGAGTTGAGTCCGCTTTCACCGATGTCGTAGATAACGATGTTGGTCTGAACTTTTTCGGGCTGGATGTGAATGCGCGGCAAACGCGCTAGGCCCTCGGCGAGAAACCGGGCGTTGTCATGATCGACGTGGAGCCGCTTGGGTCCCTCTTCGAGCGCTACGAGCGCCGCCGCGGCGAGTACCCCCGCTTGCCTCATGCCGCCGCCGAGCAGTTTACGGATCACTCGACAGCGTTCGATGAAAGCCTTCGATCCGACGATCATCGAGCCTACCGGCGCGCCGAGCCCCTTGCTGAAGCAGAACTGCACCGAATCGCAGTTCTTGGTAATCTCGGCAACCCCCTGTCCCAGGTAAACCGCGGCATTGAATATCCGCGCGCCGTCCAGATGGACTCTCAAGCTGGCTTTGTGGGCCCTGTCGCAGATCGCCTGGGTCAGGCGGGGCGGATAGACGGTACCGCCCGCCATATTGTGGGTGTTTTCCAGCGCGACCAGAGCCGTTTGCGCGCGCGCATAGCTCTTCTCGCGAATCGCCGGAGCGATCTGTTCCCAGGTCATGATCCCGTCGGCCGCCGAAACCACCCTCGGCAAAACCCCGGCGACGGCAGCCATGGAAGCCATCTCGTAGTTATAAATGTGGCCCGCCGCTTCGCAGATGACTTCTTGACCGCGTTCGGTCTGCGCCATGATGCAGACGAGGTTTCCCATGGAACCCGACGGCACGAAGAGACCGGCCTCGCGGCCGAATAGCGCCGCGGCGCGCTCCTGCAAACGGTTGACGGTGGGGTCTTCGAGGTAGACGTCGTCGCCGACCTCCGCCTCTGCCATGGCTTGCCGCATGGCAGGCGAGGGCTTGGTAACCGTGTCGCTGCGCAGATCGATGATTTTGGCCATAAAGTATGCGTTGCCCGTTTCGAGTCACGAGTTGGATTTAACCCGAAACTCGAAACCCGTAACCCAAAACCATCACACTATTCCAGCCGCTGTTCAATTTCTCTAATCGTTTCCGTCGAAAGCTCCGGCCGGACGAAGGCATGATAGATACAGTCGTTCTGCAGCCACATGATATCGGCGCGCTGGCGCACCGCCTCGCGCATTTCACTCTGCAGTTTCTCCTCCATGCAGTAGCGCTTGATGACATCGACCACCATGTTGCCATGCCCCTCGTCATGGTACTCGTGAGCGCGGAAGAAGTCCAAACTGCTCGAAGGAATCCAGGGATAATACCGCTCCAGCGCTTCCCGTTCTTCCCTCATCCGCTTCGGCCCGCCGCCCTCGAACACCAGGCCGGTGCCGATCGCCACAGCCCAGTGGCTTTGCTGCACCAGCGAGACGTACATCTCGAGCGCCGCGCGAATTCCCGGCAACGGCTCGTAATTGAGAATATCTTCGCTCGCGAGGCCGAGGCCGTTTGCGAACTGGACCCAAAGCTCGCGATGGCTCGGATACTTGCCGCCGAACAGATCCTCTCCCTCTTCTTCGACCATGTTCTCCAGCAGCATCCGGCGCAGTTCCGGGATCGGACACTTGTGATAGCGCAGGCCGAAAAACCGGTGAATGTTGCGAAACTCGTGAAACTGGTTGCGCGCCCACCACTGAAGCTGCTCGCGCGTCAATCGGCCGCTGAGCAACAGCTGGCGCACGGGATGAGGCCGCGGGTGGCGTTGCCGCAGCGTCTCCTGCAGGTCGGCGATCAATTCCTCTGGTCCAAGCAACTGTGCCATACATTCCTCCGCTGGAGTCGAACCGACGGCGCCCAATATATCCAACAACCCCGACCTTGACTAGAGCGCGAGCCTTGGGCGCGCTTGAACAACTCGCCTGTTAGCAAAACGATTTGAAAGGCTTGCGCTTACAACAGTCCGGCGCCGCTTGGCCGAGTTGTCTTTGCCCCCGCCCTTGTACTAGCATGAGCCCATGACGTCGCTGGCGCTGCGCGGACTGAGCAAAAAATTCGCTAACGTGGTTGCGCTTGATCAGGCGAGCCTCGATGTCAGCGCCGGGGAGTTCCTGGTCATCGTCGGCGAGAGCGGTTGCGGTAAAACCACGACGCTTCGGCTCATCGCCGGCCTCGAACAGCCGGATGCCGGGACGATTTTTATCGGCGGCGCGCCGGTCAACGATGTGCCGGTCGGGCGCCGCAATGTCCAGATGATCTTTCAAAATTATGCCCTTTGGCCGCACATGAAAGTATTCGAAGAGCGCCGCTACTCCAATCTCTCGTTGCCGCTCAAGGTGCGCCAATGGTCGAGCGATCGAATCGTCGAGTTTCTCCGTCCGCTCGCCTGGAAGATCGGCATCGAGGAGAGTTTTTTCAAGCGCAAGCCAAGCGAGCTTTCCGGCGGACAGCAGCAGCGCGTGGCGCTCGGCCGTGCCATGGTGACTTCGCCTCGGATCATGCTGATGGACGAGCCTCTCTGTAACATCGATCCGCCCAACCGGTTGAAAATGCGCCAGGAGATCCTCGCCTTTCACAAGGAGCATCAGTTGACGACCCTCTACGTCACCCACAATCTCGCCGACGGCATGGCGATGGCGGATCGCATCGCAGTGATGCATAAGGGGAAATTCGAACAAACCGATACACCGGCCAATCTGCTCAATCATCCGGCCAGCGAATACGTCGCCGACTTTTTCCGCGCCGAGCAGTTCGGCAAGCGCGCTTTTGCACCGCAGCGATGACCGATGAAACGATCCACTGCGGCACTCTTGTTGGCGCTTCTGCTCCTCAGCCCGTCGCGAAGCCACTCGGCTTGTCGCGACCTCGACGTGGCGCGCGGCTGGACAACTCCGGCCTACGCCGCCGGCGCCGACGTGACGCTCGAATTTTTCGGCCATAACTTTTTTCAGATCACCTCGAGCCGAGGCACCCGGATACTCACCGATCCTGTGGCTCCGGGATTTTACCCGACGCCCAACGTGGCCCCCGACGCGATCACGGTCGGGCGCGAGCATCCCAACCACAACTACGTCGAGATCGCCAAGAACAAACCGATCATTTTGCGCGGCCTCGCCAACTACGGCGCCGAGTGGAACAAAGTGAGCACCACGGTGAAGGACATCCTGGTTTACACCGTGCCGATTTTTCAGCAGCAGTGGGGCAACGCCCTCAAAGGCGCCGCCTTTGTCTTTGACCTCGGGACGATTTGCGTCGCCCATCTGGGCGACCTCAGCCACAAGCTTACCGAAGAGCAGATCAAAGCCTTCGGCAAGGTCGATATCGCCATGCTTCCCATCGGCGGCACTTTCACCATGCCGCCCGATACGGCGCGCGAAGTTCTCCAGCAGCTAAAGCCGAAAATCGCCATTCCGATGCACTACCGCGAGAGCACGCATCTTCTCGACATGTTCGTCAAAGGCTATCCGCATAGATATTTGAACAACTATAGAAGTACTTTCAGCAAGGCGGCCCTGCCGCCGCCGACCCAGATCGTCGTCTTCACGCCCTGGCAGATGCGCGACTACAGATAATTGGAGTCATGGAGTACTGGAATAGTGGAATGCTGGGTTTCGGATCGAAGACTGCAATCTCCGAAGCTTACTTTGCGCTCTTTGCGTACTCTGCGGTTAACCTGGTTCTTTCCTAAATTTTAAACGCTTCCACGGTTTCGCGCGCGAACAGCTCATCCAAGGCCAGCTTCTCCCGGGTCAAGCCCTGCTCGAAAAGATACTGGTTCAGAGTTTCGAGGTTTTTCCGATTGGGCGCCAAGCCGTAAGGCCAGTAATCTTGGCTCATGAGCGCCGCGGTGTCTTCATATTCGGCGCTGGTCCATGGCAGGGCAACGCGCAGAATATTGGTGTCGTAGAGATCGCGCATGCAAAGGTCTTTCGCTTCGCAGCACGCCTTGTACAGCGTCTGCGCCACCCACGGTTCTTTCTCGTAAATCGCTCGCTTGATTACGAGCACGTGCATGATCGGAAACAGGGCCGTCCTTTTGAAATAATCCATTTCCACTTCGCGGTAGTTTGGAAACAACCGCTTCACCTTGGGCGAGCCCTTGAGGAAACACGTCGGCATGCGCGGCGACATCATCGCATCGATCTCGCCGCTCTCGATCATCGCATTGAGAGTCGTATCCGGCCTGCTTTCCAGGCTCACGCCCGCCGGCATCTCGAAATCGACCCGATCTTTGCGCCCGGGATGCTCCTCGCCGGCCTGCACCCAATGAATCGCCGACGGCGGCACGGCGTAATCGTGTTCGAACATGCCGCGCAGCCACACGGCCGCGGTCATGGAATATTCCGGCACGCCCATGCGCTTGCCTTTGAGGTCTTCGACCCGCTTCACGCCTCGGTCGGTGTTGACGAAGATGCAGCGGTGGCGAAAGGTGCGCGAAGGAAACACCGGGATCGCGATAAACGGCCGCCGTCCGCGCGACGCCGCGGTCAGGAATGCGCCCATCGATAGCTCCGAGGCGTCGAATTCCTCGTATTTCATCATGCGCCAGAAAATCTCTTCCACGGCCATGACGAGATAATTGAGTTCGATGCCTTCCGGCTTGACGATGCCGTCCTTGAGCGGACGCATGCGATCGTAGTCTTCACAGGCGAGGGTGAGATGCAGTTTCTTCATTTTCCCTTTGATTTCCTTCCCTGCGCTTGAGCGACCAGCTTTATGAACTTCTTCATTTCGGCGACGAAGGACTTTTCTCCCTTTTGCTCCAACAAACCGCCGAGATACGCGCTGCCGAGGCAGATGCCGGTCACGCCTGCCGCGACATATTCCTGGACATTCTTGAGATTGACGCCGCCCGACACCATGAAGCGGACCTCCGGAAAAGGCCCCTGCATCTGGCGGATGAAATTCGCGCCGCCGACCAAATCGGCGGGAAATATTTTTACCAGATCGGCGCGCGCCCGCTGCGCCGCGATAATTTCGGTCGGCGTAGCGGCGCCGGGAAAGCACGCGATGTTGGCCGTATGGCAAAGACCGATGAGGTTCAACTCCAGCGACGGCGCGACGATGAATTCCGCGCCGGCGCCGATAGCGCGTTCCGCTTGCTGCAGCGCCAGGACGGTTCCCGCGCCGACGTGAATGCCGTCACGCTGAGTTAATTCTTTGATCACGTCCAATGCGCCCGGTACGCTGAAAGTGATCTCGACGAATCTGATGCCGCCGTCTGCCGCCGCGCGCGCCAATTCGAGAGCTTCTTTTGCGCTCTTCGAACGCACCACGGCGACCAAACGGTGGACGTACAATTCGCTTACCAATCGGACTCTGTCCATGCTCGTCCTAGGGATCCCGACATCTTCGCGACCAAGAGCCCTCCCCTCCCGCAAGCGGCGAGGGTAAGAAAATCTCCGCAGGGCGACCAGCCGGGCGCCTACATCGCCGAATTTTTTGCGCTCTTTGCGCCCTTTGCGGTTGAATTCTCCGGTTTGAACATTGGGCTGCGGCTCTGCCGCGCTAAGCTCTCTTGGTCGTCCGTTCCCCTCTCCGACTATCCTTTGTACCTTTGTGCTCTTTGTGGTCCATTCCCTCCGAACATCCTGCGCTGGCTTGCGCTCTTTGTCCCGTCCGAACCATCAGCTGAGACTCAAGCCGCCATCGACGATAAGCGTCTGCCCGGTGACGAAATCGCCGCCGGTGATCAGGCCGAGTATCGCAGCCGCAATATCTTCGGGACTGGCGATGCGCTGCAAGGGATAGCCGGCCGACGCCTTCGCGATGACCGTTTGATAATCGGCGCCGAAGTGCTGGCTCATCCACGGCGTATCGGTGAACGCAGGCGCGACGCAGTTCACCCGCACCTCCGGCGCCATCGCCACCGCCAATCCCCGCGTCATGTAGATCAACGCCGCTTTGGCCGTGCCGTAAGCGAGCGACGACATCGTAGACGGGGCCAACACGCCCGAGACCGAGGAGACATTGACGATCATGCCGCGACGGGCCGCGAGCAGTTTCTGCGCCGCCCGGGCGCAGCGAAACGCGCCCTTGACGTTGACGTCGAAGATTTCGTCCCAGATTCTATCGCTAAGGCTCTCGAGATCCGATAGCTTCACCCAATGGGTCACGCCGGCATTATTGACGACGATATCGAGCCGGCCGAATTCCTCCCCGATCCGCGCCACCATCGCGCGCACCTCGAGGTCGCTCTGCACGTCGGCTTGAATCGCGAGCGCTTTCACGCCGCTGCGCTCGATCTCAGCGCCAAGCGCTTCAGCCTCTTGGTTGGACTTCCGGTAGTTGATCGCGACGCCGCCGATGCCCTGGTTGGCGAGCGCGCGCACCACCGCGCCGCCGATCCCGCCGGCGCCGCCGGTCACCAGCGCTACTCTACCGCTTAGCTCCATGGGTCGCTTCGCTCCAATTACAAATTCAAAATTACAGATTCCAATTATCCGGAGGCAATCTGGAATTTGGAATCTGTAATATGGAATTATTTTCCCCTGTCGCTTCGCTCCAATTTCAAATTCAAAATTACAGATTCCAAATTATCCGGAGGCAATCTGGAATTTGGAATCTGTAATCTGGAATCATTTTCCCCTGTCGCTTCGCTCCAATTTCAAATTCAAAATTACAGATTCCAATTATCCGGAG
>Ga0073934_10002346_pt1 | contig 40148 bp, 35 predicted proteins | sample LarsenN4metaG_FD_76834 | JGI IMG/M metagenome (GOLD analysis project Ga0073934, IMG submission 76834) | Hot spring sediment bacterial and archeal communities from British Columbia, Canada, to study Microbial Dark Matter (Phase II) - Larsen... ...
CGAAAGATTGAATAACCGTGCGGAAGTTATCCAGCGTAAAAGGTACCGGCCAGAAGAGCGGTGGGTCGTAGGAATTCGGGACCGGCTTTAAGGCAAATACCAATGAGAAATAAAATGGAAGAAGGGCAATAAGCGCCCAAGAGATCAGGATGGCGTAAAAGAAAGGTTTCTTAATGCGATCCCAGACAACAATCAGGCGGTCAGCGGGGGTCATTGACGCTGCGAGCTGCCGCGTCGCCAGCGTATTCATCATTCCTCCTTCAGCCCGTTGCCGTGGCGCCGCCCTCAATGAGTCGGCGTTGGATCAGGGTTGCCACTAATATAATAACCGTCAGGATGATCGCAGCCACAGCTGCCTGTCCCATCTTGATATTTGTATCTCGAAAAGCCCACTTGTAGATAATATAGGCGACCGTAGTGGTCGAATCAGCGGGACCGCCTTGCGTCATAACCAGGATCTGATCGAAAACCTGGAATGCACCGATCAGGCCGACTGTGACAACGAAGAAGATCACCGGACGCAGTAACGGGATTGTTACGTGGACGAATGCCTGGAATTTGTTCGCCCCATCAATCGCAGCTGCCTCGTAAAGTTCAGTCGGAATATCTTGTAAACCCGACAGGAAGATCAACATCAATGTGCCCGAGGTAGTGAAGATATTGACCAGCATGATCGTATAAAAAGCTGTGTGAACGTCAGTGAGCCACTGAACGTTGAGCCGTAAAAGCTGGTTAATCACGCCAATCGGGCTGAACAGCCAGACGAAAATCAATGATATGACCACGGAAGAAGTGACCGAAGGTAAATAGTATACGGTGCGAAACAGACGGCGGAAGCGCAGCTTTTGATCCATGGCAAAAGCCAGAATCAGGCTCAGGACAGTCTGGACAGGCACGACGATGATCACATATTTGAAGGTGTTGGGCAACGCTTTAGTCAGGAAGAGATCATCGCTAAGCACTCGCTTCCAGCCTTCCAATCCCCACCATTCTGGAGGTCGCAACAGGTTGTAATGAGTGAATGACAGATAAGTGACATACCCTATCCCGAAGGCAAAAAAGACAGTAAAAATGAACAGGTAAGGGGTGAGAAAGGCGTAAGCGGTTAGTGTCTCTGACCGTCTGCGCCGGGCCTGGGTTGCAGCCATACCACCTCCAAAACCGGGAAGACAGTTGCGGAGGGGCGAGAGTTCCGTCCGCCCCTCCGCACTCATTCCTATTGGGACTGAGCGATAGCCTCCCGGATCGCCTCTGCAGCCTGACTGAAGGATTCTTCGACTGATTGGCCTTCCAGGTAGATGCGTTCTAGTGCTTTGGACATTTGATCATTCACATCGGAGCCAACGAGCCCCCACATGAACGGCCGGGCGCCCTGGAGGGCTCCGCGGAAGATCGCCGCTGAAGCCGGGTTATTCGTCAGAAACTCATGTTGCTGCAAGGATGCACGGCTGGGCAAGGCAAAGCCGCTCTCTAGCACCGTCGTCTGGCTTGCTTCATTGGTCAAGAACTGGATCAGCTTCCAGGCTGCCTCAGGGCTCTTGGAATTCGGAGAGATGACATAGGCAACGGTGAAGATCAAATTGCCTTCACCGCCAGGGCCGGCTGGTGGATTGACCACCCCATAATTCACGTCAGGGAACTGTTCCTTCAGGTACGGGATCAACCAGCCGCCCTCGTAAACCATTGCGAGCTGTTGCTTACCGAACAGGGTCCCCTGCCAGCCCTCTCCCAGGTCAGCCGGGATGGCGCCGATTTGATCGGCTCGGAAGCCGGTGTAAAATTCTCCCGCTCCAACAGCCTCTGCTGAATCGAGCATTGTGTCGCTGAAATCTTCGGTCATGATACTTCCGCCGTTCTGGAACACGAAGACCGGGAAGCGGCCCGCATCGGGAGGCACCCCAAATCCATAGACATTGTTCGCCGGATCGGAGAGCGCCGCTGCTGCGGAGCGCAGATCGTCCCATGTCCAATCATCAGTTGGCTCCTCCAGATTCGCGGCAGCGAACATGTCCTTGTTATAGAACATGCCCAGAGTATTGAAGTCCTTCGGAATGCCGTATGTTACCCCGTCGAAAGTAAAAGCATCGATGAGGGATGGGATAAACTCGTCCCGGCTGACCCCCGATTCGCTCATGAAATCGTCCAAAGGTAGCAACACTTCGTTTTGAGCAAAAGCCGGGAATTGGAAAATATCCATGTAGTATACATCCGGCTCCTCCCCGGTTGCAACCATGGTGTTGATGGTCTGCCAGTAATCCCCGGTGATCGGCTCATACTTCACCACGATGTCGGGGTTCTCGACTGAGAAACGATAGAGCAACGATTCGAGCAATGCCGTTTCCTGGGGATTGGCCGCCCATCCCGACAGCCGGATCTCAACCCTTTCAGCCGGTACTTCGACTTGTTGAGTAACAATCTGAGTGACGACGACTTCCTCTCCGGGTACCACGACAGTCTCAATAATCGTCTCCGGAGTAGGAGATGGCTGTGCCGCTGGCTGGCATGCCGCCAGGAGAAGTGAGGCAGCCAGCATCAGTGTCAGAATGACATGTTTTATTTTCATTTTGATTTCTCCTCCGAATTGGTGAAAAGAGGGTATTTGATTAGAAGTTTATGGTAGGTATAGTGAGATACAACCGATTTCGACCTCCTTTCATGTACTTCAGGCAAAGCATAGGAGCAGCCATCAAGGATCATGGCAATCAATTACCGGTTGCCAGGGCTTATATCAATCGAAACCGTCCATACGAGCTTGCCCATTGCGGCTCAAACCGAGCTGGAAAATGTTGCTTTACTGGATTGACGGATAATCAGCTGCGGTTGGAGCAGGATGTGTTGTTCTCCCAAGGGTTTTCCATCCAGCAAGCCGAGAAGAAGGGCAATGACCCGCTCACCCACTTCCCAAACAGGCTGGCGGACGGAGGTAAGCGGCGGAGTGAGATATTGGACTATAGGCGAATCATCGAAACCGGTGACAGCGATATCACGACCGACGCTCAGCCCATGGTCGCGGATGGCATGCATGGCGCCAATCGCCATGGCATCATTGAAAGCAACGATCGCGGTTGGTCTCTCTTCTGGTAGCCATTCGAGCCATTGCTGGGTCGCCTTATATCCAAATTGGAAGTTGCCTTCCCCGCGCGCGATGTAATCCTGGCGCGGTTCGATCCCTGCCGCAGTCAGGGCGTCCAGATAACCGGTAATACGATTCTGGCCTACCCGGGATGCTGTCGGCCAGGCAAGAGCTGCGATGCGGCGATGGCCTCTTTCCAGCAGGTGGTCAACAACCATTCGCAATCCTGCCTCCCCATCCACATCCACGTAAGGGAAATCCCAATCAGGATTTGAACGGCCGAAAGCCACAAATGGGAATTTGCGTTGCATTAGTAATTCGAGCCTGGGATCGTTGTATTCGACGCTGGTTAAGACAAAGGCATCCACCCGATTTGTGTCGATCAGGTTCTCGTAGGAAGCCAGCCATTCTTTCCGATCACCGCGAAAAGGAAATGCCAGGAGATGATAGCCTGCGTCCTCAGCCATATGGCTCATGCTCTGCATGAACAAATCGAGGATCGAGTTGACCTGGTCCGGAGGAGTAGGCTCCCAGGAGTAACCGATCATGTGATTACGCTGAGCACGCAAGTTGCGAGCAATTTGATTTGGACGATATCCGAGAGAGTGAACGGCGTGCCAAATACGCGCTTCAGTCTCCTTCGAGACTGTCGCCTGTTTGTTCAACACTTTCGAGACAGTTTGATAGCTGACGCCTGCTTGAGCAGCGACTTGCTTCAGGGTGATGCGTTGAGCCATAACATCTCCCTTGAGATTAATGCGAACGTTCGGGCGAACGTTCGCATTATTTATATCCGAACTTCTCCTCCTTGTCAATGGTTTATCAGCCTGGGAGAGAAGCAATTTTGCGATATGACAAATTTCCATCTCAGGGATGACGTTCTTTACTTGGATCGCCAGTGTGGATTTGCTAATATAAATGTTCAGTGAGCATTGACATTTCTTCAATCCAATCGATCATCCAATTTAATAATCACATGTCCTGGCATTCGCCGTAACGATAAGTAGGCCGACTTCCCCAGACGACGGGGGCGATCATCACGCATCCATGAACGAGCCGGCCCTGACACCGACGCCGCCGGCGAATCCCCTCAATTGATGTCCAGGATCTCAGCTGAGGAGGTGAAGTGCAGGATAATCCTTGATGTCGAGCCGTGTCAGCCCTATAAGGAGGCGTGTCTATGAAAACCGTTTTCGTTCATCCTGAGCGCTGCGTGGGCTGCAAACAGTGCGAGAGCGCCTGCGCAGTCGCCCACTCGCAGACGAAAAACCTCTTCCTGGCGGTGTTCGAGACGCCTGCGCCTAAACCCCGCATCCATGCTGAACCAGGCCTGCTGCTTAACACCGCTTTCCCCAACAAGTGCCGCCACTGCACTCCTGCACCCTGCATGACCGTGTGCCCCACAGCTGCCATCCACCGCGCCGTGGATTTCCCCGAGATCGTGCTGATCGACGCGCATAAGTGCATCGCCTGCGGCATGTGCGCCATGGTCTGTCCGTTTGACGTGATCACCTATCATCCATTGGCTTCAGCACCGGAGAAAGGCCCCGTCGCCATCAAGTGCGATCACTGCCTCGAGCGCCAGCAGCGGGGGCTGATCCCGGCCTGTGTGGAAGCCTGCAAGGTGAATGCCCTGGAATTCGGCGAGATCAACGAACTGGCGCGTAAAGCGCGCACCCGCTATTCCGAGATGGTCTCGGCAGCTGTCGGACAGATCAGGCCCGAGATCGTGAGGCTGCCGGTCCAGGTCGAGGCCTGGCGGAAATGGGGAGAATCTGTCACCCGGATCAACCTCGAGGACGGCAAAGGAGTGTGAAACATGAGTCCCGTACTCAGCGGAAATGGATATAAGAAAAAAAGCATCAATTCCGACACCTGGGCGATGCTGGAACTGGCCCGGCGAGAGGGCCTGGAAACCGTATGGGACAGGCTGGAAAAGCAGCAGCCTCAATGCGGCTACTGTAATCTGGGCACCAGCTGCCGTATCTGCGTCATGGGTCCTTGTCGGGTGGACCCCTTTGGAGATGGACCCCAAAAGGGCGTGTGCGGGGCAGATGCGGACATCATTGTGGCGCGCAACCTGGCGCGCATGGTCGCTGCTGGCGCTTCGGCGCATTCCGATCATGGGCGCGACATCCTGGAAACGCTGCACCGTGTCGGCGAAGGCAGGACAGACACGTATAAAATCGCCGAATCCGACAAGCTCAAGAAACTGGCTGATGAATACGGCATCCCTGTAGACGGCAAGAGCGACCAGCAGATTGCGGCCGAGCTGGCCTGGGAGATGATGGAAGACTACGGTACACGCCGGGATAAGCTCCCGATGGCCGGACGAGCGCCGAAAGTGCGCCAGGAGACCTGGGAGAAGACCGGCGTCTTCCCGCGCGGCATCGACCGGGAAAACGTGGAGACTCTGCACCGCACGCACATGGGCGTGGACAACGATTGGGTCAACATCCTGCTTCACGCCGTGCGCAACGGGTTGAGCGACGGCTGGGGCGGCTCGATGATCGCCACCGAGCTCTCGGACGTGCTCTTCGGCATCCCCACCCCGCGGACTTCGAGCATGAACCTGGGCGTGCTGAAGGCAGATCAGGTGAACATCATCCTGCACGGCCACAACCCCATGCTCTCCGAGGTGATCGTCGCTGCCTCGCAGGGCGCATCCCTGCTGGCACTCGCCAGGGAAAAAGGCGCCAGCGGGATCAACCTGGCAGGGCTGTGCTGCACCGGCAACGAGGTCCTGATGCGCAAGGGCATCCCGATGGCGGGCAATCACCTGATGCAGGAACTTGCCATCATGACCGGCGCGGTGGAAGTGATGGTCGTGGATTACCAGTGCATCATGCCGGCTGTCACGGAAACCGCCAAATGCTTCCACACCAAAGTGGTCAGCACCTTCGATAAGGCCAAATTCCCGGGAGCCGAGCACATCGCCTTCGACCCGGAGCACGGTCTGGAGATCGGCCGGCGGATCGTGCGCGCCGCGGTGGAGAACTTTGCCAACCGGGTCCCGGCGCGGGTCTTCATCCCGGTCGATCCAGCGCCGGTGATGGCCGGTTTTTCCGTGGAAGCCATCCTCGGCGCTTTGGGCGGCACGCCTCAGCCGCTGATCGACGCCATCGTGAAGGGCGATATCCGCGGCGCGGTCGGCGTGGTGGGCTGCAACAACCCCAAGATCAAACAGGACCTGGGACACACCGGGCTGACCAGAGAACTGATCAAGAACGATGTACTGGTGGTGGTCACCGGCTGCGCAGCTGTGGCGGACGGCAAGGCCGGGCTGATGGTGCCGGAGGCGGCCGACCTGGCAGGACCGGGGTTGAGCGTTGTGTGCAGGGCGCGCGGCATCCCCCCGGTGTTGCATCTAGGCAGCTGCGTGGACAACACCCGCATCCTGGTGCTCGCCGCTGCGCTGGCCAACCACCTCGGCGTGGACATCAGCGCGCTGCCGCTGGCGGGCGCTGCGCCCGAGTGGTACTCGGAGAAAGCCGTAGCCATCGGCGTGTACGTGGTCGCGTCGGGGATCTTCACCGTTCTGGGCACCGCCCCGCCGGTCTTCGGCAGCCCGAACATCGTGAAGCTGCTCACGGAGGGGCTGGAGGGCGTGTTTGGGGCGACCTTCGCCGTCGAGCCCGATCCGCGTCGGGCGGCCGCATTGATCCGGCGCCACATTGAACGTAAGCGCGCCGGCCTGGGTCTGACCCACGTCTCCCCGGACGAGATTCCGCTTCCGGAGGCGGAGCTGGCCCTGGTGTGAGGTCCGCAGGCGCAGGCGGCAAGGCGGATTCCGTTGGGCGGGCGGCCGGGAGGGCGACGCCTAGAGGGGCGGACCCGCCCAACGGAGCTCCGCAGTGAGAGCCGTTATGGAGGTTCCCATGAAGATCGTCATCGTCGGCGCAGGCCCTGCCGGGGTGAGCGCCGCGGAAACCGTTCGATCGCACGATCCCCGGGCGGACCTGGTGATGTTCTCCGCCGAGCCCTATCCGCCTTATTCGCCCCCGGCCATGGTGGAACACTTTCTCCACGGTTCAGACGTGCACCTGTGGCGCGGCGAGGACTGGCCAGAGAGGACCCGGGTGGACTACCGGGCAGGGGCGATTGTGAAACAGGTGCAGCCAGCAGAACACTCCCTGCTGCTTGGCGATGGCACGCGCGTGGAGTACGATCGGCTGGTGCTCGCCACCGGTAGCCGGCTCTACGCGCCGCTGGAAGGGGTGGACCTCCCCGGGGTGTACAATTTCAAGTCTCTCAGTGCGGCGGAGGCATTGGTCAAAAGAGTAAAGACCGGCGAGGCGAAGACCGCCGCGATCGTGGGGGCGGGGTTCATTGGGATGGAGATCGCTCTCCTGCTGCGCGCCCTGGGCGTGGCGGTCATCCAGGTGGAGATGCTCGACCAGGTCATGCCAGCGCAGCTCGACAGGGAGACGGCAACTTTTGCCCAGGAGGTTATGCGTCAGCGCGGCATCGACCTGCGCCTCAGCACGAAGGCGCGCGCTTTCGTCGGTGAAAAACAGGCGGAAGGCGTGGAGCTGGAAACAGGTGAGGTCTTGAAGGGGGATCTGTTCGTCGCCGCGACGGGCGTCAAACCGAACCTGGAGCTGCTCCAGGACAGCGGCATCGCCCACCGCTGGGGCGTCACGGTCGACGCCTGCCTGCGCACGAGCGCTCCGGATGTCTTCGCCGCCGGCGACGTGGTCGAAGCGCCTGACCGCCTGACCGGCGAGGCGTTCGTGCATGCCATCTTCCCCAACGCCGTCGAGCAGGGGCGGGTCGTGGGGCTCAACCTGCTCGGCTTCGATGTCCGTTACGAGGGCGCCGAGCGCATGAACAGCCTGAAGCACCTGGGGCTGCCCATTATGGCTGTCGGTCTGAAGGAAGGGGAGGAGGTGCTGCGGGAGCGCTGGGACGGCGGACTGCGCACCCTCTACCTCAAGGAAGACCGCCTGGTGGGTTTCCAGCTGGTCGGCGACATCCGCGCCGCCGGGGCACTGCGCTCCCTGCTCATCACCGGGCAGGAATTGAGGGAGCTTAAAGACCGGTTGCTGGAAAGGACCTTTGGCGAGGGGACTAGAGTCTGGCACGGACTGGCAATCGGGGGAAACGCCCCCGCTTGAGCGACAATTCGGATCGCACACAGATCAGAAGATGAATTTCAGGGCTTGCAAAGTTATCTATTCCAATATCCTGAAGCGGGCAAAATTGTCCCCGGTTCGGGCGGCGGCTGAAGCGCAAGTCCTTGGGTGTTTTCTTTCAAACGAAGAAAGAAAAAATGAACAGTAAACAGGCGTCGCTGGCAATTGCAGCAATCCTGACGCCGAAGTCGCGGTGTACTTCGGCAACCCGGTGGGCACCGCGACTGGAGATTGGGGCTGTGTTCCCCGAGCCAATTATGTCAAAGATTGCTCGCTGGATACATTCGCTGAGTATCAGGCAACTCTGGAGGCAGTCGTCGAGGAGATTCTTGCGCTCCGGGATGGCGCGCCAACAATTATCCGCGCCACAGATTTCCATGTGCCGGTTTTGCAACAATGGCGCGAGGCCGATCTCGACCTCGCATGTACACAATGCCTCGAGACTATGAACGAGGCAGTACATTGGGCTGCCGCTGCACATAACGTACCTGTGGCTTATGGTTACGACGCGTTCAATAGCCCCAATTACGCTGAAGACCCCAGAGATAAGGGTTATATTTGGAACCGATGGTATGCATACCAGCGACCTTGGACAGCAGGTGATCGCCGGTCTGTTACGAGAACTTGCATACGAACATGTGGGGCCTTAGCGGTAGATGAACATTTGGACACGAGAAGGCGCGTCGAGAGGCAGAAGTGGACCAAGAACGTTATTTTGTGAAATCCCTCCAGGTTGCATACAAAAGCGCGTGGTTTACGGTTGTTCTGCCCACCCTGATCACTCTGGTGATATGGGCCGGCTCCGTGCTGCTCATTCTGGCTCTGTTGGGCTGGGAGATGCCTGACTGGTTAGGCATTCTCCTGTGCTTTGGTGGTGCTGTCCCCGGACTGGCTGCCGCCTGGGCGACCTATCCGTTCCTCCTGCGTTTAGCCGAGCGAGGACGGGGAGCATTGACCCTGGAAGGGGGTCGCCTCCGGTGGCGTACAGGCCACCGGTGGCGCGAGATAGATTTCACCCAACCCTACAACGCCAAGATTGCAGCCGGATCGAGTGGCTTGGGCGAGTCCAACGCCAGCATTACCTTTTCCCCCGGCGGGGAGATGATCCACCTGCGCGGTGCGCGCCGGGAGGACGTGCTGCACCTTTTCCCGGAACCATATTTCTTGGATGAACTCGCCGTCCTGCCGGAAGAGGGGCTGTGGGGCTTTGAGTTCTCTGCCGCGGACCCGGCTGCCGCTGCTTTTTTTGCCGAGCTTCTTGGGTGCCTCTGGCGCAACCGCCACCAGAACGGGAACTTCTGCCTCTATCAGAAATTCCCCTGGCATCTTCGCCCCAGGCCAGCCTTCCACCACATTCGCATCATTGAATTACAGACGTGCACTCCTGAAGACCAGGCCTTTATAGAAGACCTGAAAACCCAAGTCGTGAGTTCACTTGCCTATGTGCAGGCCACGCCGGACTATCTGATCGGCTGGCTGTATAGCTCACTGCGCAGCAGACTGGACGGTCGGGTTGATGGCTACTGCGTGATGCCTCTGGGCTATATCACGGTGGAGGTCGCGTTCCCGCGCCCGGACTGGAAGCCATTCGTCGTCGGACATGTGCTGAAGCAGGCCGTAGCCGCCGCGCTGGGAGCCGCTGCTCCGGCGGCGGGGCCCTATTTGGAGGACCGCCGTTACCTCTACGTGCGTGGCGTAGGGGAAAACGGCGCGCCTCTGGAACTGTCTTTTGACTGGTATGGACCGGCGGACGAAGGTTACGAAGAAGCGGAATTTCTGGTTCGATTCGTTCAGGCAATGTCACAGGCGCGTGTCCGGCCGAACTGACAGCAAGCAGCAGAACTGGAACGTCAGAGAGAGCGTGTGGGCATGGCGCGGCGAATCGATCGCTTCCCTTGCATCCAGGAAGAGAGCATAGATGAGCCGTGAGGTCTTCGTCGAGGCCAGCGCCTGGCTCGCGGTCACGACTTGCGTGATAAATACCACCTACCTGTCAGGGAGGCTTACCACCGGTTGATCGCGGAAAGGCGCGCCCTGCTCACCGCTAACCTGGTCATCGCTGAGGCTTACATCCTCATCTGGTGAACGGGTGAACATCCCCAGGCGATGCGCTTTCTGCGTTTGCTTGAAGGGAGCCCGCGGCTCACGCTCGTCCGGTCAGACGCATGGCTGGAGATCCTGGCGGAGGAGATCCTGGAGAGGCATTCCGATCAGGATTTCAGCTATGCGGATGCGGTCGGTTTCGCCATCGTGATGGGGAGAGGGATCGAGGCGGCGTTCACCTTTGACAGGCGCTTCGCCGCCATGGGGTCTCGGATGGCGCTTGGGCAAAGTCCGCGAACGGCTTGACCTTTTCGCGGATAATAAAGATATGTTGTGGTCCTGGAAGGAATCCATCGAGCAGCGCCTGTTCAGCCTGCGGTTGACCATCCATCCCGGTGCGCAACCCCGGCCTATGTCCGAAGGATTGCCATTCCTGGGATTCGTCGTGTATCCGTTCAGGCGCCGCCTGAAACGGCACAAGGGGATTGCTTATCAGAGAAAACTGCGAGCGATGCTGCGAGCTTATCTGAAAAGTCCGGTTAACCCCTCCCCTCGCGGAGCATCTGCGCATACTCGTCGGGCATCTCGGAGGCCTCGATCGCCCTTGCCGCCCGCTCGATGTCGTAGGGGACGCGGATGAACCTGACCTGGAGGTCGACCCCGGCAGCTTCCAGGAGGGTGTAGCATGCCCGCGGGTCGCCGTCTTTGGGTTTCCCCACGCTCCCGGCGTTGACCACGTGCCTGCCGCTCGGCAGGATGCGGTGGTAAGGGATGTGGGTGTGCCCGCAGACGAGGATGTCGGCTTCCGCGAGGTCCAGGAGGCGTTCCAGGCTGTTATCCGGGCGGTCCGCGTACAGATACTCGTTGATCCTGCGCGGGCTGCCGTGGACCAGCAGGACTTTCAGATCGCCGAGGCGGAGGGGAATGCTGTGTACAAGCTGCCTCAAGAAAGCTTTCGTCTCCTCGGTGGTGTGTTCGTTGGTCCAGGCGATCGAACGCTTGCCGAGCGCCTCCGCTTGTTTGCTGGTGTAGGCGCAGCCGCAGTCAGCGCTGCTGTTCCCCACGCCCAGGTCATAATTGCCCATGATCGTCGGGATGGACCTCTCCCGAATGGCAGCCGCCACCTCGTTGGGGAAGGTGCCGTAGCCGACCAGGTCGCCCAGGCAAAAAAGGTTCTGCGCCTCCCGGGCCTGCATGTCGGCGAGGGCTGCTTGCAGCGCGGGGAGGTTGGCGTGGATGTCTCCGAAGATGGTGAGCCGGTCCAAGTTAACCTCCCTCAAGCCGAAGGCCGTGCTCCCGCTGGATCATGAGCAGCAGGTAGCTGATGCGGGTCATCATCTGGACGCTGGTCTCCCGGAAGGCCTGGAACTGCGCCTCCTCTGTCCCCTCGACCGCGGCCGGGTCGGGGAAACTCCAGTGGATGCGGACCGGGTCGCCGGGGAAGACCGGGCAGGACTCTTTCGCCCGGTCGCACACGGTGATGATGTAATCGAAATGCTGGCCGATGAACTGCTCCAGGCTCTTGGAGTGCTGGCCGCGGATATCGATATTCATCTCGGCGAGCGCCCGCACCGCCAGGGGGTGGATCTGAGTGGCTTCCGTCCCCGCGGAGCGTACGTCGATCTTTCCGCCGCTCTTCGAGCGGAGGATCCCCTCTGCGATCTGCGAGCGGGCGCTGTTATGGGTGCACAGGAAAAGCACGCGGATGGTTTTCTCCCTTTCCTCACCTGCCTGTCCTGGGACCGGTCCGCTGTCCCTGCCGAGGGCCGGGTGAAGCGACCCCCCGGCGTCCAGGAGAGAGGCGCGTACCCGGTCGAGGTCGAGACTGTAGTAGACCTCCCGCCCGTCGGCGATGCTGCGGTGTTCCCGGACGACGCCGTGCGCGTGCAGCTTCCGCAGGTGATACGAGATCAGGTTCTGTGGGCGCTTCACAGCCTCGACCAGCTCCTGGACGTGCATGTCCGTGAAGGCGAGGGCTTTGAGCAGCTGCCAGCGGACCTCGTGCCCGAGGAGCTGGAGGAATTCTGGGGGTTGCGCTGCCGAACCGGCGTAATTCATGATTTACTCCAAAATTAATTGTATCAATATTTTTTGATATTATATCACAAGTTGGGTGCGGAAAAAAGGGATTATTGATATTGTCCGTGAAATCTGGAACAAAATCAACTGAAAATCCGTTTTTTCTATATGAGACAACAATGCACGACATCGCAACAGTCTCTTCGAATTCAAGGTTTCATATGAAAAGGGCACCCCTCCCCTCCCACCGGTCCACGAGTCCGTAAAGGAAGGAAAATATGGTCAGTCCTTCTAGACTCATGAAGCTGATTGTTATCTGTATCGTCATCACCGGATGCGCCCAGGTCCCCGAAGCGCCGGACCAGATCGCACAGACCGATGTTGTATCAGACGAAGGGGCCCCTGCCGACCCTCAACAGCTGGCAGAGACAGCTCCGCCTGTGATTCCCACAGCAATGTTCACACCGGGCCTGAAGCTTCCGGAAGCTGATCGGGTCGTTTTCACGATCCAGAACGGCGAACCATGGTTCGGGAGAGAGGGGGACCCGCGGCCGGACTGGCTGGCGTGGGGCGCGGAGACCTTCACGGTCGCGCCCGACGGCAGCTTCTGGATCGCGGATACCGCCGTGGATCCCCCGCGCCTGCTTCGCTTCAACCCTCAGGGAGAACTTTTGGACCAGATCTCGCTCGAAAACCTGGTGGTATACCCGTACGATCTCATCGCCGCGAAAGACATCCTGTGGACGCTCGACGTCTCCGCCGACCCTCCCAGAGTCGTCCAGCTGGACGCGGGTGGGAAAAAGCTCGGCGAACTGGAGATCCCTAGGGAGCTCATGGAGTGGGAAGGAGAATTCGTTGCCAACGGCGCTTTCAACCTGTGGATCGGCGAGGACGGCAGCCTGATCTTGAGCGCAATGAAGGGGCTGTATGAGCTGGTCGACGCATCGGGGGAGACCATTTTCCAGCCTTTAGAGGCGCTCTCGTATGCAGGGCACACCTACCGGGCCGGGATTTACGACGAAGCCTCTGGGCGGGTCCCGATCTACGTCGACGGCGATCTCTTCGAGACCCCTACGGACTTCTTTGTCGAGGGGGAGCCGTTCCTGGGTTTCAACCCGGATGGCAGTTTTGCCATAACCGGGTACGTCCAGGACCCAACGTCTCAGGTTGATTACCAAGTGAAATTCTACACTCCCGCCGGAAAGCTGCTGGGGACGGCGCGCCAGTATCCGCAGACGTTCCACAAGGACTTCAACCATCACCTGGCTTTCGGGCCGGACGGATCGGTCTACCAGCTGCTCTCCAACCCAGACCACTCTGTCCAGGTCGTCCGCCTGGGTTTTCCGGAGGAGCTTCCCCCGCGAGAGCCGCCGATCACTGTAAGCCCCACACCTTTGAGCGTGATGCTGCCCTCCGAACCGGAGGCTGCAGACGAGGAGCAGGCCAGGAATGTGCTGGTGGCCTTCTTCTACGAGCTGTATACAGGAGATTATGAGGCCGCGGCCGCACGTTTCGGCGGGGAGGTCGGCGAGTATGCCCGCGAACCGCTGCCTGGAGAGACCGCGGAGCAATATTGGGAATATCTGTGCGGGTTCCTGTGGTGCCTGCCTGTCGCAGAGATCACAGACGCAGAACAGGTCTCTGAAAACGAGTTCCTATTCTATGTCGTGTTCGTCCATACGGACGGCAGCCGGTTCGAGATCGGGGCGTGCTGCGGCGGCGACCCGGCTGCGACGCCGCCTGTCTGGCAGTTCGCCTACCCCGTGCAGAAGATCGAGGGGGAATGGAAGGTCATGCGCGGCCCGCTATTCACGCCATAGGAATGAGGGTTTAATGCACACTCGATGCTCGAAGAATTTGCTTCGCGCCGGTCTTCTCCTGCCCGTGTGGATAGCAGCCTGCGGCAGCCTTAACCAGGGCCAGCAAGACACGAGCATCCTGATGGAGACGCCCGGCTTACCCCTTACCCTGGCGGCTTCTGCCGAGACGGTGTTCCCTGTTCATTCTCCTATATCTCTTCCGCCAGCAAGGGCAACCGCATCGAGCACGGCGACGGAGATGGCGCTGCCCACCCCGATGTACGTATTGGACCTTTCCCGCTATGATCCGGACCTCTTCCAGCCCATCGATGTTTCGCATAATCCCCCGTTGATTTCCGGGGTGGATGAAACGGTAACTCTGGTTTTTGATTTTGCAAACATATTTTGCATGCACTTTCCGGTCACCTGCCTGCCTGAAGGAGTCCTTCACTATGCCTACGGAGAGGGCGACGCGTTCCAGGCGGTCCCTCTAGCTGCTGAAATCGTGAACGAGATGGAATCTCTGGTCGCCAGGCTGCCCGCAACCGGTCCAACAGGGGGAGCGCTGCGGTATTTCGCGGAATTTTCGGTCCCGGAGGCAGGTTACACCCTGCGCTATCCCACCGCGGGGACTATCGATCTGTTTGCCACCTCGAAGATAATACTCGTAGAATTGCCCGCCGAAAAGCCGGTCGAGCCCGGGGAGGTGGTGTACGATTATTTTTGGGGCTACGGACCAGATATGGTGCGCCAGGCTACTTACGAAGGGTATCCGCGGACCGTTGGTCCGCCTGCTTTGGACGTGGCGGAGGACGGGAGGATCGCTCTCCTGGACCCGGTGAACGAGAGGATACTCGTTCACGATCCCGATGAGGGGGGCTTTTCGAGCCTGCCGCTGCCTTTCGCGTACAGGTTCAGTGGAGATATCGCATTCGACCGGAATGGACAAGTGATTGTCCTTGATCTGATCGGGGAGGAGGTCGAAGGCTCCGTATTTCCCATACCGCACATCTACCGCCTGCTCCCGGATGGTGGAATCGACGCCTCGGGACCAGTCTTTGTGAAATCCCCGTCAATATTTACGAGAGATCTCATGGTGTTCGATTATTACGACTCCCGGTTAGTCGTTCCCTTTAACCCGGCGGGCGAGGTCAATTCCAGGGAAACGCAGAGGGAAAAGCGCCCCTGGGAGTTCCCCTACCAGTACGTGGAGGGACAGGCACCATACGTCGTCCGATTCGCCGACGTAGAGGCGGGGATAGCATTTGAAGTCCATTCTGTTTCTCCGCTGGGCGCGATCCTCGGATTCGGTAGGACTCCCCAGGGGTACCTGATGCTGTTTGAGCTGTATGACCAGGTCCGCGCGGTCTGGATCGATCCCGCCGGCGCCATCTTGAAGGATCTGAGCCTGCCCGCGGCACAGCACACGGAAGTGACGTTGGGCGGGCAGGTGGCGGTCACCCGGGAAGGATCTTTATACGTGCTCAGTTCCACCGAGAGGGGAATCGAGGTGCACGTCGCGGGCGCGCCGGGGGATTAATTCATTCACCTGTTTGCGCGACCTGCTGATCGCGCATCCTGCGGTGGGCGACGCTCATGCAGGCGTCCATCACCACCTGGAGGCCAGCGGCCCTGGCGCGCGCCGCGGCTGCCTCATTGACGATGCCCAGCTGCATCCAGACCACCTTCGCCCCGATGGCGGTGGCGTCCTCGACGACCGGGGGAACGTCCTCCGGACGGCGAAAGACTTCCACGACGTCTACAGGATCCGGGACCTCACGCAGGCTGGCGTAGGCCTTTTCGCCGAGCGCCTCGGTCAGGTTGGGGTTCACGGGGATGATCCGGTACCCTGCTCCTTCGGGTAAGCCGGGACGGTGTAGCCGGGGCGGTCGAGCTTGCTCGAGATTCCCACTACAGCGATGGTCTGACTGGTCTTCAGGATCTGGACGATCTCCTCCCAGGACGGCTGCGCGTGGTTCAACGCCTGTCCGCCGCCTCGGGGTCCCGCGCCTTCAGCAGAATTCCGTTCTGAGAAGGGTCCCGCACCAGAGCGCCGCCGTCGAGCTCGAGCGTTGGGACGCCGGCAGCCTCCACTCTCCCGAGGACCGCTTCCAGCGCTCGTGCTTCCGGGAGGACGACCGTGAAGTAGCGCAGACCGAGCGCGTCCCCGGGCGGCGGCGGAGCGCCTTCGCCGACCCAGGTGTTGAAGCCGACGTGGTGGTGGTAACCGCCCGCCGAGACCATGCCCATGCGGAAGGACCGCGCCATTCCCATGTCGTCGAAGCCGAGCACTTCGTGAAAAAAACGGAGCGTCTCGTCCAGGTCCGCGACGTACAGGTGCACGTGGCCGATCGTCGTCCCGGGCGGCATCGGCTGGTCCAGGGGATCGTCGGGCGGCAGGTGCCGAAACAGGGCTTCCACGTCCAGCGGTTCGCGTCCGTTGCTGAGGGTACCGTCAGCCCGCCGGGCGAAGAAGACGCCGCCCGCCATGCCGAAAGCCCCGTCCTCCGGCGTGTCGGTGTAGAGCTCGATGTTCTGTCCCTCCGGGTCGTCCAGGTAGGTGGTCTTCGTCATGATGTGGTCGGTCGGGTAGTTGGGGTAGTTCAGCGAGAACAGCCGGGCGATGGCGCGCGCCAGCTCGCGGCGGTCCGGGAGCAGGATGGCGAAGTGGTAGAGACCGGTCGTGCCGCGGTACCGCCGGGCGTTCCGGTTTTCGGTGAGCTGCAGCAGGTCCTGCCCGCCGACGCCGAACCCGGCTGCGTTCCCGTTCCGCCAGTGCATCTGCAGGCCGATGACCTCCTGGTAGAAGGCGGCCTGCCTTTCCAGGTCGGCGACGGTCAGGTGCACGGTCCCGATCCGGGTTTCCGGGTGGATGGAGGCTTCTGACGCGCTCACGTGATCTCCTCGACCTCGAGGGGGCGCAGCATGGCTTCGATCTGCCGGCGTCGGGGCTCCAGGAACGGCGGGAGGGCCAGCCGCTCGCCGAGGCGCTCGCGGTCCTCGTCGGCGGCGAAGCCGGGGCCGTCGGTGGCGATCTCGAAGAGAATGCCGCCCGGCTCTCGAAAGTAGATCGACTTGAAGTAAAAGCGGTCGATGACCGGGGTCACGCCGAGCCCGGCGTCCGCGATCCGCTCCCGCCAGGCCTCGTGCTCCTGATCGTCCGGGGTGCGGAACGCCACGTGGTGCACGCCGCCCCGTCCCAGCCGCCCGGGCAGCAGCCCCGGACCATATTCGACGTGCACCTCGCTGCCGGGTCCGCCATGTCCGGTCTCGAAGACCGCCACCTGCCGCGCCGCGCCGTCCCCTGCGGGGTAATGGCGCGTCTGTCTGAAGCCCATCACTTCCGTCAGGACCCAGGCTGTCGGGTCCAGGCTCTGGACCAACAGCCTCACCGAGTGCAGGCCGGTGATCCCGTGCGGCGCGGGGACGGGGCTGCGCTCCCAGGGAGTGCCGCCGGGGGCGCCGCCGTCGTCGACCAGGGCGAGCGCCTGCCCCTCGGGGTCGGTAAAGCGGATCAGCGCCCGCCCGTCTTCTTCGACGATCCCGTGGTGATCGACGCCGGCCTCGGTCAGGCGTTGCGCCCACCATTCGAGGGATGCCCTGCCGGGTACCCGGAGCGCGGTCTCCGCGATGCCCCCTGCTCCGGGCCGGTTCTGGGCCACGTGGGGCCAGTCGAAAAAGGTCAGATCGGTCCCCAGGCTGCCGAGCGCGTCGGCGTAGAACAGGTGGTACGCCGAGACATCGTCCTGGTTCACAGTCTTCTTGACCAGCCGCATGCCCAGCATCCGGGTGTAGAACGCCACGTTTTGGGCCGCCTGGCCCGTGATCGCCGTGACGTGGTGGAGTCCGGAGAGTTGCATTAAATGCTCCTTCAGGTGAAAATCGAAACCCAAATGGGAGACCCGTTCCGAAAGGTCTAAATTGGATATAACGACCCCATTATAACCGATGCGTCTTGGGGCGTGCTCGCCGCAGGAATTCACAAAGCAGTGAAGTTATGGAAATTCCATTCGCCTGTATAATAGTGCCATAATATTAATGGAGGAATTTTTCGAGGAATACCCTGCACAAGCCTTTATCGGCGCCTACTAAAGAGAAAAACCATGCCGGGATTAACGAACCTGACAGTGTTCCTGCTCCGCTATGGGCACGTGGCTGCGGACAGCCTCACCCTGCTCAGGGTCCTGCTCAGCCTCGTGCTGGTCTTCCTGGGGCTGTGGGGCAAGCCGGCGCTCGCCTCGGTCGTGTGCGTCACGATCTTCGCCTGGTTCACCGACCTGGTCGATGGGCGGCTCGCCAGCCGGTCGAACGATCCCCAGCGGAGCTCCTGGTTTAGGCGCCATGACACCGAAGCGGACCTCTCCGTCGCGCTGGGCGTGTCTGCCTATCTGACGATAAGCGGCTACCTAGCGACCTGGTTTGGGCTGAGCCTGATCGCCGCCGCCATCGCGCTCCGGCTGTCCCATTCCTACAACCTCCCCTGGCTGGTCATTCCCGTCCCATACGCGGCGCTGCTCGTGCTCGCCTTTCGGGACGTGTCGTTTTGGGGGTATCTGATGCTGGGCTACCTCCTGGTCCCCCTCGCCGTCGGTCACCGCCGTCTGCGCGGGCAGTATCTCAAGGGGTTCTTCGCTGACCTCCGGAACATTCTTGGCGCTCGGGAAGACCTCGACCGGGACTTCTAGCCGTGTTTAGACCAAAGTTCCGAGGTCCAGGCCGCGCACAACGAGGGACAAAGGAATTTCGCCGTGTAAAACCGCATAAATGGAACTGTTCCGGTCGGCTCACCGCCGGATGATGGAGACGCTGGAAGGGCTGAGCGACGCCGACCTCTACCGGCCGTATGCGTCCTATGTCCTGGACAGGGAGGATGTACGCCAGGAGCCGGTCATATACTGGATCCTCGGGAATACCAGCGAGCACTTCGAGGAGCACCGCGCATACATCCAGGCCCTGGCGGCCATGTCTTAACCGTCCCAACAATATCCTACATTCTACCGGCTGGTTGCTAATTGATCACGACCGGCAGGTAGAGTGGGTGATCCGGCTCGGGGGTTGGGGTCAGGGTGGGGGTCTTTGTCGGTGTGGGGGTCGGCGTCTTCGTGGGCGTGGTGGTCTTGGTCGGCGTCGCAGTTGGGGCGCTGCCTCCGCAACCGGGGATCTTGAACACGCCCACACGCGTGCGCCACTGGTTCGTCGAATTCGCGCTGTAATACTCGTTGGTGTACCAGAAGGTGCAGTCGTCTTCAGGATCGACCGCCATCGCCGAATAATCGCCCCACCGGTTCGAGCCTGTCTGGGAGCCGGCGGGGGCGATCAGGACAGCTTCCGCCTGGAGCGAGCCGAGGGGGTCGGAGGCTAGCCGGGTGGCATAGCGGATCTCCGGATGAATGGCGCTGCTGGACACGGTGTAGCCCAGCGCGATGCCCCCGTCCTGGTCCATGGCGATGCTGCCCATCACGCGGTCGTGCCCGTCACCCGGATCCAGAATACCTTCCTGGTAGAGGCTCCAGCTGGCGCCTGACTTCCGCAGCTCGAACCAGCGGATGGCGGCTCCCATCTCTCCCAGGCCCCCGCCGACGGTGAAATTGCCGACCAGCGCCTGGTGTGTGCCGAAGTTCCGGTAGGGAAAGCGGTGCATGGGCCACTCGGAGACCGCGTCGAACCGCTGGGTCGTGCCCTGCTGCCGGATGCAGTTGAGGTTGAAGAAGCCGCAAACGGTGTAGGTGAACGCGGACACGGGGAAGGTCGCAACCAGGGTGAAGGTGGAGTTGGCAGGGGTCGCCCAGTCCACGTGGAATTCGCGCAATTCGATCCGGTCCAGACCGCCGTGGAAGCTGTTGTCCTTGAAGGTGTAGAAGATGTCAGGAGCGCCAGAGGGAGGAGGGGTCGGACCGTCCAGGTCGCCGGGGAGGTAAAAGTTCGTCCCGCCAGTGAATTTCTGGAAGGTCGCCGCTGCACCGCTCAGCATGCTGGCCCGGTCGAAGGCGTAGGCGGTGTAGGTCGATTCGTTGGCGGACATGTAATACGCGTCCGACCAGACGCCGAACTTGAAGTAATCGGGGAAAGCGCCGACGTTGAAGGTGTAGGTGTAGTACCCTCCGGTGGGGTCTGCAGTCTGCGAGACGGCGACGCACATGTGGTTCGGCGAAGCGAACTGGCTCAACAGCCAGCGGTCGGCGAGCGGGTCGTACAGGACAATCGGGTCGCCTGCGTTGCCTGTGCAGTTTCCGCTGGACCACAGCGTTCCCAGGTCGAAGGGACCGGTCAATAAAGTCCCCGACTTGTCGTAGATCGCCACCTTTGTGGCGTTGACCATGTGCACATAGTGGTCCGGACCCACGTCCCCGTTCGGGTCCGGGGGCGTGCAGGTGCCACAGGCAGCCGGGTTGCCGGTCGCATCGAAGCTGAAGTCGAGGCCTGGGGTCCGAACCGCATCCTCTTCAAGCGGGCGGATGAGCGGATCGAGGGGGACGTTCTCGCGATCCCAGGTGCCCCGCGCGCCCCCCTCCGGCTCGCCGGCAAGCGGGTTCTGGCGCGGGCGCGCCTCTATTGCCAGAGATGGATCGGCTGGGGCAACAGGCAGGTCGCGGGTCGCGGGGCTTATGCCGGGCAGGACTGGGGATGAGACGATCGGTCCTTTGAACTCGTCTTGCTCCGCACCGGCGGCGACCGCGCTGAATCGCTCGCTGCCTGGCGTGATCCCCCCGAAAGTGTAAACCAGCAGAAAGATTGCGAAGCCGTACGGGAGGAACGCCTTCAAATTATTCATTTTAGCCTTTTTAGGTGGGATATATCGTCTAAAGATTCTACCCCAGATCGATTCACAGTGCCGGGCCAATGTTCTCTCATGTTTCTTTAAAGCCGTGAGCGCGTCCGCCGGAGCCGACCTCTGGCGCGTGGACCTGGCGGAGCGAGAACGGCGGGCAGCTGGTGCCGGACAGCCGGCCGCGCTTCAGCAGCGATGGTCAGATCATGTACCGTCCTTCACCCACTCTGGATGAAGGACGGTTTTTCCTTGGATAAAGGGCATATTCAGCCCGAGGGGGTATAATCCTCCCTGGGGGGCTGATGCCATGGACAACCGAATAAAATCACTCAGGGTAGGGGGGTCTGTGATTCTCGCTGTCGTTTTCCTGATCGGGGCCTGCCAGATTTTCTCGCCAGTCCCGGAGGAGACCGGGGCGCCGGAGAGCGAGAAGACGTTTATGCCAACGCCTGATGTTACACAGCCGCAGGTGACACCTGAAGGGGTCACTCAGGTTCCAACACCCGGCGAAGCAGGAGCCAGGGCGCTTCCCGTGTTTGCCGAGTACCGCGAACCTGCTCTCGATGTCCTCCCTGCGGTGTTCCACGAGCCGATCGCCAAAGATTTAAGCAATGTGCGCGTCCCCTTCCTGCTCTCCGAGGAACACCGGGCGCGGCTGGCGCAGGATGGCTTCGTGGTCAACCCGGGGCTGGAGAAAGAGTTTTTCACCCTGTACGAGAAAGCCCGCTACGACAACCTCCCGGTCTTCGTCACCAGCGATGCGCTCTTGCACGTTTACCACCTGATCTTCGACAAGGTGCTGCGCACCGCCGAGATCGGGCGGTTCATCCCGCTCCTCAAGGACCTGAACCGGGCGCTTCTGGCTGAAACAGACCGGCTGTACCAGGACCTCCGAGGCACGGAATGGGAGGACGCCGCGCGGCGCACCGTGGCTTTCGTCGCGGTCGCGAGCCGGCTGCTGGACCCGAACGTCGAGGTGCCCGGCTACGCTGCCGACCTCGCCGGGGCGGAGCTGGCGCTGATCGAAGAAGCCGGCGGGATCCTGCCTTCTCCGCTCTTTCCAGGCCTCGAGTTCGGCGAGGATTACACCCAGTACATCCCACGCGGACACTACACGCGCAGCGAGGCGCTGAAAGCCTATTTCAAGAGCATGATGTGGTACGGGCGCATGACTTTCCGCCTGAAGACGGAAGACCCGGAGGTCGGCCGGGCGGAGACGCGTTCCGCGCTGCTCTTGGTGCACGCCCTGCGGGAAGCGGTCGTGGACGGCAGACCGGCGCTGGAGACCTGGACGGACCTGTACAGCCCGACGGTGTTCTTCGTCGGACGCAGCGACGACCTGACCGCGCTCCAGTACCTGGATGTGATGGAAAGCGTTTACGGACCACAGGCAGCGGTCAGTGACCTGGTCGACGAGGCCAGGCTGGACCAGTTCATCCAGCAGGCGTTCAAGCTCCCGCCGCCGCGGATCTTAGGCCTCGTCATCATGGACACGGACGAAGTCGAGGAGACGACGAAAGGCCTGCGCTTCATGGGCCAGCGGTTCGTCCCCGACGCCTATATTTTCCGCCAGTTGATCTACCGCAACGTGGGGACCCGTGAGAACCGGCGCGGCCTGCCGAAAGGGTTGGACATCCCCGCCGCCATGGGTTCTGAGCGCGCCTACCAGTTGCTGGATGAGATGGGGGAGACCGGTTACGAGAATTACGTCGCGCAGATGGAAAAAATGCGCGCCTGGACGGCAGGGCTGACCGCTGCAGACTGGACCGAGACCCTCTACAACGCGTGGCTCTACACCTTCTACCCGCTGCTGGAGGAACCCGGCGAGGGCTACCCGGCCTTTATGCGCTCGAACGCCTGGCTGGACAAGCAGCTGAATACGGTGCTGGGGAGCTGGGCAGAGTTGAAGCACGATACTATCCTGTATGCCAAGCAGGTGTACGCGGAGCTGGGCGCCGGTCCGCCGCCTCCGCCTCCCGAACCCCCCAAGGGATACGTTGAGCCGGCGCCCGGCTTCTTCGCCCGCCTTGCTGCCCTGACCGCCATGACGCGCGAAGGCCTGGAAAGCCGCGGGCTGCTGGACGATCTCGATGCGCAGAGCCTGGCGCAGCTCGAAGACCTGAGCCGCGCCCTGCAGGGGATGGCAGAAAAGGAGCTGCGCGGCGAGCCGCTGACCGAGGAGGAGTACACCCGCATCCGCTACATCGGCGGGGAGCTGGAAAACCTGACGATGGCTGCCGCCGATTCGGACATGGAAGACCCCTACGCGCCGCGCTTCATGGAAGAAGAGCCTCAGGCAGCAGTGATCGCCGACGTAGCAACCGACCCGGACCCCGGCCTGGTCCTCGAAGAAGCCGTGGGCCGCGTCAACCCGATATATGTGGTGGTCCCCATCGCGGCGGAGGACGGCTCGTTTTACCTCCAGGTGAACAAGGGCGGCGTCTTTTCCTATTATGAGTTTCCCTGGCCGATCGACGACCGCCTGACGGACGAGAAATGGCGCCAGATGCTGGATTCGGGAGAAGCGCCTCCCCCGCCGGCGTGGACCTCCAGCTTCCTGGTTCGGGCTGGCGAGTACTCGGCGCTGGACAGCGCGATTTTTTCCTTTCAGCAGAGCCTGACGAACGCTTACTGGTACCAGTCCCCTGAGAGTCTGCCCGAGGCAGGCGGCGACCTGGCGGAGGTCCGGTCCCAGATCCTGGCATGGCAGGCTGAGAAGCGCTACCTGGGACACCAGCTGCTTGGCTCCCAGGTCCGGTCGTTCGACCTGCAGTCGGCCACGAAGGCGGTCGTCGCGGTGCGCGAGACCTGGCGGGACAGCCTCTACGCGTATACGGAGGATTACCCGTATTACGAGGAGGAGCCGATCGCGGTGCGCGGCCCTTACGATTTGGACGTGACGTACACCCTGGAACTGATCGAAGAGGAGAGCTGGACGACCTGGCAGGTGACGAACGTCGTGTATGCGAATCAGCCGCCGGACTGGTGACTTTGTCTTCAGGGCGCTCCTAGTTGGCCTGATAGCCAGCGTGGGCGCGCTGGATCTTAATGCGCGCCGCGTGCTCGAACATCGCGCCGATCCGGCTTTCCCATGGGTATATCTGCGCGGTGGGGAGGCGCCGACAAGTTCCGAACGGCTGGTCGAGCTCGTCCTCGTCGGCGACGTGATGCTCGGGAGGGGGGTGGCAGCGGAAGAGGAGGTCTTCGGGGGCGTTGCCAAGCAGCTCGGGAGCGCTGACCTGGCGGTGGGCAACTTCGAGGGGGCGATCCCCGCGGACTTAACGCCTGCGGTAAAGGACATGCCTGACGGAGCCGGAGGGATTCCCCATGGCGTCTTCGAGAATCCGGTGTATGCGCCTTACCGGTTGCTGGTCCCTGAGACTGCACTGGCGCAGCTGCACGCTGCCGGCTTCGACCTTCTCGCCCTGGCGAACAATCACGCCCTGGACGCCGGCAAGGCGGGCCTGGCGCACACTGCGGCCCGCCTTGCAGGAGCCGGCATCACGCCGCTAGGGGTGGAATGCGATCCTGTCTCCAAAACCTGCGTGGACTCTATCGAGGCAGTGGTGCGCAGATCGGGCGAGGTTTCCATCGCTTTCCTGGCGTTTAACTTTGTCCCCCTGCCCGATCATCCGGACGATGGTTCGAAAAAAATGGGGCTGATTTTACCGGCCAATATGACCAGTCTCGCGAAGGGTTCACCTGGGGGCAGTTTAGTTCTTGACGCCATTCGCCGCGCGCGGCGGTTGGCGGACATCGTCGTCGTGCTCGTCCATTGGGGCCGGGAATACCAGCTGTGGCCTGACCCTGGCCAGCGCGAGCTTGCCCGGGTCATGGCAGAGGCAGGGGCGGACCTGATCGTGGGCAGCCACCCTCACATCGCTCAAGAGATCGAGGTCCTGCCGTCCCAGCCCCGCCAAATTTCCCGGGTCAGCCTAGCAGCTTACAGCCTGGGCAATTTCGTGTTCGACCAGGGCTGGGGTGAGACAGGGACGGGGCTGGCTCTGCGCGCCTTCCTCGATCCTGGCGGGCTACGGGCCCTCCAGGCGCTGCCGGTCAAAGCCGGCTCGCGACCGCACTGGATGGTAGGCGAGGAATCGGCTGACCTACTGGCCCGGCTCACCCCGCCGTCAGCCCGTCGGGGTTTCGTCTGCGAAGTGCAGCCCTGCCGGGAGGTGGCGCTTCCTCCAGGCGAAGGATCCGGGGTCTTTCGGTCGGGCGGGATCGATCTAACCGGAGATGGAGCTCCGGAGGTCATCCGCCTGGAGGGATACCGAGTGCTGGTCTACCAGGGAGGGGAGCTGGCCTGGCAGAGCCCGGCAGATTGGCGCGTCGTGGACCTAGCCCTGGGGGATCCGAACGACGATGGGCGGGGAGAACTGCTCCTGGCGCTCAAAAAAGACGCTCCAGTCGGCGTCGAGTCCAGTCATCCTTTTATCCTGGGCTTCCGAGGCGGGGCGTACCGCGTCCTGTGGGGTGGGTCCGCCGTCAGCGAACCGATCCTGGAAGTCGAGCTGGGAGACGTGGACGGAGATCGGGTCCAGGAGCTGGTCGCGCTGGAAAGGGATGCCGTGAGCCTCTGGCGCTGGCACGGCTGGGGGTTTGCCCTGCTGTGGCGCAGCTCCTCGGGATCCTACCGGGATGTGATGCTTCTCCCCCAAGAGCACGGTCCCACCCTTATTGCCGTTCTTTCGGAATCGGTGGAGCCCGACCGGTGATCGACCGAGGTCAGGCTCCAGTCAACGGGCACCGGTTGCAGTCTGCCAGGCGCGGCAGCAGCTTCCTAAGCTGGCGGCGATCCGCCGGATGGCTCCTCCATCAGGGAGTGCCCGCAGTAGGGACAGTGGAGCCAGCCCGCCTGCACCGGACGCCCGCAGTTCGAACAAACCTGGGTAGAGGGGGAAGCTGCTGGGCTCGCCTGCCCGGTTGCAGAGGCGGATGGCTGGGAGCCCGCCAGGCCCCGCGCCGCTGCAACCACCCCAAGAATTATCAGGACCAGCAAGCCCAGCCAGATCAATCCGCCTGCGATCATCCACCACGGGGAGAATCCAGCGAACCGTGGGAAGGGAGCTTCCCAGGGAGGATGCATGGGCATCCTCCACCAGAGCAGGGCGCGCCCGCTGTCCCAGAGGTGGAGAGGGCACCCGTCCATCCACCAGCTAATCCCGAACCAGCGACCAAACAGCACGTAGCCGGCTGCTGCGGTAACGATCACTGCCGCCAGGCCAAGCACGATCCCCAGGATCCATTTCATTGCTGTTTTCATAGGACGCCTCCATAAATTCATGCAACTCGGTAAGGGATCATAGCAGCTGGTGGTTTAGGTATTATGAAGAACCTGTGAAGGAATCTTAACCTTTTTCGGCTCTTTGGAAATCGCCGTGGTTAAAGGAGATGTGGGGGTTATTGGCGGGCGAAGCCCGCCAATAACCCCCACATATAGCCCACACCGCGGCAGATCCCAGAGAGCCCCTTTTTCCCGCGCCACTTCGTCTCCTAATTTCCCCCGGAGCGGCTGTATGGGAAGATGAAGCTCTATAGAGAATCGATAAGGTCATCGAAGGTAACAGGCACCCACGAGTCCAGAGATGGACCAGAATCCACGTGACGCAACCCGGTTGAAGGAGGTCGCCGGCTATTTCCTCAGCCTCGGGACGACGGGATTTGGGGGGCCTGCCGCGCACATCGCGATGATGCATGACGAAAAGATGAGGCGGGGGAAATAGCTCAACGACCAGGAATTCCTGGACCTGGTCGGCGCGACCAACTTCATCCCCGAGCCCAACTCCACCAAGATGGCGATCCATATCGGTTTCCTGCGCGCCGGATGGCCAGGGCTGCTGGCTGCCGGGACTGGCTTCGTACTGCCAGCCATGCTGATCGTGTTGTCCCTGGCCTGGGTTTATGGGGAATATGGTTCGACTATCTTTGTTGCCTTCTCGAACTCGCTGATCCCGCGCATCCGAAACTCAGCCTGGGCGGGCAGTTTGCTCGACGGGGTCACCGTCTCTTCGCTGGGGTTGATGGCGGTAGTCACCTGGCAGCTCGGACGCGCTTCGCTGGTCGACCCTTTGACGGTGCTGGTCGCGCTGGTCGCCTTCGTTCTGCTGGTGTGGTATCGGGTGAATTCGACCTGGCTGATCGCCGCAGGGGGATTGATCGGCGTGTTGAGCCTGGGCCTCTCTTGATGGACTACATCGTCCCGACAGATGACGGCGGCCTGCGGATCGGCGCGATGACCCGCCAGCGCAGGTTGGAAACCGATCCCCTGGTTGCCGAACGCGCCCCGCTGTTAGCAGCGGTGATGCCTCACGTCGCTCACCTCCAGATCCGGAACCGGGGCACGCTCGGGGGGAGCCTGGCGCACGCCGACCCTGCCGCCGAGCTGCCGGTGATCGCGGTCGCCCTCGGCGCCACCATCCGGGTCCGCAGCGCCGGGGGAACCCGGGAGATCGCGGCGGAGCAGTGTTTCACGGGGATGTTCACCACCGACCTGTCGCCCGAGGAGGTGTTGGTCGAGGTGGTGATCCCGCCCATGCCGCGCCGGACGGGCTGGGCCTTCCTGGAGGTCGCCCGGCGGCATGGGGATTACGCCATGTTGGGCGTGGCGGCGGTGGTCTGGCTGGACGAGAATGGCGCGTGCCGGGACGCCCGGCTGGTTTACCTGAACGCCGGCGACGGCCCGGTGAAAGCGGGACAGGCATCTTCGTCTTTGATCGGGTCGCACGGAGAGCCGGCGGCCTGCGAGCAGGCCGCGTCGATCGCTTCGGAAGACGAAATCGAACCGCTCGGGAACCTGTACGCGTCTCCCCGCTACCAGCGCCACCTGGCAAGGGTCTTGACCATGCGTGCCCTGGCTGCGGCTTTCCAGCGTGCCCGCCATGCATAGTACATGACGAGATTAATCACCCTGTCTGTGACCGTCAACGGGATGCTGTACGAGAGGCAGGTCGAACCGCGCCTGCTCTTGAGTGACTTCCTGCGCCACGAGCTCGGCCTGACCGGCACGCATGTCGGGTGCGAGCACGGTGTCTGCGGGGCTTGCACGGTCCAGTTCGACGGGCAGGCGGTGCGTTCCTGTCTGATGTTCGCCGTCCAGGCGGACGGGCATGCGATCACCACCATCGAGGGACTGGCGACCGGAGAAGGACTCCACCCGCTCCAGCAGGGTTTTTGGGAGGCTCACGGGCTGCAGTGCGGCTTTTGCACGCCGGGATTCCTCATGACCCTGGCGCCGTTCCTGGCGGATCACCCGGATCCGAGCGAGGCGGAGATCCGGACGGCCATCTCCGGCGTCCTGTGCCGCTGCACCGGCTACCAGCACATCGTGGATGCGGTGGAACTGGCGGCGGAATATTCCCGCGACGGAAAGGACCGCGGTGCGCAGGCTCCAGGGCCGTAAAGAGGTTTGGATTTGAGAGATCACCCCCATCCGTCGATCACCGGGAATCCTGGCGAGAAGGCCGACCTTTCGGACCCGCTCGAATCGTTACACAGCTTCGAGGATTATTTGGTAAGGCGTGAACCGATCCTGCACGCTTTTATACCCGAGGAAGGCCACGTGGAGCGCCTCGAGACCGGGATGAAAGCTTTGTTTGACCGCTACCCGGACCCGGAGCGGCGACCGATTTTGTTCGGGGTGCTGGTCGGGGTGAAGGATATCTTCCACGTCGCCGGGTTCCCGACCGCCGCCGGCAGCCGGCTGCCTCCGGAAGAACTGGTTGGCGCCGAATCCGCGGCTGTGGCAGCATTGAAGGCGGCCGGAGCGCTGGTGGCAGGAAAGACCCACACGACCGAGTTCGCCTACTTTGCCCCCGGGCCGACCCGCAACCCGTATAACCCGGACCACACGCCAGGGGGATCGAGCAGCGGTTCTGCCGCGGCTGTCGCGGCTGGGGCCTGTCCCCTTGCCATGGGTACCCAGACGATCGGTTCGATCATCCGCCCGGCTGCCTACTGCGGCGTGGTCGGCTTCAAGCCCAGCTACGACCGGATCTCGCGGGGTGGAGTCATCCCCCTTGCCCCCTCCGTCGATCATGTGGGCTTCTTTGCCGCAAACGTGGATTGGGCGGCGCGCGCCGCCGGCGTCCTGTGCCGGGGTTGGTCGCCCGTCGCCGTCCAGGGGAGAAGACCAGTCCTGGGCGTCCCCGAAGGACCGTACCTCCGGCGCGCCTCTCCGGAAGGGCTGGCCTTCTTTCGAGAGGCGTGCGAGAGGCTCGCTCAGGCGGGATACCAGGTCAGGTTCGTCGCGGCGTTCGAGGATTTCGAGGCGATTTACGAACGGCACAATCTGATCGTCGCCGCTGAAGCGGCGCGGGTGCACAAGAAGTGGTACGCGCAGTACGGCCCGCTGTACCATCCCAGGACCGCGGCGCTGATCGAGCGCGGGCTGGGTGCAGGCGCGCACGCTGGGCAGCAACCTGCTGGTGACGGATTATACGTATTTTGGCTAGAAGACCACCAACGGGCAGGGGCGGCTGCAGAAGATCCTGACCACCAACGCCTCGTCTACCTTCCAGGACCTGCGTTATACTTATGATGCGGTGGGCAACGTGCTGACCATCAAGGATTATTTTGCGGGCAACCCGCAGACGCAGACGTTTACTTATGATGCTGCCGACCGTCTCGCCAGCGCCGTCGCCAGCGGGGGTTCCGGCGGCATCTACCCCAGCGAGACGTATGCCTATAACGGGACGACCGGCAATCTATCCAATAAAGCCGGGATGAGTCTGACGTACAACGCCCAGGTGATCTGCAACATGCAAGCCCGCACCTTGCCGCATGCCGTTTCCGCCGCTGGCGGGAACACCTATACCTACGATTGCAATGGAAATATGATCGCTCGGATTGTTGGTGGCCAGTCGTATACGTTGACCTATGACGCCGAGAACCATCTCACCGGTGTTTCTGGCGCCGCCACGGGGACCTTCGTTTACGATGGAGACGGAGCACGGGTCAAGGCCACCCTCAATGGGACGACTATTGTCTACCTTGGCAACTATGTGGAATGGAACGATACCACGAGTAGCCTGATAAAATATTACTACGCGGGGACAGCGCGTGTTGCGCTGCGTGGCGCAGCCCTGCGTTACCTGCTCTCTGATCACCTTGGTTCCACAACTGTATCGATTACTGGGGCGGGAGCCTATCACAGCGAGCTACGCTACAAGCTCTGGGGCGAGACGCGCTATACTGATGGCAGTCCGCCCACCCGCTATCAATATACCGGGCAATACAGCTACACCGCCGAGTTCGGGCTGTACTTTTACAACGCCAGATGGTATGACCCTTATCTTAACCGCTGGACCCAGCCCGATTCGATTATACCCGAAACGTACCATCCACTCGACTGGGATAGATACTCCTATGCGCGAAATAATCCTGTCAAGTACGTTGATCCAGATGGCCATCTCCCGATATTGCCATTCCTTGGGATTCTGCTATTCCTAGCGACGCTTCCTGGGGATACAGGGCCATATGATGTTTCAACCAGCACTACTGAAATTGGAAATGCTGGCCTGCGGATGGTAGATCCTGTAGATTGGGTTTATACAGCGGGAGAATGCTTTAGTGGAGACTGTAGTGGCATTGATATCGTGCTCGGGCTCCTACCAGTTGTAAATGGGGGCCTGGATGATGCCACAGATACAGTAAGAGCATTGCAAGGTGCTCAAACAGCCGGTAGATGGATACAACATAGTGAATACATGAGTGATGCAGCACGAGCATATCAGCGTTTCATCTCTGGAAAAGCAGATGATTTAGTTTATGAAATCGGTGGATATACTTTTGATGGATTCGATGCAAGTCAGGGCATACTCAAGGAAGCGAGAGATATCCTGCTGACTTTATTAATGCAGCTACGAATGAATTTAAACCATGGGTAAGTGGAACAAGTAGTTGGCTAATGCAAGCGCAAAACCAAGTTAATGCGGCTGGAGGTCTCAAAATTCAGTGGTTCTTCAACTCACAGGCCGCTAGAGAAGCAATGTACAATCTCTTCCTGAAGAATAATCCAGACCTACTCAAATCGATTGAATTGATTTATAAGCCGATGGAATAATTTTGAGGAGGTAATGGTGACTGATAATGTTTTGAAGTTGATCCCCTCTTCTCACACTTATGTGCCGAGTGAAGACGCGATCGATAAAGCCATTGCTATCATCAAGGAATCGCTACCATTTACCGACAATATTAGGGTTGAGGTTAGTGAGTCGCCCCGATTTATTGATCAGGGGTCCAATTGGGATAGAGTAATTTGTCCAAACTGCAATGCAGTTATCGACACATCCTGGTGGCAACATGCTATGGACGAAGCTTATGAAAGTGGATTTAGAAACCTGGCAGTTAAAGTTCCTTGCTGCGGCACAGAGACGTATCTGAACGAACTAAAATACGAATGGCCGGCTGGTTTTGCTAAATTTTCTCTTGAAATCTGGAATCCCGAACTGGATATCGCTGGACCGAAGCTTCAAGAGCTTGAAATTGCATTAGGGAGCTCCCTAATAAGAATATGGGCGCATTATTAGCAGAACTCTCGATTGATAAATGACGGACACATGTTATTCAGTTTTACGTGCTTTGTCAGAAAGCACCCTTTTTCATCAGCGGATGAGTTTGTTGCATTCTCTCCATTGCCAGGGCATAAGGAAAGAGCAGAGAGTACGAGGCTCTCTGCCCTGGCAACGGAGCTCATGAGCACTCCGGTTGCTCTCCAGCAGAGCTGTACCCTCCTGCGTTTGCCCAGGCGGATACGCTCGTGCCCCAGCCGGGCAACGCTTCGGCAGGCTCAGCGCAGGGCCCCCAGGCGTGGGATCGGTATGCGTATGGCATCAACAACCCACTGCGCTACACCGACCCCAGTGGGCACTGTCCGTGGTGCATCCTCATCGTCGGTGGAATCATCCTGCTGAAGGCGATTGACTACGGCTGGACGGCGTATGATGCCTACCAGTCGGCGCAGACGCTGGCCGACCCGAACGCCAGTGCCGAAGATAAAGCCGCTGCCGCCGCCAACCTGGCGATGACGGCCGCCTTCGAAGCTGCCGGACCCGAGGCGGCGCGCGCCGACCCCCTCCTGGCTGAACTCCCGGATCTGAAAGAATACATTCCCCTGGACGCGTCCAGGCCGGAGCGGTTCGAATCCTTGCTTTCAGGATTTGAGGGAACGCCAGTTGAGGAAGGGCCCATCCCGCCCGATGCTACGGCAGCCCTGATCTACACCAGCGGCACCACCGGGCGGCCCAAGGGCGCGGAGATCACCCACGGCAACCTGGCAGCCAACACCGCGGCGCTGCACGAGGCCTGGGGCTGGCGCTCGGACGACATGTTTCTGCACGTCTTGCCCCTGTTCCACGTGCACGGCCTGTTCGTCGCGCTGCACGGCGCGTTGTACGCCGGTGCGACTACCTTGCTGATGCGGAGTTTCGAACCGCGCCGGACCCTCGAAGTTCTTGTCGAGCGGAAGTGCACTGTTTTCATGGCTGTGCCCACCATCCACCGCCGCCTGCTGGCCCTGCCGGACGCCGAGAAGTTCGACCTGGGAGGTGTGCGCCTGATCACCTCCGGCTCGGACCGGCTGCCCGACGAGGTCTTCACCGGCTTCCAGCGGGTGTTCGGGCAGACGCTCCTCGAACGGTACGGGATGACCGAAACCGGGATGAACCTCTCGAACCCGCTGCTTGGGGAGCGGCGCGCCGGCTCGGTGGGGCTGCCGCTGCCTGGGATCGAAGCGCGGGTGGTCGATCCCGAAAGGGGGAGTCCCCTCCCTGACTGCGAGGTCGGCGAGGTGCAGATCCGCGGCCCCAACGTGTTCAAGGGCTACTGGCGAAAACCCGAGGCGACTGCCGCCGCGTTCACAGCCGACGGCTGGTTCCGCACCGGCGACCTGGGGCTGCGCGAGCCGGATGGGTACTTCACCTTGAAAGGGCGGGCCAGGGACCTGATCATCACAGGTGGTCTCAACGTTTACCCGCCCGAAGTGGAGCGCATCTTGGCTGAACACCCGGCGGTTGCAGCCAGCGCGGTCATCGGCTGCCCCGATCCGGAGTGGGGGGAGCGCGTCACGGCGGTGGTCGCGCTCAAAGCAGGCTGCCAGGCGGCGAGCGAGGAGATCGTCGCCTTCTGCCGCGAGCGGCTGGCGGCATACAAAGCACCGAAGGAGGTCTGCTTCGTCGAGGAATTGCCGCGCAACGCCATGGGGAAGGTGCAGAAGGGGGAGCTGCGTGAGAGGTACTGCACCGGCCCGGAGGGACGCTGAATTCGGCGCTCACATCAAAACCATGCAGGCACCAATCGATCAGGGCAGGCCTTCCAGGTCGACGATGCGGAGCACGTCCCTCTCATCGTGGATCACCGCCATCTGGCCGCCAGCGGGGGAGATCTCGATTTCCCAGGCAGCCAGTTCCGGGATCTCTGAGAGAAGAACGATCTCGATAAGATCCCCCGGGGAAGATGCTACTGAAGCGGAAGTGTCAAACAGGTAAATATCCGCCGAGGTGCAGTCGTAGTTGTCGTTCCGTGAGTGGCAGGCCGCCGCAGCCAGGAAGGAAGCTCCTGGACCCCAATCGAGGTCCGTGATCTCGGTCCCAGCCTCTGCGTCCAGGATCTGCTGCCCAACCATCTGCCCGGAGGCAGCCTCCCAGACCCAGATTTCGTTGAGATTGACGATGGCAGCGAAGAATTTACCGTCTGGAGACCATTTTATCTCTTGTGCGCCTCCTGAGATTTCGGGGATCGTTTGAATTACAGAGCTCGCGGCGATATCCCAGATAATGATTTCGTCATCGCTCACTACTGCGGCGATATCCGCGTTCGGCGCGTATGCCAGGGTGAACCGCCCTGAAGAACTGCCGAAGCTCTTCACGACCTCTCCGGAGGCGACATCCCACAGGAAGATCTCACTGACGCCACAGCTGTAAAACGTATCCCCCGGGTCGAGGCACTGCGATGCCACCAGCCTGGCCCCATCCATGGTGAAAGCCAGGTCCTCCAACCAGCTGCTCCCGCTAAAGATGGAATTAATCAATTGACCGCTGGTTGCATCCCAGACCGTAATTTCACTGGATAGGCAGTTCCTCGCCTCGTTTCTTTCCCGGCAGCCTCCGGAAGCCAGCTTGCTGCCGTCGGAGGACCAGGCCAACCCGAACAGTGCCTCGGTATGACCGCTCATCTCGATGAGCTTTTCACCGGTCCGGGCGTCCCAGATGTGCACAGAACCTCCGGCGCAGCGATTGGCTGCGATCTGGCAGGTCGTGGCGGCGATCTTGTCCCCGAGGGGCGAATAAGAGACCTGGTACAATGGTAAACCATACGAGACAACCAGCCCGAACTCGTCCTCCGAGCCTTCTACGAGGGGAGGAGAGACCTGGTTCACCCGGTCTTGAAGCCAGGTGGCGAGTTCAGGTTCATCGATCCCCGCCAGGATCTGATCCCTGTCTGCCCAGATCGCTTTGCGAGCGATGTCGATCCCGGCTTCGTCGACCACTTTCATCGCCCGCGCAGCATCGGTTTCCAGGATGAGACGCGAACCGAAACCGAATCCCCCTACCAGCGTTCCCAGGTCTGCGTAGCTGGCGTCATCGGTGACGATCCAGATGGCTGCCTGTTCGACGATGTAACCCAGCCCGGCGTTTTCCAGCTCGGTCATTAACAACTCCAGCTCGAACTGGCTCGGAGACGACCGGATCGAGAAACTGGTGCCTTCATTCGGCACGCGCAATTCCATGTTTGCACAGGCTGCCGGCACCTGTACCTGGCGCCAGGCGTTATCCGTCAGCGTGACCTGGACCGGACGGCGGGAGACCATGTTTTGAGCAGACGAATCCCCGGAGACGAAGAAGGTCCCTGCCGGGATCAACACAAAGAAGTCTTCGTTTTCCAGGCGGCGCAGGCTCAGGCCAACTTCGTCTATCGAACTTCCCCGGACTTCGACTTCGATGGATCCAGCATCTACGAGGGACAGGATGTCCCGCTCCTCGGGTGGTCTCTGGGTAGGCGTGGGAGCCGGTCTGACGACCCGGGTCGCCACAGCTTGCGTGGCTTCCTCCCTGGCGATGTATTGGGTAGCCACCACAGTCTTTATTGCAGTCTGGCTGCAACCAGACACGAACAGCGCGATTGCAATAGAAATCAACCAGCCTGAAGAAGCGCTGCGGCTGGGAAGAAGAAATCTGCCACTCCCGTTCATAGACCCCTCCTCTCGAACGACGCCTGCCCCCAACGGTTATTTCATTGAGTAGTATATGATCGAATTTTCAGGTGTCAACAATCCGGGGTCTGCAGAATCGTTAGGGATTAAAGCTCGGCGTGTTAATTGCGTGCCTCCGCTCCTGCGGAGGCACGCGAGGTAAAAAGGCGCGGCGGCACGTGGGAAGGTCGGGAGGCGAAATGAGGTGTGCTCTTGAGTGCGCCGACGAACACTTCAGGCCATCTCCATCCCAATAGCGAGGTCGCGGCGTTGCCCTGGTCCGTCTGAGCGACTGCAAGCAGCAGCCGGTCGTCGTAGATCCGGTCTGTGGTGTACAAGGTGTTGCGCGGTCCTCTGCTGGCGTAAGGTTCCTGGATGTAGACCAGGTCGGTGAAGGCGTCTTCGAAGAGGAGCTGCGATCAGACTTGTCTCCGCGTGTGGACTTGACGGGAATTTCTCCGGCTGGGAGATAAAAAATGCGGGCATAAGACCCGCGGATACGGAGGATGGCGGGCGCAAGGACCTCGAACACGGGGGGCAGGCTGTGAGCCGGAGGTGTGCAGGCGCAAGGCCGGCGGGTGCGGGGTCAGGGGATATCGTAGCAGGCGAAAATCTGCCCCAGCCCCTCGAGCCCGTGCGGATCGCGATACAGGGCGGTGAGATTCATGCCGACCGGCGGCTCGAGCAGGTCCCCGTCCACGATGGTGGCGAAGGTCTTCCCTCCCAACAGGCGGCTGGCAATGGTCAGGTACAGCCGGTCCAGGACGCCGTCGCTGAGCAACAGGTACAGCACCTTTGGGCCAGCAGCCGAGTAGACCGTCCGGTAGCCGAGCTGCCGGATGTGCTCGACCATCCTGGCGCCTTCCACGCCTTTCTCGCCCGCCACGATCACTGGTCCTGCCTTCGCTTCGATCTCCCGGGCACGCTCCGGGTCGGGAGAGCCGCTCGCGAACACGATCGCCTTCCGCCCGCCAGCAGTCAGCACATCCGGGATGGGGAAGTCCAGGCCTCCGCTGAGGATCGCCAGGTCGGGCTGCGGGGAAAGGCCTCGTTCGAGGCGCCACGCCTTCAGGTCGGCGTACTGCGGGTCGTCCACGCGCAGGATCTCCTGCGCTCGCCCGTCCGCCCAGTCGCGCAGGTACCGCCCGGTGGTCAGGATCAGGTCTGCCTGGGCGGCCAGCTCCTGGAAAAGGCGCCAGTCGCGGTCGTTGGCGGTGCTCTTCGGCACCATCAAACCGGGGCGAGTCGGGTGGGGGATGGCGATGCGCCCGTCCAGGCTGGTGACGAAGTTCGAGTAGATGAAGACTTTGCCCGACACCGCGCTGCGATCGCGCAGTCCGTGCGCCAGATAGGCACCTTCGAGCGGCAATTCTTCGGGGGGCAGGGGGAAGAGGCGGGTGATTCCCTTCATTGACCTGATCTCCTTTTCTTGATTTCTGATTTTAGATTGCTGAATCCGGATTTAGAAATCTACTAAGCGGCCCGAAGGCGCGAACTCTCTCCCAGTGTGATTGACTGCAACATCTCGACCGCTCCGGCAAGCTGATGGACATTGTATCGCACCTTGAATCCAAACAAGATCCAAATCAGTTCTTAACAATTCCTGAACAGGTCGTCCTTATACTGCTATCCAGAGGCCGAGAACCAAAGACACGGGCAAGAACCGGGAGGCGGACCGGCCTCCCAAGAATTGGAGGAGAAAAGATGACTGGATTTGGGAATGTGAATCCAACGATCTCTCACGGAGGCGCTAGGTGAATAAGAAACGCTATTTAATTCCCATCCTCCTGACCGTCGCCCTGATTTCCGGGTTTTTCGGTTACCGGGCTTACGCCGGCAGCCAGACCTCTGACGCGACCGACCTGCAGACCGCGACGATCGAAGTCGGGACTGTGACCGCCACGTTGAGCGCGACCGGCAACGTCCGTTCCGGGCAGACCGCAATCATTACCTGGCAGACGTCCGGCAAGGTCGAGGAGGTCTCGCTCCAGCCGGGGGACCTGGTCGAGGAGGGCGATATCCTGGCTGCGCTGAACCCGGATTCGCTCTCGAACGAGATGATCCAGGCCAGGCAGGATCTGATCGACGCCCAGCAGGCCCTGGACGACCTGCTGAACTCGACTCTCCAGCTGGCTCAGGCGCTCCAGGCGGTCGAAGATGCGCAGGAAGCACTGGACAACCTGAAGCTGGCCGCGGCGGAAGAAGCCAGCCAGGCGCAGCTCGCTCTGGTCGAAGCGCAGGGTGCATACGAAGATGCTTTGGCGGCTCGCGAGAGAATGAACTATCCACACACCACCAATGAACTGGTCATTGAGAAAGCGGAAACGGACTACCTGCTGGCAAAAGCAGCGTACAAAAAGGCGCTCCAGGAATACAACAAGTACGCGACCAAAAAGCTGACCAACCCGGACCGCGTCCGCGCCCTGAACAACCTGGTGGCGGCGGAGCAGCAGATGGAAGAGGCGTACGCCACCTACAACTGGTTCCTGCTCGGTTATTCGGAAGCCGAGATAGCCCAGGCAGACGCAGCACTGGCGGTCGCGCGGGCGAACCTCGAGGCTGCGCAGGCGGCGTGGGACAGCCTCAAGAACGGCGCCAGCGAGGCGGCCATCGCCCTGGCAGAGGCGACTCTGGTGGACGCGCAGCGCAAGTATGAGCGGCTGAAGGACGGGCCGAGCGCAGAGGACATCGCCGCGGCGCAGGCGGCGGTCGATTCTGCCCAGGCTATCCTTGACCGCGCCCGGCTGCGCGCGCCCTTCGATGGGGTGATCACCGAGGTGTACATCAAAACGGGCGACCTGGTCAGCGCGGGCGATGCCGCATTCCGCATCGACGACCTGTCCTCAATATACGTCGACCTGCAGATCTCCGAATACGATCTCGCCAGCCTCGAGGTGGGGCAGGCTGCCACCCTCGAATTCGACGCGATCCCCGACCGGGAATATACCGGCGATGTGGCCGAGATCGGGATGGTCGGCACGGTCTCGCAGGGGGTGGTTAACTACCCGGTCACCGTCCGCCTCACCGATGCGGACGAGGACATCCTCACCGGTATGACAGCTGCTGTGACCATCATCGTTGACCAGGTCGAGAACGTGCTCGTCGTCCCGAACAGGGCGATCCGCACGACAGGCGGGCAGCAGACGGTCACCGTGCTGTTCGAAGGCCAGCAGATCACCATCCCCGTTACGGTTGGCCTGACCGGGGATTCGGTCAGTGAAGTGATCAGCGACCAGCTGCGGGAGGGCGATACCCTGGTGCTGGTCGGCTCCACTTCGGCATCGACGTCAGCCGGCGGCGGTTTTGAGGTTCCGGCAGGCGGGTTCATCGTAGAGGGGGAATTCGGCGGTGGGCCGCCGGCGGGCGTGCCGTGAGATCCATGGAGAGATGTGCATCAATGAAGAAAATCGTTGTAATCGCAGGAGCATTTCTGCTTGCCGCGCTGATCGCCGCCGGCGGCTTCTGGGGCGGGATGGCGTATGAGTCCAGCCGGGCGAGCCAGGCAAGGGCCAGTTTCATAGCCGCGCGCGGCTTGGAGAGCGACGGGCAGTTCCCGGGATTCGGGCAGAACCTGCCGGGGGAGGGATCGCCTGGCTTCCAGCTGCCCAGCGCAATCCGGGGTGGTGGGACGATCGGGGTGGTCAAGGCGGTCGAAGGGAACGTGGTGACTATCAGCACAGCCCAAGACGTCACGGATGTCACGCTCTCCGAATCGACCCGGATCGTTCGCTCCGTACCCGGCGAGGTCTCTGATTTGCAGCCGGGGACACGCATCACGGTCATTGGTGAACAGGAATCTGAGGGTGAGATCACTGCCAGCCAGATCACGATCCTCGATGAAGACCTGCCAGAGCCGGGCGCGTCTATCGCTCCCGACACGGAGCCGTGAGATGATCGAAGTTCAGGACCTGACCAAGACGTACCGGCTGGGGAGCGTGGAGGTGCCTGCGCTGCGCGGCGTGTCGTTCGAAATCGCCCGCGGGGAAGTGGTCGCCATCATGGGGCAGTCGGGATCGGGCAAGAGCACCCTGATGCACATCCTCGGCTGCCTGGACCTCCCAACCAGCGGGCGCTACTCCCTGGACGGCAGGGATATCGCCGGGATGGATGAGGACGAGCTTGCCGAAATCCGCAACCGAAAGGTCGGGTTTGTCTTCCAGCAGTTCAACCTGCTCCCGCGGATATCGGTCCTCCGCAATGTGGAGCTGCCGCTCATATACAACGGGAGCCCACCTCGAAAAGAGCATCATCAGCGCGCCGCAGCCATCCTGGAGGCGGTGGGGCTGGGGGACCGGATGGACCACCGACCCATGGAGCTCTCCGGCGGGGAGCAACAGCGCGTGGCGATCGCCCGGGCGCTGATCAACGAACCCGACCTGATCCTCGCCGACGAACCCACCGGCAACCTGGATTCGCAGACCGGCGCCGAGATCATACGCCTGCTCCTCCAGCTGAATGAGGATCGCGGCCTGACCCTGGTGATCGTCACCCACGATCCGGCGATCGCGTCTCACGCGCAGCGGGTGATCCGGCTGCGAGACGGATTGATCGAAAACAGGGGATAGAGGATTTGAGAGCAGAGTCATTACCCCCTTTCCCCTGCTCTCTAAGGAGTACGCCATGAAACTCTACCGACTGCTCATCGAAGCCCTCGAGAGCCTGAGCGCGAACAAGATGCGCTCGATCCTGACCGTCCTGGGGATCGTCATCGGCGTGGCGGCGGTGATCGCCATGCTGTCCATCGGGCGGGGGGCTGAAGCATCGATCACCTCCCGCATCGAGAGCATCGGCACGAACCTGGTCTACGTCACCCCGGGAAGCACCAGCGAAGCCGGTCTGCAAACCGCCGCCGGCTCGGCCGGCACGCTGACCCTCGACGACGCGGAAGCCCTTGCCGCGCTCCCGGAAGTGTTGGCAGTTTCCGCGCAGACGAGCAACATGGTCCAGGCGGCCTACCAGAGCCAGAACACCCGGACGCGCCTGCTTGGCGTCACACCCGGCTACGAATCGGTGAGCTCCCTCACCCTGGAGGACGGCGTGTTCATCTCCGAGGACGACCAGAAAGCCCGCTCCTTGGTGGTCGTGCTGGGCAGCGACGTCGCGGAGGTCTTGTTCGGCGGCA
>Ga0073934_10002349_pt1 | contig 40117 bp, 28 predicted proteins | sample LarsenN4metaG_FD_76834 | JGI IMG/M metagenome (GOLD analysis project Ga0073934, IMG submission 76834) | Hot spring sediment bacterial and archeal communities from British Columbia, Canada, to study Microbial Dark Matter (Phase II) - Larsen... ...
CTCCGAAGATCGCACCGCCAAAAATACCGGCAGCAATGTAGTACAGACCTTTGGCCTTGCGTCCTTGGAAAACCAAGCGGTTATGCTCGTCCGACGGGCCCAGTTGCGAAGGTCAGGCTAGCTTGCTTCGCCATGCCGCCACGTCCGTAAGCGAATCCAAGGAAACCTTTTCCGCGTAGGCGGCGAGCCGGCGATAGCTGTCCCGACCGAGCTCGTAACGGCTCGTCACGCCGTCGAACGGAAAACCCCAAGCAGGATCGTCCGGGCCGGTGGCGCCAGCGAGATCCAACAGGATGCTCGATCGTATTTCGAGCACGGAGTCGAAGACGAGAGTGTAGGTGTCCCGGTGCATCGCATACGTGCTCTGCCGCGGTTTGCGAAATAGCGAGGCGGCCAAGTCGAGGTCGTCGTGATTGCTGTAAATGGAGCTCGTGCTCGGCCGCTCCGTCGAGCGAAACAGGTCGCTTGCTCGAATGATCTGCATTTCCAGATCGCGCAGCTCGCCACTCGAAAAGAGCTCGTTGCGGAGAATGACCTCGGCGGCGTGCGTGTAGTGGATCTGTGCCTGCGTGACGAGCGTCGTAACCACCTCCTTCTTCGAGACGTCCCACAGGCCCGCTTCCGGATACACCTCGGGAGGACGGTCTCCGCCGAGAAGACGCCGCAGGACATCCATCCGCCGCCTTGCGGCGTCGCGATAAATCGAAGCGGTTCGCAAGTCTTCGGGATGCCGTTTCGCCAAATCGAGCAGCTCTTCCTCGAGCGCCTGCACCATCGGGATGTCGCCGGCCGTTTGCGCGTTCTCGAGGGCCTGCTCCATCAGTGGCAACTGCTCGAGCGCGTGCAATCCGAAGTTGACGCGCACGATGTGCCGCGCTTCCTCGAGAGCCATTGCCGCGATCGCGTGATCCCCGTCTTCTTGGTAGAGCAGCCCGAGGTCGGTGAGCATCGAGATCAAGGACGGTGAGCGTAGGCCCTCCGCCTCTTGTGCGGCCGCGATCTGGTCGAGGATCCGCTCGTGCTCCTCGGCCCGCATGCGCGCCGATTCGGATTGCGCGAAAGCGGCGTCGGGCATCGCGCCGAGCGCGGCGAATCCGGCCAAGGTACCGAGCCCAAGTCGTGATACGCGACAGACCATCGGTTCCTCCCGAGGCGCGTCTGCGCCACGCCGGAACAATCGGGCGAACTGAACTTAGCACACGCGCCGACCGCCGTCGTCCACGACTGGACGGATGGTCGGAAGAAAGGACGAACGGTCGAACGCTACGGCGTGTACCCGTGGCGAGCAAGGATGCCGCGCGCCGAAGCGGCGAACCCGGCGAGCTCGGAGCTCCCGCGAAAGGCGAAAGCCCGGTTCGGCTCCAGGCGAGCGAGCAGCGGCTCGAGCGGTGCGAGCGCCGGCACGCCGCAGAATTTCGCGAGCGTCGGGATCAGGCTTTCCGGTCGGGCCAGGAGATCCTCGTAGCGGATCTCGAGGGCCCTGTCGCCGAGCGCGGCGGACTCCTCACGCCCCTTCTCCACATACTGCTCCCACATCGTCAGCGCCTCCGCGAGCGTCCAGCCGCGACGCGACGACAGGATGCCGAGCGCCCGATCGCGAATCACGGTGAGCGCCGGCGGAACGGCCTCGCCGGTCGCCGCGCGAAGCGCCTCCGCGTGCCGGCGCGCGAGGCTCGCGGCGACGTCGACGCCGTGGCGCACGAGGTGTATGGCGCGCAAGCTCGGGAACACCTGCTTCCAGACCGGCAGCGTGAACGTATTGCGCGGGTCCTTCCAGCCGAACACGGGCCACGCTTCCCGGTGCGGTGCCCGATGCCATGCGGCGGAGCCCGCGTAGCGCTCGAGCTGTGCCGCAACCGCCGCACGCGCGCCTGCCGCGATCTGCTCCACGATTTCGGGCTGAGCCAGCATGAAATGCGCCGCCATCGGCTCGGACCAGAACGCGCCGCACTGGTGGAGAATCCCTTCGTTGATCAGCATGAACGCCACGGACTCGGAATCCGCTTGGACGTCCGCGCCCATGAACACGCCGAGCTTGTCGAGCACTTCGACGAGCAACCGCGTGCCGGAGCGGTGCATCCCCATGACGACGATCGGGCTCTGCTCGAACAACCGTGCATCCATCGGCGCCGTGCTCGTCAGGCGATCATCCAGAACGCGAGCGTCAAACGCGGAAAGTCGTAGAACGAGTTCTCCGGGTGCCAGGCGGCATGAAAGTACTCGGACGGGAAGATCAGAAGGCGCCCCGGCGCCATGTCGACCGTGCCGACGGTCTCCCACCAGTCGCCGCCCGCGCTTCCCCAATAATCGAGACCGGTTTCCGCGATACGCGAATCCTCTTGAATCGCGCGGGCGTACGTTTCGTCGAGCACGAGCGAGCCGGACTTCTTGAAGCGAAAGAACGCCGTGCCGCCCGAGCACTCCTCGCGGCGGTTCAGGTACAGCACGCACGTGAAGGACCGGCGCACTTTCTCCGTGATGTCGTTATGGGGAACCGCGAAGTCGGCGCGCTTCTCGCGAATCTGCATGAACCAGTTCACGTCGACGCTCGCGTCGAGCGGCCGCGTGGCTACCTCGTAGACCTTGCGGACGATCTGCTGTGCCGCCGAGATCATGGCGTTCGGATACCGGATTGGAAAACGCAGGCGGCAGTCGTAATAATCGACGAAGTTGCGGCCGCCCTTCTCGTACTTCCAGTTCGGTGCGGGCGCTCGGCCGACGAGCTCGCGCACGTCTTCCGGATGCTGCAAGAAATCGTCGACGAGCACCGTCGGAATCGCGTTCCGGATCGGCTCCAAGCTCAGCTTCAAGTCCCGGCGGACCTCGAAAAGCTCGTCGAACAAGAAGGGCTTGCCGTCGGAGCTGCGCGCCCGGGGAGCCCCCGCTGTTTGCGGCGCCCGCGGGGCACCAGCTGGCTGGCCGGGCGGCGCAGCGGCCGGCGCGCCCGGCTGCTCGGCATCGCTGCGCGGCGCCGACATCGGGGGAGCTGCTTGATCGCGGGCCGCATCCGCCACGGCCACGCGTGCCGGCGCCTCGCGCAGGTTCATCGCGATGGAGATACGCACGCGGTCGCTCTTGTTGCACTGCACGTAGTGCGGCAGCCACGACTCGAACATCACGAGGCGGCCCGGCTGCGGCTCGACGGCGATCTCGCGCCGCGTCGGCAGCTCGTTCCCGGCGGTCTTCGTGAACTCTCGATAGCTGCGCCGGGCGCCGATCGGATCGGGCATCACGATGCAGCCGCAGTTCTTCGGCGCCTCGACGTAGTAGCTGCAGGAAAACAAGCTGCCGTCGTGCGAATGCTGCGCTTCCTGAGCGCCGGGCTCGAACACGTTGATCCACGAGCGCTCGATCTCGAGCCGCCGCCGCGGCAGCCGCAGCCCCCTTTCGAGGAACGTCGCCGCGGTCGCTATCACGAATCGCTCGAGCTCGCCGAGATCGGCATCGGAGAGCACCTGAGCCCACGGCTTGTAGTACGACGTCGCGACGGATTCCTCGGCCGCTGGCTCGATGTCGCGCTTTGCCCGCTCGGAATCGAGATACGCCGTCACCTTGGCATGGATGGTGTCGCGCACGGCCGGGTCGATGTCTTCGACCAGCAGCGGAACGCAGAAAAAGAGGTTGATCGCCACGGCCGCGCCGCTACCCGCCGAGGCTGAAGTTGATGGCTATCGAAATGCGCTCGCGCGTGCCGCGATAAGGGCGCACGCCGTGCGAGAGCCAGCTCGGGAAGACGACGCACATGCCGGCCTGCGGTGTGAGCCGCTGTGCCTCGCCGAGCGCCGCGCCGTCGGGCCCCGGAAACGTAAGGTACGGCGCGTACATGACCGGAGCGACACCGCGCGGATCCTGAATCTCGAACTCGCCGCCGAGCGACGCATCGGCGCCGACGCCGCCGTCATCGACGTAATAGCTCGCGGACCACAGCGCGCCCGGATGCGTGTGAAACTGGTTGCCGTGACCTTGGCGATTGACGTTGGCCCAGGAGTTCACGCGCCAGGCGATGGCGTGGCGCTTGCCGGCACGATCGACGGTCACCGAGTCGACGATGTTGCGGGCAAAGGCGAGCACCTTTTGCATCGGCGCGCCGCCCCACTGGTGCATATCCCACGTCGACTGCCAACCGCCGTGGTTCGAGCGCTGCACGGATTCGCCCGCCGCCGCCTCGCGCGCGAGGATGATGCGCTTGAGCTCGGCGTTCAGCGCTGGCGCCTCCGGCAGCGTCGCGATGACGAGGGGCGTCGCGAAGAGATTCAGAACCGTGAGCTGGGGCGCGTCGGCGCCCGCGGCCCGCTGCGGCCCGGATGACCCGCGGTCGGTCATGCCTTTTCCGTTGCTTGCGTGCAAGAGTGCGGAAACATCCTAGCTTTTCCAGGCACGGAATTCAGCCGCCGGCCGCTATACTCCGCCCCATGAACCCGAGGACGAGCTCATGTTGACCGAGGAAACCGTTCGCGCGGCCGTCGCGAACGCCATCACCTTCATCAACCGCACGCGCGAGCCGTATGCCTTGCTGTTCCTCGACATCATGCACCGGCGGTTCAAGGTTCCGGAGTTCGCCGATGCGCTGAAGCGCTACGACGAGGTGCTCGCCGAGCGGCCGAAAGAAGCGCCGCTGCTGCGCGTGCTTCGGCGCATCGCCGACGCAAGCAATCCGCTGCAGCCGGACGACTGGGATCACGTGCAGATCCACACGGATCGCATCCTCGTCACGGCGCTCTATTGCGACCGGCTCGGAGTACCGCCCGCGTTCGGAGAAGCGCTCGACAAGGCCGTCAACGCGGGCGGCTATCACCTGACGCACGCGCTGCTCGCGTGGATCTGGATTCGCGACAACCGCTGCGCAGTGGCCGTGCCCGACGGGTTCGAAGAGCGGATGTACCGCGCCGTCGCCGCGATCGTCGACGACCAGCCCACGCTGATCAACGACTTGAAGCTCGAAGCGGCCGCCTTCCTGTGCCTCGCGCGGCAGGCCGCGCGCGTCGACCCGCGCTTCGTGCAGCGCGTCGTCGCGATCCAAAACGCCGACGGCGGCTGGGGACGGCCCGACGACGTGGGCCTAGGCAGGCCCGACGAGTCTTCTTGGCACTCGACGATTTTGGCGCTGCTGTTGCTGCTGCACGTGAAGTTCCCCGCGTCGCCGAGCGCAGGCCCGCGGTAGCGTCGGCGCGCTCTGCCCGACGCTCGAAAAGAAAAAATCTACTGGTGGCTGAACAAAGGCGGCGGGCCGAAGCCCGCCGCCCAGCGCTCGAACTCGCCGTGGACTAGAAGTCCATCGTCAAGCTGACGTAGTACCGCCGCCCGAGCGGATCGAACGTCGCGCCGTTGCCCGAGTGCGTGCACTCGAGCGCGAAGCCCACGTTCGCCGGGTTCGCGCCAAGACACGGCGGATCCTCGTCGAGCAGGTTCTCGATGCCGAAGTTCACGTTGTACCGGTCGAACCGGATGTTGGCGGCCGCCGAGAACAGGTCGTAGTTCGGCGAGGTGCTGTTGATGCAATTGTTCGACAACGGGGCCGTCCGGCAATCGTTGTGCTGCAGCTCGGGCCAGTACTGGTGCCTAACGTTGAAGCCCCAGTTGCCGCGGCTGTAACCGACCGTCGTGAACACGCGGTAGTCGTAGTTCTGACATTGCATCTGCAACGCGCAGCTGTCGTAGCCGGCGTGGTCGACTGGGTTGAGATCCGCGCGATCCTGCGTGATCTCGTGGATCGGCGCGTTCGCGACCACGTTCAGGTTGAGCCCGCCGCCGTCCGCCAACTGCTTCGACCAGTTGAGCTGCACGTCGACACCCGAGAACTTCGCGAGACCCTCGTTCGTGAACGCGCGGTTCACGAAACCGGCATTACCCGTGGACGGGTTCCGCTGGATGTTCCGGCAAGCCGGCGTGTTCAAGTCACCGGTCGGGTTGAAGTTGATGTCGAGGCAGCGCTGATACGTCGAGTCGGCGCCCTCGAGAGCGATCATGTTCTCGATCTCGATCTGGTACCAGTCGACCGTCAGCGTCCAGTCCTGCAGCAAGTCCATGGCGACGCCGAGCGTGTACGTATCGGCTTGCTCCTCGCGCAGGTTCGGATTGCCGAAGCTGTTCGGCACGCCCAGGCCGCCGGCCGTCGGCTGCTCCCCGATCGCGCGGTTGTCGTAGTACTCGAATTGGCCGGATCCCATCAAGGCACGGCACATCGCGAGCGTCTGCGCGACTTGCGCGGGACCATTCGTGGCGCCCGCCGTCGCGCTGAACGCGCCCGGAGCGTTGAGGTTCTGCGAGCACCAGTCGCGTGTGGCGCCGCCGGTACCGAAGACCTGCGTGCGCTTCAGGAACAACTCGCCGAGGTTCGGCGCGCGGAACGCGCGGTTGAAACCCCCGCGGATGCGATAGCGCGGTGTGACGGCCCAATCGATCAACGCTTTGTAGGTCTCGAGATTGGGCATCTGCTCCATGCTCCAATCCGAGATACGGCCGCCGAGCTCGAGGTTGAAGTGCTCGACACCCGTCGGGCCGTCCGAAATGATCGGCACCAACAGCTCGCCGTAGATTTCGGTGACGTCGAACTCGCCCCTGCTCGCCTCGTTCGGGAACAGCCCCGCGATCGAGCTGACGATGTTCTCGACGTCGCTCAGGTTATCCGGCGTGAAGTTGAAGCCGTTCTCGCGATACGAGACACCGAGCGCGTACTGTAGCGGGCCCGCGCGCATCTCGGCGAGGTCGCCGACGAGGTTGCCCTCGAGAATCGTCTGCGTCATCTCGCGCTGGTTCTTCAGAGACGGCGAGACCATCGCGACGCAGCCGGGCGCCGGCTGGAACCGCCGCATGATCGGCAGGCCCGTCGTGCAAGAAGGAGTGCTCTCGGCGAAGCCGCCGAACTCCCACGGGTTCTGGTCGAAGCTGAAGTTGCGGCCGAAGTTCGGCGAGGACAGCACGTTGCGGTACGCGACGAGGCTCATCGAGCCGAGCTGGTTGACGGTGTTGTCCGAACGGCCCGTATAGAGCGAGACGTCCCACGAGTGGGCGCCGCTCGGGAAGTCGCCCTCGAGGCCGAGCGTGAAGCTCATCGTCGTCGTGACGTTCGTCGTCGAGCGGCCGGCGCCGATCGTGTTGCGAAGCCAATCGGGCTCGTAGCTGACCCAGGCGTCCTCGTTGGGTCTGGCTCGGCTGCTCATCAGCCGCCAGACCTCGGGAGAGGTGGGCCAAGCCTCTGACTGCGTGCAGCCCGGCAGACCGTCGAGCCACGGCATGGCGGCGGTCGCCGGCGCGTCGCACTCGACGCCGTAGCGGCCGTTGACCGTGTAGTCCGGGTGCGTCTGGTCGCCGGCGTCGACGATGCCGTTGTTGTTGGCGTCGATCCACGAGCTCGGGATGTCGAAGTACGGATTCGGGTTGCCGAGGTACATGTCGTTGCCGAACGGAATGGCAGCGCCCCACTGGTTGATGTTGGCGGCCGCGAGCCCGAGCTGAGACTCCGTCTTCGTGCGCGAGACCATCGCCTGTCCCGTCACGCGGATGTTGTCCGACACGTCGAAGTGGCCGTCGGCGAACGCCGATAGCCTCTCGAGGGGAGTCGACGTCCAGCTATAGAGGTTGTTTTCCTTGATGTTGCCGTTTGGCTGCCGCACGAAGATCGGCAAGCCCTGGTAGGCGCCGTCGAGGTCCCCGCTGCCGTCGATGTTGCGGCACGTGACGCCCGGATCCCGGGCCGTGCAGAACTCGTCGCCGTTAAACACGGGACCTGTAAAGCGGTACGAGCCCCGCGCCACGGTGTTATTGCCCTGCAATCCCGTGAATATCGTTCCGTCGCTACTGTTCACGCGGAACTGCGTGCCGCCGCCGCCCGAGCCGAGGGTGGCGGGAATCGTTCCAGGCGGGAGCTCATTGAAAATGCTGTCGACGACGAGCTGGCTCGCATTATTCGGTGGCGTGCCGGGCTCGTTGTGGAACCAAGCGGCGCTGCCGAACGCGAAGAAGCCGCCCGCCGTGCGCGGGTTCGCGTAATCCGCGACGCGCCAGTCGCGCTGCCACGCGTACGCTTTCGTTCGCGTGTTGCGCTCGATGCCGAGCATGACGTTGCCGCGGTCGTCGGCCATGTTGACGCCGAAGAGACCCGAGATGTCGACCGTCTGGTCGCCGCCATGCTGCGTGTCGCCGAAGCGCACGTCGATCGAGGCGCCTTCGTAGTCGTCCTTCAAGATGAAGTTGACGACGCCGCCGACGGCGTCGGCGCCGTACACGGCCGAGGCGCCGCCCGAGATGACCTCGACGCGCTGAATGGCCGAAGCCGGGATCGAGTTCGTATCCGGCACCATGCGCGGATCGACGGGCATCGCGCGCCGGCCGTTGATGAGGACGAGGTTGCGGTTCGGGCCGAGGCCGCGGAGGCTGACCGTCGATGCGCCGACGGTGTTCGTGGCCGTTTGCTGCACGTCGCCCGTCGTGAACTGCGTGACCGCGGGCACGAACTGCGGTAATCGGTTCAGAATGGTCTCGACGCCGATCGCGCTCGTCTGCTCGAACATCTGCTGATCGACGGTCTGGATCGGACTATTGGCCGTGAAGTCTTGCCGGACGATGCGCGACCCGGTGACCGTGATTTCCTCGAGCGGCCGCTGCTCGCCCTCTTGTTCCTGAGCCTGTACGTAGCCGGCGGTCGAGAGTCCGGCAAGCGCTACGGCGACTGCGGACGACAGAGCGCCGAAACGCGGACGAGCGCCCGCATTGTTCGAAGCAACCTTCATAGTTCCCCCCAAGGCGATGATGGTTAACCCGCGGGACCGGTCGAGACGCTCACGCGCCTTCTTATTGAGCCCCGAGCCCTAGCAGTTTCGACACTAGCACCGTCGCAGCGTCAGCGCAACCGTTCGTCGCGTCGCGCCCATCACGAGGCATCGCTGCGGCTTGGCGCACGCGTCGACGTTGTGGCGTACAGGCAACGCACGGAAAAACGCACGAAAAAAAATGCAGCGCCACTGCCGAGCAAGCGGCGGTGTCGCACGCTCGGCTTGAACGCGCCGCAGCGCGCCGGGTACGCACCTGCGGAGGCAGCGAAGTGGTTTGTCAGCTCTGAGACTTGCAGGTACCGGGCCAACCAAGCTCGCACGCGCGCGCGTACAACCGCTCGGGCGCGGTCTCGGCGATCGGCCCTTTGCTGCCTCGCAGTATGAAGCGGTAATCCGCAGCCGTCGGAACGTCGTGGCGGAACGCGCCGCCATTCACGATGGCAGCGGCGTTGTCGCAGCCCGCCGCGAACCCGAGCGCACAAGCGCGATCGAACGCGGCCTTGGCGACCGCGGGATTCTCGTAGCGCTCGGCCAGCATGACGCCGACCTCGTTGCACGACCATGCGGCGCCCTCCGCGCAGAAGCCGTCGTGCAGCAAATAGAGATTGAGGCAAGCGTCGCGCCGGTCGGCCGCGCATGCCTGCTCCCAGAACGGCGTCCATTGCCCCGGGTGCTCGTCGCCGAGATACCCCGAGCCGCTCATGCCCGCGAACGCGGCACCGTACGCGCCCATGTAGGCGAGATGACGGCGGCGGGGCGCCCAGGTACGCGCCCACGCCGACGGATCGAGCGCCGCGAGCTTCGGCGACGCGGCTATCCGATCGAGCACCTTGACGGACAAGTTCAGCAGCGGCACCTGGAGCAGCTTGTCGTAGAACCCCGGCATGTTCGAGTCCAACAACAAGTCGTAGAGCCAAACGGTCGTGGCTCCATAGAGAACGCCGTAGAGAATTCGTCCCACCAGCGTGCGAGGCGACGTGGCGGGATCGGTGAACAGCAGCGTCATGCCGATGAACACTGCGATCGGTATGTGGGCGTCGACGAAATAGAAGCTGCCCGTCGCCGCGTAGTAAATCGCGCTGAAGCCGAACGTCGTCGTGACGGCCGCCATCGTCATCGGCGCGACGCCGAACAGGTACTGCCCCGGCAAGCCGATCAGGAAAATCGCGAGATAGATGTAGGGTGGATAGAACTCCGTTTGCGCGACGAGGAAACCCCACGTGATGTCGGTGGCATCGAAAAGCAGCAGGAACACCGACACGGCGGCCAGCGGGAACGACGACGGATTGAAGATGTGCGTGTTGCGCCCGTCCCGATTCCAGCGCAGGAACTCTTTCGCGGCCAGGCCGATCCCCACCATCACGAACTGCCAGTAGAACCACGGGTCCTTGAACCAGAGGAACAGCGTGAGGCTGAAGATGATCGGGAACGGGCCGAACCCGAGCGAGAACGTTCGGCGGTGCGTCCACGACAACAGGCTGTCGAACCCGTAGGCAAAGAGCAGCTGCGCGACGATCAGCGGCGCCGCGTTGTACACCTCGCGCCAGTGATAACCCCAATAGAGGATCAGCGCGCCCTGCAAGCATGCCTGCAGGTAGTGCTGCGGGCGCAGCGCCACTTCGAATGCGACCGTCTGGCCGCGCCGCAGCACGCCGAACAGCAGCAAACTCCAAGCGAGCAAGACCAGCGCGGCGCCGAGGATCGACGCGCGTACGACGGGACGCGCGTCGAGCAGCGGGAGCTCGGAGAGCAGCAGCAGGCCCGCGACGAACGCGGCACTGACGAGGAAGGCGCCGCGCGCGGAGAGCCGCGTGCTGAATCCGGGCGCCGTCGCAGCCGGCGCGCCCGAGCCGGTCACGGCATCCTGAGCGACGGCCATCCGTGGCACCTAGCCGCGAAACGCGTTCCGATCCGCATTGTCCGGGCGAGCGGCGCCTGTGCGCGCCGTGTCGCCTCCGTTGCCCTTACGCAGCACTGCGTTATGTCTCGAGTCGAGGAGGAACGCCGTCATCCTAGGCGCACGACTCGAGAATGCAAAGCGCACGCGGCGGCCCGTGCGCGAACGAACCGAAGCTTCGCGCGACGGCGCACGGACGGGCCGCCGACGCGCCGTCGCCCGCGATCACAACGACGTCCAGTCGGTCGCTACTGTTCCGCCGTGACGCCGCGCGCTCGGTTGTACTCGTCCAGTGCTTCGAGGTATTTGACGATCGCGCGGTAGACCTGCCGATTTTCCTTCTTGAGCGTCTCGAGCTCCGCCTCGATCGCGGCTCTCGATTCGGCGCTCAGCATTTCGGCTCCGCTCTGCGCGCCAGCCGCGCCGATCGACGCATTGACGGCGGGGAGGACTTCCGGCGCTCCTCCTCCGGCGACGGGCGGAGTCACGTATCGCCCCGCGCTGTGGGTCATCGAACGAAGCCAGCTCATCGACGCGCTGGCCTCCGCTTCGCTCTGGGCCTTGGAGCGGCAGATACGCTGCGGCATCCTTGTGCCGGTCACGCGCTCGTTCCGGCAAACGATGTCGTTGCGGTCCGTGCTGTTCGCTTCGTTGTACGCCTCGACGAGTTCTTCGCGCGCCACTTCTAGCTCGATTCGATACTGCTCGAGCGGTTTCTCGCCACGAACCGTGATTTCCTCCGGCGGCTCGGCCTGCGAAGAAACCGATTGAGCGCGCGCTGAATCGGCAACGTGGGTCAGGAACGCTGCCGACGTGATCGCCAGTGACATTCTGATGTACGTCATTACGGTCCTCCCTCCCATACGTGAATGCGAAAATCCCGGGCCGCGTTTGAAAGCGGCATCGAATCGGGGAGACGGCTCGTTTTACCGCGCAGACGCCTGCGATGCAATTGTTCTGTCGGCGAGAGCATGCCGGCGAGGGCCAAAAAAAGCCAAAGACCGCGCAATCGGCGCCGAAGGGCCGCCTGAACGCCGTGCCGAAGGGCCGCCTGAACGCCGTGCGATCAGCGTGCGGCGGGCGGCTCCGCCTCGGCCGGCTGCAACTGCTTGAGCTCGGCAAGACGCGCAAGGTCGCGAAGCAGCTGCTCGTCCTGTCGAGCGACGCGCTGCATCTCTTCGGTGAGCTCCCGGCTCTTCTGCTCCATGCGCAGGTTGTGCTCGGCGCGGTTGTAGTTGTTGGCGTCGCTGCTCCGGCCGTCGACCAACATTTTCCGCGCTGCGCTCGATTCGGCTTGGATGACGAAATTCGGCGCGCAAGTGCGCTGCGTGATGTTCGAGCCCGTCGGCGCGCGCTCGAGGCAGTGGATGTCGAACTCGTCGTTGCTGTTCAGAGCGTTGAAGCGGTCGTAAACGGCCAGCTCTAGCCGCTCGATCTCGAGGCGCAGATTCTCCGGCGCGCGCCCCGGCACGATGATTTCGTCGACGGCGTCCGAGCGCGGTGTGGAAGAGTCCTCGACCGGGGGCGGCGAAGTGGCCCCTTGCGCCGACACCGACGCGCCGAGACCCAACGACGCCACAATCAAGCACACCCTTCTCATCGAAAGACGCATACGCTCCTCGCAGGCGGCGCATGGTAGCCGCCGCCAACCCCGTCGGCGAGAGAGGTTCAGCATTCTCGCGATATCGGCCGGACCGGCTCCGAAGCGCGGCTAGTGCGCCTTTTCCGGGCCGGCCTCGCCTCCCTGCGCGCGCGTGTCGCGGCTCTCGCCGGCAAGCGGAATCTTTCGGCTACGCGCTTGCGCGGCCTTCGGCATCGTCACGGTCAGCATGCCGTCGCGATAATCGGCCGTCGCTCGCTCGACGTCGAGGGGGCACGGCAGCCGAATCTGCCGGACGAACGAGCCGCGCATGATCTCGCGCCGGTGATAGCCGCCCTCCTCTCGCTCGCCTTCGCTCGACTGCTCGGCGCGCAGCGTGAGCACCTCGTTCGTCATCGAGATGTCGAGCTCCTCGCGCTCGAGCCCCGGAATCTCGGCCGTGACGACGATATCGTCGGCCTTCTCGACGACGTCGACGCGCGGGCGTTGGCCGAACGCCGCCAAACGTTGATCGCCGATCGGGAAGGGCCACGGCGAGCCGAACCCGAACCGCTCGATGAAGCTGTCCCACAAGCGGTCGACGTCCTGCAGCAGCGACGGCGGCTGCGGCGGCAGTCGTGCCGCGGAACGCCCGCGCGTGCGCGGCCGTTCGGCACCCTTCTCCTCGGATTCTTCAATTTGCGTATTGCTTGCCATCCCAACCTCCTGCTCGAGTCGACGAAGAACGGAGTCGGTTCGCAGCAACTTGCATGCCAGCCGGAGAGCGCCAGTGGAATAAAACGTGCACGTACGAGAGCGGACGAGGAAAGGAGGCTCGCACAAATCATGAGGCATCCGACGGTCGAGACCTTGCGAGGCTTGCTGATTGCCGCGTCGCCGCCGTGCATTTCGTTGTATCAGCCCACGCAACGCAGCTTCCCGGAGAAGCAGCAGAATCCGATCCGCTACAAGAACCTGCTGCGCCGCATGCAAGCTTCCGTTCGAAAGAGATATGCCGCTCGGCACGTGCGAGCCATCCTCGACCGATTCGACGTGCTGGCCCGCGACGAGGGATTCTGGCTGCGGCGCACCGAGGGCCTGGCCATTCTGGCGTCCACGGACCGGTTCGAGGTGTTCGAGCTGCAGCGCAGCGTTCCCGAGCTCGTCATCGTCGCCGACAGCTTCCACGTGAAACCGTTGCTGCGCATCGTGCAGTCGGCCGACCGCTATCACGTTCTCGCGCTGAATCGCAAAGAGGTGAAGCTTTACGAGGGCAATCGCGACGCGCTCGATCAGGTGGAGCTCGCCGACGTGCCGTCCACGATTACCGCGGCGCTCGGCGAGGAGCTCACGGAGCCCCATCAGGGATTCCACGGCGTCGGGCCGTATCACGCGGCGCGCGGCAGCGCCGGCATTCGTCACGGCCGCGGTCAGAAGAAAGACGACGTCGATCTCGACATGGAGCGGTTCTTCCGCGTCGTCGACCGCGCCATTCTCGACGGCTATTCCCGCCCCACGGGACTGCCACTGCTGCTCGCCGGGCTGCCGCAGAACGTCGCCGCCTTCCGTGCCGTCACGCGCAACCCGTTCGTCATCGATGCGGCGATCGAGGCCGACGCGGAGTCGCTCACGATCGAGCAATTGCGCGTCGAAGCCTGGCGAGCCGTCGAGCCGACGTATCTCGAGCGGCTGGCCGAGCTCACGGAGAGCTACAACTCGAACCGCTCCCGCGGCCTCGGCGACGAGGATCCCGCCGCCATTGCCGAGGCGGCCGTGGCGGGCCGCGTCGGCACGCTGCTGATCGAAGCGGAGCGCCTCGTGCCGGGGAGGATCGACCCGACAACGGGCAAGCTCGAGCGCCGCGCGCTCGGAGATCCCGACGCCGACGACGTGCTGGACGACCTTGCCGAGATCGCCGTGCGCATGAAAGGCGAGGCGATCGTCGTGCCGGCGCAGCGAATGCCGAGCACGACGGGAGTCGCGGCAATCTACCGCTTCTGACGCCCGTCGACCGGCTCGGCTTCGCCGCTCGGACGCCCCCGCGCGCGAGTCGTCGGCCGGCCGGGCTCCACGAAGAAGCCGCCGCTATTCGAGCGAGTCCAGCGCGGCGCGCAGCACACGCAAGCGCGAGGCGCGATCGTCGGCGAAGCGTTTGACGCCCGCGAACACCGAATCCGGATCGAGATGCGCTTCGGCGATGACGTCCGCCTCGAGCCCGCCCGTGAGCCACTGGTTGTCCCAGTCCGCCGTCAGCGAGTAGTCGTCGGCCTGCGCGCCGACGTTGCGCAACGGCCAAACGCGCCGCGTGCCGCCCGTGACGAACATCAAGTCCTGCTTCGCGCCGGTCGGCAGCACGGACCTTCGGTAGGCCTCCGGCTGCCGGTCGAACAGCTCTTCGCTGACGGCCGCGATCACCTTGACGTTCACGCCTGCTTCCGCGAGCTTCGGCAGCACCTTGACCGTGTTGAACGTCGCATAGGCGCCCTGACAGACCACGTAACCGTGACGCGGGCCGGGCCCGAAGTCGCGGATCACGTACAAGCCTTTCGCGGCCGCCTTCAAGTCTTTGTCCGCGAACGTCGCGCGGTCCGCAACGGGCAAATCCGGCCGCGCTACTTCGATCGCGATGATGCCGACCTTTTTCTCGCGCGCCGCGATCTCGGCTGCCGCGAAATAGCCGGGCGCCACGTCGTTGTAGTCCCAGAAGCTCAAATTGATGATCTGGCCGCGCGGGAACAGCTTCCACACCTGCGGCGAGAAGATGCCGAAGTGCGTGCGCGCGTCCGCGGCCGTCTCGGGGCCCGAGTGCGCCGCGAGAATGTTCAGCACGCCGGTCCTGAACTTGCTGTCCTGGTTCTGCTGGCTCCAGACGCGCGCCGGAAGATACATGAGCGGCGTGAACGCGCCGTACGTGCCGCTGAACGCCCAAACGCCGGCGAATTTTTCCGGATCGACGGAGGCGTTCTGGCTCACGAGCCCGATCGCCGTCGAGGCGTTACCGGCCTCTTGGATGGCCGCCTTGAGACGCGTGCCGAGCGGATTGGTCTCGGGATCGTAGTGGCCCCAGAGGCTGCCGTGCTCCAGGTTGATCGACTCGGAGAGATCCGCGGCCGCCGTCAGGACGCGGTTGTCCGTGACGTAGTTGAGCCACTTCACGATCTCGGAGATCGCGCGGCGCGCGCCGGCGGCCTCGCCGGCCTTGCGGAACAGCGCGATCTTGACGGTCTTCGTGGCGCCGGACACGGCGTTCTTGACGGACAGTTCCTGCGGCTCGACGGGCAGGTTCGCGACCTTGAGCCTTTCGTCGAGGAACGGATCGCGCGTGACGTCGACGCGCAGCTTCACCTTGTCGACGACGCGCTCGCCGATCTCGACGAGGCGATCCGCGAGCCAATCTCCCAAGCCGTTCTTGTCGAGCACGGACATCGCGACGTCGATGTTCGTCTTGAACTGAAGCAGCCGCTCGCGCATGTCCGTGACGGGCCCCGCTTCCATTCCTTCGAACTTCACGCCGAAGCGCGCCTCGTAGGTCCTCGCGAGGCCGACGATGTAGTCGGCGTTCATCTTGAAGCCGTACGGATGACTTTGGTACCCGACGATCTGCTTCGCCACCGGCGCCGGCCAGTAGCCCTTCGTCGTCTTGCCGATCACGATCATCGGCCGGCGATCGGCGGGGTCCCAGTCCTCCATCGTCTTCAGCACGTCGAGGATTTGCCTGTAGTCGTGGCCGTCGGCGAGCGTGAAGACGTTCCAGCCGTACGACGTCCACTGATCGCGCAGCACGTAGCCGTCGGCGAACTTGCTCGGAATCACGCCGCCGATCAGCGCGTCGTCGATGCCGGCGTTGTTGTCGGAGAAGAAGATGCGGAGTCGCTTGCCGGCCTGCACGGCCATCGCCTGCGTCTTGAGCTCCTGCGCGTGCCCGGCGCACATCGCGAACTCGCCTTCGAACGCCACGATCTTCGGCGACTCGATGCCGGCGCCCATGAAATCCCAGAACGCGGCTTTGCCGGCGGCCGTGGCAACGCCGACGCCCGACGGGCCGCCGTTGACGTCGTTCGTGACGTCCGTCGATTCGATGTGCCCCGAGAGCGCACGGATGCCGCGCCCTTTCGCCTGCGCGAACTTCGGGTGATCGGCGAGCCCTACGTCGTCGAGCAGCGTCTCGAGCGCCCCGGCGCCGCGCCTGAAACCGAGCGCGTCGATCGACAGCATCGCGAGCTCGGGGTCCACGTAGTAGCGGCGATCGCCCGTGGCGGCGTACTTCCGCGCGAGCGCCTCGCCCATGATCATCCAGAGCGCGTAGCAAGTCGGCGCGCAGTGGCCCGCAGCCAACATGAATTTGTCCGCGTACGGATGTTTCGGGCGCCGGTAGTCGAAGTGCAATCCGCCGCGCTCGCGGCCCGCGAGGTGCGTGACGACGTTGAACGGCGTATAGGCCAGCGGCCCACCGAAGTGCCCGGTCTGCGCGTAATTGCCGAGCAGCACCAGCGTCATGCAGGTCATGAAGCCGACGTCCTCGAGCTGCCTCAAATCGTGGAGATCGAGCCGGTCGGCGGGGCGGGACGAAAGGGACACGGGTTCTACGCTCATAATTGCGCTCGAATTCTACATGACGGCATTGGCGCCGCGACGAAGTTTAACCCGCGGCTCGGCGCGAGCGCGGGAGCAGTCCCGGGGCCGGGAGGAGCCGCGCGCGGCGTCGCGCGCCTGACGGCCGGCGGTCGAGCGCAATCGGCCGGAGATCTTTCGGGGACGAGAGGCGATCGCGGGCGCGCTCGACGCGGCCGCGCCGCGACGAGCCGTCGAGCGCGCCGGCTTTCGCCGAGTCTTGTCGCGCGGCACGGCGTTGGCTAAGTTGCGGCTCGGAACCAACTTCGGGCTCTTCCTACCGTGCCGTCGACGTTATCGAAACTCTCGATCGACGAGATCCGCGAGCGCTACGCGCGCGCCGACGCGCCCGTCAGCGCGCAGACGTTGAACAAGCTGAAGCGCGACCCGCGGCACGGCGTGCGCGTGATTTACGAATCGCTCAAGAAGCGCTACGAGCGCGACAGCGCCGAGCGCACGCGGCTCGACGCGATGCTGAATTTCGAGCGCGTGCTCTGGCGCGCCGGCGTGCAGCACATCGCAGGCGTCGACGAGGTCGGCATGGGGCCGCTGGCCGGGCCCGTGATCGCGGCGGCCGTCGTGTTCCCGCCGCACACGGAGCTCGCCGGCATCGACGATTCGAAGAGACTCGACGCCGTGCAGCGCGTGGACGCGGACCGCCGCATCCGCGCGGCGGCGAGCGGCGTCGCGATCGGCTGCGCCGACGTGGACGAGATCGACTCGCTGAACATCTATCACGCCGGGCTCCTCGCGATGCGGCGCGCCGTCGAAGCGCTGCCGATGCGCCCGCAGCACGTGCTCGTCGACGCGCGCAGCATTCCGGGCCTCGAGGTGCCCCAGAACTGCTTCGACAAAGGCGACGGCCTCAACTTCTCGATCGCGGCCGCGTCGATCGTCGCGAAGGTGTATCGGGACCGCCTGATGGACGCGCTCGCGCGCGAGCATCCCGAATACGGCTTCGAGCGCCACAAGGGCTATTGCACGCCGGAGCACCAGGACGCGATCCGCCGGCTCGGCCCGTGCGCGATTCACCGCCGGTCGTTCACGTTCATTCGCGAGCTGCGCGGCGAATATTCGACGCTGTTCTACGATTTGAAGGAGCGCCTGTACTCGGCCGCCGCGGCCGCGGAGCTCGAGGCCCTCGAGCAGGAGCTCGACGCGAGCCGCGGCGCGCTCTCCGAGACCGAGCAGCGCAAGCTCAAGCTCGTGCTGTCGCGGCGCTGGCGCGCGCTCTAGCGCCGCCGCTCCGCGCACGCGCTGCAACCGCCCTTGCGCGCGACGCTCGGCGTCGTGCTCGAGACCGAGCGCCGGCTATTCGTGCCGCAGCGCTTTCAGCAGATCGAGCGCCGCCGCGCGGCGCGCCGGCAGCCAGCACGCCGCGAGCCCGACGAGCACGATGATCGCCGTCACGACGCCGAACACGACGGGATCGGTCGGCGACACGGAGTACAAGAGCTCGCCCATCAGGCGCGTGACGGCAACGGCGATCGCGAGCCCCAACACCGTTCCGGCGGCCAGTTGCTTGAGGCCGCGCGCGACGACGAGCCGCTCGATGCAGGGCGGCGTCGCGCCCATGGCCATCCTCACGCCGATCTCCTGCGTGCGGCGCGCCGTCGTCTGTGCCACGACGGCGTAGATGCCGATCGATGCGAGGAGTAACGCGCCGCCCGCGAAGATCAGGAACACCGTGCCGAACACGCGCAGATACCAGCCCCGCTGATACGAGGCCGCCTCGAGCGTGCGCACGTTGATCAGGGCACGGTCGGCGTCGATCTGCCGCACCGCGGCACGCAGCGGCGCGGCGAGCGCGGTCGGATCGCCGCGCGCGCGCAGCACGATCGTCATGAGCGAATGGCCGCCCGGAGCGTACGGGATGAAGAACAGGGGCGGCGGCTCGAGTTGCTCGGGCGCTTGCTCGAGATCGGCCGAGACCCCCACGACGGTGAACCAACGTCCGGGGCGCGGCTCGACGCGCGCGGCCCCGGGGCTCGGCGGCGGCTGCTCCGAGTACCAGCGCAGCCGCTTGCCGAGCGCCGGCTGGCCGGGCCACACGCGCTCGGCGAAGTCGCGCGTGACGATGATCGAGTCCTGCCCTTCGAAGCCGTCGCGCCCGTCGAAGTCGCGCCCCGCCAGCAGAGGCACGTCGAGCAATTCGAGGTAGCCCGGCGACATCGCCACGCGCATTGCATTCGGCCGCGCACTCTCCTCGACCTCCGGCTCCCCTTCGAGTTGATAGGCGAGCGTCGCGCCGCCCGTTGCGGGCGCATTCGAAGCCATCGCGACGTCGAGCAAGCCCGGCGTGCCCTCGAGGCTTCGAAGCAATTGGTCGAAGAAGCGGTAGCGCGACGCGTCGTCGGGATAGCGATCCGGCGGGAGCTGGATCGAGGCGCTCAAGACCTCCGCCGCGGGCAAGCCGTCGAGGCTCGCGCGCTGCTCGAGCAGCCCACGCACGAACAGCCCCGCGCCGGCGAGCAACACGACGGCGAGCATGAACTGGACCACCACCAACGCGCCCGAAACGAAGCCTCCGCGCTTCGAACCGGAGTCGCGCGAGCCCTCCTTGAGCGAGGAGCTCAGGTCGACGCGCGAGGCCTTGAGCCCGGGCAGCAGCCCGAAGAGCAGCGCGCTGGCGAGGCAGGCCGCCGCGAAATAGACGAACACGAGGTAATTCATCTCGAACGAAATCCAAGACGGCTTGCCCACGTTCGCGACGGCGGCGTCGAACGCGCGCACGGCAAAACGCGCCACGATGAGTCCGATCATGCCGCCCAGGAAACTGAGCAGCACGGCCTCGACGAGCAGTTGCCGAACCATGCGCCAGCGCGAGGCCCCCATGGCCGCGCGCACGGACATCTCGCGCGTGCGGCCGAGCGCGCGGCTCAGCATCATGTTCGCGACGTTCGCGCAGGCAACGAGCAGCACGAACCCGACGGCGCCCTGCATCAGAATGAAGACGACGCGAATCGGCCCGTCGTTCTGAAGCTCGTGAAACGTCAGGACCGATGCGCGCAGGCCTTCGTCGTCGGGGTACTCGGCGGCCAACCGCCGCGCGATCACGTCGAGATCCGCGCGCGCCTGCTCGCGCGATACCCCCGGCGCACGCTTGCCGATCATCATCAGATGGCGCTGCGACCGGTCGCGGAGCTGCTCGGAGTCGACGAGGGGCATCCAAAGTTGTTGCCGGTTCGGGAAGCCGAAGCCTTCCGGCATCACGCCGATGATCGTCGCGAGCTCGTTGCCGACGCGCACGCTGCGGCCGACGGCGTCGGGCGACCGGCCGTACCGGTCGCGCCACACGCTGTGGGAGAGCAGCACCACCGGCGGCGCGCCGGCCGCCGCGTCGGCGGGCGCGAACCTGCGGCCGGCGACGGGTTGCACCGCCAGCATGTCGAAGAACCCGGCCGTGACGCGCGCCATCGAGTACGGCTCCGGCGCGCTCCCCTCGTCGCTGAACGAGACGTTGGCACCCATCGACGCCTCGAGCGAGTCGAACGTCGAGGCTTGCTCGCGATACTCGAGGTAGTCGGAGTACGAGAGCGGGACGCGCTCGAGTCCCTGGGCCGGGTTCTCATGGAAGACGGCGACGATGCGCTCGCCGCCCGGGAACGGCAGCGGCTTGAACAGCACCGCGTTGACGAGCGTGAACACGGCCGCGTTCGCGCCGATGCCGAGCGCGAGGGCCGCCGCGAGCGCCGCCGAGAACCACGGGTGCAGGCGCATCATGCGCAGCGAGTAGCGAAAATCGTTCAGCATCCGACCTGCGTCCGCGGACCATCCGCCGTCCTCAGAGATACGACGAACGAGCCTGCGGTTGCGACGGTCGCTCCCGCGCCGGCCGTCGGGCGGCGTGGTAGAGTCCCCCGGGACGAGCCGAACCACCTCCGCCAACGATGGTCGAGAAGCACGACAACGCGGCCATCGTGTTCGCCGATATCGGCGGCAGCACGAAGCTCTACGTGGACGTCGGCGACGAGCGGGCACGCGAGATCGTGGCGCACACGCTCGACGTGTGGTCGTCGCTGACGAGCGAAGCCGGCGGCAGCGTCGTCCAACTGCGCGGCGACGGCATGCTGTGCATGTTCCCGACCGCCGATGCGGCATTGCAGGCCGCCGTACGCATGCGCGATTTGCCCTACCCTGCGCCGCTCTCGATGCACGCCGGAATCAATGTCGGGCGCGTGCTCCACGAAGCCGAGCAGCTCTACGGCGACGTGGTCAACATCGCCGCGCGCATGGCCGACATCGCAAAGAAGTTCGAGATCGTGCTGACCGAGGCGGCGCGCCTGCAATTGACCGAGTCGCGGCACGCGGCGCGCTTGCGGCTGATCGGCGGCGTGCCCGTCAAAGGCAAGCCGGAGCCGATGGACGTCTATCTTCTGCCCGACGACCGGCGCGCGCTCACGGATTACCGGCCGCCGATGCGCAAGACCGACGTGGGCGGGCTCATTCTCCGCTATGGCGGCAACACGTGGCTCGTCGGCGGGAGCGCGGGCGCGTGCCTGCTCGGCCGCGACGACGACTGCCGGCTGCGAATCGAGCATCGCCTCGTGTCGCGGCGCCACGCATCCGTCGAATGCGTCGCCGGCAAGTTCTTCCTCCAGGACCACAGCACGAACGGCACCTACGTCGCGGAGCGCAACGGCGCGCCCGTGCTCGTGCACCGCGAGTTGCTCCAGCTCAAGGAGCCGGGCCTCATTTCGCTCGGCATCGAGCCGCAATTCAACGTCCAGCACTCGATCAGCTTTTCGTTCGAGCGCTGAGCGCGCTCAAGACCCGAGCCCGAGCACCATGAGAACGACGGCGTACGCGGCTGCGGCCAGGCCGATTCCGACGAGAAACGCCGTGTAGGCGAGCTGCAGGTAGCGGTATTTCGTGAGCAGCGCGTCGCCCATCGCATACAGCTGCCGCGACAGGCTGTCGTGGATCAATCGCCGCTGCTTGCCGATGGCGCGCAGGCCGGCCTGAAAATCGTCGAGCGGCATACTCAAGAAATGACCGAAGAACAATAAGTTGCCGCGATTATTTCGCACGTCTTCGAGCGTGACCGGCGTGCGGGCGATGCGCGGCCGGGCGCCGAGGATCGCGAACGCCAGCGAGACGAGGCAGCCCGCGACGAGAACGAGACTCGGCAAGAGCGACCAGGACCACGTCTCGAAGCGCGGCGTGACGACGGCAATGATCGCCGAGATGATGAGCCCGTTGATGCTGATCAGAATACCGGCCTTCTGGTCGGCGAGCTGACTGAGCGAGATGTGGTTCTGATACGTGACGCGGAACAGCGTCTCGATGCCGCGGCGCCGCTCGGTCCGCTTGCCGCTCTTCGGCTTGTCGGCGGCGGGCGTGGCCGCCTCGGCAGGGGCCGCCGGCGGCGCGACCGGCGAATCCGCACGTTCCTGCGTCACCTTCAACTCCGCTCACCGGCAGCCGCCTGCCGCTTGGGGCGGAAGGATATCCCACTTGACGCCGGTTGTTGACGCGCCGGCCGCGCGCGGCTTTTTGCGCCCGAGAAACGGCTTTCGTATCATCGCTCGGGCCACGCCGACCCCGATTCGAGGCACGCCTATGCGGGTACCGTCGACGGTCCGTTCGAATCGGCTGCGTCTCGCGGCCGCTGCCCTCGCGCTCTGGTCCTCTCTTCTCGCGCCGCCCGCGTCGGCCGACCTTTTTTCCGACGACACGCCCCTCGAGCTCGAGCTGTCGGCACCGCTCGGCGCCGTGTTCCGCTCGCGCGAGAATCCCGAGTATCGGGAGGGGACCCTCGCGTATCGCGATGCGTCGGGCGCCGGCGTCAGCGTGCCGCTGCGGGTTCGCGCGCGCGGCAAATCGCGCGCCGCCGTCTGTAGCTTCCCGCCGTTGCTGCTGAACTTCCGCACACGCCATCTCGCGGGCACGCCGTTCGAAGGCGAAGATCGCTTGAAGCTCGTCACGCATTGCGACGCGAGACAGTCTTACGACGACTACGTAAGGCTCGAGTACCTCGCCTATCGCGTGCTGAACTTGCTCACGCCGGCCAGCTTGCGCGCCCGTCTCGTCACCGTGACCTACGCGGACTCGGCCCGCGCGCGCGCTCTCGCCACGCGTCGGCCCGGCATCCTGCTCGAGGACGAGGGGCGCTTTGCCGAGCGTCGAGGGTGGACGGCGTTCGAGGGTCTCAAGGTGGACCGCGCGAAGTACGACGCCGAAGCACTTGCGCTGCTCGACGTGTTTCAGTATCTGATCGGCAACACGGACTGGTCTGCGCTGGAGGGCCCGAGCGGCGAGGAGTGCTGTCACAACGTCGTGCCCTATACGCGCGCCGACGGCGCGTTCGTGCCGGTTCCCTACGACTTCGACTCGTCGGGCATCGTCGATCCGCCGCACGCGCTTCCCGACGAGCGATTGCGTATTCGCGACGTGCGGCAGAGGTTGTATCGCGGCCGATGCCGCGCACCGGCCGAGCTCGCGCCGATCTTCGCGCGCTTCGAGGAGCAGAAGGCTCCGATCGTCGCGCTCTTCGACGAGCAGCAAGGGCTCGCCCCCGCGGTCGCGACGCGCGCGCGCAACTACGTCGAAGAGTTCTTCGCGGTGCTCGGCGACGAACAGCGCAGACGAAGGGCTTTCTTCGACGTCTGCGACGACTGATTTAATCGACTCCGCGCGCCTGTGGGATACTGGCGTCTCGGCATCACAGAGGCCCTGACCACGCGCGCCAAGATCCATTGGTTGTTCCAGGAGCTGCGGCGGCGTCAGGTATTCAAAGTCGGAGCCGCCTACGGCGTCGCTGCCTGGGCCATCATCCAGCTCGTGGACATCGTCGGGCCCGACTTGCACGTGCCCGAAGGCACGAATTTGTGGTTGGTCGTGGTCGCGTTCGCCGGCTTCCCCGTGGTCATTGCGCTCAGCTGGATCTACGAGCTGACGCCGCAGGGCTTTCGCGAGACGGCCAACCTGCTCGGCGGCGCTGCCGTGATCGCGCCGACGAAAGATCCGGCTCCGTCGACGGCGCTTGCGTCCGTCGCCGTGCTGCCGTTCGGCAAGCTGACGCCGGCGGCGCAGCATTCGTATCTTGCCGACGCTCTGCCGATCGAGCTGCAGTCGCTGCTGTCGCGCATGCCCGAGCTGCGCGTCGTGTCGAGGCAGTCGGCGGTCGCCCACGCCGGCGCGGGCAGCGACTTGAGGGCGATTGCCCGCGACCTGAAAGTCCAGTACGTGATCTCGGGCAGCATCACCGAGATCGGCGACCGCCTGCAGATCAACGTGCAGCTCGACGACGCCGTCGACGACACGTTGCTCTGGTCCGAGCGCTACGACGTCGCGGCCGCCGACGTCGAGCGCCTTCAGCGCGACATCAGCGAGAAAGTCGTCGCCACCTTCGGCGGCGAGCGGCTGCGGGCCGAGATTCGCCGCGCCAACGACAACGCCGCCGCGGACGCGAACGCATGGCAGCTCGTGCAGAAGGCGCGGGCCTACCTGCTCGACTACACGCCGACGTCGATCGCCGCGGCGATTCCGCTGCTGCGCCGCGCCGTCGAGCTCGATCCCCAGTACGCCGTCGGCTATGCGACGCTCGGGCTCGTGACGGCCGAAAAGACGCTGAACGCGCTCAGCGCGGATGCGAACGCCGACCGCCGCTTCGCGCTCGAGGTCATCGGCCGCGCCGAGCGCCTCGCTCCACGCGATGCCGTCGTGCTGCGCGCGGCCGGCTGCGTTCACGCCTACACGGGCGACTATCGATACTCGATCGAGCTGCTGCGCCGCGCCGTGAAGCTCGCGCCGTACGAGCTCGGCGCCTGGGGCTATCTCGGTTGGCCGCTCGTCGCGACCGGCGATCCGGCCGATCTCGTCGAGGTCCTCGAGATCGTCGAGCGGCTGCTCGCGACGTCGCCACAGCACCCCGGCCGCGTCTATTGGCTGTTTCACCGCTCCGTGGCTCATGCCTGCGCCGACGACCGCGAGCGCGCGCTCGCCGACGCAGAGGAATATGCCGCCGAGCAGCCGCGCTTCTCGTTGGGCTCGATGCACCACGCGAACGTGCTCGGTCTGCTCGGCCGCCGCGACGAGGCGCGCGCGGCCGTCGAGCGGTCGTTGCAGCACAACCCGTTGCTGACGCCGGCTTACTACGCCGATCTGATGACCGTGCTCACGGACCAGCCCGCCGTCGTCGAGAAGCGCACGCGGGGGCTCGTGAGCGCCGCGATCGTCGAGGCCGTGCCGCCGATTCGCCCCCGCCCCTGACCGCGCGCCTATTGGCCGGGGTGAACGCGGGTGCCGTCATGAGCGGGGCGCAGGCCATGACGCCGGCTCTCGGCGAAAGTCGATGCACTAGAATTCGAAAGCAATCTTCGGAGTGCTCGGCCTCATCCCGGCCGCTACCGTGGGCGCCGTTCGCGGAAACTCGGAGAGCGACATGACGACGACTGCGGCAATCGAAGTGCCCGCCGGCGCGGGCGATGACGCGCGCTGGGCGGCTATCGTCGCGCGCGACGGCGCCGCCGACGGCCGCTTCTATTACTCCGTGCGGACCACGGGCGTCTATTGCCGGCCGTCGTGCGGAGCGCGCTTGCCGCGCCGCGAGAACGTGGCGTTCCATTCGACGCGGGTCGAAGCCGAGCGCGCCGGATTTCGGCCGTGCAAGCGATGCAGGCCCGATCGCGCGCCGCCGGCCGAGCAGCGCGCGGCCATCGTCGCGGCGGCGTGCCGCCGCATCGAACGAGACGAACGCATTCCGCGGCTCCGCGAGCTCGCGCGCGACGCGGGGTTGAGCCCGCATCATTTTCATCGCACGTTCAAAGCCGCAACGGGGCTCACGCCCCGCGCGTATGCCGCGTCTCATCGCGCGCGCCGCTTCCGCGAGCGGCTGCCGCGGAGCGCGTCGGTCACGGACGCGATCTATGACGCCGGCTTCGGTTCGGGTGCGCGCCTCTACGAGCGCTCCAACGAAGTGCTCGGAATGACGCCGAGCGCGTATCGCGCCGGCGGCGCGAACGTCGCGATCCGCTTCGCCGTCGGCGAGTGCTCGCTCGGGGCGATTCTCGTGGCCGCCAGCGCGCGCGGCGTGTGCGCGATTCTGCTCGGCGACGATCCCGGCGCCCTCGTTCGCGACTTGCAGGACCGGTTTCCGCGCGCCGAGCTCACGGGCGGCGACGCCGAGTTCGAGCAATGGGTCGCCAAGGTGGTCGGCCTCGTCGAAGCGCCGAAGCTCGGCCTCGATCTGCCGCTCGACGTGCGCGGCACTGCGTTTCAACAGCGAGTCTGGCGCGCGCTCACGAAGATTCCGCCCGGCACGACGCTGAGCTATGCCGAGCTCGCGCGGCGAGTAGGCTCGCCGCGCGCCGGGCGCGCCGTGGCGCAGGCCTGCGCGGCCAACACGATCGCCGTGGCGATCCCCTGCCACCGCGTCGTGCGCAGCGACGGCGCGCTGTCGGGTTATCGCTGGGGGGCGGCGCGCAAGCGTGCGCTGCTCGAGCGCGAGCGGAGCCAATGAGCGCGCAGCCCGCGCCGCGCCAGGCGTCGCCGCTCGCGGCACGAGCCGCGGCGCTTCCCTGGAACGCGATCGAGCATGACCTCGACGAGCACGGTTGTGCCGTCGTCACGGCGCTGCTGACGCCGAGCGAGTGCCGCGAGCTCGCGAGCCTCTATGACGAAGAAGCGGGATTTCGCAGCCGCGTCGTGATGGCGCGGCACGGCTTCGGCAGCGGCGAATACCGGTATTTCGCGTATCCGCTGCCCGCCGCCGTCGCGGCACTGCGCGCCTCGTTGTACACGCCGCTTGCAAGAATCGCGAATCGCTGGAACGAACGGTTGGGCGCAGCGCCGCGCTTTCCGGAGCGGCACGAGCAATTCCTCGCGCGCTGCCGCGCAGCGGGACAAGCTCGTCCGACGCCGTTGCTGCTCGACTACGGGCCGGGCGACTACAACTGCTTGCACCAAGACCTCTACGGCGAGCAGGCGTTCCCGCTCCAGGCGACGGTTCTCTTGTCGGCGCCCGGCGAGGATTTCACGGGCGGCGAGCTCGTGTTGACGGAGCAGCGGCCGCGCCGCCAATCGCGCGCCGAAGTCGTACCGCTCGCGCAAGGCGACGCGGTGATCTTTGCAACGGCGCGGCGGCCCGTCGCAGGCGCGCGCGGCACGTATCGCGTGAACATGCGGCACGGCGTGAGCCGCGTCCGAGCGGGGTCGCGCCGCACGCTCGGCATCATTTTTCACGACGCGCTTTGACGGCCAGCGCCGCGAGAAGGTGCATCGGCTAAGATTGCGCCTCCTCGGCATTACTGGGAGCGGGCGATGAGTGAAGCCAGCGCGGTCGCGAACGGTTCTCCGGAGGCGCTCGACGCCGAAACGCACCGGCGAATGAACGTCCGCGCCGTCGCCGCCTCGGCCGCGGGCACGACGATCGAGTGGTACGACTTCTTCCTGTACGGCGTGGCCGCCGCGCTCGTCTTTCCCGAGAAGTTCTTTCCCGAATCGAATCCCTACGTCGGCACGCTGCTCGCGTTCTCGACGTATTTCGTCGGCTTCGTGGCCCGGCCGTTCGGCGCGGCGTTGTTCGGCCACTTCGGCGACCGGCTCGGACGCAAGGCGTCGCTCGTCGCGACGCTCGTGCTGATGGGCGTCGCGACGATCGCGATCGGGCTCGTGCCGAGCTACGACGAGATCGGCATTTGGGGCGCCGTGCTGCTGACCTTGTTCCGCGTGCTCCAGGGCATCGGCGTCGGCGGCGAATGGGGCGGCGCCGTGCTCATGGCCGGCGAGTGGACGGACCCGAAGCGGCGGGGCTTCACGACGAGCTTCGCCCAGTTCGGCGCGCCGGCCGGCATGCTGCTCGCCAACGGCGCGCTCGGCCTCATGGCCGCGACGACGAGCGACACGGCGTTCCTCGAGTGGGGCTGGCGCGTGCCGTTCTTGGGCAGCGTGCTGTTGCTCGTCGTCGGGCTCTACATACGCTTGGGCGTGCTCGAGACGCCGATCTTCGCAAAGCTCAAATCGCAAAACCGCGTCGAGCGCATGCCCGTCGCGAAGGTGCTGCGTCATCACTGGAAGGAAGTCGTGCTGACCGCGTTATTGCGCACGGGCCAGCAAACGCCGTTCTATATCTTCACGACGTACGTGTTGACGTACGGCACGACCCAGCTCGGCCTCGATCGCGCGACGGTACTGAACCTCGTCATGGTTCAGGCGCTCGTCTCGATGCTCGCGATTCCCTACTTCGGCCACCTTTCCGACGTCATCGGCCGGCGCCGCATCACGGCGATCGGGTGCATCGTGATGATGATCTTCCCATTCGTCTACTTCGGCATGCTCGACAGCGGCATGTTCTGGCTCATCGCAATCGCCATCATCTTGGGGCTGCCATCTCAAGATTTGCAGTACGGCCCGCAGGCCGCATTCATCGCGGAGCGCTTTCCCGGCAGGCTGCGTTACAGCGGCGCGTCGCTCGGCTACCAGCTCGCGTCGATCACGGCCGGCGGTCCAGCACCGATCATCGCGCTCTATCTCTATCGCACGTTCGGCACGTCGATGGCCGTCGCGGCGTACGTCGCCGTGACGGGGCTCATCAGCCTGATCTGCGTGTGGCTCCTACCCGATCGCGGCACGTCGCTCGACCACGACTGAGCCCCGCCGCGGCGAGCGCGACGGCGCAAGCTCCGCCTCCGCTAGAACGGCACGTTCCCGCCCCAATCGGTCTGCACCGTTGCGCCGACGTCGACCGGGACGAGCGCACCGAGACGGTTGTTGCCGAACGCGTTGCCGTCGGCGGTAAACCGTATGCCGACGCCGGCGCGGTCGCCGTCCGGCGTCGGGAGCACGACGTTCGCCTCGAGCACGTTCGCGCCGTTCGCGATCTCGATCACGGGCCCGGAAAATCCGTCGACGTTGAACGTGTTCGCTCTGAGCAGGTTGCCGCGCCCGCGAACCTCGACGCTCGTGCGATCGCTGGCGCCGAACGTGTTGCGCTCGATCAGATTCCCGTTGCCGGTGACGACGAGGGCCTCGCTGTCCTCATAGTTCCGCCACACGTTGTCGACGACGCGCGTGTCGTCGCCGATCTCGACGCCGCAGTCGGGTGACGCACAGCGGAACGTGTTGCGCTCGAGCGTGGAGCCCGGCGGCAGGCCCAAAATTCCCGTGAGCAGCTCGGACCCCGCAAGATCGCGCCCGAGACCGTGCTGCCGCCGAACACCGACGCGCTTTGCCCTGCGACGCGCAGGTTCTCGATGCGCGCATCGAAGCCCTGGATGCTGAGGGGCAAGCCTTGATCGTCGCCGCCGCGGACGCTGCCGTTGCGTAACGTCACCGAGCTGCCGGTGACCAATATCGCGGGGCCCTCGTTCAGCACGGAAATCGAGTAGCCGCGCAAATCGAGCGTCACGTTGTTCGCCCGGATCGCGAGAAACGGCCCGGGCTCGCCCTGATGATCGGGATCCCAATCGCGATCGAGCCGGTAGTAGCCCGGCTCGTCGATCTCGATCGGAATCGGCCCGGACAGATCGAGCACGCGTGCCTGCTCGGGCGGGGGAGGCGGCACCTTCTTGCCGCCTTTCGGCGCGAGCGGGCTGGCCCCCTGCCCCGCGAGCTGGAATTGCAAGCAGATGGCCGTGGCACATGCAGCGACGGCATACGCCGCCCTTCTCACCGTGTTCACGAGAGCCTCCCTGGGAATATCCCCCGTGGACCGTGCGGGCTGCACGGCCCTCGGCCGCATGGATGCAGAAAACGTGCCGCGGACCTAGCATCGATCGAATCGCGTCGCCGCGTTAAAGTCGAGGGACATGGCAGCGACGGACCGCGCGAGCGCCGAAACCGTGACGAGCACGCTGCCCGCGCGGCTCGACCGGCTGCCGTGGTCGCGCTGGCACTGGCGCGTCGTCGCGGCGCTCGGCGTCACCTGGATACTCGACGGGCTCGAGGTGACCGTCGTCGGCTCGCTCGGGCCGACCCTCGAGCAGGACGGCACGCTCGGGTTGACCGCGGCAGAGGTCGGCTGGGCCGGCTCCGCGTACGTGGCCGGCGCCGTCCTCGGCGCGCTGTTCTTCGGCCGGCTCGCCGACACGCTCGGCCGCAAGCCGCTGTTCCTCGCGACGTTGTCCGTCTATCTCGTCGCGACGCTGCTGACGGCGGGCACGTGGGACTTCTGGTCGTTCGCGTTCTGTCGATTCCTGACGGGGTTCGGCATCGGCGGCGAGTACGCCGCAATCAACTCGGCGATCGACGAGCTGATTCCGGCGCGCGTGCGCGGCCTCGTCGACCTCGCGATCAACGGCAGCTTCTGGCTCGGCGCCGCAGGCGGCGCGGCTCTGAGCATCGTGCTCCTCGAGCCCGGTCGCTTCGCCGAGGACGTCGGCTGGCGCATCGCGTTCGCCTTCGGCGCCGTGTTGACGGTCGCGATCCTGCTCGTGCGCCGGCACTTGCCCGAGAGCCCTCGATGGCTCATGACGCGTGGCCGCCTCGCGGAGGCGGAAGCCGTCGTTGCGCGCATCGAGGAAGAAGTCGAGCGCGAGCACGGGCCGCGCGAGGAATGCCGCGAGGCGTTCGGGCTCCGAATGCGCGCGCACGTGACGTGGGGCGAGATATCGACGCTGCTCGTCACGCGCTACCGCCGCCGCGCCGTGCTCGGTTTCGTGCTGATGGGCTCCCAGGCCTTCTTCTATAACGCAATCTTCTTCACCTATGCGCTCGTGCTCACGAGCTTCTACGGCGTCCCGGCAAGCGAGGTCGGCTACTACATCTTCCCGTTCGCGCTCGGCAACTTCTTGGGTCCACTGCTGCTCGGCCGGCTCTTCGACTCCGCCGGGCGGCGCACCATGATCGCAGCCACGTACGGCATCGCCGGCGTCGGCTTGCTCGCGTCGGGCTATGCGTTCTCCGTCGACTGGCTGGACGCCGGGACGATGACATGGTGCTGGTCGGTGCTGTTCTTCTTTGCGTCCGCGGCCGCGAGCTCGGCCTACCTCACGGTCAGCGAGATTTTCCCGCTCGAGATGCGCGCCATTTCGATCTCGATCTTCTATGCGATCGGAACGGGGCTCGGCGGCTTCATTGGCCCCGCGCTCTACGGAACGCTGATCGGAACGGGCAACCGCGACGCGGTGTTCTTGGGCTACGCCGTGGCCGGATCGCTCATGACGGGCGCCGCCGCCGTCGCCGCGTGGCTCGGCATCGATGCCGAGCGAAAGCCGCTCGAGACGGTGGCGCGGCCGCTGTCCGCCGCCGGCGAAAAGCCGCACTCGTAGGGCCACGCGCCGGCTACGCGAGCGCAGCGACGGGCTTTCGGTCAGCGCTGGCGACTCGGACGGCCGACGAGCACGCTCACTCGAAGTTGCAGGAAGCGCTCCAAAGCGGCGGGCGACTGCGCGAAGTAGGCTCGCGCGGGCCGCTCGCTGTCGATTTCGAGCCACTCGGCGTTCAGCACGAGGCGGGGCGACTTTGCGTAGCGATAGCCGACGAGCCATGCGCGCCCCGACTCGGAGTTGTCGTCGTGCGGCGTGTGGTCGTTATCCGCCACCAAGAAGTCGTCGTAGCGCACGGACACGCGGTGCGAGGCGATCAGCTTCGTCAGCAGCACGAAGTAGGAGTCGAAGTCCGCGTCGACGACGCGTGGACCCGTTAGCCGCGGCCCCATCGCCGTGCGTCCGTCGAGCCGTTGCGCAACAACGCCGATGCCGGCCGGTAGCTCGAATTGCGCGCCGACGTGCTGAAACCGCGTCGACCAGCCGTGCTGCCCGTCGCGCAGCGATAGCGGATCGGCGTGGTTGTCGTACTGCGTGAACCTGAGCAGCACCTTGCGATTCAGCACTACCTCGGCGCCGAAGTAGAAGCCCGGCCGGTCGTCCGTCTCCACGAACGGCTCCGCGCGCGGCGACTGCCGCTCGAACATCGCGCCCGGCGCGAGCTGCGGCAGCGGCGCGAGGGGGAGCACGTCGCCGAAGCGAGACTGCCGGTCGTGCAACGCCCAGCCGCGCCACGCGAGCAACGTTCCGGCAGGGTCGTTTACCGACGAACGCCGAAGCGAACGTGCGTACGTGCCGCCGTGCGCTCGATTCGCCGAGCGGGCGCTGCAGGCTCCACTCGGCACCGAACGTGCGCATCTCCTCGGCGAGCCAGCTGTTGATCGCAGACGACGACGGCGAGAACGGGCTCTGCCAGCCTGAGTCCACGTTCTCGAGCGACAGCGGCGGGAAGAACGCACCGGCCTTTGAGCCGGTGCCGCCGCGGCGACTTCGGCACCGGCCGCCACTCGAGATACGCCTCCGTGACATCGACGCCGCCGTCGCCGTCGTCGAGGTAATCCGCTACGACGTGCGCCGTCAGTGTCGGGCGCAGGCGGGCGTCGTACTGCACTACGAGTCGGTCCACGCCAATGCCGTCGTCACCTTCATCGTAGCGAAGCTTGCCGAGGCCGCCGTCGAGCCACGACGCGGCAGACGTGCGCGGCGCCACCGAGCCAACCTCGATTCGGGCCGTGACCGAGTGCCGATCGGCTTGCGCGTGCGCGGCGACGGCGACGCTCGCGAGGAGTAGCGCGACGAGGGAGCGGCTCCGCGGATCGCGGTGCGTCCGGTGTATGCAGGGGAGTCTCACGGTAACCTCGAGCGTACCGAGGCTCCGATGCCGCGGCCGTGATTGCGCTCACACGCCCTGCCGGCACGGCAAAACGCGTCGCAGCTCAGAAGCGCAGCGTTCCCTGAACCGCAACGGTTCGCGGCGGCTTCACATAACCCGAAACACCGGGCGTGAGAAAGATGGCACCGGCGAGCGGAACGTCCACGGAGTAGCCGACGACGTGCTCGTCGGTGAGGTTCTTGCCGACGAGCGCCACTTCCCATCTGCCCTGTGCGCGGCCGATCGACAGCCGCGCGTTCACCGTCGCGTAGGCGTCTTGCACTTGCAGCGGATCGAGCGTCGGCGTGCGAAAGTAGTCGTCGGTGTAGAGCACATCGACGAGCGTGCGCAGCACGAAGCCGTCGCGAACGCGCGCAGTGTGATCGAACCCGAGCACGGCGCTGAAGTCCGGAACGTATCGATTGGTCTTGCCGTTGTAGTTGCAATTGATGCCGTCAGGCGCGTCCGGTGCAAGGCCGAAATGACACTGGCCGATGTAGTCCTTGAACTCGAAGTCGGTCACGGCCAGGGCACCGCTGATCGCGAGGTTCGCCGTGGCCCTGAAGCGCGCGTCGAGCTCCACGCCTTGCGAGACGGCCTCGCCGGCGTTGCGCACGTTGTAACCGAGAACACCGTCGTACACGCTCACCTGCATGTCTTCGATGTTCGTTCGGAACAGCGACACGTTGAGCTCCGTGCGGTCCGACGGCCGCAGCTTCACGCCCGCTTCGAAGCTGGCCGTGGACTCGTCCTCGAACTCGAAGCCGCCGCCGGCCGCCGGCGGATTGTTCGAGCGCGGATCGAACCCGCCGGCCTTCGCGCCGCGCGCCAACGTCGCGTAGCCCATCGCGTGCTCACCGAAGCGGTACTGCAGGCCGAGCGACGGCATCGAGAGCGTCTCGCCGCGCTCGCCGCGGACGTCGTGCGCGCGAACGTTGAAAAGCCCGGCGTAGAGCAGCGGAGCGACCGTAGCCTGCGGCTGCGCGAGCTGCGCGAAAGCGAGGTCCGCGAACGCGAGCGCTCTCGAGCCCGCCATGTCCTCGTCGCTCACGCGAAGCCCCGCCGTGAGGTCGAGCCGGTCGTTGGCGGCCCACGTCGCTTGGCCGAACGCGGCCCAGCTCGTCGCATCCACGTCGAAGTATCTCGGCGTCGTCGTGTTGCCGAGGAACTGGCCGTTCGCCGACATCGTGAGCGCATTGACGAGCGGCACGAGAATGCTGCGATCGTCGATCAAGAGCGTGTCGAAGAAACTCAGGTCGCTTCGTTGATAGTAGAGCCCCACGATGTAGTCGAGGCGCCGGCCGCTCGGCGACGTGAGCCGAATCTCTTGGCTGAGCTGCTCGAACTCCTCGCGCTGGCGCACGAGGAGCACGTTGCCGCCCGTGAAGTCGCAATCGCAAAGCTCGTCGTAGTCGTAGCTCGAATGGCCCGTCACCGATGTGAGCGTGAAGTCGCCGAGCCGGTAGTCGACCGTGAGCACGCCTTCGGCGAGATCCGTAGCGCTCGCGTCACCGTTCGACGAGCGCGCATAGTCCTGCACGGTGTTCAGAACGCTGGAGTGCTGCCCGAACGACGCGAGGATCTGCGAGTAGTCGAGCCCCGCGAACGGCCCGGCCGCGGCCGGGAGGTCGGCGATAACCTCGTTGTGGCGGCCGACCACGTCGACGTCGGCAGCGGTGAGCTTCAGGCGTATGTCGAGCCGATCGCTGGGAGCGAACGCGAGCTTGCCGCGCACGGCGGACTCGCCGCGTTGCGGCACCTTTCGCCCGAGCGTCAAGTCCGTAAGGTACCCTTCGGTGCTGCGGTCGCGAACGGCGAAGCGGCCGCGCACGCGCTCGCCGAGCGGGCCCGAGACGACGGCCGTGAGCTCGCGGTCGTCGAGCTCCGGCTCGTAGGAGGCGCCGATCTCGGCCTCGAAGTCGGCCGTCGGCTCCGCGGTGACGAGGTTCAGCGCGCCTGCGATGCTGTTGAACCCGAACAGCGTGTTCTGCGAGCCGCGCAGCACCTCCACGCGCTCGAGATCGAGGAACGGCCAGCGCGACTGCTGCGAGCGCCCGCGGTAGATGCCGTCGACGTAAGTGCCGACCGACTGCCAGAAGCCCTGGTTCGACCCGGAGAAGAAGCCGCGGATCGCGAGATTGGTGTCGAGCGCCGTCTCGGCCGTCGCGAAGTTCGGCACGTAATGCTGAACGTCGTCGAGCCGGCGCAGCGCGCGCTCGTCGAGACGCTGACCGTCGAGCGCGACGATCGAGATCGGCACCTCCTGCAGCGCCTGCTCCCGCTTCTGCGCCGTGACGACGATCTGCTCGAGCGCGGCTTGCTCTTGAGCGAGCGCGCGCCCGGCGAGCACGTACGCGAGCGCGGCCGTCAGGCACGGTCCGAAACGAAACCACCCAGCACCGTTCATCGCTTCCTCCACGAGCTTTTCGATTCAGCGGCCGACGCCCCACGCCTCGCTCAGATCCGGCGGCAGCACGGGCGCTCGCGGCCGAGCGCGCTCCGGCGTGGGGGCAGCGGAACGGAGGCCGGCTCCGCGGGCGCCGCGCCAGTCCCACATTCGCCTCGACAACCACATGAACAGGAGCTCCGCGAAGCGCTGCGTCGGCGCGAGGTTCTCGAGCCAGCCGAGCGTGCGGAGGCCGGCCCAGAGCGGAATGCGCAAGCTGCGGTCGAGCACGCTCAGCTCGAGCTCGAGCACCGCGGCCGTCTCGCGCTCGATGAGGCAGCTCGTGACGAGCTTCGGCCAGCGATTCGCGCCGAGCGCGTACAGCACGGGCGCGAGCTTTCGCAGATTGCGTCGCATGTAGTCGAGCAACGCGCGCTCGAGAAGCGGGCCCTCCTCGCTCGGCGCGCGATTGCGCCGCATGACGGCGGCCAGCAAACGCTGCGCGTTCGTCTGGCTGTCGAGGCGCGAGAGGATGCGCGCATCCATGCCGAGCAGAAATCCGACTACGTTCCACGCGTGCAGATACGCTCGCTGCTCGTCCGTGCGCAGGCGCACGCCGATCGCGGCGTACCCGGCGAGCATGAGGCACGAGAACGTCAGATGCGTGGCGGCGAGCTGCTCCTGATTGATCGGCATGGGCTCGCCACGGCTCGAAGCGGCCGCAAACTCTGCGTGCGAGCGCAGATACGGCGCAAAGAACGAGCCGCTGCGCGCGAAGCTCGCGACCGCGCCGGGCTCGACGGGCCGGCGCTGCAAGTACCGGATGCACGCGTGCATCAGCCGGATCTTGCGCGCGGCCCGAACGCCCGGGCCCAAACCGTGCGCGCCCGCGGCGAGCCCGCCCTCGCACATCACGTCGAGCACCATCTGCGCCGTTTCGGGAATGCGCCGCGGCACGTCGTCGCGAAGCCGTGCCGTTTTGCCGAGGATTTCGGCCTCGTGCCGCCAGCAGTAGCACGCCGGCAAGCTCGCGCAACCGAGCACGACGAACGCGCTGAACGTGTGCCGGCTGAACATCACGACGCCGGCGCGAATCAAGTGGGCGTCGTACCACGGCGGCAGACGCGCCGACTCGAGCAGAAACGCCTCGCACCGCACCCTCGCGTCGGCGGATAAAGCGAGCTTCGCAAGGTCGTCGATGCCGTCGACGCGCACGAGCGCCTCGAGCAGCGCGAGCAGCCTCTCGACGTCGTGCTCCTGGTCGCCGAGGTACGCGATCAGCTCGTCGCCACGCGGGTCGCCGCTCTCGCGCAGCTCGTCGAGCAGGCTGTCCGGGAACGGATCGCTCGGCGCGCTCATCACGCGGGCCATAGCCGCCGCAGCGCTCGCTCGAGCGGCCGCCCGAGCCGCCAGAGCCACGGCGACGGATTGCGCCACGGCAAGCCCTTGTCGTAGCGGCGCTTATCGAGCCAGCGGTAGAGCGCGAGCACCCACGGCTCGCGCAGCTTCCACAGCCGGCACTTCGGCGAGCGCGACCCTGCCGCGTCGAGCAGCGCATTCACGGCGCGGCGCGCAGCTTCGTTCGCGGCCTCCATGGTCGCGAGATCCGTGTACGTGCGCACGTAGTCCGACGCCAGAAACAGGTTCGGAATGCGCGTGTAGGCATCGGGCCGGAGGCTCTGCGTGTTGACCTCGTTGACGAGCAGCGGCTCGAGGTTGCGCACCTTCTCCGAGTACAGGTCCTCGGCCGTGCCGCCGAGCTCGGAACCGGCCGGATTCGTCTGCGCGTTCTCTTGCTCGCGAAGCCAACCCAACAGGCCGCCGATAGCGGGATCGAGCACGCTGTAAAGCGGCTCCGCGCCCACGAGCTGCGGCACGCACTTCACGACGCTCTGCCACGTGAAGTCCACGATTTCTCTCGGCGTGCAGAAATAGGCGGGCCGCTCGCCCTCGTCGCTGTCGCGGCCGAGGTCGCGCCAGTTCGAGATGTCGATCGAGAGAATCCCCCCGATCTTGCCGTCGGCATAGCGCTCGAGCGGATGGCCGGGCTCCCAGAACTGGCGCTGCGAGATCGACGTGAGCGCCCACGACGGCTCGACGTAGATCGCATGGCCGTGCGCGATCTTCACGTCCTCGGCGAGATAGAAAAGCAACCCGTTCATCCACGCCGTGCTCTTGGCGAGCTCGTTCAGGCGACCGAGCGACGGATCGGCCTCGGCGACCGCCGACGCGCGGCCGGCCGCCGGATCGTCGTCGGCGACGTCCTCGCCGACGAGCACTGCCATCGCTTCTACCGGCAACGCGCTCACGTAGTAATCGGCTTCGACCGCGAACGCGGCCGTGTGCCCGAGCGGCTCGCTGCGCGTGACGCCGTAGCGGCCGCACTCGAGCACGCGCACGGCCTCGCGCGGGCCGCCGAACATCGGCGGATCGGCGAGCGGCGTGACGGTCACCCTTGCGATTCGGCCGTCAGCGAGCTCGAGCGCCGTCACCTTCGTGTTCAAATAGTACCGGCAACCTCGCTGCACGAGCTGCTGCACCCACGGGTGGATCCAGACCTCGTTCGTCGGCCCGTCCAGCACGCGATCGACCTGCACGCCCCTGCGGCCGAAGTCGAGCAGCATCTGCACGAAGACGTTGCCGTTCGTTCGCGTGCTCACGCGCCGCGGGTCGGCCGCGACGAGCGTGCGCGAAAGGTTGCCCAAGTACGCGCCGTAGGCCTTCGAGCGCTGCTCGGCGCCGATGAAGTCCCACCACGCCGTGCGCTCGTATTCGTCGTCGCGACGCGCGTGGCAGCTCGTGAGGATTTGCCAGATTCGCTCGGCGTAATACGCGATCTCGGCGCGGTCGAGGTTCGGCAAGTCCGCCTGCAACAGCCGTTCGATCTCGCGCACGAGCTCCGCGATGGAGCTCGGCCAGCGCGTCGGGAGCGGCAGCGGCTCCTTGCCGTAGCGAGCGAGCGCGAGCTCCGTCGTCTCGACGAGATGGTCGAGCACCGTCTTGCCGGGCTCGAACGCCGCGATGCGGCTCATGGTGTCCGGCAGATGGCGGTAGAAGCCCGGGAAGAACCGAAAGCCGTGCTCGGCCGGCAGTCCGATCTTCCAGTCCTTGCCGGGCGGCGTATGGTAGAAGCTGCGCGCCTTGCCGCCCGGCACGTCGCGGCGCTCGTAAATCTCGACGTCGAAGCCGCGCTCGATGAGCTCGTGCGCGGCGCTGAGCCCACCCACGCCGCCGCCTAGGATCGCAACTTTTGGCACCTTGTAAGGCTCTGCCTTCTTCGAGTTGTCGTTCGAGTCGTTATTCGAGCGCGGCGAGCAGGCCGGCCGCTTCGACGAGATCACGCGTGCGAAATCCCTCGTCGAATCCGGAGTGTACAGGTTCGAGCACGGCTCGCGCAGCGGCACGGCGGCCGCTCAGCGTCAGCAGTCGCGCGAGATCGACGGCGGCGCGCAGCGCGAACGCGCGCGCGCCCTGCTCGAGCGCGAGCTCGAGCGCTTCGCGCAAACCTGCTTCCGCGCGCTCGAGCTTGCCGCCACGCGCGTGGAGGTTCGCGCGAATCCGCAAGATCTCGGCGCGCTCCGTATGCGCGCCCGTCGCGAGCGCATCGGCGAGCGCGTCTTCGACGGCCGCGAGCGCTTCGTCGATTCGCCCTACGCGTCCCAGCGCGTCGGCGTACAGCGCGAGATAGTAAGGCCGCGACGTGCCGGCGCCGCGGCTCACGTGGAGCGTTCTCGCGGCGGCGATCTCGGCGAGGCCGCGCTCGTGCTCGCCGCGCTCGACAAAGGCGCACCCGCGCACCATCGCGCCGAGCGTCTGCCAGATCGGAAAGCCGTAGTCCGCGGCGAGCGCGACGGCTTCGTCGGCGAGCGCCACGGCCGCGTCGAGATCGCCGCGCTGATATCGAAACCGCGCGCTGAAGTACAAGCCGAACGTGAGGCTGTGCGCATGACCGAGCGTGCGCGAGAGCGCAATCGCCTCCTCGCTGACGGCGAGCGCGCGGTCGGGATAGCCCTGCCACCAGAGCACCGAGGCGAGATAGCACCGGCAGGCCATGCAAGGGTCCTGGCCGTAGACGAGCGCGTGCCCGCCGTGCCGCTCGCGGTCGTAGAGCGCGATGCCGTGCTCGAGATACGCGCGCGCCTGCACGATGTCGCCCGTGTGAAACAGCGTGACGCCGAGCATCGTGCAGGCTTCGAGCAGCAGATCGTCGTCGGCGGCCGCTCCGCCGAGCTTCAGGAGCTGCTCGCCGAGGGAGCGCGCCGTGGCGAAGTCGGCGCGCACCACGTAGTACGTCCAGAGGCCGAACAGCGCCGGCACGAGGCGCGGCGTTTCGCCCTGCTCGCGCGCGAGCTCGAGCGCGCGCCGGTAGGATTGCTCCACCTCGGGCGCCGTATAGCCGCCGAGCGCCATCAGCGCCGGGCCCATCGCCGTTCGCGTCGCGAGCTCGAGCTCGGCGCGGGCGCCGGCGTCGACGGAATCGAGCAGCTCGAGCGCCGAGTTGAAATGCGCTACGGCTTCGCGGCTCGCCGACCGCCGCTGTGCCTGCCGGCCGGCCTCGATCCACCACGGGATCGCCTCGCGGCCGCGGCCGGCGGCTGCCAAGTGGCGGGCAGGCAGCTCCGGCTCACGCTCGCAGCGCGCGGCGAAACGCCCGAGCAGCGCGTCGGCAATTCGCCCGTGCTGGCGCCGCCGATCCCCGGGCAGCATCGAGCCGTACGCCGCCTCCTGGATCAGCGCGTGCTTGAACACGTACGCGGCCTCGTTGCCGAGCCCGCGTCGATACAAGAGCCCGGCCGCCAGCAACTTTGCGAGGTCGTTGCCGAGCTCGCCCTCGTCGCGGTCGTCCAATGCCCGAAGCAAGGCCTCGTCGAAGACCCTGCCGAGCATGGACGCGCGCTGCGCCGTCGCCTTCGTGGACCCGAGCCGGTGAAGCCGCGCCGCGAGCGATTCCTGCAAAGTCGCCGGAATCGTGAATGCCTGCTCGAGCGTGCCCGCCTCGCGCGCTTCGAGCACCGACTTCGTCAGCTCCTCGACGAACAGCGGCACACCGTCGCACTGCTCCGTCAGCGTCGCGATCTCCGCGTCGCTCAGCCGGCCGCCGGCCATTGCCGCGATCATTCCCCGCGTCTCTCCGTCCGTGAGCCTGCCGAGATCGAGGCGAGCGACATGCGGCGCCGCGACGCGGCTCGCGTCGAGCTCGGGCCGCGCCGTGAGCACGGCGAGCACCGGCGCCCCCGGCACGTGCTCGACGAACGCCGCGAGCAGATCGACGAACGTAGGGTCGGCCCAGTGCA
>Ga0073934_10002350_pt1 | contig 40085 bp, 34 predicted proteins | sample LarsenN4metaG_FD_76834 | JGI IMG/M metagenome (GOLD analysis project Ga0073934, IMG submission 76834) | Hot spring sediment bacterial and archeal communities from British Columbia, Canada, to study Microbial Dark Matter (Phase II) - Larsen... ...
ACGGTGTGAAGAACGCGAGGATCGCCGCCTGCAGGGGCGCGCTGGCGAAGATGCCGATCAAGGGGCGGATCACGGTCTCGGGCTATGAAGGCTCGGAACTGCTGGTCGCCCGCCTGCTGGTCGAGAGCGGCGCGGAAGTCGCCTATGTCGGCACCGCCTGCCCGAAGACCCGCTGGTCGGATGCCGATCGCGAATGGCTCGAAGCGCGCGGGGTGCAGGTGCAGTTCCGCGCCAGCCTCGAACAGGACATCGCCGCGGTCGAGGAATATCGCCCCGATCTTGCGATCGGCACCACGCCGGTGGTGCAATATGCCAAGTCGCGCGCGATCCCGGCGCTCTATTTCACCAACCTCATCTCGGCCCGCCCGCTGATGGGTCCGGCGGGCGCGGGGAGCCTCGCGACCGTCATCAACGCGGCGATGGCCAACAAGGCGCGCTTCGATGCGATGCGCGATTTCTTCGAAGGCGTCGGCACCGAACACGCCGCGGGCGTGTGGGAAGATCTCCCGGTCGACCGGCCCAAGTTCCGCAAGAAATACGCCGCCCTCAACGAGGCCGCGCGCAAGGCATCGGAGGCGATCGGCACATGACCCTCGTCCTCGATCACGACCGCGCCGGCGGCTACTGGGGCGCCACCTACGTCTTCACCGCGGTGAAGGGCTTGCAAGTCATCATCGATGGCCCCGTCGGCTGCGAGAACCTGCCCGTCACCAGCGTGCTCCACTACACCGATGCGCTGCCGCCGCATGAACTCCCCATCGTCGTCACCGGCCTCGCCGAGGAGGAGCTCGGCAAGACTGGCACCGAAGGCGCGATGAAGCGCGCATGGCAGACGCTCGATCCAGAATTGCCCTGCGTGGTCGTCACCGGCTCGATCGCTGAGATGATCGGCGGCGGGGTCACGCCCGAGGGCACCAACATCAAGCGTTTCCTGCCGCGCACCATCGACGAGGACCAGTGGCAGAGCGCCGACCGCGCGCTGACCTGGCTGTGGACCGAATTCGGGCCGAAGAAGCTGCCCGAAAAGCGCGAGCGCAAGGATGGCGAGAAGCCCCGCGTCAACATCATCGGCCCGGCCTACGGCATGTTCAACATGCCATCCGACCTCGCCGAGATCCGCCGCCTTATCGAAGGCATCGGTGCGGAAGTCGGCATGGTGTTCCCGCTCGGTAGCCACTTGGCCGACATCCGCGATCTCGCCACCAGCGACGCCAATGTCTGCATGTACCGCGAATATGGCCGCAACCTGTGCGAGACGCTCGAACGGCCCTATTTCCAGGCCCCCGTGGGCCTGTCGCAGACCACCAAGTTCCTGCGCGCGCTGGGAGCCGAGCTCGGCCTCGATCCCGAACCCTTTATCGAGCGCGAGAAGCACACCACCATCAAGCCCTTGTGGGATCTGTGGCGCTCGGTCACGCAGGACTTCTTCGGCACGGCGAGCTTCGGCATCGTCGCCAACGAAACCTATGCGCGCGGCATCCGCCATTTCCTCGAAGATGACATGGGCCTGCCCTGCAACTTCGCGTTTTCGCGCTGTGCCGGGGTGAAGCCGAAGAACGACGAGGTGCGCGCGGCGATCCACGCCAATCCGCCGCTGGTGCTGTTCGGCAGCTATAACGAGCGGATGTACATGGCCGAATGCGGGGCGCGGGGGATGTATATCCCGGCGAGCTTCCCCGGCGCGGCGATCCGCCGCCACACCGGCACGCCGTTCATGGGCTATTCGGGCGCGACCTATCTGGTGCAGGAAGTGTGCAACGCGCTGTTCGATGCGCTGTTCCACATCCTCCCGCTCGCGACCGAGATGGACAAGGTCGACAAGACCCCGGCGCGCAATCTCGCCGAATTGACCTGGGACAATGACGCCAAGGCGCGGCTCGATCATCTGGTCGAAGCCCAGCCGGTTTTGATCCGCATTTCCGCCGCCAAGCGGCTGCGCGATGCGGCCGAACGGACCGCGCGCGCGCGCGGCACAGCGATTGTCACGGCAGACTGCCTCGAAGAGGCGCTGCTGGAAGGAGCGGGCGCATGACGACGCCGCGCTCGCCCTCGAATTTGCCGATGCGGCCCCGGGCCGCCGCGGCGAATGCCATTGCCCCCTACCGGGGGGCTCTCCAATCCACGTGGGGGATCACGCGGGGATGCCGACGGGGGCCTTCGGGTTCCCACTCACACCCAACTGAACGGAGACAACCCAATGAATGAACGCATCGGGACTCACCTGACCCCTGAAGAGGCTCAGGAAATCCACAAGGGCTTCATGGGCACCTTCACCCTTTATGTGGTGATCGCGCTCGTCGCTCACGCCCTGATGTGGGCCTACAAGCCCTGGATTGGCGCCGGCTTCGGCCAGTAACCGGCAGCCCCCGGCCTTGGCCGGACTGCCCTTGCTGATCATCACTTTTCGAAAGGAATTTTCCCATGTGGAGAATCTGGTTCTATTTTGACGTTCGCCGCACCCTCGTCGCCCTGCATGTGGGCCTCGCGGTGCTGGCCTTCACCATCCACTTCATCCTGCTCAGCACGGATCGTTACAACTGGCTCGAGCGCGCTCCTGGCGCTCCCGCGCCGGCGCAGGCAGCTGTCGAATCGTCGGAAAGCCCGGCGGCGGGATAACTGCCCACGAAATGTGAGGGGGCAGGTTCGCCTGCCTGCCTCCTAACACTCGTCGACAACCTATAGCACCCGCCCTTGCGGCGGGGAGGATGGACCTATGGCGCTCCTTAGTTTCGAGCGGAAATACCGCGTCCGCGGTGGCACATTGATCGGCGGCGACCTTTTCGACTTCTGGGTCGGGCCGTTTTATGTCGGATTCTTCGGAGTGACGACGGCAATCAGCGCGCTGCTTGGCACCGCGCTGATCTTCGCTGCCGCTACACAGGGTCCGACCCTGAACCCCTGGCTGATTTCGATCAACCCGCCACCCATCGAGTACGGCCTTGCCTTCGCCCCGCTCAAGGAGGGGGGCTACTGGCAAGTCATCACCGCCTGCGCGGTGGTGGCCTTCGTTTCCTGGGTGCTGCGCCAGGCGGAGATCTCGCGCAAGCTGGGCATGAGCTACCACGTCCCGATCGCCTTCAGCGTCGCCGTGTTCGCCTATGTCACATTGAACGTGATCCGTCCGTTCTGGATGGGCGCCTGGGGCAACGGCTTTCCCTATGGCATCTGGACCCATCTCGAATGGGTTTCGGGCGTGGGCTATGCCTTCGGCAACTTCCACTACAACCCCGTGCACATGCTCGCGATCACGTTCTTCTTCACGAACTGTCTCGCGCTCGCGCTGCATGGCGGCCTGGTGCTGTCGGCGGTCAACACCACGGGCGGCACCGACGTGAAGACGCCGGAATATGAAGACACCTATTTCAGGGACTTCATCGGCTATTCGGTCGGCACGCTCGGCATCCACCGGGTGGGTCTGTTCCTCGCGCTCAACGCGGGGTTCTGGAGCGCCATCTGCATCGTCATTTCCGGCACTCTGTATGTCGGCAGCTGGATCGAATTCTGGGATTTCTGGAAGAAGATCCCGATCTGGTCGTAAGGAGCACCTGAACCATGGCGACATATCAAAACATCTTCACCCAGGTGCAAGTGCAAGGGCCGCCCGAAATGGGCGTCCCGCACCTCGACGGGAGCGAGGGGCGCCTGCCGCTCACCACCCACAACTACTGGATGGGAAAGCTCGGGCAGGCCCAGATCGGGCCGATCTATCTCGGCCTGCTCGGCACGATCTCGCTGACCTTCGGGGCGGCGGCGATCATGATCATCGGGCTCAACTTCTGGGCCCAGGCCGGGTGGAGCCCGCAGGTCTTCATGCGCGAGTTCTTCTGGCTCACGCTCGATCCGCCGGGGCCGGAATACGGCTTCAGCCCCTTCGTGCCGCTCGCCAAGGGCGGTTGGTTCATCATGGCGGGGGCCTTCCTCACCATCGCGGTGCTGACCTGGTGGGCGCGCACCTATTACCGGGCCAAGGCGCTGGGCATGGGGATGCACATTCCCTGGGCCTTCGCATCGGCCATCTGGCTGTTTCTGGTATTGGGCTTCATCCGCCCGATGCTGCTCGGCAGCTGGTCCGAGGCGGTGCCCTACGGCATCTTCAGCCACCTCGACTGGACCAACAACTTCTCGCTGCGTTACGGCAACCTGTTCTACAATCCGTTCCACGCGCTCTCGATCGTGTTCCTTTACGGTTCGGCGGTCCTGTTCGCGATGCACGGGGCGACCATCCTCGCGCTCGGCCGCTATGGCGGGGAACGCGAGATCGAGCAGATCACCGATCGCGGGACCGCGGCCGAACGCGGCGCGCTGTTCTGGCGCTGGGTGATGGGCTTCAACGCCACCTTCGAATCGATCCACCGCTGGGCCTGGTGGTTCGCGGTGCTGACCACGCTCACCGGCGGGATCGGCATCCTGCTGACCGGCACCGTGGTCGATAACTGGTACCTGTGGGCCCAGGAACACTACTACGCGCCGACGACGGAGAACTACGATCCGAGCGGCGCGATCACCGATACCAGTCCGCAACAATAGCCGAAACGCGGCGGCAGGCCCGGCCTGCTGCCGCAGCGGTAGCGACGAAACCCGGCCTGGCCCCACGCGGCCCGGCCGGGTTTTCGTTTGACCGAAAGCCTCAGTCGCGGCGCCGTGCCGCCAGCCGACTGCGCAGATCGATGAGGTGGAGCGGCAGCGAGGCGGCGAGCGGCAGTGCGATCCACCACCACGCGGCCCCGGTCAGCGCCGCACGCAGGCCGAGCACGATCAGCGCCGCCGGGCCGAGCAACCCGGCGATCATTCCCCAGCCCCAGCCGCGCCGCAGCCGCAGCCACGCCGCCTCGATCAGCAGCACGCCAAGGATCAGATCGGCAGCATGGCCCGATGCGAACAGCCATTCCATCGCCAGCCTCCCCGCCTGCGCCGCGTCGGCCTCAGCCGAACGGCCCGTTCAAGTCGACCACCGCCCAGTTGAGCGCTGCGGCAAAACTCACCCAGGCGAGGTACGGCACCAGCAGCGCCGCGGCGGTGCGCGAGAAGCGGCCGCAATAGATGATCAGCACGATGATCGAAAGCCACAGGGCGATCACCTCGTAGAACGCCCAGTCGGGGCGCTGGAAGCGGAAGAACAGGATCGACCAGCTGATGTTGAAAAAGCCGTTGAGCGCGAACAGCCCGATCACCCATTCCGCCGCCGCCGAGGTCGGCGCAGCACGCCAGGCGGTGATCGCCGAGACGGTGATGAGCGCATAGATCAGCGTCCAGCCCATCGGGAAGACCACGTCGGGCGGGTTCCAGGCGGGCTTTTCGAGCGCCTGGTACCAAGGCCCGAGATCGGTGACCGTCGCTCCGAGCGCCGCCACGCACAGCGCCGCGATGGTCGCCACGGTCACCGGCAGGATCATCATTCGGCTCATGACGCGCAGGTCTAGCGCGTTGCAGGCCTCAAGCCTAGCAGGTGCGCGGTATCCTTGAGGAAGATCTTGACGTGGGCCATGGGTTTGGCGCGCACCAGCTGCTTGTGCATGTAGGCCTGCCAGGTCAGCTCCTGCACGTCCTTGTCGTCGCACATGGTAACGAAGCGTTCGCGGCGCTTGTCGGACGAATACCAGAAATACTGCATCATCCCGAGCACCCAGAACACCTTGCCGTGTTCGGACATGAACCGCTTGCGCGCGGCGCGCAGGTGCTTCGCCTCGCCGGTCTTGAGGAAGGCGGCGCAGGCGTCGGCCACCAGCCGCCCGCCGACCATGGCGTAATAGATCCCCTCGCCCGAGGCCGGCGCGACGATCCCGGCGGCATCGCCCGCGACGATCACGTCGGCGCCGTTGTCCCAGCGCTTCAGCGGTTTCAATGGGATCGGCGCGCCCTCGCGCCGCACCGTCTCGCATCGGTCGAGCCCGAGGTCGTCGCGCATCGTGGCAATCGCGCCCCTCAAGGAGAAGCCCTTGTTGGCGCTGCCCACCCCGATGCTCGCGGTCTCGCCATGCGGGAAGACCCAGGCGTAGAAATCGGGCGAGAGGCGGCCCTGATAGAACACGTCGCAGCGCGAGGCATCGAAGGCCTCCGAATTGCGCTCGGGCGACTTGATGATCTCGTGATAGGCGAACACGCAAGGCACGCGCTCGGCACCGGGGAGGCATTGCTTGGCGACCGCCGAGCGCGCCCCGTCGGCCCCGATCACCACCCGCGCGCGCACGCTTTCGATCGGGCCTCCGCGGCTGCGGCGAAACGTGACGATCGGGTGGGCCTCGTCATCGCGCTCGATCTTCTCGAAGGTCGCGGTCAGCCGTTCGGCCCCGGAATGGCGCGCGCGTTCGCGCAGCCATTCGTCGAATTCCTCGCGATCGACCATGCCGACATAGCCGATCTCGCCCACCGGCATGTCGACCGCACGGCCCGAAGGCGCGATCATGCGGGCCGAGCGCGCCTTGGCGACCAGCAGCGATTGCGGAATGTCGAAATCGGCGAGCAGCCGCGGCGGGATCGCGCCGCCGCAGGGCTTGATCCGCCCGCCGCGCTCGATCAGCAGCACCGAATGGCCCGCAAGCGCCAGATCGGTCGCCGCGGTCGCGCCCGAAGGGCCACCGCCGATGATCACCGCGTCATAGATCGTCTGGTTCATGCGAACTGCTCCCTTGTCCCTGCCGCCATGCTGGCCCGCACGGCCGCTCCCCCGGTTGCCCTGACCGCCAGCAGCGCCGCGAGCACGAAGGCCGCAGCCTCGATCCCGAACACCAGCTGGAAGGCCGTGCCGTCATCGCCGAGCGCCGCGCGCGCAAAATCGACGCCGACCGCACCGGTCAGCCCGCCCAGGCCGAAGGCGATCGCCTGACTGGCGCCCCACACGCCCATGCGCACGCCTTCGCGCGTGGTCTCGCCCGCCCCGGCCAGCCCCATCATCGCGCCGATCGCGGCGACCGCAAAGACCCCGTTGCCGAAGCCCAGCACGAAGACATTCACGCCGAGCGGCCAGGGCGGCCCGCTGATCGCGGCAAGGCCAAGCGCACCCAGCCCCACCGCCGAGAGCAGACAGCCGCCGATCACCCAGGCGCGCAAGGCATCGGGCCGCTTGCCGGTGAAGGCGCTGCCGCCGATCCCGGTGACGATCATGCCGAGCAGGATGCCGCCTTGATGCTGCCCGCCCAATTGGGTCGATTCGCCCGGGGTCAGGCCGAAGAGCAGCCCGGCGAAGGGCTCGAGGATCAGGTCCTGCATCGAGAAGGCGATCATCGAGACGAAGATGAAGACGGTGAAGCGCCGCGCCGCCGGCTCGTGCCAGATCTCGCGCAGCGCGGCACCGAAATCGGGGGCGGCCCCACCCTCGGCGGCATCGCCGAAACGGCCCGCCTGCCGCTCGAGCCGGAAGGTGGCGAGCACCGTCAGCGTCACCGTCGCCAGCGCCAGCCCGCCCGCCACCGCCAGCAGCCGCTCGGGCGAGAAGGGCTTGAGCAATTCGCCCACCGTGATCGCCGAAACCACGATCCCGGCGACCATCATGATCCAGGTCATCGCCGCCGCCGCCGCGCGGCGCCGCGGCGCGACCCCCGAAGCCAGCAGCGCCAGCGCCGAGGTGCCGCCCGCGCCCACGCCCGCGCCGATCAGCGCATAGGCCAGCACCGCCAGCGCTGCGGCGAAGGCGAAGGAGCTTTCCATCATCAGCGTCGCCTGAGTCGCCAGCATCGCGCCCGCAGCCAGCACCGCGAGGCCGCCGACGATCCACACCGTGCGGCTGCCGCCCCCCGCCGCCACCGAACGATCCGAGGCATGGCCCCACAAGGGGCGCGTGAGCTGCACCGCATAGTGCCAAGCCACCAGCCCCGCCGGCAGCGCCGCCGCCAGCGCCAGTTCGACCACCATCACCCGGTTGAGCACGGTGGTCGCCAGCATCACCAGCGCGCCGATCGAGGCCTGCACCAGCCCGATCCGCACGATCGCCAGCCAGCCGAACCCCGCCTCGCGCGTCGTGGTGCCGGGCGAGGCGAGCGGGGCGTGCATCAGATATAGCCCCCGAGACCCAGCGCCGCGGCAAGCATTCCCAGCACATAGAGCGTCACGCCCACGCCGTTGTACCACGGCGCCTGCCCGGCCGGGTCGCGGATCAGCCGCGGCATGGCGGCGATCTGTGCGGCGAGCACCGCGGTCACGATCAGGGCGGAGATTGTGTAGCCCCACAGCGCCAGCAGCGCGATCACCACGATCTGCAGCGAGGCCATGGTGGTGCAGGCGAACCGCGCGGCATGCTCGACCCCCATGGTGACGGGCAGCGAGGTGAGGCCGGTCTGGCGATCGCCTTCGACCGCCTTGAAATCGTTGAGCACCATGATGCCGTGCGCGCCGAGCGAATACATGAACAGGATGGTCACCACCTCGACCGAGGGCATGGCGCCGAGCATCACGGCGGCGCCGGTGAACCAGCTCAGCCCTTCATAGGTCAGCCCGCACACCAGCGGGCCGACCATGCCGTTGGCCTTGAACCGCAGCGGCGGGGCGGAATAGGCCCAGGCGAAAGCGAGCCCCACCAGCGCGGCGACGAAGACGATCGGGCCAAGCAGCCAGCCGACCGCGGCCGAGATCAACGAAGCGACAATCGCGATGTAGAGCCCCCAGCGCCCCGGAATGCGCCCCGAGGGGATCGGGCGATGCGGTTCGTTGATGGCATCGACGTGGCGATCGAACCAGTCGTTGACCGCCTGGCTGGTGCCGCACACCAGCGGCCCGGCGAGCAGCACGCCGCCTGCAACGAACCACCAGCGCCCCTCCAGCCCCGCGCCGGACGAGACCGCGCCGCACATGAAGGCCCACATCGGCGGGAACCAGGTGATCGGCTTCAACAGCTGCAGCACATCGCGCGGATGCGGGAACAGCCTGGGGCGCGCCGCCGGAACGGGCGCGGAGCGAGTCGAAGGCACCGAATGTTCCATGGCACGAGGCTATGCCTGACACGGCCAAGCGTCAATTTATTTTGACACCACATTTCCGACAGTCCACGGATCGGGGTGCGATTCGCCCTTCTGTTGGATTGGCTGTGTCAAATTTGGGAAGTGTCCAGCTGTCAGCAACTGGCCGCAAAAGCCGCCCGAAAGCGATGCGGCCCGATGGCGGGCATGTCGGGATCGACGGGATGCCGTTGCCAGGTCGTGCGCAGGTCGTGCGCAGGTCTTTCAGCGTCTGAACGGGCCGGGACGCGAACCCATCGACCGGGCACCGAACGCTCTCAAATCACACGCTTTCTTGAACGGCCATGATGGTTCAGTCGTTGTCGCCGGCGAGGTTGCCAAGGCCGTAGCGGTGGAGCTTGGAATAGAGGCTCTGGCGCGAAAGGCCGAGGATTTCCGCCGCCGAGGCGCGGTTGTCCGAGGTGTAGGACAGCGCCGCCTCGATGCACAACCGCTCGATCAGGTCGGTGCTCTCGCGCACGATATCCTTGAGGCTCATCCGGCCGACGAGTTCGGTGAGCTGCTCGACCGAGCGCGGCAGATCCTGCGAGCCGGGCGGCAGATCGCGCAGTCGCCGCCCGATCGGGCGGATGACGAAGGCGTAATAGGGATCCTCGCCCGCGGTGCGAACCGCCGACAATTCAACCGGTTCACCCTCGATGTCATGACCGATCCTGAGCACCGTGCTGACATTGCGCGCGGTGCCGTGCTGATCGATCTGGCCCTCGATCAGATCGAGATCGATGCCCGGCCGGCCGATCGATTCCGACAGGTGCCGACCGCGCAGCTGATCGACGCTCGCCGCCTGCAGCAATTCGACGAAGGCGGCGTTGGCGGTGACGATCTCGAGGTTGCTGTCGGCCACCACGAAGGCATCGGGCATCTGGTCGACCAGTTCGAGCACCGGGGAGGGCGCGGCCGCAGCCCGATCGCTCGCGGGGACCAGCCGAACCAGCAGGAACTGGCCGCGATCCTGCGTGAAACCGGTCACCGAAGCGAGCACGTCACGCGCGCCGCGGGACAGGCGGATGCGCGCCGGGCTGACCGTATCGGATACCAGTGCGGCGCCGATCAAGCCCTGCAGCGCATCGTGCGAATTCTTGTCGAGCACGCTCGGCAGCTTCTTGCCCGGCAGGCTGCCGGCGCGCGCGCCCACCAGCGTGTGCGCGGCGGGATTGGCCTCGCGGATGCGCAGCGATGCGGCCTCGATGATGATCACCGCCTCGGTCGACCGTTCGAACAGCATGCGGTAGCGCGCCTCGAGCTGGCGCATCCTGAGATAATCGCGCTCGAGCGATTGCTGCACCTGGAGCAGGCGCTGCTGGAGCTTGCCCGCCTCGCGCAGATCGCGCCCGAAGGCAATGCGATGCGCGCCGCCGTTGACGCTGAGCACGGCATAGCGGATCGGCACCTCGCCATCGCGCGAAGGGTGGTTGACCTGGCGCCAGTGCTGCACCTCTCCGCGTCGGGCTGCCGCCAGCATCTCCATGATTTTCGGGCGACTTTCGTCAGTCACCGTCTCGATCCAGTTGTGGCCGATCCAGCCGGTGAAGGCCGGGAACTCGCGCGGATCGACCGCGACATCGAGGATGGTGCCGGTATTGTCGAGCACCAGCGTCACATCGCCCGCCATCATCGCCAGCTTCATCGCAGCGTCGGCATCCAGCGTGTTGAAAAGCTCGGCAGCCCGTTCAAAGGGATGCTTGCCTTCGATGCTGTGCTTGCGGGTGAGCATGGCCGGGCGAACCTATCGCAGGTTCTGATGCGAGAACGGCGAGACTTTCACCAGCGTCTCGGCCACGTCGAGCGCCGCGAGCGCATCGACGCCGGTGCCGTCGGCCCCGATTTCCTGCACCACACCTGGGTTCTCGTTGATCATTCTTCCGCCCACAAGCACGGTGATACGGGGATTGGCTGAGGCGTTTCGCATGGCTTTGACGAGGTTGGAGAGCGCGGCGCTAGGGCAATCGCGGGCGAGCGTCAATCCGACCAGGTCGAAGGGACGCTGGGCGAGGCGATCGAGCAATTCGCGCCGTTCGGGCCTGACCAGCGCCTCGCTCTGCCAGCCGGCGCGCGAGAACACTTCCTCGATCATCAGGGTGCCGAAATTGTGGTGATCGCCCGGCATCGGTGAGAACAGCGCCGTGCGCGGGACATTGAGCGAGGACAGATCGGCCGGGGAGCGCGCGGCGATTTCGCGCATCACTTCCTGCAGGCGCCACAGGCCCATGGTGACATCGATGAAATCGCACTCGTCGCGCTCCCACATCTCGCCCAGCTTGCGCGCGGCGGGAGCGAGCAAATCGAGGCAGACGCTTTCGACGCTCGAGCCTTCGGCAATAAAAGCATCGACTTCCTCGAGCAGGTGGGCCGCCTCGAGCCGCAGCGGCAGCACCGCGAAGCGCAAGGCATCCTCGGGGTTGATGGGCCGGTTGCGCCGTGCCTTGGCCTGCGCCGCGCCGCTGTCGTGCGCCAAGAGCAGGCGCGGGATGATCTCGCCCTCGATGATGGCGTTGACGCTGTCGCAAGGCTCATCACGGAGGCCGGATGCTTTCCTGCGCACACGTTCAAGCGGTGCGGCGATCACCCCTCTCAGGACCGCCGACCCGGCGCCGAACATGCTTGAAGCCTTCGAGTCTCCCATTCGCCGGACCCTCCCAGGTCATGCGGACATCCTTCCGCAGGAGGTAGTAAGCGCAACCTTACAGCGCGCCCTTGGCCCTGATCCCGAAAGCCTGCGAATCCTACTACGCCTTTTTGGGAAAGGGCGCAAACCACGTTACTGGCATCGACAAAATCGTCAACAAAACTAAACGTCCAATCTAGTTGACACTTGAGTTGGAACGGGCGTAATCTCCGAGTCACATAGCAAAGGCTAACGCGACCAATGACTCGGAAGGATCAGGCATCCCCGGTCGAACCTGGAGCCTCGGCGAAAGGGGCGGGCCAAAGGAGAGGACAGAGCCGGGCGCTCTACACTGCTGAAGAGCGGGTGCGCCGCGACTCGACAGTATGGACCATCGTTCAGGGGGTGCTCGCACCGCTGCAGTTCCTCGTCTTCCTGATCAGCCTTGGCCTGGTGCTGCGCACGCTGCTGACCGGCGAGGGTGCCTTTGCTGCGGATGTCTCGATCGTGGTCAAGACGCTGGTCCTCTACACCATCATGATCACCGGCTCGATCTGGGAGAAGGTGGTGTTCGGCAAGTGGCTGTTTGCCGATAGCTTCTTCTGGGAAGACGTCTTCTCGATGCTCGTTCTCGCGCTGCACAGCCTTTATCTGGTGATGCTGCTGGGTGAATTCGGTACGCTCGAACAGCGCATGCTGGTCGCGCTGGCGGGCTACGGCGCCTACGTCATCAATGCCGGCCAGTTCTTGTGGAAGCTGCGGATGGCCCGGCTCGAAGGAGCCGCACCGGGCGCGGCGGGCAAGGCGGTCACCGCATGAGCGCGCTCGACATCCTCGACGGCTGCGCCAGCGAAATGGCCGAAGCAACCGCCCCCGCAGCACGTGACAGCGGACGCCCGGTGCTGCGCGAACGCGGCCAGCGCGAGGTTTTCTGCGGGCTGACGGGGATCATCTGGCTGCACCGCAAGATGCAGGATGCCTTCTTCCTCGTGGTCGGCTCGCGCACCTGCGCGCACCTGCTGCAATCGGCCGCCGGCGTGATGATCTTCGCCGAGCCGCGCTTTGCCACCGCGATCATGGAGGAGCGCGACCTCGCCGGCATGGTCGATGCGCAGGACGAGCTTGACCGGGTGGTGAACCGCCTGCTCGAGCGCCGCCCGGACATCCGCACGCTGTTCCTCGTCGGCTCATGTCCGTCTGAGGTGATCAAGCTCGATCTCGCCAAGGCCGCCCAGCGCCTCGGCGCGGTTCACATGCCGCGGGTGCGGATCCTCAACTATTCGGGCAGCGGGATCGAGACCACCTTCACCCAAGGGGAAGACGCCTGTCTCGCCGCGCTGGTGCCGGTGATGCCCGCGAGCGCCCCCGATGCGGCCAAAGATCTGCTGATCGTCGGCAGCCTGCCCGATATCGTCGAGGACCAGTTCCTGCGCCTGTTCGCGCAGCTCGGCATCGACAAGGTCGGCGTGCTGCCCGCGCGCAATGCCCGCGATCTGCCTGCGGTCGGGCCCAACACTCGCTATCTTCTCGCCCAGCCCTTCCTCGGCGAAACCGCGATGGCGCTCGAGGGGCGCGGGGCCAAGCGGCTCGACGCGCTGTTCCCGTTCGGCGCGGAAGGCACCACCAGCTGGCTGCGCGCCGCCGCACGGGAGTTCGGCGTCGACGAGGCGCGGTTCGAACAGGTCGTCGCCCCGGGCCGTGAACGCGCCCGCATTGCCCTGTCGAAACTGCGCCCGCAGCTTCAAGGCAAGCGCATCAGCTTCCTGCCCGATTCGCAGCTCGAAGTCCCCCTCGCCCGCTTCCTGCAGGACGAGCTGGGCATGGAGCTTGTCGAGGTCGGCACGCCCTATCTCCACCGCGCGCACCTCGCCCGCGAACTCGACCGGATCGGGCCGCAGGTGCGCATCAGCGAAGGTCAGCACGTCGAACGCCAGCTCGATCGCGTGCGCGCCGACCGGCCCGACATCACGGTCTGCGGCCTCGGCCTTGCCAACCCGCTCGAAGCCGAGGGGCTCACCACCAAGTGGGCGATCGAACTCGTCTTCTCGCCGATCCACGGTTTCGATCAGGCCGCCGATCTCGCCGAACTCTTTGCCCGGCCGCTACGGCGCCGGGACATGCTGGAGGTATAGCACCATGCAGCTCGCCGTCTGGACCTATGAAGGGCCGCCCCACGTGGGGGCCATGCGGGTCGCGACGGCGATGGAAAAGCTGCACTATGTCCTGCACGCGCCGCAGGGCGATACCTATGCGGACCTGCTGTTCACGATGATCGAGCGGCGCGGCAAGCGTCCGCCGGTCACCTACACCACCTTCGAGGCGCGCGACCTGGGCAAGGACACCGCGCAGATCTTCCAGGACGCGGCGCGCGAGGCGGTCACCCGCTTCAACCCGCAGGCGATCATCGTCGGCGCATCCTGCACCGCCGAGCTGATCCAGGACGATCCGGCCGGGCTTGCCGAGGCGATGGGTCTGCCCATCCCCGCAATCCCGCTCGAACTGCCCAGCTACCAGCGCAAGGAAAACTGGGGCGCGGCGGAAACCTTCTACCAGATCGTCCGCACACTGGCTGACAAGTCGGTGATGCGCGAACCTCGCGAAGGCCGGAAAGCGCGCGCCAACATCCTCGGCCCCACTGCGCTGGGTTTCCGTCACCGGGACGATCTGGTCGAGATTCGCAAGATTTTGGCCCAGCTGGATATCGAGGTGAACCTCGTCGCCCCGCTGGGTGCCACCCCTGAGGACATCAAACGGATCGGCGCGGCCGATTTCAACATCGTCCTCTACCCCGAAATCGCAGATGAGGCCGCCCGCTGGCTTGAGCGCACTTTCGCTCAACCGGCTGTGCGGACCGTCCCTATCGGCGTGGGAGCCACCCGCTCCTTCATTGCCGACGTCGCCGAGCTGGCAGGTGCAGATCCCACGCCTGCCCTCGGCGACACCCATTCCCGGCTTCCGTGGTGGAGCCGCTCGGTCGATTCGACCTATCTCACCGGCAAGCGCGTCTTCATCTTCGGGGACGCCACCCACGCCGTCGCCGCAGCCCGGATCGCGCGCGAGGAACTCGGCTTCGAGGTCTGCGGCCTGGGCTGCTACAACCGCGAATTCGCCCGCGACATCAGGGCCGAGGCCGCGCGCTGCGGGGTCGAGCCGCTGATCACCGACGATCACCTCGCGGTCGAGGACGCGATTGCTGCCGCCTGCCCCGAACTGGTGCTCGGCACGCAGATGGAACGGCACATCGCCAAGCGCCTCGGCCTGCCCTGCGCGGTGATCTCGGCGCCGGTGCACGTGCAGGATTTCCCGGCGCGCCACTCGCCCCAGATGGGGTTCGAGGGCGCCAATGTGATTTTCGACACCTGGGTGCACCCGCTGGTGATGGGCCTCGAAGAGCACCTGCTCACCATGTTCCGCGACGATTTCGAATTCGCCGACGAGGCCGGCCCCAGCCACCTCGCGGCCCATTCGCCGCGCCCCGCCGCCCGGCCCGTGCCCGAGCCGGAAGTCGAGATCGCCCTTGCCGCGGCTCCGGTGGCCGAAGCCGCTGTCCCCTCTGCGCAGGGTGGTTTGATGTGGACCGACGAGGCCGAGCGCGAGCTCAAGAAAATCCCCTTCTTCGTGCGTGGCAAGGCCCGGCGCAACACCGAGAATTTCGCCGCTCTGGAGGGACGCGCGCAGATCGATCTTGAAACCCTTTACGACGCGAAGGCGCATTATGCACGGTAGCGTTGCCTCGGCTTGCTCGCTCGATCCGCGGGCCCCTGTGCGGGTGGTGATCGTCACGCTCGACAATCACCTGAAGGGCGCGGTTGACCGGGCGGACGCGGTGCTCGGGCCCGAGGGGATCGATCTCAGCCTGCATGCTGCCGCCGAATGGGGCAGCGATCCCGCGGAGCTCGAAAGGGTCAAGGCCGCGGTTGCCGGGGCCGACATCGTGATCGCGACGATGCTGTTCCTCGACGATCACATCCGCATGATCCTGCCCGCGCTCGAAGCCCGGCGCGAGGCCTGCGACGCGATGGTGTGCCTGATGAGCGCCGGCGAAGTGGTGCGCCTCACCAAGATGGGCAATTACCGCATGGACGCGCCGGCCAAGGGCCCGCTGGCGTTGCTCAAGAAGCTGCGCGGATCCTCGAAGCCCGGCGGCAATTCGGGCGCGGGGCAGATGAAGATGCTGCGCCGCCTGCCCAAGATCCTCAAGTTCATCCCCGGCACCGCGCAGGACGTGCGCGCCTATTTCCTCACGCTGCAATACTGGCTCGCCGGCTCGGACGAGAACGTGGTGGCGATGGTGCGGGCGCTGATCGACCGCTACGCGGCCGGTGCGCGCATGTATCGCCGCGGCATCACCAAGGCCGAACCGCCGATCGAATATCCGGAAACCGGGGTCTATCACCCGCGCACCCAGCAACGCATCTCCGAAAGCCTGCGTCTGCTGCCCCGCACCGAGGGGCGCGAGGGCACGGTCGGGCTGATCCTGCTGCGCTCCTACCTGCTCGGGAGGGACTGCGCGCACTACGACGGAGCCATCGCCGCCTTCGAGGCTGCCGGGCTCAAGGTGGTGCCGGTCTTCGCCAGCGGGCTCGATGCGCGCCCGGCAATCGAACAATTCTTCGTCGGCCCCGACGGGAGGCCGACGGTGGACGCGGTGGTCAACCTCACCGGCTTCTCGCTGGTCGGCGGCCCGGCCTATTCCGATGCGGCGGCGGCGCGCGAGGTGCTGGGCAAGCTCGACCTGCCCTATCTCGCCGCGCATGCGATCGAGTTCCAGACGATCGAGGACTGGGCGCACCGGCCGCAGGGCCTGCTACCGCTCGAGGCGACGATGATGGTCGCCCTGCCCGAGCTCGACGGTTCGACCGTGCCGCACGTGTTCGGCGGGCGCGCGGGCAATTCCGGGCCGTGCTGCACCGGGTGCGACCGGCAATGCCCGCGCCCCGCGTCGGAAAAGGCGAGGCCGATGCAGGCTTGCCCTGACCGGGCCGAGGCGCTCGCCGCGCGCACCGTCAAGCTGATCCGCCTGCGCAAGGCCGAACGCGCCAGCCGCAAGCTCGCCATCGTGGTGTTCAACTTCCCGCCCAATTCGGGCGCCACGGCCACCGCCGCCTTCATGGCGGTGCACGAATCGCTCTACGCCACGCTCCAGCGGCTCGCTGCGGAGGGCTATGACGTCGCAGTGCCCGAAAGCCTCGACGCAATGCGCGAGGCGTTGCTCAAGGGCAATGCCGAGCGCTACGGCACCGACGCCAATGTCGCGCACCGCATCCCCGCCGACGAACACGTGCGGCGCGAGCCTTATCTCGCCGAGATCGAGGCGGCCTGGGGCCCGGCCCCGGGCAAGCAATTGTCCGATGGCGGCCACATCCTCATCCAGGGCGCGCATTTCGGCAATGTGTTCGTCGGCGTGCAGCCGGGCTTCGGGATCGAGGGCGATCCGATGCGGCTGTTGTTCGAGGGCGGCTTTGCCCCGACCCACGCCTTCAGCGCCTTCTACCGCTGGCTGCGCGAGGATTACGGCGCCCACGCCATCCTCCATTTCGGCACCCACGGCGCGCTTGAATTCATGCCGGGAAAGCAGGCCGGGATGTCCGGCAAATGCTGGCCCGACCGGTTGATCGGCGACACCCCCAATTTCTATCTCTACGCCGCCAACAACCCCTCCGAAGGGATGCTGGCCAAGCGCCGCTCGGGTGCGACCCTCATCAGCTACCTCACCCCGCCGCTGGCGCAGGCCGGGCTCTACAAGGGCCTCGCGGAGCTCAAGGCGAGCGTCGAACGCTGGCGTGCGACCATCGACGACGAGGCCCATGCCGAGGAACGCGCCGATCTCGCGCAGTTGATCGCCGATCAGTGCGAGGCGCTCGACATCGCCTATGCCGAGATCGGCGAGCTGCCCGAGAAGCTCTACGAAATGGAGGAGGCGCTGATCCCGCACGGCCTGCACGTGTTCGGCCGTAACCCGCAAGGCGCCGAGCGCGAGGACATGCTCGATGCGATGATGGAAGCCGGCAGCCATGACGGCCCCACGCCCGATCGCGCGCTGCTGGCGGCGAGGCTCGATTCCTCGGATGAACTGGGCGCGCTGATCCATGCGCTCGATGGCGGCTATGTGCAGCCTGCGCCGGGCGGCGACGTGGTCGTCAACCCCGATGTGCTCCCCACCGGGCGCAACATCCACGGCTTCGACCCCTTCCTGCTGCCCTCCGCCTTCGCGTGTCGGATGGGCGGCGAACAGGCCGAGCGGCTGATCGCGCGCCATGTCGAAAGCGGCCAGCCCTTCCCCGAAAGCATCGCCATGGTGCTGTGGGGCACCGACAACATGAAGTCCGAAGGCGTCCAGATCGCCCAGGCGATGACGCTGATGGGCGCCCGCCCGCGGCGCGACTCCTATGGCCGCCTGTGCGGCGCGGAGCTGATCCCGCTCGAGGAACTCGGCCGCCCGCGGATCGATGTGGTGATGACGCTCTCGGGCATCTTCCGCGACCTGCTACCGATGCAGACCCGGATGCTGGCCGAGGCCGCACTGCTCGCCAGCGCTGCCGACGAACCGCTGGAAGCGAACTTCATTCGCAAGCACACGCTGGCGCAGATGCAGCAGCATGATTGCGATCTCGAAACCGCGGCGCTGCGCGTCTTCTCCAACGCCGAAGGGGCCTACGGCGCCAACGTCAACCAGATGATCGCCGGCGGGGTCTGGGCCGATCCCGACGAGCTCGCCAATGCCTTCGAGGTCAACAAGGGCTTTGCCTACGGGGTTTCGGGCAGGCCCGCGCAGCAACGCGAGATCCTGCGCAGCGCGCTCGCCACCGTCGATTTCACCTACCAGAATCTCGAGAGCGTCGAACTGGGCATCAACGACGTCGATCAATATGTCGACGGGCTCGGCGGAGTGACGCGCTCGGTCGCGCGGGCCAAGGGGGCCGAAACCCCGGTTTACATCCTCGATGCGACCCGCGGCAACACCAAGGTGCGCACGCTGGCCGAACAGATCGACCTCGAAACCCGCACCCGCACCTTGAACCCCAAGTGGTTCGAAGGCCTGCTCGAACACGGCTACGAGGGCGTGCGCCAGATCGAAGGGCACGTCACCAGCACCTTGGGCTGGTCGGCCACCACCGGGCAGGTTGCCCCCTGGGTGTACCAGAAGATTTCCGAGACCTTCGTGCTCGACGAAACCATGCGGCGGCGCCTGTCGGCCTTGAACCCCAAGGCGAGCGCCCGGGTGGCGAACCGCCTGCTCGAAGCCTGCGACCGCCACCTGTGGGAGCCGGACGAGGCCACGCTCGCCGCGCTGCGCGAAGCCAATGACGAGCTCGAGGACCGCCTTGAAGGCGTGTTCGCGGGCGAATGAGAGAGGGATCCTCACGATGAACCTGCACAACCCCCGGTCCACCTTCAGCCCGCCCGACGGCGAGGGATCGGTCCAGGTCCAGCTCGATCCCACCGACCGGATTGGCGGGGCCAAGGTCTTCGCTGTCTATGGCAAGGGCGGGATCGGCAAGTCGACCACATCTTCAAACCTGTCGGCCGCCTTCTCCAAGCTCGGCCACCGGGTGCTGCAGATCGGCTGCGATCCCAAGCACGATTCCACCTTCACGCTCACCAAGAAGCTGATGCCGACGGTGATCGACGTGCTCGAAACGGTCGAATTCCACGCCGAGGAATTGCGGCCCGAGGACTACATGTTCGAAGGCTATAACGGGGTGATGTGCGTCGAAGCGGGCGGGCCGCCGGCGGGCACGGGCTGCGGCGGCTATGTCGTCGGGCAGACGGTCAAGCTGCTCAAGCAGCACCACCTCCTCGAGGAAACCGACGTTGTCATCTTCGACGTCCTCGGCGACGTGGTGTGCGGCGGCTTCGCTGCCCCACTCCAGCACGCCGAGCGCGCGATCGTGGTCGCGGCGAATGATTTCGACTCGATCTTCGCCATGAACCGCATCGTCGCCGCGATCGGGACCAAGTCGAAGAACTACGACGTGCGGCTTGCCGGCGTGGTCGCCAACCGCAGCCGCGAGACCGACGAGATCGACCGCTTCTGCGATGCCATCGGGATGCAGCGCCTCGCGCACTTCCGCGATGTCGACGCGATCCGCCGCTCGCGCCTCAAGAAATGCACCTTGTTCGAGATGGGTGACGATCCCGAGGTGATCGCGGCCCAGAACGAATATCTGCGCCTCGCGCAGCTGTTGTGGGACGGTGTCGAGCCTTCGCCGGCACAGCCGATGAAGGACCGCGACATCTTCGATTTTCTGGGGTTCGAATGATGGCGACGCGGCTCCCCAACGATTACGACACCCGCCGCGAGGCGCTGGCGACCTATTTCGACAGCACCGCGCGCCAGGCGTGGATCGATCTCACCTCCGATGCCAAGGTCAGCGGCATCCGCGCGACGGTGCGGGCAGGGCGCGATGCGATGCGTGCCACTCTGCTGGGCTGGCTGCCCAATGACCTGCGCCGCACCAAAGTGCTCGATGCTGGCTGCGGCACCGGCGCATTCGCGATCGCGGCCGCGTGCCGCGGGGCCGAAGTGACCGGCATCGATGTCGCCGCGGGGCTCGTCGAAGTGGCGCGCGAACGCACCCCGTCCTTCATCGGCCATGGCCGGATCCACTGGAAAAGCGGGGACATGCTCGATCCCGGGCTCGGCAGCTTCGAGCATGTGGTCGCGATGGATTCGCTGATCCATTATCAGCCCGAGGATCTCGTCGATGCGCTGCGCCAGCTGGCCAGCCGCACCACCCATTCGATCCTGTTCACCTTTGCCCCGCGCACCCCGCTGCTGGCGACGATGCACCAGGTCGGCAAGGTGTTCCCCAAGTCCGACCGCTCGCCGGCGATCGTGCCTGTCGCCGAAGGCGACCTGCGCGAACGGCTGGCGCGGCTGCCGGGATGGAGCGTCGGTCGCTCCCGGCGCATCTCGAGCGGGTTCTACACCTCGCAGGCGTTCGAACTGGTGAGGCACGGATGAAACGCCCGGCCCGCCCTCCTGCCCCGCACTGGACCGAGGTGGCCTTCCGCCTGCTGCCCTTCGCGGATGCGGCGAGCGCGGACCTGCCGCTGTCGCAATTGCTGCGGCTGGCGCTGTTCCAGGTCACGGTCGGCATGGCGACGGTGCTGCTCAACGGCACCTTGAACCGGGTGATGGTGGTCGAGCTCGGCACCCCGACCTGGCTGGTGGCGCTGCTGATCGCGGTGCCGCTGCTGGTGGCGCCGTTCCGCGCGCTGATCGGGCACAAATCCGACACCCACCGTTCCGTGCTCGGCTGGCGGCGGGTGCCTTACATCTGGTTCGGCACCCTGATGCAGTTCGGCGGCCTTGCAATCATGCCCTTCGCGCTGCTTCTGCTTGGGGTCGAAAACCGTTTCGAGATCGGCCTGGTGGCGGCGACCGCAGCCTTCCTGCTGACCGGCACCGGCTTCCATGTCACCCAGACCGCGGGGCTCGCGCTCGCCACCGATCTTGCGCCCGAGGACAAGCGCCCGCGCGCGGTGGCGCTGCTCTACGTGATGTTGCTGGTGGGGATGATGTTCGCCGCCTTCGTGATCGGCGGCATCCTTGCCGACTTTTCCGCGACCAAGCTGGTGCAGGTGATCCAGGGCTGCGCGGTGCTGACCATCATCCTCAATACCATCGCCCTGTGGAAGCAGGAGGCGCGCAACCCCAAGGCGACCGCGCCCGACCGCGAGACCCCCAACTTTTCCGAATTGTGGCAAGCCTTCGTCCACGACGGGCGCAATGCCCGGCTGCTGACCGCGATCGGCATCGGCGCGATGGGCTTTGCGATGCAAGACGCGCTGCTCGAGCCCTATGGCGGCGAGATTCTCGGGCTTTCGGTCGGGGCGACCACCGGGCTGACCGGCGCCTGGGCACTGGGTTCGCTGATCGGCTTCATGCTGTCCGGGCGCTTGCTGGGCCGCGGATGGGATCAGTTGCGTCTCGCCGGTGCGGGCCTCGTGATCGGCATCAATGCCTTCCTGCTGGTGCTGTTCGCCGGGCCGTTCGCCGCGCCGGCGATGCTCTATTGCGGCGCGCTGGGGATCGGGCTCGGGCTCGGGCTGTTCTCGGTCGGCACGCTGATGGAGGCAATGAGTATCGCCAAGAGCGAGACTGCGGGGCTGGCGCTGGGCGCCTGGGGCGCGGTGCAGGCGACCTGCGCCGGCGCAGGGATCGCGATCGGCGGGCTGCTGCGCGATCTCGTCGCCGCGCTGGTGCAGAATGGCGACGGCCCCGCCAGCATCGCCACCCGCGCGAGCGGCTATGCCACCGTCTACATGCTCGAAGTTGCCCTGCTGTTGGTAGGGCTTGCCGCGCTGGGGCCGCTGGTCGGCTCGCGGCGCATCCCATCCTCCCAAGACGCCGATCCGCAGGGGCAGCCCTTCGGCCTGAGGGAGTTTCCGACATGATTACCCGTGCCCGCCCGTCCCGTGTCCTGCCCGGCTCCGCCTCAGCCGAGATATTCCATGAGAGGAATGTGAAATGAACGCTGCCTATATCGTCGGCACATTCGATGTCGCCGAACTCGCCTTCCTGCTGTTCTTCGGCTTCTTCATTGCGCTGGTGTTCTACCTCAACAAGGAAAGCCGCCGCGAAGGCTATCCGCTCGAGGACGAGGTCACCGGCAAGGTCGAGCCAGACACCCGCCTGTTCGATGGCGGGAAGAAGGTGTTCAACCTGCCGCACGGCCGCGGCACCTATGTCCCCGAGGATGTCGCCCGCGACGACGTCAACGTGCCGGCGGTGCAGGCGTTCCGTTCGCCCGGCGCGCCGTGGGTGCCGACCGGCAATCCGATGAAGGACGGCATGGGCCCGGCCGCATGGGCCAACCGTTCGAAGTATCCCGATCTCACCTTCGACGGGCGTCCGCGCATCGTGCCGATCGCGCAGAGCCACGAACTGATCGTCTCGCCCAATGATCCGCAGCTGATCGGCTGGCCAGTGATGGCGGCAGACAAGACGATGGTGGGCAAGGTCAGCGACATCTGGGTCGATCAGGCCGAGCACATCATCCGCTACCTCGAGGTCGAGACGACCACCGGCAAGAAGGTGCTGGCGCCGATGATGGTGGCCTCGGTGCAGACCAAGGGCTTCTTCGACGACAAGCCCGAACTGGTCGAGATCGACGCGATCACCGCCGCGCAGTTCGAGGATGTGCCCGCGCTCGAAACACCCGGCATCATCACCCGCTACGAGGAAGACCGCATCCAGGCCTATTTCGGCGGCGGCTACATGTATGCGACCCCTGAAAGGGCAGAACCGTGGCTGTGAACCAAGCGGACACCCGGGCAGCGCGCGCGATGCCGTTGCCCGGCGGGATCGATCACGCCGAGCTGGAGAACGACGGGCCGACGGCGCATGGCGACCGCCTCGGCACGCCCGCCCCGGACGAGACCGTGCTGTGGAAAGGACGCCCGGGCCTCGCCATGCTCGCCCGCACCGCGTTCCACACGCGCACCCTCGGGCTCTACATGGCGGCGCTCACGGTGATCGCGCTGGCGACGGGCCGCAATGACGCGGCGATCGTTGCGGCCGGCCTCGGCGTGGCGCTGGTCGGTCTGCTCTATCTTCTCGCCTGGCTGAGCGCGCGCAGCACGCTCTACATCCTCACCGATGTGCGCCTGATCCTGCGGATCGGCATGGCGATCGAGACCCGGATCAACCTGCCGCTCAAGCAGATCAAGGCCGCGCATTACCGCGATCGCGGCGCGGGTTATGGCGACATCGCGCTCGAACTGGGGGGTGAACGCCTGCTCGGCTACGCGCTGCTATGGCCGCATGTGCGGCCGTGGCGGATCAACGCCCCGCAGCCGATGCTGCGCGCCGTGCCCGATGCCGCAAGGCTCGCGCAGATGATCGCCGAGGCCCGCGCGCAATATGGCGAAATCGAGCGGAATTTGACCGAGATCAAGGATGGCGCTGCGGGCGCGGGCCATCAGGTTTCGGTTCCCGCCCCGGTTCTCGCCCGGTCGGGGGTGGTCACGCGTGCGGGCGAAGCCGGCCTCGGCGACAAGGGACTGGAGGGAGCACCGGCATGATCGTGCGCGAATACGAAGAGGACGAGGTCACGGTCCACAAGGTGCCGCTCATGCTGATGGGCGGGATCGTGCTGGTCTCGCTGGCGCTGACGGCATCGGTCCGGCTCGGCTTCTTCGAGCGCAGCGCGGTTCCCGATGTGGCACGCGCCGAAGCCGGGATCCAGCCGGCGGCGATGCGCACCCTGCGCTTCTTCGACGAGCCCGACGGCACGGTGCGGGTCGAGGACGGGGCCACCGCCGAGGTGCTGGGCCGCTTCGGGCCGGGCGAAGGCGGCTTCATCCGTGCCAGCGTGCGCAGCCTCGTCCATCAGCGCCGCATCCGCGGACACGGATCGGCCGTCGCCTTCGAACTGATCGCGTGGGACAACAACACCCTGACCCTGCACGATCCGGTCACCGACATGAATATCGAGGTCTCCGCCTTCGGGCCGATGAACCGCGACGTCTTCGCCAACATGCTACCCAAGGGGGATAAGCGCTGATGGCCCTCGCGTTCCTTGCCACGACCAGCTTCGAGACGCCTTGCACGATCACCGTCGAGCAGAGCTCGGAACATTTCCACGCCCACGTCGAACTGTCCGACGAAGTGGAGATCGCGCCGGGCGACAAGGTTCGCGTCCATGGCGCACCGATCCAGATCCCGTTCGGTACCCGCCAGGTCTTCGAACGGCGCGCCACCGTCACACGTGCGAGCCCGATGATGCGCGGCCTGACCAAGATCGCCGCCTATTTCGACCTGACCGAACTCTACGAAGTCAGCTTCAATGCCGGGAGGATCAAATGAACGCCTACAAGCCGATGACCAGCGAAGAGGCGATGGCGCTGGCGACACAGGACACGATGCTGACTCCGCGCTTCTACACCACCGATTTCGACGCGCTCGACGCGATCGACGTCTCGCCGGTGCGCGCCGAGTGGGACCAGCTGATCGCCGACATGGTGGGCGATCCCAACAAACTCCACTTCAAGCACAACGACAGTTTCAAGGGCGTTATCGAGGGGCTGGAGCCGTCGCTCCGGCAGGAATTCACCGATTTCCTCGTCAGCTCGATGACATCCGAGTTCTCGGGCTGCGTGCTCTATGCCGAGATCGCGCGGCGCACCAAGAACCCGGACGTCAAGCAGCTCTTCCGCCTGCTCGCCCGCGACGAGAGCCGCCATGCCGGCTTCATCAACGAAAGCCTCAAGGATGCCGGGATCGGCGTCGATCTGGGCTATCTGACCAAGACCAAGAAATACACCTACTTCAAGCCGAAGTTCATCTTCTACGCGGTCTATCTCAGCGAGAAGATCGGCTATGCGCGCTACATCACGATCTACCGGCACCTGGCGCGCAACCCGCAATACAAGTTCCACCCGATCTTCGACTGGTTCGAAGAGTGGTGCAACGACGAGTTCCGCCATGGCGAGGCCTTCGCCATGCTGCTGCGTTCCGATCCCAAGCTGCTCGAAGGCGCCAACAAGCTGTGGGTGCGCTTCTTCCTGCTTTCGGTCTACGCCACCATGTATGTGCGCGATCACAACCGCCCGGTGTTCCACGCCGCGCTCGGCGTCGATCCGACCGAATATGACTACAAGGTCTTCGCGATCTGCAACCAGATCGCCCGGCAGGTCTTCCCGGTCGAACTCGACATCGACAGCCCGGCCTTCCGCCGCCAGATGGAGAAGCTGCGGCTGGCTGCCGAGCGGATCGAGGAAGGCAAGACGCGCGGTGGGATCGGCGGGTGGATGGCCCGCGTTTCGGGCATGGCCGGTGCGGGCCTCGCCTTTGCGCGGATGTACCTGCACAAGCCCAAGGCCAACCAGCTGCCCCGTTCGATCAGGCTCCAGCCGGCATGGTAAGCTGGAGCGGCCATATTGTGCCGTTCATCGTGACGGTGGCGATCTGGTTCGTTGCGACCGGGCTGATTGCCTGGGCCGACAACCGCGAGCGCTCGACCTTCTCGCGCAGCCTGATGATCGGCAGCATCGCGGGGATCGCGGGGCTGGTGGTGATCCTCGTCACCTCGCTCATGGCCGAGGTGTGGGCGGTCTATCTCGCCTTCATCGGCGCGCTGATGGTGTGGGGCTGGCACGAGCTGTCGTTCCTGACCGGTGCCTCGGCAGGCCCGCGCCGCGGCCCGGTCGATCCCGCGCTTGCCGGCCTCGCCCGCTTCCGCCAGGCCGCCGCCACGGTGATGCATCACGAGGTCGCGCTGGCGCTTACCGCGCTGCTGCTGATCTCGCTTTCGTGGAACGTGCCCAACCAGATCGGGGCGACGGTGTTCGTGCTGATGTTCGCGATGCGGCTGATCTCGAAGATCAACCTGTTCGTCGGCGTGCCCAACACCACCTCGGAAATGCTGCCCGATCACCTCGCCTATCTGAAGACCTATTTCGGCCGCAACCGCATGACGGGGCTGCTGGCGCTGTCGATCCTCGGCCTTGCCGGGGCGACGACGTGGTTCGCCGGCCTTGCGCTCGCCGCGCCCGTGGGCAGCGCCGAGATGGTGGGGGCGAGCCTGCTCACCACGCTCGCGCTGCTCGGCGTGCTCGAACATCTGTTTCTGGCCCTGCCGTTCCGTGACGGGATGCTGTGGGGCTGGGCCTTGCCCCGGCGCGCAGGCGCCGAGGGCCGGAACATCACGACATGATCAAGACAAACAAGGACGACCCGATGGATTTCGAAGCCTTTTTCGCCGGCGAACTGGATACCGTGCGCGCCGACGGCCGTTACCGGGTGTTCACCGACATCAAGCGCCACCGCGGCCGCTTTCCGCACGCGACGCGCTTCATCGAGGACGAAACCCAGGCGGTGACGGTGTGGTGCTCGAACGACTATCTCGGCATGGGCCAGCACCCCGCGGTCCTCGAGGCGATGCACGAGTGCCTCGATGAATGCGGCGCGGGCGCGGGCGGTACGCGCAACATCTCGGGGACGAACCACTACCACGTGCTGCTCGAGCGCGAACTCGCCGATCTCCACAACAAGGAGGCCGCGCTGCTGTTCACCAGCGGATATGTCTCGAACTGGGCAGGGCTCGGTACGCTGGCGGGCAAGATTCCGGGCTGCGTGGTGTTCTCCGACGCGCTCAACCACGCCTCGATGATCGAGGGCATCCGCTATTCCCGCGCACCCTATAAGATCTGGCGCCACAATGATGTCGAGCATCTCGACGAGCTGCTCTCGATGTATGGCTCCGACGTGCCCAAGCTGGTCGCCTTCGAGAGCGTCTATTCGATGGACGGCGACATTGCCCCCATCGCGGCAATCCTCGACGTGTGCGAGAAGCACGGCGCGATGAGCTATATCGACGAGGTCCACGCCGTCGGCCTCTACGGCCCGCGCGGCGGCGGGATCGCCGAGCGCGAGGGGCTGATGGACCGGATCACCGTGATCGAGGGCACGCTCGGCAAGGCCTTCGGGGTGATGGGCGGCTATATCGCCGCCTCGGCCAACCTCGTCGATTTCTTGCGCAGCTTCGCCAGCGGCTTCATCTTCTCGACCGCCCTGCCCCCGGCCATTGCCGCGGGCGCGGCGGCGAGCATCCGCCACCTCAAGACCAGCAGTGCCGAGCGCGAGTTGCAGCAGAAGCGCGTCGCGCAGGTGCGCCGCGCGCTCGACATCATGGGCATCCCGCACCTCGACAACCCGAGCCACATCATCCCGGTGATGGTTGGGGATGCGAAGAAGTGCAAGATGATCAGCGACTGGCTGATGGACAATCACGGTATCTACGTGCAGCCGATCAACTATCCGACCGTGCCGGTGGGCACCGAGCGGCTGCGGGTGACACCCTCGCCGGTGCACACCGACGGCGATATCGACCGGCTGATCAAGGCGCTGTCCGAGATCTGGTCGCACTGCGAACTCGCCCGGATGGAGAAGGCCGCTTAAGGCCGCCTTCCCGTTCATGCCTGCCGCTGTTGGAGACACATGAGACACTGTCCAGGGAAGGAATTCCCCCCGCCCCGCCGCGCCTGTCTGGCGGGCACGGGAAAGGGCGGTTGCGCGGGTCATGGACGGCATGATTCCAGCCCGCATCCGAGTAGGAAAATGATTTAAATCGCGCCGGTTCTCCCTTGGACGGGAGTGGAGGGCGGATGCCTTGGGGGAGGCGTCCGCCCTCCTTTGCGTTTGGGCGTGCGGCGCGCATTGTCGGGAGTTGCGAAGTGGTCGCGCGGCCGCTTTCAGAAGGCGGCGAAGGCGACATGGATGACCGGGATTGGGTGGGCGTCGGGCCTAAACCTTGTCAATCAAATGGCTTTGTCGCACTTTCCGGGGATGGCAGTTCGATCTCTTTTCCTCAGTTTGGTTTTCGGGTCGGCCCTAGTGGGCTGCACTTCCGTGCCTGACACCGAAGTTGGCCCTCCGCGTGTTGAGATTGCAGACTTGGTGGCTGCTCCGGAAAAGTATGAGGGCATGCGCACAAGAATCGAGGGATGGGCAGTTCGAAGCTTCGAAGACTACAATCTTTATCCCAGCCGAGCGGCTGCCTGCGGGCGTAGAGGCAAGTCGAACAAGGTAGGTGCCGAATGGGATGATTCCCATCTCACCTACCGAACCATGCGAAAGGGCGTGTTCGATGCCACGTTCAGAAACAGGTTCTCTCGTTCGCAGCCCGACGGTCCGATAATTATAAGCACGGCAATGTCTTTTGGGCCCCTCGAAGACATCCGTGTCGTAGAGTGGAAATCGGGATCGTCGCCACCCTGCGGTTGAATGCCCGCAATGGGGTCGTTGGCGGCGGTTCGCCTATTAAGTCATCCCAGCGAAAGCTGGGACCTAGGGCGGCAAGCACTGTCCTTTGAGGCCCTAGGCCCCAGCTTTCGCTGGGGTGACGGTGAGAGCAACAACGGGGTCGCGTGCAGCGCCTCCGCCATTTCCGGCCGCACCTCCCCTTGAGGCGGAGCTTACCTCACCGGCACAAACCGCACCGCGACCCCGCCCGAGGCCGCCAGCCGCACCGCGAAGGTCTCGCCGCCGGTGACGATCTTTTCCTCGATCACGATGTCGTAGGGATTGGTGTCCCAATGCGCGTCCGGCCCGTCGCGGTAGATTTGCGCGCGGTAACGCTTACCCTTTTCAAGGAAGCTCAACGCCAGCGAGAGGTCGCGCGGGTTCTCGTCGGTCACCGCGCCGAGGAACCATTCCTTGGACTTCCTCCCCTGCCGCGCCATCGCCACCCATTGCCCGACTTCGCCATCCAAGGCGATCGACTGCTCCCAGTCGGCCTCGACATCCTTGATGAACTGGAAGGCGTCCATCCGCGCCTCGTAGTTCTCGGGCAGGTCGGCGGCCATCTGGAGCGGCGAGTAGATCGTCACATAGGTCGCCAGCTGCTTGGCGAGCGTCGTCTGCGGGCGGTTCTTCGGGTCGCCGCGCGGCATGTCGGGGCGCACCGGGGGGCGTTCGTTGGGCCTCAGATCGAAGATGCCCGGGGTGTAGTCGAACGGCCCGGCGAGCAGTGCGGTGAAGGCCAGCATCGGCTCGTGGCTCGGCGGATTGGGGGGCGAGCCCCAGGCGTTGAACTCCATCCCCCGCGCGCCCTCGCGGGTCATCCAGTTGGGATAGGTGCGCCGCAGCCCGGTGTCCTTGACCGGCTCGTGCGTGTCCATCGCGATCTGGCGTTCGGCGGCGGCCTTGATCACCTTCATGTGGTGGTCGATCATCCGCTGGCTGTCGTAATATTCGTAGTGGCGGATGCCCTTGTCATCCACCCATACCGCATCGCCCGCGTCCGAGACATAGCCCGACTTGACGTAGTGCGAGCCGATCCGCTTGACGAGATCGAGCCCCGCTTCGAGCTGGTTTTCGTAATTGGTGAGATTGGCCGAAGTCTCGTGGTGGACGATCAGCTGCACGCCCTTGGACGCGGCGTATCGGCTCAGCCCCTCGATATCGTAATCGGGATAGGCCTCGGTGAAGCTGAACAGGTCGCCATTGTTGAACCAGTCGCCGTCCCAGCCCTTGTTCCAGCCTTCCACCAGCACGCCGGCAAAGCCGTGCTTGGCGGCGAAGTCGATGTAGCGCTTGGTCTCCTCGGTGGTGGCGCCGTGGTACTTGTCGCTCGCCCAGGTGCGATCATTGATATGCATTGCCCACCAGATGCCGACATATTTGCCGGGCTTGGCATAGGACACATCGCCGAGCTTGTTGGGCTCGTTCAAGTTGAGGATGATGTCGGAATTGATCAGGCCGACAGCATCGCGCGCGATCTGGATGGTGCGCCACGGGCTCTTGAACGGCGCGCGCGTCTTGACCTTCGGTCCGCCCGCCCAGTTGCGCAGGTTCGCCTGGAAATTGCCCGGGCGAAGCTGGTCCAGCGACATCGAGGAATAGTCGATCAGCGCCGCCTCGTGGATCGCCATGTAGACGCCGGTGGTGGTGCGGAAGGTGGACGGGGTGTGCGCATCGTCGACCTGCCCCGCGGGCGCGACGCGGTAGATATATTCGTTGCGGTTGAATTCGTCCGAGGGCGTGTACCACATGGTGGTCTTGTCGCCGACGCCGAACTGGGTCAGCTCCTCGACGATGGCGATATCGCCGGTGAGCGCGGGCTGTTCGGCCAGTTCGTAGCGGAAGCCGATCCCGGTGTCGAAGGCGCGGAACCGCACGGTCATCTGCCGCTCCGGCCCTTGTGTCGCCTTGAAGGTCACCGCCAGCTCGTTGTGCTGGTCGCGCACCAGCCGCCGCTCGCCCCACGGCTGTTCCCAGGTGCTGTCATTGCTGGCGCGGGTCGATCCGGCGATGGCCAGCCCGCGCTCGAAGCCGTGGTGATCGGCGAACAGCATTCCCAGCAGCGAGGGCGCGATCACCTGCTCGCCCTCGAAGGCCACCGCATAGGTCGCGCGCCCGCCGTCATCGCTGACGGCGACAGTGATCTTCCCGTCGGGCGAGGCCAGCGTGAGGCTTTCGGCATGGGCGGGCACTGCCGCCCACATCAATGCCGCCAGCGCGAGAAGTTTGGTCCAGACCCGCATCATGTCCTGCCTCATTTGGTCTCTGTGAAAATCCGGTAGCCCCAGGCGGGCAGATCGAGCGTCTCGTCGCCCGCGAAGGTCGCCCGCTCGCCGCTCAGCGCGTCGACATAGCGGCCGTGGTGGCGCGCATGGGTGAAGGTGATCGCTTGCGGCCGGGGCGAGAGGTTGAACACCGCGAACACCCGCTCGCCCGCCCGCCCCCGCGTGAAGGCATAGATATCGGCGGTCGCATTGGTGGGCACCTCGACCATCGCCGCGCCGAAGCGCCCGTTATGGAGCGCGGGCTGCGCGGTCCTGAGCGCGATGAGTTTGGCAAACAGTGCGGCGTGCTTGCCCTCGCGCCACACGATCGGATCGCGCTCGAAGAAGGCGAGCTGGCGGTCATTATCCGCCTCCTGCCCGTTGTAGATCAGCGGCAACCCGCTGCCGACAAACGACAGCGCAATCGCCGCCTCGTAGGCCGGCCCATAGATCTGCGCCGCGACCCCGTCCCACGAATTCTGGTCGTGGTTCTCGGTATAGACCATGCGCATTGCCGCCTGCGGCCAGGTCTCGGCCTGCCCGGCATAGTAGCCCCGGATCGGCCCCGCCCCCTCGCCGCTCTTGACGAGCCGCTGCATCGCCTCCTTCCAGCCCCAGCCATAGGTCGCATCGAAGGCGCGGGCGTGGAGATCGCGCTGCTCCCATTCGGCGAGCATGAAGACGGGTTTGACCTTGTCCAGTTCCGCGCGCGCCGTCTCCCAGAAGTCGGTCGGAACATAGCCCGCCACGTCCGCGCGGTAGCCGTCGATGCCGAAGGTGCGCACCCAATAGACGAGGCTCTCGGTCATGTAGCGCCTGAGGCCGGGCTGCGAATAATCGAAATCCGCCACGTCCGACCAATCGGTGCCTGCAGGGCTGGTCAGCGCGCCTTCGGGGGTGCGGGTGTACCATTCGGGATGGCTCAGGGTGAGCGGGTTGTCGGTGGCCGAATGGTTGGCGACCCAGTCGAGGATCACCTTCATCCCCAGCCGGTGCGCCTCGGCGACGAAAGCGCGGAAATCGGCTTCGGTGCCCAGCTCCGGGTTGACCGCACGGTAATCGCGCACCGCGTAGGGGCTGCCGAGGCTGCCCTTGCGATTGGCCTCGCCGATCGGGTGGATCGGCATCAGCCAGATAATGTCGACCCCCATCGCGGCAAGGCGCGGCAGGTGGGACTGCGCGGCGGCGAAAGTGCCCTCGGGGGTGAACTGGCGGGTGTTGAGCTGGTAGAGCACCGCGTCCTGCGTCCAGGCGGCGTTCTGCACCTCAACCATGGCGCGCGGGGTGTATTCGGGCTCGGCCAGCGCAGGCGCAGCGCCGAGCACACCAAAGAGCATAACAAGGCACGCGCGCATCATGCCGCGTCCGCCCGCAGCGCCGGGGCGCCCGCCGCATCGCCCTCACCCACGAACAGCGTCGCCACCGCCGCCAGCGCGAAACTGACCGCGGCGATCACCATCGCGTAGATCGGCGCGCCGCCGAACAGGTTGGTGACGAGGAAGCCCAGCACGGTCGCCGCCAGCAATTGCGGCACCACGATGAAGATGTTGAACACCCCCATGTAGATGCCCATTTTCTCAGGGGGTACGCAGCCGGCAAGGATCGCATAGGGCAGCGACACGATCGAGGCCCAGGCGATGCCCACCCCGATCATCGCCACCCACAGCAGTCCGGGATCGCGGATCAGCAGCATCGCGGCAAAGCCCGCCGCTCCCAGCAGCAGGTTGATCGCGTGGAGCCGCCGCCGGTCGATCCGCGCGGCGATCCAGATGAAGGCGAGCGCGGCCGCAGCCGCCAGCCCGTTGCGCACCGATCCGAGCAGGCTCCACCAGTCGGCCGCGTCCTGATAGCCGCGGGTCGCCGGATCGGGCGCGGCGAAGTGATATTCGGCCACCGCCGGGGTGCCGTAGATCCACATCGCGAACATCGCGAACCAGCTGAAGAACTGCACCACCGCGAGCTGCCGCATCGTCTTGGGCATGGCGAACAGATCGCTCACCACCTCCATGAAGCCGCTCCGCTCGCGCCCCTGCCCGCGCAGCACACTGGCGAGCAGCTGGATCGCGCCGAACCCACCGATCATGGCCGCGAGCACGTAGAGCTCCTGGGCGATGTCGATGGTGCCGAGAAAGGCCGGGCGGCTCTCGCCCCGGGCCAGCGCGACGAAGGCGGCGAGTGCCAGCCCGGCGGCGAGCCACACGATCCCGCCCCTCAGGAACCGCCCGGCGCTGCGCGGCACGGCGGTCGGCGCGGCACCATCGAGGCCAAGCTCGCGGCGGCGCGCTTCCTCGAGACGGGCCATGTCCTCGGGCGAGTATTCGCGGGTAGTGAACACCGTCCACGCCACTGCTGCCAACAGCGCCGCGCCGCCGACATAGAAGGCCCAGTGCACCGTTTCGGGGATCTGCCCCTCGGGCGCGACATTGCTGAGCCCCAGCCAGTTGGTCATCACCCACGGCAGCGCACCCGCCACCACCGCGCCCACACCGATGAAAAAGCTCTGCATGGCGTAGCCCATGGTGCGCTGGGAATCGGGCAGGCTGTCGCCGACGAAGGCGCGGAACGGCTCCATCGTGATGTTGAGCGAAGCGTCCATGATCCACAGCATCCCCGCCGCCACCCACAGCGCGGGCGAATTGGGCATCACGAACAGCGCGAGACTGGCGAGCAGCGCGCCCATCAGGAAATAGGGCCGCCGCCGGCCGAACCGGGGGCTCCACGTCTTGTCCGAAAGGTGGCCGATGATCGGCTGGACGATCAGCCCGGTCATCGGCGCGGCGATCCACAGGATCGCCAGCTCGTTCACCTCGGCGCCGAGAGTCTGGAAGATGCGGCTGACATTGCCGTTCTGGAGATCGAAGCCGATCTGGATGCCGAGAAAGCCGAAGCTCATATTCCAGATCTGCGCTGGACTCAGCGCAGGCTTGTGCCCGGTGTGCGTCATGATCGCCTGTGTCCTCTCCCCCGCGCGCCCGATTGTGTCGGGGTGACGCGGCTCTTTGCACATTGTAGCATGCCGTCTCTGTCGATCGGATGGCTTGCCCAACTTGCGCCGCGACAGTCTGGACGGCTTGCAAAAATTTGCAAGGAACTTTCCGAATCTCTCCGGAAAATTTCTCCCTCGCCCCGACGGATCATGTTTTTATCTCATGATCTTAGAGCATTGCTGGTCGAGGGCGGGTCGCTGCGGGACTTCTACAAAGATTTGCAAAATTTTTCCCATGATGCCAGAAACGCGGCCGGAGGGAGTTGGGTCATGTCGCGAATCTTCGAGCGCGTCGTCGCTGCGCTATGCGTCGGCACCATCCTGGCAGGAGGGCCGGTCAAGGCCGAAACGCCACCGCCGGTGCCGCTGGCCGAACGCCAGCTCGAGGACGAGATCATCTATTTCGTCTTGCCCGATCGCTTCGCCAACGGCGATCCGTCGAACGATCGCGGGGGCCTCAAGGGCGGCCCGCTCCAGCACGGCTTCGATCCCACGCACAAGGGCTTCTATCACGGCGGCGACCTCAAGGGGCTGACCGCCAAGCTCGACTATATTCAGGGCATGGGCGTCACCGCGATCTGGTTCGCGCCGATCTTCCGGAACAAGCCCGTCCAGGGCAAGCCGGGCGAGGAAAGCGCGGGCTATCACGGTTACTGGGTGACCGATTTCACCAGCGTCGATCCGCATTTCGGCACCAATGCCGAATTCAAGGCCTTCGTCGATGCTGCGCACGCGCGCGGGATGAAGGTCTATATGGACATCATCACCAATCACACCGCCGACGTGATCGACTATGCCGAAGGCGAAGCGACCGGCTACCGCTATCGCAGCAAGGGCGAATACCCTTTCTCGCGTCGCGGCGGGCCAGGCGGCGCGCCGATCAACCAAGGGTTCGCCGGGGACGATAATCCCGATCCGGCCAATTGGGCCAAGCTCACCGATCCCACCTTTGCCTACACCCCGCAGGTGGCGGAAGCCGAGCGTGACGTGAAGGTACCCGCCTGGCTCAACGAGGTGACGCTCTACCACAATCGCGGCAATTCGCACTGGGTGGGAGAGAGCAGCGTCTATGGCGATTTTTCCGGCCTTGACGACCTTGCCACCGAGCACCCGCGCGTGGTGGCCGGGATGATCGAGATCTTCGGGGCATGGATCGACGATTACGGCATCGACGGCTTCCGCATCGACACCGCCAAGCACGTGAACCCCGAATTCTGGCAGCAATTCGTGCCGGCGATGCTGGCCCGCGCCGAGGCCAAGGGGATCGATCACTTCCATATCTTCGGCGAAATCGCCTACGAGGAGCCCACCGCCACGCTCGCCGCGCAAGTGATGGCGACAAGCGGCCTGCCCTATGCGCTCGACATGGGTTTCGCCAAGGCCGCGCAACTCGTGGCGAGCGGCAAGGCACCGCCGCGGCTGATGGCCGAGTTTCTCCAGCAGGACGCGATCTATCCGGGTGGTGCCGCCACCGCGCTGGGCCTGCCGACCTTCCTCGGCAACCACGATTTCGGCCGCTTCGCCATGTTCGTGCGCGAGATGAGCGGATCGGACGACGAGGCCGAGCTGCTCGCCCGCGTCAGCCTCGGCCATGCGATGATGTTTACCCTGCGCGGTGTGCCGACGGTCTATTACGGCGACGAACAGGGCTTCATCAGCGACGGGAATGATCAGCTGGCGCGCGAGGACATGTTTGCGAGCCGTGTCGCGGCCTATAACGACAACAATCTGATCGGCTCCGACGCCACCACCGCGCAGAGCAATTTCGATCCCACCCACCCACTCTACCGCCTGATCGCCGAGCTGGCGCAGGCCCGCAAGCGCAGCCCGGCATTGCGGCGCGGTCTCAGCACCGTGCGCGCCTTCAGCGAAACCGCGCCGGGCCTGCTCGCCGTCGAACGCCTTGATCGCGAAACAGGGCAACGGGTGCTGATCGCGTTCAACACCGGCGAAACGCCACTTTCGCAAGCCATCGAGGTAAGCTACGCGGCGCGCGGCGTCGCACCGCTGCTGGGAAGCTGCCCGCAAGAACTGGCCGCGCCCGGGACCCTGCAGCTGGCGCTGCCGGCTTTCGGCTTCGCCGCCTGCATTCTGGAGACTGACGACTAATGGCAACCGCCCAGTCCTTTGCCGGCGCCTCTGCGACCGCCCTTTCCGCCGCGGACCAGAGCGTGTGGTGGCGCGGCGCGGTGATCTACCAGATCTATCCGCGGTCTTTCCGCGACACCAACGGCGACGGGATCGGCGACCTGGCCGGGATCGCCGACGGGCTCGACTACATCGCCGATCTCGGCGTCGACGGCATCTGGATCTCGCCCTTCTTCACCTCGCCGATGAAGGATTTCGGCTACGACGTCGCCGATTACTGCGGGATCGATCCGAGCTTCGGCACCTTCGCCGATTTCGATCGCGTGGTCGAAAGGGCGCACGAGCTCGGCCTCAAGGTGATCATCGACCAGGTCTATTCGCACACCTCGGACGAACACGCGTGGTTCCAGGAAAGCCGGCAGGATCGCACCAATCCCAAGGCCGACTGGTATGTCTGGGCCGATCCCAAGCCCGACGGTTCGCCCCCGTCCAACTGGCAATCGGTGTTCGGCGGCTCGGCGTGGCAGTGGGACGGGCCGCGCAAGCAGTATTACCTGCACAATTTCCTCACCAGCCAGCCCGATCTCAACGTCCACAACCGCGCGGTGCAGGACGCGCTGCTCGAAGTCGCGCGCTTCTGGCTCGATCGGGGCGTCGACGGCTTCCGCCTCGATGCGCTCAATTTCTCGATGCATGATCCCGAATTGCGCGACAATCCGCCTTCGGGACTGCCGATGGAGCAGGTCACCCGCCCCTTCGACATGCAGATCAAGCGGTACAACCAGTCGCACCCCGACATTACCGGATTCCTCGAGCGCATCCGCAGCGCGATCGACGAGTTTCCGGGCCGCTTCACCGTCGCCGAAGTCGGCGGGCCGGAGCCGCTGGCCGAGATGAAGGCCTTCACCCACGGCGGCAAGCGGCTCGATTCGGCCTATAATTTCGATTTCCTCTATGCCCCGCGCCTCACCGCGCCGCTGGTGCGCAGCTCGTTGTCGCAGTGGAGCGGCACACCGGGCGAAGGCTGGCCGTCCTGGGCCTTTTCGAACCACGACGCCCCGCGCGCGGTCACCCGCTGGACGCTCGATGGCGACATGGCGCGTGCCGCGCGGCTCAACATGCTGCTGCTGCTGGCGCTGCGCGGCAATCCGATCATCTACCAGGGCGAGGAGCTGGGCCTGCCGCAGGGCGAGGTCGCCTTCGAGGACCTGCTCGATCCCGAGGCCATCGCCAACTGGCCGCACACGCTCGGCCGCGACGGGGCGCGCACCCCGATGCCGTGGGAGGCCAGCGCCCCGCAGGCGGGCTTCTCCAGCGCCAACCGCACCTGGCTCAAGCGCGATCCCGCCCATGCCGCCTTCGCGGTCGACCGCCAGGCCGGAGACCCGCAATCGACGCTCCACTATACACGCCGCCTGCTCGTGCTGCGGCGGCAGTTCCCGGCACTGGTGAGCGGCGACATCGCGCTGCTCGACACCCCCGATGATCTGGTCGCCTTCGTGCGCCGGGGCGAAGGCAGCGCGGTGCTGTGCGTCTTCAACCTCGGCGAGGAAATGCAGGACTGGTCGCCGCCCGGAGGGATTGCCGGCGCGCGGCTGCTCGCCAGCGAATGCTCTGTCGGCGGGTCGGGCGAGCCGCCCATGGTGCTGGCTCCTGGCACGGGTTACTGGGCCGCGATCGAAACGGAGACTGCCTGACCATGAGCCCCACCCGTCCTGCATCGCGGCGCAGCGCCACGCTGGAGGATATCGCCCGCGAGGCGGGGGTTTCGGTGTCGACCGTCAGCCGTGCGCTCAACGACAGCCCGTCGGTCAAGCGGCGCACCAAGCAGCAGATCTGGCAGATCGCGCGCGCGCATGATTACGAGTTCCGGGCCTCGATGCCGGCGGGGCCGAGCGGCGCGGATGCCACCATCGCGGTGGTCGTCCCCGCGCCGCAGGCGCGCGAGAGCCGAGTGTCCGATCCCTTCTTCCTCGAACTGCTGGCCGGAATCGCCGAGGCCGCGCGCGAGCGCAATGCCGATCTCATCATCAGCCACCTTTCCCCGCGCGCGGGCGAGGATCTCGATTACGCCATGAGCACCAGCCGCGCGACCGGCGTGATCTTCATCGGCCAGAGCTCGCTCCACCACGCCTTCAACGCACTCGCCGCGCGCGACAATCGCTTCGTGGTCTGGGGGGCGGAGTTTCCCGATGCCCTGTATTGCGCGATCGGTTCGGACAATGTCGCCGGCGGGCGGCGCGCGACCGCGCACCTGCTGCGGCTCGGGCGGCGGCGCATCCTGTTCCTCGGCGATACCGAGGCGCCCGAAGCCGAGCAGCGCTGCCGCGGCTATCGCCAGGCGCTGGCACAGGCGGGCATCGCGGCGGACGAGAACCTCGTCATTCCCGCCCATTTCGAAGTCCACTCCGCCGAGGCCGCGACCCGCAGCGCGATTGCCCGGGGCCTCAAGTTCGATGCGGTCTTCGCCGCCAGCGATCTCATCGCGATCGGCGCGATCCGGGCGCTCACCCGCAGCGGCATCAACGTGCCCGCCGATGTCTCGGTGGTGGGCTATGACAACATCCCCGCGGCGCGGCTCGTCACCCCGCAGCTCACCACCATTGACCAGGACGCGAACCTCGCCGGCCGGATGCTGGTATCCAAGCTCATCGACCGGGGCGACGGCCCGGCGATCTCCGAGCGGCTCGAAACCAGCCTCCTGATCCGCGAAAGCTGCGGCGGATAGGGCGATGCGCGAGGCCACCCCCGCCCCCGCCCCGCTCAAGAGCATCGTCATCGTCGGTGGCGGCAGCGCCGGCTGGATGACCGCTGCGGCGCTGGCCCACGCGGTGGGGCAGACCTGCGCGATCACCCTGATCGAAAGCGAGGCGATCGGCACGGTCGGCGTGGGCGAGGCGACGATCCCGCCGATCCGCAACTTCAACCAGCGCCTCGGTATCGACGAGGCGACCTTCGTGCGCGAGACGCAAGGGAGCTACAAGCTCGGGATCGAGTTCGTCGACTGGGGCCGGCTCGGGCACCGCTACTTCCACCCCTTCGGCCAGTATGGTGCCGAGTTCGACACCGTGCCGTTTTACCACCACTGGATGCGCGAATTCCTCGAAGGGCGGATCGAAGGCCCGATCGACGATTTCTCGATGTGCTGGGCGATGGCCAAGGCGGGCAAGTTCAGTCGCCCCTCGTCCGACCGGCGGCTGATCCAGTCGACCTTCGACTATGCCTATCACTTCGACGCCGGGCTCTACGCCGCCTTCCTGCGCCGCTACGCCGAAGCCCGCGGCGTGACGCGCGTGGAGGGCCGGGTCGTTGACGTCAGCCTGAGGGGCGAGGATGGCTTCATCGAGGCCGTGACGCTCGACAGCGGCACCCGCATCGAAGGCGAGTTCTTCGTCGATTGCTCGGGCTTCCGCGGCCTGCTGATCGAGGAGGCGCTCCACGCCGGTTACGACAACTGGCAGCACTGGCTCCCGTGCGACCGCGCGGTCGCGGTGCCCTGCGAAAGGGGCGCGTTCACCCCCTACACCCGCTCGACCGCGCGCGAGGCCGGGTGGCAGTGGCGCATCCCGCTCCAGCACCGCACCGGCAACGGCTACGTGCATTGCAGCCAGTTCATCGCGGAGGACGAGGCGGCCGAGACCCTGCTCGCCAATCTCGATGGCAAGGCGCTTGCCGACCCGCGCCCGCTGCGCTTCGTCACCGGCAAGCGGCGCGAATTCTGGAAGCGCAATTGCGTCGCCATCGGGCTTTCGGCGGGGTTCATGGAGCCGCTCGAATCGACCAGCCTCCACCTCATCCAGTACGGTATCCTGCGCCTGATCGCCCTGCTGCCCGACAGCGCCATGTCGCCGCTGCTCGCGCGCGAGTACAACGCCCAGACCGCGAGCGAATACGAGCGCATCCGCGATTTCCTGATCCTGCATTACAAGGCCACCGAAAGGCAGGATTCCGAGCTGTGGCGCTATTGCGCTGCCATGCCGATCCCCGACAGCCTGCAGTACAAGATCGACCATTTCCGCTCGCACGGGATGCTGGTTTCCGACGAACGCGAGCTGTTCGCCAACCCCAGCTGGATCGCGGTCTATCTCGGCCAGGGGATCGTGCCCGAGCGCGCCCCGGCGCTCGCGGCGATGCGGGGCGGCGTGCCGGTGGCCGAGCGGCTCGCCCAGATCCGCAGCGCGATGGACGAGGCAGTCGCCGCCATGCCCTCGCACGCCGACTTCATCGCCCGCCACTGCGCCGCGCCGCCGCTCGCGGCCTGACCCGTCGCCCCCGGAACACCGAATCCCGGCCGTATCCGCGCCGGCTCTCTCTGCGCGCCTCGTGTTGGAGACACATGAGACACTGTCCAGGAACAGAAAATCCACCGCTGACACAGGCCCGATCGTGCGGAGGGAAAAGGGACTGCGGCAGGCCATGCGCGCGATCCTGTCATCCGCCT
>Ga0073934_10002352_pt1 | contig 40049 bp, 34 predicted proteins | sample LarsenN4metaG_FD_76834 | JGI IMG/M metagenome (GOLD analysis project Ga0073934, IMG submission 76834) | Hot spring sediment bacterial and archeal communities from British Columbia, Canada, to study Microbial Dark Matter (Phase II) - Larsen... ...
TCGGCTATCAGGGCGAGTTGTTGACCGACACGCGCGGCACCGCGGTGATGAACCGGCTGTTCCACGGCTACGGGCCGTATCGCGGCGAGGTCGCCCGCCGGCCGAACGGCGTGTTGATCTCCACCGACCAGGGCGAGGCGGTGGCCTATGCGCTGTGGAACCTGGAAGATCGCGGACCGATGATGATCGAGCCTGGCTGCAAGGTCTATCGCGGCATGATCGTGGGCGAGCACACCCGCGGCAACGATCTCGAAGTCAATGTGCTCAAGGGCAAGAAGCTCACCAACATCCGCACCCACGCCAAGGACGAGGCGGTGCGGCTCACCCCGCCGATCCGCATGACGCTGGAGAAGGCGCTCGCCTATATCGAGGACGATGAACTGGTCGAGGTGACGCCGAAGTCGATCCGGCTGCGCAAGAAGATCCTCGATCCGAACGATCGCAAGAAGGAGGAGCGCCGCAAGGAAGCCGAGCGGGTGTGAACGCTCGCCCGTCTCGCATCCCTGCAACGCGAGTCTATGCCGGCTCCGTGCGAATCGTCGGCAGCGAGCGCACCGAACACGGCCCGCGCGCGCATGTGCGAATTGCCGCGCCGGCGGGCGGTGCTGAAATTCTCGGGCCGGCGTGTCTCCTGCGCCACAGTCGGCGCAAATTCAATCCTGCTGCCGCTTTTCGGGCGGGACCGCGACGTTTCGTCCCGCTTCGATACAAAGTAATCCACATCGTATACGGATTGTTAAACGTGGGGCTTGAAGCCCGCTGAGTCGCTTGCTCATATTCCCGCATGAGCACTGTCCTGATCGAGATTCGTCGGGCCAAGCCGTCCGACGCGGTGGCGGTGGCCGAGACCCACGACGAGGCTTGGCGGGCCACCTATCAAGGCGTGATCCCCGGCGTCGAACTCGAGAAGCTGATCATGCGGCGCGGTCCGGAATGGTGGGACAGCGCCATTCGCAAGGGCAGTCGCATCGCCATCCTCGCCTTTGGCGACAAGGTGGCCGGTTACGCCAACTATGGCCGCAACCGCGCGCGCAGTCTGTATTACGACGGCGAAATCTACGAACTGTATCTGCGGCCGGAGTATCAGGGGCTGGGCTTCGGCCGCCGCCTGTTCACGTCGGCGCGCCGCGATCTCGCGCAGAGCGGTCTGAAGAGCATGGTGGTGTGGGCGCTGTCGGACAACGAGCCGGCGGTCGAGTTCTACCGCGCGCTCGGCGGCAAGGCGGTCGCCCGCTCCTCGGAGCGGTTCGGCAGCCGCTGCCTCGACAAGGTCGCCTTCGCCTGGGATAACTGAGCGCAGACGACCGGCGGATGCGGTCGCGGAGGACAAGGCGATTGTCCTCCGTTTTGTTTTGGTGTCGGTGCCCGTCGCCCGTCCTCAGATTGCCGGCGTGAGCCCAGCGATGCGGCTTGCCGCGCGCACGGTATTGACCATCAGGCAGGCGATGGTCATGGGGCCGACCCCGCCCGGTACCGGCGTGATGGCACGGGCCACCTGCGAAGCCTCGTCGAACGCGACGTCGCCGACGAGGCGGGACTTGCCGGAGCTGTCGAGCACGCGATTGATGCCGACATCGATCACCGTGGCGCCCGGTTTGATCCAGTCGCCGCGCACCATCTCGGCCCGCCCGATGGCCGCGAACAGCAGATCGGCGCGCCGACAGACCCCGGGGAGATCGCGCGTGCGCGAATGGGTGATGGTCACGGTCGCGTTTTCCGCCAGCAGCAATTGCGCGAGCGGCTTGCCGACGATGTTGGAGCGCCCGATCACGACCGCTTCCAGGCCGGTCAGCGATTCGTGCACCGTCCTGGCGAGCATGATGCAGCCGAGCGGGGTGCAGGGCGTCAGCGCCGGCAGGCCGGTGGCGAGGCGCCCGGCGTTGAGCGGATGGAAGCCGTCCACGTCCTTGCTCGGATCGATGGCCGCGAGCACCTCCTGCGCGTCGAGCTGCGGCGGCAGGGGAAGCTGGACCAGGATGCCGTGCACCGCAGGATCGGCGTTCAGCCGGCGCACCAGCGCCAAAAGCTCGGCCTGGCTCACGGTCTCCGGCAGCCGGTGGTCGAACGAGCGCATGCCCGTCTCCACCGTCGCCTTCGCCTTGCTGCCGACATAGGACATGCTCGCCGGATTGCTGCCGGCAAGCACCACTGCAAGCCCGGGCGTGATGCCGTGCTGCGTGGAAAGCCTTGACACTTCCGCGGCGACCTTCTGGCGCAACGCCGCCGCAATGCTTTTGCCGTCGATGATCTGTGCGCTCATGCCGCTCCTGTTAGCGCATGTCCCGGCGAAGTGGGAACCGGTTCGCCGATCAGGACATGCGCAAATGCAGGAAACATCAGGAGCACTCCCTGGTTCAAGCAGGCCGGGAAATGCTCGAGCGCAGGCCCGCGATCTTCTCCAGCGCCGCACCGAGCGTTGGGCCGTGGCCCGCGATCGCAAGCCGCTTGAGGCGGGCACTGGCGCCGGAGACGAGCGCGACCGCGCTTCTGGGCACGCCGAGCGCGCGCGCCATCAGCGCGATCAGCGCGGCATTGGCTTCGCCTTCGCTTGCTGCGGCGCGCACCCGTACCTTGAGCACGCATTGTCCATCGGGGCGCTGCTCGATGCCCTCGATCGCATCGCGGCCGCCGCGCGGTGTCAGCCGTACCAGCACGGCAACGCCGTGGGCGGTCGCGACCCAGGGGCGCGGACCCGGCGTGGGGTCAGAAGACGTTCGGGAGGATGTAGAGGGCAATCACGTAGCGCAGGAAGATGATGATGAAGATCACGATGACCGGCGAGATGTCGATGCCCCCGAAACTCGGCACCACATTGCGCACCGGCCGCAGCACCGGCTCGGTGATGCGATAGAGAAAATCGCCGATCATGGAGACGAACTGGTTGCGCGTATTGACCACGTTGAACGCGACCAGCCACGACAGCACAGCGGCGGCGATGATGAGCCAGATATACAGATGCAGGATGAGATCGATGACGAGGAAAAGGGCGCGCATAGGCCGAGCGGGGTTGGGCGGGCTGCGGCCGAAGGTAACGGGTCGCCTGCCGGCAAACAAGCCAACATTGCCGCGGAACAGCGCCCTATTTCTTGACTCCACAGGGCGTGGGCCGTAAATGGCGCCCATTCCAAGCCGGACGCCCAAGGGCGCCCGCGGTTGGGGCCGTAGCTCAGCTGGGAGAGCGCCTCGTTCGCAATGAGGAGGTCAGGGGTTCAAATCCCCTCGGCTCCACCAACCGCGTTCGGCGATGCAAGTGGTGCAACTTGCGGCGCAACGCGCCCGCAAGACGAGCGCGGGATCTGCATGGCCGCGGCCTGCCCGTGACGTCATGGCAGAGACGTCATGGCGGCCCACCGCCGGCCCGAGGTTCGACATCATGGCCCAACAGGACCCGCCGCGGACCAGGCGGCCGTTGCGACTGGCTTCGCCCGCGCTGGTCGCCGACATCGGCGCCACCAATGCCCGTTTTGCCGTGATCCGGCCGGATGGCACGTTGGTGGGCATGCGGGTGCTGGCGCTGGAGGACTATCCCACCATCGTCGAGGCGATCGCGGCATACCTTGCCGAGGAGCATCCGCGATTGCGGCCGGCGCGGGCTGCACTCGCCATCGCCTCGCCGGTCACCGGTGATTTTGTCGCCATGACCAATCATCCCTGGAGTTTTTCCATCGACGCGCTGCGCCGGCATTTCGCCTTCGAGCGGTTGTCGGTAATCAACGATTTCGCCGCCAATGCGCTCGCCATTCCGCTATTGTGCGAAGGCGACCGCCGCCAGGTCGGACCCGGACGACCGGCCGCCAACGCCCCGATCGGGGTGATCGGGCCGGGCACGGGACTGGGCGTGAGCGCACTCATTCCCTGCGGGCCGGACGCCACGCCCCTGCAGGGTGAAGGCGGGCACGTGACCATGCCGGCGGCGGATGCGCGCGAGAGCGCGGTGCTTGCGCTGATGCGGCAGCGCTTCGATCATGTGTCCGCCGAGCGGGTCCTGTCCGGACCGGGCCTCGTCAATCTGTACAACACGCTTTGCGAGCTTGCGGGCCGGCGGGCGGCGCCGTTCACGGCCGCGCACATCACCGATCCGCGGATCGGACAGCAGGACCCCCAGGCGCAAGAGGCAACGGCGATGTTCTGCGCCATGCTGGGCACGGTCGCGGGCAACCTCGCGCTCACGCTCGGGGCGCGCGGCGGCGTCTACATCGCCGGCGGCATCGTGCCGAAGCTCGGAGCGGTCTTTGACCGCTCGCGGTTTCGCGAGCGGTTCGAGGCCAAGGGCCGCTTCCAGCCCTATCTTTCGGCGATCCCGACCTATGTGATCGAACGGCCGGTGCCTGCCTTGCTCGGTGCCGCCCGACTGTTGGAGGACCCGTGATCTCTCCCGCGGCGCGGGCGCTCAGTCGATCCGTTGCAGCACCACATCGCCCAAGAGGCGCTCCACGTCCTCGCGCAGGCAGAGTTCGGTCCCCGGCGTCAGCAGCGCCGCCGATCCGGCGGCCACCGCGTGGCGGAATGCATCCTCGAAATCGTAACCGGCAGCCAGTCGCACCACCATCGCGCCGAGAAAGCTGTCGCCGGCGCCGACCGCACTGACCGGCTTGATCGGCAGCGCGTTGGCGCGCAGCGCGACATCGCGCGTTACCAAGAGCGCGCCGTAATGCGCAAGCGTCAGCGCCACGACCTCGGCTCGCCCCTCCTTCACCAGCTGCCGCGCGGCGGCGACAAAATCGCTCTCCCGATCGAGCGGCAATTGCATGAGCTCGCGCAGTTCGCGCAGGCTCGGCTTGACCAGATGGACGCCGGCCTCGAGCGCACTGCGCAAGGGGGCGCCGGAGGTATCGACGACCACCTTGCTGCCAAGGCCGGCGGACGCCTCGGCGATGCGGCGATAGAAGTCGCTCGGCACCCCCGGCGGCAGGCTGCCGCTCACCACCACGTAACGCGGCCGCTCGTGCAGCGAGGCGACGACGTCGAGGCAGGCGCGCCATTCCTTCTCGCTCAACTGCGGCCCGGGCAGCACGAACCGATACTGGTCGCCCTTTTCAATATCGAGGACGGTGAAATCCTCGCGCGTGTCCTGCATGATCTGGATGGTGAGGCTGCGAATGCCTTCGTCCTGCACCAGGCGATGCAGCAACTGCCCGATCTGCCCGCCGACCGGATAGATCGCCAGCACGTCGCCGCCGAACCGCTTGGCCACACGCGCCACGTTGATGCCGCCCCCGCCTGGATCGCGGCGCGCGGCGGTGCAGCGCAGCTTGTGGGTTGGCCGCACCTGCGGGACCGAGGTCGAAATATCGACGGCGGGATTCATGGTGAGCGTGACAATGTCCGTCATTCAGCCTCCCCTGCGCGGCAGCGGACCGGCGACTTCGTCCGTGGGGCGGATCGCCCCTATCTAATGCCGAAATTGCGGCTTGGTTCGGCGCAAGCGGCGGCAGCGCAGCGGCAATTCGCTACCGTCAGGGGTGCCGCTGCCGGTGTGGCGGCAGGGCCGTCAGCCGTCGGCGGCCTCGGGCAGGGCGTTGCGCAGCGGCACTTCCATGGTACAGCACAGGCCGGCCGCATCGAAATCAAGCCGCGCCGTGCCTTCCAGTTCGGCGGCGATGCTGCCGACAATGAAGCGCGTGCCGAACCCCTGGCGCACCGGCGCCTGCACCGGCGGACCGCCGTGTTCGCTCCAGCGGATGACAAGCTTTTGCGCCCTGGCCGCGCCCTCGATCCGCCAGCCGACACGGATGCGCCCGCAGGACACCGACAGGGCACCGTATTTGGCCGCGTTGGTGGCGAGCTCGTGGATGGCGAGCGCCAGCGTCAATGCCACGCGCGTCGTGACCGTGATCGTCTCGCCGTCGATGACGATCTGGTCCTGCGAATGCGCCAAGTGCGGCGCGGTCGCCCCGGCGATGATGTCATGCAGGTCGGCGCTCTTCCAATGCCGCCGGGTGAGCTGATCATGCGCCTGGCTGAGCGCAATCAGTCGTCCCTCGAAGGCCTGCCGGAAGGTCTCCGGCGAATCGGTCCCGCGCGCGGTCTGGGTGGCGAGCGACTGCACGGTTGCGAGCGTGTTCTTGACCCGATGGTTCAGTTCGTCGATCAAGAGCTTCTGCCGCTCCTCCGCCTCCTTGCGCGCGGTGATGTCCTGCACCACCCGCACGCCGTAGAGGAAGCCGCCCGCCGCATCGCGCACCGTCGAGGAGCGCACGGCAATCCGGATCACCCGGCCGTCCTTGCGGATGAAGCGCTTTTCCAGCGAGTAGAAGCCGATGTCGCCGGCGACCTGCCGGTGATAGAGGTCCTCGTCCACCTCGCGGTCGTCGGGATGGGTGCGCGCATACAGCCGCCAGCCGAGCAATTCCTCGCGGCTGAGGCCGGTGATCGAGCAGATAGCCTCGTTGATCCGGAGAAACCGGCCGTGCGCATCGGTCTCGACGATGCCGATGGCGGCGTGCTCGTAGGTGGCGTTCCAGCGCTGCTCCTGCTGGCGCAGATCCTGGCGGCTGCGCGCCAACTCCTCCAGCACGCGCTTGCGCTCGGTGACGTCCTGCAGGCAACAGATGATGCCCCAGCGATGGCCCTGCGTATCGAACAACGGATCGATGTTGATCAGCACCGCCACGCGCGATCCGTCGGGCCGCTCCACCGTCACTTCGTCGTCTTTGATGGTGGCGCCGGATTGCAGCGCCTCGGAGACGCGCGAGCGGTGCAGACGCTGCCCGTCGGCGGCAAAGAATTTGGATTTGGCGGTGAACTGGTCGTGCGTCTCACCCGGCAGCGGCTGGCGCCCCCAGATTTCCACGGCGCGCCGATTGTACTGGACGATGCGCCCGCTGAGGTCGCAGATACAGGTGGCAATCGGCAGCAATTCGAGAATCTTGTCGGAAGCCAGCAAGGTCTGCTCAAGCGACAGCGGCAGGACGCGGGCGGGGCGCGGCCTTGGGCTGGCCGGCGGAACGTCGTGCTCCCGCGCACCTTCGCGCCCGTTCATTGCATGGCCTCGCTGGTCCGTGCCGCGCCCACTGCCCTTGCCGGGACCGGAATGGTCGGCGGGGGGCGCAGAATGCTAGCATTCAAAGTTGAATCATCGTGTCGGTGCCGGTCCAATTGGTTTCAACATAGCACGGCCGGCGCATGCATTTGACCCCTGCAATGTCCTTCTCCTGCCCCTTATGCCGCCGGTTCCATCCTTGCCGGACCCGCAAGCCCAAGAGCGTTCGATGACCCCGGAAGACCCTTTGCGGGCGCCGATCTGGCGGCATCGACCGTTCGCGTTCTATTGGATCGCGCGGGTTTCGAGCACCGTTGCCCTGCAGATGCAGGCGGTGGCGGTGAGCTGGCAGATCTACGATTTGACGCGCGACCCGCTCGATCTCGGCCTCGTGGGCCTGGTGCAGTTCGTTCCCGCCGCGCTCTTCGTCCTGGTCGCGGGCCACGTCGCCGACCGCTACGACCGGCGCACGATCGTGCGCATCTGTCAGCTCGTCTCCGGCCTTGCCACCGCAACGCTTGCCGTCGGCACCGCCGGCGGATGGATGACGCGCGAATCGCTGCTTGCCGTCGTATTCGTCATCGGCTCCTCGCGCGCCTTCGAACAGACGACGCTGACGACGTTGTTGCCGGGGATCGTGCCGCTGCCGATGCTGCCGCGTGCCACCGCCGCCGCGGCCTCTGCCACCCAGGTTGCCGTCATCGTCGGCCCGGCGATCGGCGGCCTGATCTACGCGGTGAGCCCGATCCTGGTCTATGCCTGCTGCACCATCCTCTATGTGGGCGGGAGCCTGGTCATCGGCCTCGTGCAGGTCGTGCGCGCGGCGCTGGCGCGCGAGCCGCTGAGCCTTGCCGTGCTGTTCGCGGGTTTCGGCTATATCCGCCGCAACCCGCTGATTCTCGGCGCGATCACGCTTGACCTGTTCGCCGTGGCGCTGGGCGGCGTGTTCGCGCTGCTGCCGGTGTTTGCGCGCGACGTGTTCGCGGCCGGCCCCTGGGCGCTCGGCCTGTTGCGCGCCGCCCCCGGCGTCGGCGCATTGATCGCCGCCGTGACGCTGACCCACCGCATGCCGCGACGGCGCGTCGGGCGCATCATCTTCGCCGCCGTCGGCACCTATGGCCTCGCCATCATCGCTTTTGCGCTTTCGCGTTCGTTCGTGCTTTCGTTCTTGCTGCTGGTCGTGCTCGGTGCCGTCGACATGGTGAGCGTCGTGATCCGCATGACGCTGATCCAGCTTGAGACACCCGACGACATGCGCGGACGAGTCAGCGCGGTGAACTCGCTGTTCGTCATCGCCTCCAACCAGCTCGGCGATTTTCGCGCCGGGTTGATGGCGTCCTGGATCGGCACCATCCCGGCGGTGCTGGTAGGCGGCTTCGGCGCCCTGCTGGTGGTGCTGATCGGACGCCGCCTGTTTGCCGATCTCTACCGCGTCGAAACGCTCGACTCGACTTCGACCGGGCGGCGATGACCGTTGATGCTGTCACGGTGCGGCGGCAGCACCCGTGCCGGCGGCGCCTGCGGTTCAAGCCAGCGATCGATGAACTGCGCGAGCCAGGCCCGGCAGGCCCCGTCATGCAACAGGCGCCCCTCGAAATGGGCGTCGCGCGGTTTGGCGTTGGGCAGTTGCAGGCGCTCATGGCCGCGCGTGGTCCAGCGACACATGGTGGCGTGCGTGACGTCCATATGGAACTGCAATGCATAGGCCGTGCCGCCGTAGCTGAAGGCCTGAATCGGGAAAGTATCGCCTTCCGCCAGCAGCACCGCACCATGCGGCAAATCGAAACCCTCGCGGTGCCACTGGTAGACCTGATCCGGCCAATCCCGACACAGCGCACGCCCCGCAGGCGTCGGCCGGATGGGGTAGTAGCCCACCTCGGCATGCCCTTGCGGGTGGGCGTAGACGCGGGCGCCCAGGTGCCGCGCCAGCATCTGCGCCCCGAGGCAAATGCCAAGGAAGGGCTTGCGCTCCCTGAGGGCGACCGCGATCCAGTCGATCTCCCTGCGCACGACGTCGTCGTTGTCGTTGGCACTCTGCGGGCCACCGAAGACGACGGTACCGGCGTGATTTTCGAGCGTCTCCGGCAGGGGATCGCCGAAGCGGGGACGGCGGACGTCCAGCGAAATGCCGCGGTTCTTGAGCTGCTGGCCGATGCGTCCGGGGGTGGACTGCTCCCCGTGCAGCACCGCGAGGATCGGAAGGCTCATGGATGGAAAGAATCAGGACGCAATGCGAGGCAACGGCATACACCTATCTGGTTAACGCGCGATTGCAAGGGCACCGCAGCCATAGCCCCTATGTCGCGCTTTCAATTCCGACCTTCCCCGCCCGTTGTGACGCGCGGTGGTCGAGGGCTGCGAGGAGCAGCGAGCGCGGGGCGACGCGCGGGGCCAGTGCCGCTACGATCTGCATCGCAAGGCCCGGGACCACCATGCGTCGCCCCTGCATCAGCGCCCGATAACCGACCCTGGCAACACGCGCGGGCGATTGGGCGAACGGCGGCGGTGGAACATCGCCCGGGACCCCGGCGCGGGCCTGAAATTCGGTCGGGACCGGTCCTGGGCACAGGCAGGTGACACGGATGCCTCTCGGCCGAAGTTCGCTGTGCAGCGCCTCGGTGAGCGAGACGACGTAGGCCTTGCTTGCGTAATAGACGGCCCCGCCCGGACCGGGCAGCAGGCCCGCCACCGAGCCGACGTTGAGCAGACCGCCGCGGTGTCTCGCCAGGCTCTCGACGAAGGCGAGCGACAGGTCCGTCAGCGTGCGCATGTTGAGATCGATCATGGCCAGTTGCTCGCCGCGGTCGAGCGCGGCCGCATGACCGACCAGTCCGAATGCGGCGTTGTTGACCACGTATTCCGGCTCGATCTTGCGCATCGCGAGCGCATTGCCGATCCAGGCGACCGCGTTCGGCAGCGCCAGGTCGATCGGCAGGACAACGGGCTCCGGCGCCCCCATCGCGGCGATTTCGGCCGCCAGCTCCCGCAGCCGCCCCTCGCGCCGCGCCACCAGCACGAGCGCATGCCCGTGCCGGGCGAATTCACGCGCCAGCTCCAGCCCGATGCCGGCGGACGCGCCGGTGATGACGGTGACGGGCCTCATGGTCCGGTCTTCGCGGGGGCAGGGTTGTAACCTGCCGCCGCGGATCGTTTGGCCAGCGCGATGCGGCGGAAATCGGGCGCCGGAGGGGGCAGCCCCGTTAATGGACCTCCTTGCCCCGCCGCATGCTCGCTTCGAGCAGTTTCAAGTTGTTGCGGATGTAGGGGTTGTCGGGGTCCTTGGCGCGAGCGGCCTGCAGCGTCTCTCGCGCGCGCCGGAAATCGCCGCGCAGCAGATAGGAGAAGCCCTGGTTGTTCAGGATTTCCGGGGTCGGTCCGAGGATGCGAATGGCTTGCGCATAGGCGCGGTCGGCAAGATCGAAGCGCCGCAGCCGGTCATAGGAGGCGGCAAGCCCGACCCACGCCTCCGCATCGCGCGGATGCCGCTCCACCGCCTTGCGGAAATGTCCCTCGGCGATGCCGTAGCTTCCCTGCCGGAAGTACTTCTTGCCGATGCTGAGGTCGTCGCTGGGATCGCTGCCGAGGAGTTCGGGCGGCGGCGCCGCATCGACCGAGCCGGTCACGTCGGCGCCGGGCGTCGTCGTCTCGGTCTGCGGCGCAAGCGGATCCGTCAGTTTTCGGAAGGGATTGTCGAGATTGGACGTGGTCTCGCAGCCCGCGAGCCACATCAGACACGCGGCCGCGAACCCGATCCGACCGACCCCTATACCCATGGCCCGCTCCGCAGCGGGCAAAGGCTAGGGCAGGCTGGTTAACATTTCGCTCGCCGTCGGCGACGGCTGCAACAGGCGGGCAGAAGCCGGCTTCCGCCTCACGCAACAAACAAGGCCTGCACGGATTGTCAGCATCGGCAGCGCCTCGATAAGCTTGGCTCAAACAGGCGGGCCCGACCATCGGCTCGAACCGGGCGACCGGATCGACGGCAGTTCGATGTCCCATCGCGCCGGCCGCGCAACAACGATCTTGAGGAGGAGAACACCATGACCCAAGCCGTCCGCGCCGCGGTAGCCGCCGTCATCGCCGGTCTTGCGCTCAACGCTCCGAGCACGGCCCCGGCGCAGCCCTACCCCAGCCGGACGGTGACGATCGTCGTGCCGTCCACTGCGGGCGGGGGAACCGACATCATCGCCCGGCTGATCGGCGACCACCTGTCGCGGCAACTGGGCCAGGCCTTCGTGGTCGAGAACCGGCCAGGGGCGGGACTGGTCGTCGGCACCGTCGCGGTGGCCAAGGCCGCTCCCGACGGCTATACGCTGCTGATGGGCCTCAACGGCAGCATGGCCGTGAACCCGAGCCTGTTCGCCAACCTTGCCTACGATCCGATCCGCGACTTCACGCCGGTGGCCATGCTCGCGGACTATCCCTTCCTGGTGATGGTCAACAACGACCTGCCCGCCAGATCGATCCGGGAACTCATCGCACTCGCGAAGTCAAAGCCGGGGGAGATCCACTATGCCTCGGGCGGCAACGGCACGGGTCAGCACCTCTCCACCGAGTTGTTCAAGATGATGACCGGCACGGACATGGCGCACGTGCCCTATCGCGGCGCGCAGCCGGCCTATCTCGACGTGATTTCCGGGCGGGTGCCGGTGTTCTTCGACAACATGTCGAGCGCCATGAATATCGCCAAGGCCGGCAAGGCGCGCGCCATCGCCATCACCTCCAAGACCCGTTCGCGCCTCATGCCCGACGTGCCGACCGTCGATGAATCGGGCGTTCCCGGCTTCGAGTACCACACCTGGTTCGGCATCTGGGCGCCGAAAAACACGCCGCGACCGATCGTCGAGAAGCTGCACGCGGAAGTGAAAAAGGCGCTCGCCGACCCGTCGGTGCGCGAGAAGATCGCGGCCACCGCCGGCGAACCGTCGAATATGGCGCTCGCCGACATCGAGCCCTTCGTCAAGGCCGAGATCGTCAAATGGGGCGAGGTGGTCAAGCGCGCCGGCATCAAGGTTCAGTAGCGCATCAACGGCGGCCGGCGTTGCCAGCGGCGTCGCGAATCTCCGAGTGCCCAGCAACGTCCGCCGAACTGGCCCGGCGCCGCGCGCGGCATTAAATTTCCCGGACCATTGCATGGGGCGGAGGCGGGCGGCCATTGGCGGGCCGCGACGTTGCAAGGGGCAGGCATGGACCAGCGCCACGAGGTCAGCCGGCGGACTTTCGTCGTCAGCGCCGCTGCGGCGGCCGGGGGGATGGCGCTCGGCTTTCACTGTCCCGGCGGCATGGCGCGAACAGCCGGCGCTCCCGAGATCAACGCCTGGATCGTGATCGAGCCCGACGACACTGTGATCATCCGGGTGGCGCGTTCGGAAATGGGTCAGGGCGTCTTCACCGCTCTGCCGATGCTGGTCGCCGAAGAGCTCGAATGCGACTTCGCCAAGGTGCGTCCCGAATTTGCCTCGCCCGCGGAGAACCGCCGCCGCAACCGCCCTTGGGGCGACATGTCGACCGGCGCGAGCAATTCCGTCAGCGGCTCGCAGCAGGCGCTGCGCCGCGCGGGCGCGACGGCGCGGCAGATGCTGATCGCGGCAGCGGCGGCGCGCTGGAAGGTGCCGGCCTCGGAATGCCGCGCGCACAAGGGCGTGGTGCTGCATCTGCCGAGCGGCCGCCGCGCGCGCTTTGGCGAGCTGGCCGCCCTCGCCGCCACCATGACGCCTCCCGCCGACGTCGCGCTCAAACCGCCCAGCCAATGGACGCTGATCGGCACACCGCAAAAGCGGATCGACGTCCACGACAAGGTCACGGGTCAGACCGTCTACGCCGCCGACGTGCGGCTGCCGAACATGCTCTATGCGGCGCTGGTTCTGCCGCCCGTGTTCAAGGGCACGGTGCGCGCGGTGGAGGCCGACCGCGTCGCCGCCATGACGGGCGTGCGGCGCGTGGTCGTGCAGCCCGATTTCGTCGCGGTGGTGGCCGACAGCTGGTGGCGCGCCAAATGTGCCGCCGACGTCTTGCCGGTCACCTGGAGCGACGGCGGCAACGGCCGCTTGTCAAGCGCGGCGATCGCAGCCTCACTACGCCAAGGCCTGGAACAACCGCCCGCGGGGATCGCCCGCCGCGAAGGCGACGCGCCGGCCGCGCTCGACCGTGCGGTTCGCCGCATCGAAGCGGATTACGTCGTGCCCTACCTTGCGCATGCGACCATGGAGCCGCAGAACTGCACGGCGCATGTTGCCGGCGGCCGCGTCGAGATCTGGGTTCCGACGCAGGACGCCGACACCTCGCTCGTCAACGCCGCCGACGCGGCGGGCGTGTCGCACGATCGCGTGGTGGTGCACAAGACCATGCTCGGAGGCGGCTTCGGCCGGCGCGGAGCATTCCAGGAGTTCGTGCGGCAGGCGGTGCTGATCGCAAAAGAGGTGGGCCAGCCGGTGCAGTTGCTCTGGTCGCGCGAGCAGGACATTCGCCACGGTTTCTATCGCCCCATGGTGATGGCGCGGCAGGTGGCCGGTCTCGACGGCGACGGTGCGCCGCTGGCGTGGCTGGTCCGCGTCTGCGGCCAATCGATCGCCGCATCGGTCGTGCCGGAAATGCTGAGCACGGGTTTCGACCGCAATCTGGCAAAGGGCTATCTCGCCGACATGCCCTACGCCGTGCCGAACATCCTGGTCGACGGCAACATCCTCGTGACGCCCGTCCCGGTCGGACCGTGGCGCGGACTGGACTACACGCAGAATGCCTTCTTTCGCGAATGCTTCATCGACGAGATGGCGCATGCGGCGGGACGTGACCCCTACCTGTTCCGGCGCGCACTGATGGCGAACAAGCCCCGCCACCTGGCCACGCTCGACGCCGCGGCGGCGCGCGCCGGCTGGGGCTCCGCAACCGGTCCGCGCCGCTTCCGCGGCATTGCCGTCAACGAGGCGAGCGGCAGCGTATGTGCGCAGGTGGTCGAAATCGCCAACGGCGCCGACGGAGAGCTGCGCATCCTGCGCGTCGTGTCCGCCATCGATGCCGGGCACGTGGTCAATCCGCTCACCATCGAGCAGCAGACGCAAAGCGCCGTGATCTACGGCCTGACGGCGGCCCTGCACGGGGAGATCAGCATCAAGGACGGCCGGGTCGAGCAGAGCAACTTCCACGACTACGAGGTGCTGCGCATGGCCGAGGTGCCGCCGATCGAGACGGTGATCGTGCCAGGCGGCGGCACCTGGGGCGGCGTCGGCGAACTGCCGCTGGCGCCGCTGGCGCCCGCGCTGTGCAACGCCGTGTTCGCCGCCACCGGCAAGCGCATCCGCAGCCTGCCGCTCAGCCGGCACGGCCTGCGCATGGCCGCCGCGCGTTAGCGCATGTCCCGGCAAAACGGGCACCGGTTCACCGATCGGGACATGCGCCAATGCAGAATTGAAAGCTCCCCGGCTCAACCGAGCCAAGGGGTGCTGCGGGGCTCGTACTCGCCCGCAGGCCGCGGTTCACAACGCTCAGCCCGGGCAGCGATTGAGCACGGCGGTGTAGCTGCCGTGCTGCTGCGTCATGTCCATGGTCTTGTCGTCGCGCAGCGTGAAGGAAATGGTGTCCGAGAGGACCGTTCCGCTCTTGAACTTGCAGGTCACGCGCAGCGAGATCTTCTTGCCGTCCTGCTGCCGGTTGTCGATCGAGCAGACGCCGCCCGAGTGCACGATCTCGTTGCCGGTGATTTTTACGCGCAGAAACTCAGGGTCGCGGCCATCGCCGCGGCAGGCCTGGTTCTGCAGATAGGTTCCCTCGATGTTTCCTTGCTCCTGGGCAGGCGCGACATCGGCGATCACGAGGGCGACCGCGCCCAGGGCAAGCACCAACGACACCGGGTGTCTCATCCGCACGGCTTCCTCGCTCCAGCGCGCTTGCGCGCAGCCCACAATGCGGGCCGAGACTATCGCAGCCAGCGTGGCTGAAACAAGGCGGACGCCGCGCCAAGGGCCTGCCTGCGGCAGCGGATGGGATCGCCGGCGGCGGACGCCGCGCTCAGTAGTTGCCGAGATACAGCCGCACGAACACCGGCAGCAGGATCACCACGAACAGCACCGGGAAGATGCAAATCATCATCGGCAGCGCCAGCTTGGCGGGCAGGCTGTAGGCCTTCTCCTCGGCCCGCGACAGGCGCTTGTGGCGCATGTCGTCGGAATAGACGCGCAGTGCGTCGGTGATGCTGGAGCCGAGTTCCTCGGATTGCTGGATCAAGGTGGCGAACGAACGCGCCTCTTCGAGGCCGAGCCGATCGGCCAGATGGTCGAGCGCCTCGCTCATGGTGCGACCCGCCCGAATCTCCAGATTGGCCATGTGAATGTTGGCGGTCAGCGACGGATAGGAATCCCCGAGCTCGCGGCCGACCCGGTCGAGCGCGGCCTCCATGCTCAGCCCGGCATCCGCGCAGACCACGAGCAGGTCCATGAAATCCGGAAATCCCGCCCGGTGTTCGTGCCGGCGATTCTTGATGCGTTGATCGATGTAGAGGCTCGGGGCGAGATAGCCGGCGATGCCGGCGAGCCCGACTAAGAGCCAGTGCACGCTGCCGCCCTGCTCCGCCGGCGCCGCCACGAAGGCGAGGACGGCCAGTCCGACGGCGAGCGCGGTGCGGGCGAGGAAGAAGTAGCCGACGGCGCGCGGATCATAGAGGCCGGCCTGCACCAGCCGGCCGCGCAGCACCTTCATCTCCTTGTTGTTTCCGTCCGCATAATGCCTGGCGGTGTAGTCGATCACCCGTTGCGCCGCCTTCAGGCTGGCATGGCGCAGCGAGCGCCGCTCGCCGCTCTGTCCGAGCGCATCGACCGCCGCAATATTGGCGGCGCGGCGACGCACCGAGCCCTGGACCCGCACCACCGCCATGACGCTGAAGGCGAGCGTTGTGGCGGCAAGGAACACCAGCAACGCCACCAAGCCGTCGCCCCCGGACAGCGCGCTCAGGTCCATCGCTCAGATCCTGAAGTTGACCATGCGGTACATGATGAAGTTTCCGAGCGCCATCCAGGCGCCGGCGGCGGCAAGCGCCATTTTGGTGATGTCCTCGTGCCAGACGCTGCCGTAGAATTCCGGCGTGATCACCTGCACGATCAGGAACATCACGATCGGAAGCGACGACAGGATCAGCGCCGAGGCGCGGCCCTCGGCGGCCAACGCGCGGATCTTGCGCCGCATCTTGAAACGCTCGCGGATGACCGCAGACAGGTTCTCCAGGATCTCGCCGAGATTGCCGCCGGTGTTGCTCTGGATCGCGACCGCGGTGACAAACAGCGGCAGATCGTCCTGGCCGATACGGAAGTACAGATTGCGCATGCCGGTTTCCAGGTCCGCGCCATAGGTGATCTCGTCGGCGACGATGCCGAATTCGCTGCCGATCGGGTCGGGCATTTCCCGCGCCACCATGGTGATGGCGACCGGAACCGGATGGCCGGCGCGAAGACTGCGGACGATGATGTCGAGGGCGTCGGGGAATTGTGCGCCGAACGCCTTCTGGCGGCGGGCGCGCAGGATGCGCAGCCCAAGATACGGCAACAGCGTCAACGACAGGACAGCCGCGAGCAAGGCCTGCAGCAGGTCGCCGCGAAGGAGAAAGATCCCGGCAAAGGCGCAGACCGCGGCTAGTCCCAGGCACAGCGCGAGCCGGCCGATGCCAAGCGTCAGGCCGGATTGCAGGATCAGCCGGTTGAGCGCCACGAGCGGCAATCGATAGTCGCCGCCCCGGCTGAGGCCGCGCTCGCGGCGCACCTGCTCCAACAGGCTTTCGCGGTTGGGCTGCTGGTCCAGGAGCCGCAGGCGCCGGTTGATGTTCCTGCGATAGGAGCGCGCCGTGAAAAACAGGAGATAAACGCCCTCGGCAAACAGAGCGGCGGCAAGTGCGGCGAACAGATACACCACATGGACGGCATCGAGCTCGAACGGCATGGCGTCTCTCACCTCGCTGCGCGCGGCTACAGCGGCTTGCTCGGGTCGAAATGGCTGCCGGGGATGCGAATCCCGCGAGCGACCAGCTCATTGAGAAAGCGCGGCCGCACCCCGGTGGCGACGAAGTGACCCTCGACCGTGCCGTCCTCGGCAGTCGAAGTCCGCACATAGCGGTAGATTTCCTGCATCTGCACGATGTCGCCTTCCATGCCGGTGATCTCGGTGATGGAGGTGACCCGGCGCTTGCCGTCGGAAAGCCGCTGCAGTTGCACGATCACGCGAACGGCGGCGGCGATCTGGCCGCGGATGGAGGCGATGGTCATCGGCAGGCCGGCCATGCCGATCATCTGCTCCAGGCGCGAAATCGCCTCGCGCGGATTGTTGGCGTGAATTGTCGCCATCGAGCCTTCATGTCCGGTGTTCATCGCCTGTAGCATGTCGAAGGCTTCCTCGCCGCGGCACTCACCGAGAATGATACGCTCCGGCCGCATGCGCAGCGCGTTCTTGACCAGCTCGCGTTGGCGGATCTCGCCCTTGCCCTCGATGTTGGGCGGACGGGTCTCCATGCGCGCCACGTGCGGCTGCTGCAACTGCAGCTCGGCGGCGTCCTCGATCGTGATCAGGCGCTCCTTCTCGGAAATGAAAGCCGACAGCGCATTGAGCATCGTGGTCTTGCCCGAGCCGGTGCCTCCCGAGATCAACGTCGTGATGCGCGCCTTCACCGCCGCGGCCAGGAGTTCGGCCATCTGCGGCCGCAGCGCGCCGATCTCGACAAGTTTGCTCAGGCTGAACGGCTTCTTGGAGAACTTGCGGATCGAGACCAGCGGTCCGTCCACCGCGATCGGCCGCACTGCCACGTTCACGCGCGAGCCATCGAGCAGCCGCGCATCGCACAGCGGATGCGACTCGTCGACGCGCCGGCCGACCGCGGAGACGATCTTGTTGATGATGCGCAAGAGATGCGCCTCGTCCTTGAAGCGGCAGGGGACCGGTTCGAGCAGGCCACCGCGCTCGACGTAGACGCATTCGTGGCCGTTGATCAGGATGTCGCTGATGGTCGGGTCCTTCAGCAGCGGCTCGAGCGGCCCGAGCCCCGTCATCTCGTCGAGGATCTCGGAGACGAATTCGTTGAGCTCCTGCGCATTGAGCGCGAGCCGCTCGGCAACGATGTATTGGCTCACGAGCTGCTGCACGTGCTGCCGCATCTGCTCCTCGGGCAGCTTTTCCAGCGCCGACAGGTTGATCTCCTCGATCAGCCGCCGGTGCAGCCGAACCTTGGCATCGAGGAACTTGTCGGACAGGAGCGGATTGGCGGCTTCCGCCGGCGGCTTCTCCTGCGGCTCGGGCGCAGCCGGCAGCATCCAGGTCACGGCGCCCGGGGGCGGTGCCTCCGGCGGCGGTGCAATGAACTCAGGAGCGGCGCGGCGCAGGGTGAAACGGCCAGCCATGCATCGACCCTTCCAGTGAGTTGCAACGCTATCGTGCCCAGGCGATGCCGAGCTTCTTCATCAGGCCGGTCCCCTCGGCAGCCGCCGCCCGACCGGTACCGTGCGGCAGGATCAGCTTGCGGAGCTGGGCCGTGACGTTGTTGCCCGGCTTGACTTCGTCGAGCGGCACGCCGCGATCGATCGCCTCGCGCACGAGTCGGTAGTTGTTGGGAACCACGCCGATGAAGTCGGCACCGAGCGCCTGTTCGACATCGGTGCGCTTGAGGCCCGGTGCGAACATGCGCTGCTCAAAACGGTTGACGATGATCTGCGGCCGCGGGCCGTCGCCCAGCCGCTCGCGAATGGCGCCGACGAGCTGGCGGGCATGGCGCAGGCTCGGCACCGTCATCTCGCTCACGATGAACAAGCGGTTGGTGCCGAGCAGCACGCTGTCGGTCCAGGAAAACCAGGTGCGCGGCATGTCGATCACGACATGATCGAAGTTCGACGACACGAGATCGAGCAGGCGGGTGACCATGTCGGGATCGAACGAGCGCATCTCCGCCGGCCGGTTGGGCGCCGCGATCACGGACAGGCCGGAGGAATGGTGCGCCAGCATGATCTCCAGAAGCTGGCGGTCGAGCCGCTCGGGGCGCGGCTCGATCTCCTTGAGATCGAGCCGCGGCTCGAGATCGAGATAGTCCGCGCAGGAGCCGTGCTGAAAGTCGAGATCGACGAGGCAGGTGCTGGGACGCCCGCGCGGGCCGCTGTTGAGCAGCAGCATGGCGGTCTGGATCGCCAGCGTGGTCACGCCGGCGCCGCCCACCGCCGGCAGAAACGTATAGATCTGCGCTTCCGTGGTCTCCGCCTTGGTCGGACGCGCGACGCGCGCGCAGGTGCGCACGAGTTCCACCGCCGATACCGGCTTGACCAGGAAGTCCGCCACCCGCAGCTGCAGCAGGCGGCGCGCCAATTCGGCATCAAAGCCTTGCGTCACCGCCACCACCGGCGGCCAGGCGCCCAGGCGCTGCACGAGCCGCTCCAGCGCCTCCAGGTCCTCCTCGCGGCCACTGGCGAGATCGACCAGGACGACGGTGATGCCCTCGGCATCGAAGCTGTCGGCGATCGCCGACAGCGGTCCCGACAGGAACCGCAGCTCGATCCGGCCGCTGGCGCCGAAGCTGGTCTGCGCGAGCTGTTCGAAGCCAGAATCGGCCGTGACCACGGCCACGCCAGTGGCGTTGCCGCCGCTCGCTGCCTCCGCCGTTCGCATCGACGCGCCCATGGTGTTCCGATCCGGCTCGAGCCTACTTGCTCGAACCGCTGCTGGCGGGCGCCGATGCCGCCTGCGAATTCGACGCCGATTGCGCGGCCTGCTGCGCCTGGGTGTAGGCCGCCGAACTGGTGGTGGCATTCACCGGCGGGATGACGCGCCCGGTGCGATAGCGCTCGGCCGCCGTCTGCATCCTCTCGCCGCTGAACGCGATGCTGCGGCGGCCGCTGGCCGGCGGCCACGGATCGATCATGTGGGTGACGCGATTGGCCGCCATCGCCTCGCCGGAGGCGAACGCGATGGTGTCACGGCGCTCGGTGTAATGCTCCGAGCACGCCGCCGGGATCATCGCCGCCAGCAGGGCACCGGCGAGCCTAGTTGCGGACCGAGACCACACGGGCGCCTCCCTTCGGCAGATCGAGCATGTGGCCGACGAATTCCTGCGCCGGCAGGCCGTCGAGACGCCGCGCGGTTTGGCGCTTCACCTCGGTCTTGCCCATCAGGAACAGGTCCGTGTCATTGGCCGGCAGCGTGGTGTCGAGCGGCGTCTTGATCGTGTCGCCGGGCCGCGCCGGACGCACCAGGCGCGGTGTGACGATGATCGCAAGATCGGTCTCGTTTTTCTGATAGGAGGCACTGCGGAACAGCGCGCCCAGCACCGGGATGTCGCCGAGCCAGGGCAACTGCTGCAGGGCGTTCTGGCCGTTGCTTTGCAGCAGGCCGCCGATCACAAAGCTCTGGCCGTCGCGCAGTTCGACCGTGGTCGAGGCGCGGCGCACGATCAGCGGCGGAATGGCGATGCCCGCGACCTGCACCGGATTGGAGGTGTCGAGCTGGCTGACCTCCGGCTCGATCTTGAGGTTGATCAGGCCGTCGCTGAGCACCGTCGGTGTGAACGCAAGACCCACGCCGTAGCGCTTGTAGTCGATCGTGACCTGACCGAGCGCGCCCGGCACCGGCACCGGGAATTCGCCGCCGGCAAGGAAACTCGCCGTGTCGCCCGACAGCGCCACGAGGTTCGGCTCCGCCAGCGCCCGGGCGACGCCCTTTTCCTCGAGCGCGTTGATCATGGACTGGATTTCCATGCCGCCGGCGACAAGCCGCGCAATCATGAATCCGAACGGCGCCGTGCCCGACAGCACGCCGGCGGCAACGGTCGGCGAGATGGTGAGCGCTGTCGCACCGACGTTCGGCCCGCCGGCGGTCACCCCAGGCTGCTTGAACGGGTTGATGCCGGTGTTGGTGATCGGCAGCCGGTTGTCGCTCTGGCGCGAGCCGATGTTGGCAAGGCTGTGGTCGCCGAACTTGTTCCATTGCAGGCCGAGCTCCCGACTGGCCTGGCGCGTCGCCTCGATGAAGCGCACTTCCAGCATCACCTGCTGCGGCTGCAGCACCTCCACGGTGTTGATCACCTCCGGACCGAACTGCTTGGCAATGGTCACCGCGCGATCGACCGTCGGTGCGTCCGGTGCGGTGCCCGACAGCATGATGCGGCCGTTGACGGCCGTGACCTTGAGCTTGGCATGCGGAAAGCGCTTGCGAATCTCGTTCTGCAGCAGCGACGTGTCGTAGATCACCTCGACATCGAACACGCCGATCAGCTTCATGCCCTCGGCGTAGACGGAGACGCGCGTGGTGCCGTTCTTCTTGCCGAGGATCGACAGCGAGCGATCGGTCAGCGGATGCACGTCGGCCACCTCGGGATCGCCGACCGCAACCTCGACAAAGCTCGTGTCCGTGCGCACGTCCTGCGACTTGCCGATGTAGACCGAGACCGTTGCGGTGCGCTTGCCGGCGCCGATCTGAAGGAGGCGCGGCTCCTGCGCGACTGCCGCCGCCGACAGCCCGCCGGTTGCGGCGATCAGCGCCGCCGCAAGCACCGCGCGCCAGGAGCGCCTTGCGGCGCCCGTGTTGCTCTTGCCCATGTTCGACTCCCCACCGCCCATGTGTCTGACCTTCCCCGAAGTCCGGCCTGCAGGCACGCCCCCTATGGCCCTGCAAGCGCCGCCGCATGCATGCCCGCCGTCTCGATCGGCACGCTGTATTCCTGCCGCGTCGACGCGCGTCGCACCGCGACGTTGGCCATGCCGGTTGCGCCTCTTTCCTGCGCCGTCGGCACGCTCGCCGTGCCGAGATCGTTGAGCGTGATGCGGCGCGTGTATTCGATCGCGCTCTCGCCGGCCTTGCGCAGCATCAGCGACAGGCTGCCCACCGACGACGACAGCGACAGTTTCTGCGCGCCGACGGCATCGACTTCGAGGGTGACAGCCTTCACCACGGCCGGTTTTTCCAGGCGCTCGTCGGCGATCTGGTCGATTGCTAAGACGCGCGCGTTCTGCAGCACCACGTCGGTCGTGGCGTTGCCCTTGTCGATCTGGCGGGTGAGCGCGACATCCACGCGATCGCCCGGCAGCACGAAGCCGCCGACGCCGTCCACGTCGTTGACGCGCACCGTGACCGCCTTGAGCCCGTCGCGCAGCAGCGCCGAAAGCGTGGCGCGTTGGCCCGGTCCGGTGATCTTGCTGCCAAGCACCGGCTCGTTCGGCTCGATCGCCGTCAGCACCACGCGCCGGCCCACCGACAGGAGGTCAGCGATCTTGGCAAAGGCGCCGCTCGGCACTGCATCCTGCGGCCACGCTGCCTCGCGCAGGTTGTCTGCCGTCAGTGCGACGCCGTACCGCAGCGGCTTCGCCGCCACCACCACCGTGGTCGCGTGCAGCGGCTTCTTGTTCGCCTCCAGGCTTTTCAGCCGCAGCTCGGCCTGGCTGTTGAGCCACGACTGCGCGATAAACACCGCGAGCAGGCCGAACACGACGGCGAAGCCGATCATCACGATGGTGCTGGCACGCACGGCACGGTCCCCGTTTGACGCCGGATTTGTCGTGTTGTCGTCGCCGCCGACTATCCTGGCCGTCTGGTGTTGAATTGGTGAAACCGATCGCGCAATTCCCGCTATGCTGAAGATTGATTGAAGCGTCAGCCTTTACGAACTGTGCGCGCCCGCGCGCGACATTGATTCAATTGCGCAAGCGCGATGAAGGAACGGGAAACCTTAATCGTTTCCTCCGCTGCGCCGCGCGGCCGGCGACCCCGTCAGGTGGGCACGGTCCCGCCGCCGGCTGCGGCATTTTTTCTTGCGGCAGCGTTGATCGGACCGCGCCGATGCTGCAACATGGCTCGCCCGCATGAAGCAAGCCCGCCGGGATGAGAGTGCGAGGACCCCGCCGTGAACAAGCCCTACATCAGCTACGTCGATCCGGCCGCAATGGACGCTTCGATGCGCGCCGAAATGGAGCGTTGCCGCAGCTATGGCACGCCGCGTCCGGAAAGCCAGGCGATCCGCGCGCATGTGCCGGCGGTGTTCTGGTCGTTCGCCAATTCCTGGCGCGAGGTGTTCCACAACGGCGTTGCCGACCACGGCATCAAGGAACTGTGCCGCCTCTATGTCTCGCGCTCGGTGCTGTGCGAGTTCTGCGGCAACCAGCGTTCGATCAAGGCGCAGAAGGCTGGCGACGTGCTGGAGGAGCAGACCAAGGACCTGATCAATTTTGAAACCTCGAGCCGCTACAGCGAGAGGCAGAAGGCGGCGCTGGCCTATGCCGAGGCCATCACCTGGGACCTGCCGGTGGACGAGACCTTCTGGGCACGCCTGCACCGCCACTTCAGTGAGCCGGAGCTGGTGGAGATCGGCTATTTCATCGCGCTGACCATGGGCCAGCAGCGTTGGCTGCGCACGCTCAACATCGAGCACCATCAGATCCTGCCCGGCACCGACGCCTCGATGGCGCCAGGCTTCGAGACCGAGGAGGCGCTGCGCCGCTCCAAGGCCGCGCCCGACTACTGGGCCAGGCAGGCGCCCAAGCCGCACAAGCAAGCGGCGGAATAGGCGCGAGAGCGCACGGGCATGCGCGGCCTGCGGCGCGCACCGATCGATGATTGGGTTCAGACAGATTTGAGACGGGTCAGACGCGGGCGAAGCCGCGCGGGAATTGGTGCAGGCTTTCGACGCCGCCTTCGGTGACGACGACGAGTTCGCCCGTCTGCACCCCGGCGCGCCCGTCGCGCGTCACCACGTTGGGCTGGATCACTACCGTCTGTCCGGCGCGGAACGGCGTCTCCGGCACGGGCCCCGCCGGCCGGCTTGCCGACCCCAGCACCGGCTGCAGATAGCCGCCGCCATAGCCGTGCAGGAGATCATCGATGATGGTGAAGCCCGCATCCTCGATCACGCCCGCGGCCGCCACCACCTGCGCGGGCGTGGCCCCCGCCTTCAGCACCGCGCAGATCGCGGCAAAGGCGGCATCGGCCGCCTCGTGCAGCGCGCGATAGAGCGGCGTCGGCTCCTCGCCCACCGCAAAGCTGCGCAACACCTGGCCGCCGTGGTCGTAGAAGTGCGCGGTGATCTCCGCCACCACGACGTCGCCCTTGCGCACGACGCGCGGCAGCGGGAACTGGCGCGGCACGGCAAGATCGGGATCGCGCATCGAGGTAATGCCGATGTAATGGATGCCGGTGCCGCCGCCCTCTGCCACATAGGCGCGCTCGACCGCGTCGCCTAGCTGGCGCTCATTTGCGCCCGGCCGGATGGCCGCGCGCAGCGCCGCCATGCCAGCGTCGCTGAAGGCCGCGCCGATCCGCAGCCAGTCAAGCTCCTCCGGCGACTTCACCGCGCGAAGCCGATGGTAGGCGCGGTTGAGGCCAATGACGCGGCCAAATCGCGCAGCGAGCGCCGCGTGCTGCTCGAACGGCATCGGGCCGATGACGGCCACGCGGTTCGGCTTCGCCCCGCGCCGGGCCAGCACGTCGATCGCCTTTCCGATCGAGGACTCCCCGCCCCACTCCACGGTCTCCGCCGCCGCAGCAAACCGGCGCGCCAGCGGCGCGTGATTGACCCATTGCACAAACAGCGCGTCGGGCAGACCGGGCGTGAACACGCCGATCGCCTCCGCCGTCACCGGCCATTGGGTGAGCCACTGCACGGCCGAGCCGGCGCGGTTGTAGCCGCAGAACACGAGGTGCTCCGCGCCCGCCTCGGCCACGGCGGCGGCAACGAGATCGCGTCGGCGCTTCATCTCGCCGTCGGAGAAGCGGGGTATTTCCGCATCGAGCAGCCGACGCAGACGGGACGGAAGGTCTACGGCCACCGCTTCGGTTCCTGCGCCGGCGAGACGAGCGGAGCAGGTCCTCCGCCCATGTCTCACGTCGCCTGCTTCGGCAGCGCCACGATCATGTCGAGCTCGACACGCGCGCCCGGCGAGGAGAGCTGGTTGATGCAGACGGTCGTGCTTGCCGGCAGCCAGTCGCCGAAATAGGCCGCCATGGTCTTGTGCATGGCGTCGGCGTCGCGGAAATCGGTCAGATACTTGGTCACCTTGATGACGTCGCGCCAGGTGGCGCCGACCTCGTCCAGGATCGACTTGATCGCGTTCATCGCATTGCGCGTCTGCTCCTCGATCGAATGCGGATGCACGTGCTCGTGATCCTGATGCGGATGGTTGTGGTAGAGCGGCGAGGAGGTCGCTCCCGACAGGAACATCAGGTCGCAAGCACCGACGATCCTGATGGCCGGCGCATAGGGCATCTTGTGTGCCTGCGATGGATCGGGATGAACGGCCTCGAGCCGGAAGGTCCGCTCGGGCCTGGTGTTGACGTTCATGGCAAGCCTCCGTTGGTTGGCGAGAAAGCGTAGCAACACGCCCGGTGGCGCGACAGCGCTATGCCACCACCGCGGCCTGCGCGGCGGCGGGCGGCGCAAAGCGCTCCCGCACCAGGCGCGACACCGCCATGTTGTCGACCTTGCCGGTGCCGAGCAGCGGCAGTTTCTCCATGTAGACGATCTCCGCCGGGACCATCAGGTCGGAGGCGCCGCGCGCGCGGGCAAACGCGATGAATTCGGAACGGGTCGCGCCCTTTTGCTGTGTCAGCATGATCAGCCGCTCGCCCTTGCGCGCATCCGGTACCGCGGCGACCGCAGACGGCGCATCCGGCCACAGTTCCGCGGCCAGCGCCTCGACCGAGGCCAAGGACACCATCTCGCCGGCGATCTTGGCAAAGCGTTTCGCGCGGCCCTTGATGGTGATGAATCCCTGCTTGTCGATGGTGACGATGTCGCCGGTGTCGTGCCAGCCTTCCGGCGGCGGCTCCAGCACGCCCGGATTTTCCGCGCGCAGATAGCCGAGCATCACGTTCGGCCCCATCACGTAAAGGCGGCCGCCCTCCTCGACGCCCTCGACCTTCTCCAGCCGCGCCTGCATGCCCGGCAGCAGCCGCCCGACCGTGCCGAACTTGTTGAACATCGGCGTGTTGAGCGCGAGAGCCGGGGCGGTCTCGGTCACGCCGTAGCCTTCCAGGATGCGCAGGCCGAACTTCTCCAGATAGACGCGCCGCGTCGATTCCTTGACCGGCTCGGCGCCGGCCAGGATGTAGCGCAGCGAGCGGAAATCGTAAGGATGGGCGGCGCGCGCGTAGCCGTTGAGGAACGTGTCGGTGCCGAACAGGATGGTGGCGTTCACGCCGTAGATGAGCTCGGGCACGGTGCGATAGTGCAATGGAGACGGATAAAGGTAGATGCGCACGCCGGAGACGAGCGGCAGGATCAGGCCGACCGTCAGGCCGAAAGAATGAAACACCGGCAGCACGTTGAATACCTTGTCCTGCCGTCCGAAGTCGATGCTCGCCGCCGCCTGCGCGGCGTTCGCCAGCATGTTGCGATGCGACAGGACCACGCCCTTGGGCGTGCCCTCCGAACCAGAGGTGAACAGGATCGCCGCCCAATCGTCGGGCTTGCGCTTGACCAGCGCTTTCTTGGCGTTCCACAAGCCGCGCAGCTTGTCGCCGAGTGTGACGGTGGAACGGATATCGTCAAGATAGACGATGCGGACGTGTTGCTCGATGCCCGCGACCAGCGCCTCGAGCTTGCCGCGTTCGATGAAGGCGCGCGATGTGACGATGGTGTCGAGCCGCGCGGCCTTGCAGGCGGTCAGCACGTTGCTGACGCCGGCGGTGAAATTGATCATGGCCGGCACGCGGCCGGCCGACATCAGCGCCAGCACGGTGACGGCGGCGCCGTTGGCGTTCGGCAGCATCACGCCGACGGGGCGGCCCTCGGCGGCGAGCGGCATCAGCTTCTCGCCGAGGATGCGCACCCCCATCAACAGCTTGCGGTAGGTCAGCGCGCCGCCCACAGGATCCTCGACCGCGACGCGGTTCATGCCGTGGATGACCGCCGCCTCGATCAGCGCCTCCGGCACGCTGCGGTCGATCGACGTGGTGCGATACACGAGGTTCGACATGATCTGATAGAGCGCGGCCCCTGCCGCCTGGCGGCGATGCCGGCCGCGCAGGGCGGGATCGACCTCGAGCCTGACCGGCTCGAGCACGGTAACGGTCACCTTGGGAAACCAGCGCCGCCGCACCTGGCCGCGCGACAGGCGGGTGAACGGCGTCTGCTCGAGCCCGGCAAGCCGCACCGGCACGACCGGCGCGCCGGTCTTGTCGGCGATGAGGCCCGCACCGTCGTACACCTTCATCAGGCTGCCGGTGACGGTGAGGCGCCCCTCGGGAAAGATGATCAGCGGCTCGCCGCCCTTGACCGCGTTGATCAGCGTGCGGGTCGCAAGCGGTTTGGTCGGATCAAGCGGCAGCGCGCGGGTGAAATGCAGGAACGGCTTCACCCACCACTTCTGCGCCATCGCGCTGTCGATGGCGAAGATCGGATTCTTCGGCAACAGCGACATCGCCAGCGCCGCGTCGAGGAAGCTCACGTGGTTGAGGGCGATGATCGGGTTCGGGCCGGCGTTGAGCAGGTGTTCCACGCCCTTGACCTCGACGCGGTAGAGCGCGCGGAACACGATCGAAAGAAAATCCATCACCGGGTTGGCCGGCATGGTCTTGCCGATGGCGATGGCGACCGCAACCGTGGCCACGGCAATCAGCATGAACAGCGCGGGCGTGGTTACCCCGAACGCTTGCAGCAGCGCGACCGCAACCGTGCCGCCCACCATGAAGGCGGCGTTGAGCACGTTGACCCCGGCAATGACGCGGGCGCGCCGGTCGGCCCCGGCCCAGGCCTGCACCGCAGCGAAGGTGGGCACGATGTAGAGTCCGCCGGCGATCGCCAGGCCGGCGAAATCGATCATCACCCGCAGTCCGAGCGCGGACGAGAACACCTCGGCAACGCCGGCGGGCGCGATCGCCAGCGGCGCGCCATAGGTGGCCCAGCCGAGATCGGCGGCGAAGAGCGTCAGCAGCACCGCGCCGAGCAGCGTCGGCAAGATGACGATGCGGCCGGAGCAAAGCCAGGCGGCAAGCCCGGAACCGATCGCGACCGCGACCGAGAACACGGCGAGAAAAACCGTGACCACCTCCTCGGTGCCGCCCAGCACCGACTTCACCAATGGCGGCAGCAGCGACAGCACCACCGCGCCGACCAGCCAGAACCAGCTCGTCACCAGCGCACCCCACCACAGCCTGCGGTCGGCGCGCAGATGGCGCAGCAGCATCGCGGTCGAGCGCGCGATATTGGCCGAGATCTTCAGGTCCGGCGCGCCCGAACCCACGCGTGGAATGAACAGCGAGGAGCCCCAGCACAGCAACGCGAACACCAGCATCAGGCCGGCAAACGCGGCGGGGTCGCCGCCGTCCTTGGCTGCGAGTCCACCGACGATGGTGCCGAGCAGGATGGCGATGAAGGTCGCGCCCTCCACCAGCGCGTTGGCGGCCGGAAGTTCCGAGCGCGGCAAAAGATCGGGAAGGATGCCGTATTTGATCGGGCCGAACAGGGAACCGATCACGCCGAAGCCGAACAGCGCCGCGAAGAGGATCGGCACCGAATGCATCACGAAACCCGCAATGGCGACGAGCGCGATCGCGATTTCCACGAGCTTGAGCCGCTGCGCGACGATCGCCTTGTCGAAGCGGTCGGCCAGCTCGCCGCCGAGCGCGGAGAGGAAGAAATAGGGCGCGATGAACACCGCGGCGGCAAGCGTGATGAGCGATTCGGCGCCGGCGCCGCCGAGCTTGAACAGGATCAGAAACACCAGCGCATTCTTGAGGAAGTTGTCGCTGAACGCGGAAAAGAATTGCGTCCAGAACAGCGGCGCGAAGCGGCGGGACAGAAGCAGGGGCTTCGAATCGGCCATGGTTCCAAGCCTAAGCCAGCGGCGGGGGATCAAGACAGCCTCGCGCCACGTCGCGCATCCATATAACATCAATACCGTCTTTCAGCATCATCAGGGGGGACACCATGAGCATGGGCGCCGCGCCGCCGGCCGGAACCGTCGAAGACGTCGTTGCCAGAATCGAGCGCCTGCCCACCTCGTGGTGGCACGTCAAGACGCGCATCATCGTCGGGGTGGCCACCTTCTTCGACGCCTTCGATGCTCTCGCGATCGCCACCGTCCTGCCGGTGATCGTGCCGCTGTGGAAGCTGACGCCGCCGCAGATCGGGCTTCTGATCTCCGCAGGCTTCCTCGGCCAGCTCATCGGCGCGCTGCTCTTCGGCTGGATCGGCGAGCGCTTCGGCCGCATGCAGGCAATGATCTGGTCGATCGCGACCTTTGCGGTGATGAGCTTCGTCTGTGCCCTTGCCTGGGACTACAACTCGCTGCTCGCCTTCCGCCTGATCCAGGGCGTCGGGCTTGGCGGCGAGGTGCCGGTGGCCGCGGTCTACATCAGCGAGCTGACGCGTGCGCGGCACCGCGGACGCTTCGTGCTGCTCTACGAGCTGGTGTTCCCGATCGGCCTTGTGGGCGCAAGCCTGATCGGGCTTTGGGTGGTGCCGACGCTCGGCTGGCAGTGGATGTTCTACATCGGTGCCCTGCCGGCGATTCTGGCACTGTTCCTGCGCGTGCTGCTGCCGGAATCGCCGCGCTGGCTGGCCGTGCGCGGCCGCCATGCGGAAGCACAGGCGGTGCTCGCCATGATCGAGCGGGAAACCGAGAAGTCGCTCGGCGAAAAGCTGCCGCCGCCGCGGCCCGTGGTGGCCGCCCAGGATCAGCGCGCCTCGCTCGCCGACCTGTTCGGCCCGATCTATCTGCGGCGCACGCTGGTGGTCTGGGTGATCTGGTTCTCGGCCTATTTCGTCAATTACGGCCTGTCGATCTGGCTGCCCACGCTCTACCGCACGGTGTTCAAACTACCGCTCGACGTGTCGCTGCGCTATTCGCTGATCACCCAGGCGGTGGGCCTCCTCGGCACGCTGATCTGCGCGCTCAGCATCGACTATGTCGGCCGGCGCATCTGGTTCGCTCTGGCCTTCGCCGCCGCGACCGCGAGCCTTGGCACGCTCGCCACCCATGCGAACCCGACTGCGGAACAGGTCCTGATCTACATGACCGCCGCCTATCTCTTCGTCAGCACCATCAATATCGGCGTCTATCTGTACACGCCCGAGCTTTATCCCACGCGCTCGCGCGCTATCGGCGTCGGCACCGCCACCGCCTGGCTGCGGCTCGCCTCGATGATCGGACCGACCGTGGTCGGCTACACCGTCGCGGCGGGCCTGCAGTCGGTGTTCCTGCTGTTCGCGGCGGTCGCCGCGATCGCGGCCCTCATCACCGCGGCCTTTGCCGTCGAGACCAAGGGGCGTGTGCTGGAGGAGGTGTCGCCGTAGCGGGTGGCAGGCGACCGAGAATGGAGGACAGGCGACCGAACCCCGCGCGACCGACATCCGTGGGCCGCGGTCCGCCCTCGGGCCGCCTCGTCACCCCTCCTGGAACACCTCTTCGCGTTTGCCGCGGACCGCCGGCAGCGCCACCAGCAGGAGCAACAGCGCCGCGGCGATCAAGAGCCCGAGGCTGATCGGCCGCTGCACGAAGATCATCGGATCGCCGCCGGCGATCTTCATGGCGCGGCGCAGGTTCTCCTCCATCAGCGGCCCGAGCACGAAGCCGAGGATCATCGGCGCCGGCTCGCATTCCAGCCGCATCAGCACGAAGCCGACGACGCCGAAGAACGCTGCCAGCATCACCGCCGCCGTGCTGTTGTTCACGGTGTAGACGCCGATGGCGCAGAACAGGAGGATGGCGAGATAGAGAAACCGATACGGCAGCCGAAGCAATTGCACCCAGATGCCGATCAGCGGCAGGTTGATGACGAGCAGCATCAGGTTGCCGATCCACATCGAGGCGATCATGCCCCAGAACAGCGCCGGCCGCTCGGTCATGATCTGCGGGCCGGGTTGGATGCCATGGATGGTGAGCGCGCCGATCATCAGCGCCATCACCGCATTGCCGGGAATGCCGAGCGTCAACATCGGGATGAACGAGGTCTGTGCGCCGGCGTTGTTGGCCGACTCCGGACCGGCCACGCCCTCGATCGCGCCATGGCCGAAACGCGCGGGCTCGGCGGAGGATTTCTTCTCCAGCGCATAGGCGGCAAACGCGCTCAGCGTCGCCCCGCCTCCCGGCAGCACGCCGAGGATCGAGCCGAGCGCGGTGCCGCGCAGAATCGCCGGCGTCATGCGGCGCAAGTCCTCGCGCGTCGGCCACAGCCGCGCGATCCGCTGGGCGACAAGATCGCGGCGCCGCTCCGGCCGCGCCAGGTTGGCGATGATCTCGCCCACGCCGAACACGCCGATGGCGAGCGTCGCCACGTCGATGCCGTCGGTCAGTTCGCGGATGCCGAAGGTGAAGCGGGTGCCGCCGGTGTTGCCGTCGGTGCCGACGAGCCCGATCAGCAGCCCGAGCACGATCATGGCGACGGCCTTGAGCACCGAGCCGTGCGCCAGCACCACGGCGGCGACCAGCCCGAGCACCATGAGCGAGAAGTACTCCGGCGCGCCGAACGACTGGCCGACGCGCGCCAGCGGCGGCGCGAAGGCGGCGATCAGCGCGGTGGCAACGCAGCCGGCGAAGAACGAGCCGATGGCGGCGGCGGCAAGCGCGGCTCCGGCGCGACCCTTGCGCGCCATCTGATGACCGTCGATGCAGGTCACCACCGACGAGGTCTCGCCCGGCAGGTTCACCAGGATCGCCGTGGTGGAGCCGCCGTACTGCGCGCCATAGAAGATGCCGGCCAGCATGATCAGGCCGGACACGGGTTCGAGATGGAAGGTCAGCGGCAGCAGCATGGCGATGGTGGCGATCGGACCGATGCCGGGCAGCACCCCGATCAGCGTGCCGACCATGGCGCCGAGGAAGGCGAAGGCCAGGTTGGCGGGGGTCAGCGCAACGCCAAAGCCGATGGCGAGATTGGCCGCAAAGTCCATGGCTCTACCAGTCCGGCCACACCGGGATGGTCAGTCCCAGTCCGAAGATGAACACCGCCCAGGACAGGACGATCAGCGCCGCGGCGGCGATCGCGGTCTCCACCGGCTTGAGCGCGCGCGTGGCGAGCGCACCGATGCCGACCAGGAGCAGGATCGACAGCACGAGCCCGAGCCGCTCGATGGCCAGGCCGAACCCGACCAGCGCCGCGGTCACGGACAACACCGCGCGCCAGGCCTGCGGCATCGGCATGAGCCGGGTGGGCGGCGCGCGCAGGCCTTGCACCAGGATTATCGCACCGAGCCCGAGCAGCATCCAGCACAACAGCCGCGGCACATAGCCGGTGTTCATGCGCAGCGCGGTACCGATCGGATAGTCGCGCGACAGCCACAGCCCGAACGCCGCCACCGCGATGAACAAGAGCCCCGACAACACATCGGGCCGGGCGAGGAGGTGCCAGCGGGAGGAGCCCGCGGCGGGCCGATGACGATCGCTCATGCCGGCGCATCCCACAAAGGAGAAGCAAACGCTCCGCCGATGCCTGCGCAAAGTCCGAGAGGCTGCATCGTCGCCCGCCTCAGCCCTTCGGGATCACCGGAAGCAGCAAGTAGGACTCATAGTCGCCCCCGGCAAACACGGTGTTCGTGCCGGTGTTGTAATCGGCATGGTAGTGCATGTAGCCCTGGCTGCCGACGCCGTCGCGCGGCTGAATGTCGAGCCGGATGCGATGGCCCTTCCTGAAGACCATCGATGTCGGCCAGATTTCGACATCGACCTTCACGATCTCCCCCGGCCGCAGATAGAGCCGCCGCGTGTGCTTGTGGTAGGGCCGGTAAGGCAGCGACAGTTTCGGGTCGAGTTCGCGATGCGAGACGCGCAACCAGCCCTTGGCCACCGGCACCGGCGTGCCCTGCTGACCGGTCTCCAGCACTTCGTTGCCGTCGGCATCGAAATTCCGCAGGGTCAGAAATAGGTCCATGTCCTCGGTTTCGCTTGAGACGTAAAACGATGCCGCGAGCGGTCCGGTGACCTCCAGATCGTCGGCCAACGGCGGCGTCTCGAGCGCAAGCCCCATTCCGGGCCTGATCCCCCCGCCCATCACCTGCGAGGATGCGGCCGAGGTCGAACCCATGGAACCGAGATTGAACGAGGGGTAGCTGCAGGACGAGGCCTTGGCGGGCTTCTCGCTGACCAGCGCGCCGATGCGCGGCTCCCTGTCGTCGGAGGTTCTCGACAGATCGAAATAAAGCCGCGTCCATTGCGTGCGCTTGAGCGGCCATTCGTGCTCGTGGCGCCACTCGATTTCGTCCTTGCCCTTGCGGATGGCGAGCTTCACCGGCGGCTCGTCCATCACGCCGTTGTCGATGCCTTTGAGCCAGTAATCGAAGAAGCGGAGCTGATCGCGCCGGCCTTCCTCGGTGTAGAACGGATGCACGTGGCTGCCAGTATGAATGCGCAGCTTCTTGTGCCTGGAGGCGGCGCGCATGAAGGCCTCGGTGTTGCCGCGCAGGTGCAGGCCGAAGCCGGTCCAGTTGCCGACCGAGAACATCGGCACCGTGATGCGGTCCCACTGCGCCTGCGCCCCGCGCAACGCTCCGCTGTCGAGGCTGTTGTGCAACCAGAACCACAGGGTGTTGGTCTGCCAACCGTCCGGCAGACGCTGCGAGGCGCGGCCGATGGTGTGGTGCATCAGATGGGCCGTGAACCAGTTGGTCATGAACACGCTGAGGATGCCGCCGTGGTAGAGCGCATCGCGATAGATGTCGGCGAAGCCCTCCCACGGGATGATGGCGGCAAGCGACGGCGGCTGCAGGTTGGCGACGAACCACTGGTTGATGGCATAGTAGGAGATGCCGAGCAGCCCGACCTTGCCGTTGCACCAAGGCTGCGCCGCAGCCCACTCGATCGCGTCATAGAAATCGATCGCCTCGCCCAGCGACCAGGGCTCGCACTGACCCGGCGACCTGCCGCTGCCGCGGCCGTCCACGCGCACGCAGGCATAGCCGCGCGGCACCCACCACTCGGGGTTCGCCGTCTCCCAGTTCATGTACGGGTTCTGCTTTTCCTCGAGGTTCGGCGGCACGATCCAGAGCTTGTCCTTCTGGTAGGGACCGAGGTTGAGGATGGCGGGAAACCGGCCGCCGTCGTCGGGACGGAACACATCGGCCTTGAGCAACGCGCCGTCCCGCATCGGCACGTCGACGTCCTTCTCGATGCGCAACGTGTAGGAAGGCGCGGACAATCGTGTCTCGACATTCATGGTCAGTCCTCCGCGCGCCCCTCCGCGACTCGCGCCGAGCACCCCCGCCGAAATTCCGAGCAAGAGCGGGTGTCTCGCACCGTACAGGTCGGCTTGGACCGGCCCGCACGCCCAATGCACCGACCCCGGCAACAGCCGAGCCCGGTGATCGCCCCATCCTCTGCGGAAGCCTCGGGACGAGGCGGAGGCAAGGCGACCGATACGGTCGCGGCGCTCAGTTCAGGTCGATCTTCACCTCGGCGGTGATCTTGCGCCAGGAGTCCAGTTCGCCCTTCAGCCAGGCCTGCGCCTCCTCGAGCGAAGCGTTCGGCTTGATGCTGACGAACTGCTTCTTGAACGCCTCCTGCAGGGCCTGCGCCTTGGCAGCCTCGTGAATCGCCTTGAACAGGGTCTCGAGCACCGGCTTCGGCGTCTGCGCGGGCGCGAGCATGCTCTGCCAGTGCAGCGTGCCGACGCCCGGATAGCCGGCCTCGGCCAGCGTCGGAATATCCGGATAGTCCGCGAGCCGCTGCTCGGCCAGCACCGCCACCGGGCGCAGCTTGCCGGCGCGGATCATGGCCGCCGAGCTCGCCACGTTGAGGAAGGCGACCTGTGCGTCGCCGACGACGAGATCGTTGATCATGCCGGCGGCGCCGGTCTTGTTCGGGATGTGCACCATCTCGACGCCGGCGCGGCGGGCGAACACCTCCATGTCGAAATGCGGGAACGAGCCGACGCCGGCGCTGGTGTAGCGCAGCTTCCCCGGGTTCTTCTTGGCATAGGCGATAACGTCGGCGGTGCTCTTGGCGTCGAAATTTGCGGTGGTGGTGATCAGGAACGATGGATAAATGACGAGCCGCGATACCGAGACGACGCTCTTCTCGAAATCGATCTGGAACTTGTTCTTGAACAGGATCGGCGTGATCGCGTTGGTCGAGACGTTGCCGACCATCAGCGTGTAGCCGTCAGGCTTCGACCGCGCCATTTCCTCAATGGCGAGGATGCCGAATGCGCCCGGCTTGCTCTCGACCACGAACTGCTGGCCGAGCAGGTTCTTCAACTGCTCGCCGAACAGCCGCGAGGTGATGTCGGTCGCCCCGCCCGGCGCGTAGGGCACGATGATCTTCACCGGCTTCGACGGATACTTGTCCTGTGCCAGCGCGGGCGCGCCCGCCGCTAGCGCGATTGTCGACAGGATCGCAAGTGTCAGTTTCCTCATGGGCGTCCTCCGGGTTTCCTCGCTTTTTGCAATTTTCAGTTCGGCTTGATGCCGGCCGCTTTGACCAGTTCGGCGCTCGCCTCGATCTGCTGCTGCACGAAACGGTCGAACTCGGCGGGCGTCATGTGCATGGGTTCGCCGCCGAGCTTGGCGAGCTTTTCCAGCGCCTCCTTCTTCCCGATCGCGGTGCGCATCTCCTGGTAGAGGCGATCGATCACGGACCGCGGCGTCCTGGCCTGCATGAACGTGCCGATCCAGAACTCGAAGTTGGAATTGGCGTAGCCGAGCTCCAGCGTCGTCGGCACCTCCGGCAGCGCGGAGGCGCGCTTGGCGCTGCTCACGGCGAGCGCCCGGATCTTGCCGTCACGCAGGAGCGGCAGCGCCGGCAGGATCGGGCTGAAGAAGAACTCCACCCGGTCCGTCATCACCTCGGTGATCGCCTCCGGTGCGCCGCGGAACGGGATCTGCTGTGCCTTGAATCCCGCGCTCAGCCGGAAGCGTTCGGCGGTGAGATGGGCAGCCGCACCGGCGCCGACGGTCGCGTAGTTGATCCCCTCGGGCTTCGCCTTGGCGGCCGCCACCAGTTCCGCCGCCGATCTGTACTTGTTGGCGGAAACGACCAGCACCAGCGGCGTATTGACCACCGGCATGATTCCGGAGAGGTCGCGGGCCGGATGGTACGGCAGGTTGGCGAAGGTGGAGGGATGGATGGTGAGCGCCGTCGTGTGGATGAGGATCGTATGGCCGTCGGGTTCGGCCGTCGCCACTGCGGCGGCGCCGATCGTGCCGCCGGCGCCGGTGCGGTTCTCCACCACGAAGGTGTGACCCATTTGCCTGCCGACCTCGTCGGCCAAGAGCCGCGCGACGATGTCCATCGCGCTGCCGGCGGTGACCGGCACGATCACCTTGATCGGCTTGCTCGGCCAGGCCTGCGCTGCGGCGGCGGCCACGCCGATCAAACCTACGGCCAAACTCAACAACCCCTTGCGTCTCACCGCCCATCCCCCTGTGCGATTGCGCCGGCAATGCACGCGACCGATCCCGTCCACACCCGTCACCCCGCCTTGATGCCGTGCAGGCCGTGCGAGGCGTCCTTTACGGTGAAGAATACGACGTCACCCTCCTGCGTCGCCTTGCCCGAGTGCACGGCATTGGACGGGATGTAGACCACGCTCCCGGGTTTCGCCTCGAACGGCTGGCCCGCAATTTCACCCTTGAACGTGCCCTGCAGGATGTAGATCCATTGCTCGTTCGGATGCGAGTGCGGCGCGGCACCTGTCCCGGCCGGCATCCGCATCAGGCCGACGATCATGCGGTCGCCCTCAACGCAGGCGCCGTTGGCGGTTGAATAATCGGGCCCGCCGAGGATGTGATTGACCCGCGCAAGGTCGAACACGTATTCGCCGGGCCCGGCGCGCTTGGCGCCGGGCGTGCGGGCAGCCGATTCGCTCGACATGTGTCTTTTCCCTCTTTCCCTGCGCCGGTTTGCGGCGGGCTACTGCTTCTCGATGCCGGCCGCCTTGGCGAGCCTCTCGGTGTCCAGAACGTCGGCCTTGAAGTAGCGCTCGAATTCCGGCTGCGACATCACCAACGTCTCGATCCCCATCTTGGCCAGCCGCTCCTTGACGCCCGCATCGGCGATGGCCTTCTGTGCCTCCTGGTGCAGCCGGTCGACGATCGGCCGCGGGGTCTTGGCCGGAACGAACACGCCGTTCCAGAACGAATAGACCGCTGCCGGCAGCCCGATCTCCACCACGGTCGGCACCTCGGGCAACGAGGGCACGCGCTTCTCGGAACTCACCGCAAGGGCGGCGACCTTGCCGTCCCGGATTTGCGCAAGCGCCGGCGCGATCGGCAGGAAGTAGTAGTCGATCCGGCCGGCGATCACCTCGGTCAACGCCTCCACCGGCCCCTTGAACGGGATGTGCTGGGCGGTGATGCCGGCGGCGATACGGAACTTCTCGGCGGCGAGGTGCGAAGCCGCGCCGATACCGGCCGAGGCATAGTTGAGCGCACCCGGTTTGGCCTTGGCGGCAGCGATCAGGTCGGCCGCGGTCTTGTAGCCCTTGGAGGGCGCGGCAACCAGAACGCTCGGCGAAATGCCGACGGCGCTGACCGCGGTGAAATCATTGAGCGTATCGTAAGGCAGCGTCTTGTGCGTGACATAGGCCGCGGCAAACGAGGCCGAGTGGAACAGGATGGTGTAGCCGTCGGGCGCGGCGCGCGCAGCTTGGCCGACCCCGATGGTGCCGCCGGCGCCGCCGCGATTCTCGATCACGAAGGTTTGGCCGAGCTGCTTGCCCAACTGTTCGAGCACGATGCGCGCGGTGATGTCGTTGGCGTTGCCGGGCGCGAACGGAATGATCGCGGTGATCGAGCGCGTCGGCCAGGTCTGCGCCCCCGCAACCGCTACGGAGGCGGCGACCGCGATGGTCGCTCCGAACAGTGCATGCCCGAGCCTTCGTGCAAACATTCCCATTCCTTTTCTCCCTGACCGTCGTCATGAATGTGGTTGCCCACCGCGCGGATTGTGGCACGTTGGGCAAGCGATTGTCACCGGGACGCGCCGACGTACAATGCCGGCCGATCGCCGGGGACGGCGCTGTGGCCCGCTGGCCCGGCCCTTTCGGCGCGGGTCGTCGCGCCGCGACAGTGCCAAGGACTGCGGCGGTGGCGCCGCGAGCGGGGAGACGTCAATGGCCAAGGACGCCATCGTTTCGGATGATCTGGCGAGGAAATTCGCTGCCGAAAAGGAGACGCCCTACACGCGGTGGGTGAAAAGCGAGGGGCTCGACATCATCGATTCCACCTATGTGCCCAATCTGCACACCGTCGAACTGAAGCCCTGGCCGCGCCGCGGCGGCCGCGGCGTGTTCATGAACCACGAGGCCTCGCGCACCTCGAACGACTGCTACGTGTGCGAAATCCCGCCGGGCCAATCGCTGGCGCCGCAACGGCAGCTCTACGAGGAGACGATCATGATCCTCGACGGCCGCGGCTCGACCGCGGTCTGGAACGACAAGGGCCAGCGCGTGAGCTTCGAATGGAAGGCGGGCGCCCTGTTTGCGATCCCGCTCAACTGCCATCATCAGCATTTCAACGGCTCCGGTCGCGAACCCGCTCGCTTTGTCGCCGTGACCAACGCGCCGATCGTCATCAACCTTTACGAGGACCTCGATTTCATTTTCGGCACCCGCCACGACTTCGCGGGCCGCTTCAACGGCGAACCGGACTATTTCGCCGCCAAGGACGAGACCAAGGGGTTCCTGCTCGCCACCAATTTCGTGCCCGATGCGGTCAACCTGCCGCTCATTGCGGCGAAAGAACGCGGCGCCGGCGGCGGCCACATCCGCTTCAATTTCGCGAAAAGCTCGCTCAACAGCCACATTTCCCAGTTCCCGGTCGGGACCTACAAGAAGGCGCACGCGCACGGACCGGGCGCCCACGTCATCATCCTCTCCGGCGAGGGCTATTCGCTGATGTGGCCGGAGGGCGACGAGCCGCGCTATTACAAGTGGGAGGTCGGCACCATGATCGTGCCGCCCAACATGTGGATGCACCAGCACTTCAACACCGGCACCACGCCCGCGCGCTATCTCGCCTTCAAGCACGAAGGCGTGGCGATCCGCAATGCGCAGGGCGTGCCCAAGGCCTGGATCAGCCGGCGGCAGGGCGGCGATCAGATCGACTACCGCGACGAAGACCCGCGCACGCGCGAGCGCTTCGCCGCCGAGCTGGCCAGGCACGGGCTCAAGCCGCAGATGGACAAGGCCTACGCGGCGGAGCTCGAGGGCGCCGGCGGCAAGAGCATCGCCGCCGAGGAGAAAGAGCATGCGTAGCTTGCGCGGGCAGCGCAGCGAGGAGCGGCCCTTGCCCTTGCGCCGAGGATCCTCGCAGCCAACTGCAACACCGGAGTTTCGCCATGCATGATGTTCCGGGCCAGGTGCACTGGCACGAGCCGACCGGCGGCCAGCGTGCGGGCTTCGGCAAGTTTGGCCGGCCGAAGACGCCCTACGATCTCTTCATGGAATCCGAGGGCATCCCGATCTTTCGCGACATCGGGGTGAGCAAGGTGCAGAATCTCCCGCTCGCGCCGTGGAAACGCACGGGCGGCCGCGGCACCTACATCCAGCTGCACGGCACCGAGGGCAAGTGGGGCTGCTACGTGGTCGAAGTGCCGGGCGCCGGCGCCCTCAATCCCGAAAAGCACCTCTACGAGGAAATCTACTTCGTGGTGGAGGGCCGCGGCACGACCGAGGTCTGGCTCGACGGCGACAACAAGCGCCACGTGTTCGAGTGGCAGAAGAACTCGTTGTTTTCGATCCCCGTCAACGCCATGCATCGCATCGTCAACGCCTCGTCGGCGCCGGCCTTGCTGCTCGCCGGCACCACGGCACCGAACGTGATCAACCTGCTCAACAACGTCGGCGCGGTGTTCGACAATCCCTACCAGTTCCGCGATCGCTTCTCCGGCGCCGACGACTTCTACAAGTACAAGGACGACATCGAGCCCGACCCGGTGCGGGGGCTTGCCATGCGCCGCACCAATTTCGTGCCCGACATCGTCAACTGCGATCTGCCGCTCGACAACCGCCGCTCGCCCGGGTTCCGCCGGGTCGAGCCGTTCATGACCGGCAACGTGTTCTATCTGTGGATCGGCCAGCACGAGAACGGCCGCTACTCCAAGGCACACGCGCACACCTCGGCGGCGGTGCTGATCTGCATCAAGGGCAAGGGCTACACCTATTCGTGGCCCGAGCGCGACGGGGTGACGCCCTGGAA
>Ga0073934_10002353_pt1 | contig 40031 bp, 37 predicted proteins | sample LarsenN4metaG_FD_76834 | JGI IMG/M metagenome (GOLD analysis project Ga0073934, IMG submission 76834) | Hot spring sediment bacterial and archeal communities from British Columbia, Canada, to study Microbial Dark Matter (Phase II) - Larsen... ...
CGGCCAAAAACTCAATATCGGTCTGAATGAAAACCTGTCCGCCTGTTTGCAGATTTTCAGCCAGGGTTGCGACCATCATCGGATTGACCATTCGTCTTTTCGAATGTTTTTTCTTGAACCATGGGTCAGGAAATTGAATTGTTGCCATTTGAAGCAGACCTTTTGGAATTGATTCGAGAATATGCGAAAGCCAAAGCATCGCATTGCAAAAAACATAGGCCAAATTACCCAGCCCCGCCTCTTCCGCAATTCTATTTGCCTCTTCAACCAATGGTTTGCGAATTTCAATACCAAGATAATTCCAATCCGGCCGTGCTTCGGCCATCCGCAGAAGAAAACGCCCGCGGGCACAGCCAATGTCTATTAAAAGCGGCTTTTCCGGCTCCGCAAATATGCGTTCTACGTCCAATGGTTCAGGTGGTTGGCGATAGAAAGGTGCCAACGGATTTACATGCTGATGAACTCGAACCCTAGCCATAAATTGCTATGCCTTGCCAAAAATCCGAAAAATAGTGAAAACAGACTCCGCAATAAAAACCGCAACTGACAAAATGCCGGTTAATTCAACCATTTTGCCTGCACTACGCGGATCTGAGGATGATTTTCCGGGAATCTGAAAGAATCCATATACCGAGCCGGCAACAAATCCACCCAGATGGGCGAAATTATCGACAAACTCATATGCGATAAGGCCAAAGGCAGCTATAAATCCAATATTTATAAGCATTGTTTTCAGAAAATCAGGCGGGAGCTGACGCCGGCGCCGATAGCCGTAAATCGCAAGATATCCGATCAATCCCATAATTCCGCCGGATGCCCCGACGCTGGTTGACTCCGGAAGAAAGAAAATACTGAAAATGCCGCCCGAGATAATGGAAAGCAGAAATACCATTGCCAGATGCGCCCGATTGGAAAGATATTCCATCAGACTGCCAAATCCGTAAAGAGCCTGAGTGTTAAAGTAGATATGAAGCAGCCCGCCATGCAACGTAGCACCGGTTAGAATCCGCCAATATTCACCATCTTTGATAACGAGTGACTTGACCAGGCCGGCCCTAGCCACAGATAACTCCAAACCCGCCATTAGCTGAGCAAGAAACACAGCCGCAATGGAAAAAACAAAAATGTAGGTATAGATTGGCCGCGTTCCCGCAGCCCGTCGGGCAAATTCTATCGCTTCGGGCGACGGTATTACATCCTCGGCAGACAGCGTCTTCGAATAATAAAGTCCATAAATTCCTGCTATGAAAAAAAAGAGCCCGAGAACGAAAAAAAGACTGCGAAAAAGTATGGAAAAATCAGGTTCGACCCCGGCTAACCCAAATAATATCAGCCAGATAAGATGAACGGCGACCAGAAAACCGCCTATTCCGGTTGCCCAAAGAGATTTTCGGCGAATGGACCGGCGCTGTTCGGCAACATACTCCTCAATGGTCATCTTCGGAGTATCTTCTTCCTCAATAATAGGTTCGAATGGCATTTGTTGGAGACGGGAAAGTTGTCAATAAGGCTAACAGGATAATTACATCGCCAGACCACCGTCAGCCTGGATAACTTGCCCGGTTATGTATCTGGCCGCAGGAGATAGCATAAAGCAAGCAATTTCAGCAACTTCCGCCACAGTCCCGAGCCTACCAAGCGGAATTTGGGATAAAATTTTCTCACGATATTCGGCGTTCATCTCGCCCGCCATTTCGGTCTCGATCAAGCCAAGTGTGAGGGCATTTACGGTGATCTTTCGGCTGGCCACCTCTTTTGCCAACGCTTTGGTCAGGCCTATCATTCCGGCTTTCGAGGCGGAATAATTTGTCTGCCCAAGCATTCCGACGACACCCGAGATTGATGAAATGTTGAGGATCGAACCGCCATCATCGTTTTTCATCAGATGTCGCAGGGCAGCTTTTGAAAAATTCCATGCGCCCTTCAGATTCGTGTCTATGACCGAATCCCAATCCTCTTCTTTCATTCTAAGTATTAATTGATCCCGTGTTATCCCGGCATTATTAACCAGAAAATTAAGACCGCCGAACTCTATTGAAGCAGTTTTTACAAACTCAGCCGAAGCTTCAGTATTGGCAACATCACATTGTGCTGCATATGTTTTGACTCCCAGATGGCCAAGTTCATCGCAGAGTCTTTCCGCTTCTTCAGAGCTTTTGGCGTAGTTAAACGCAACGTTTGCACCACGTTTTGCCAACTCAAACACTATCGCGCGGCCTATACCACGTGTTCCACCCGTAATAATTGCAGATTTACCTGCAAAATCCTTTTCACTCAATTCTGTTTGCTCCTCTAAATTAATCCAGTAAAGTAATTCAGATATCCAAGTTTTGATTCTAGATATCACAGACTACTACGTCAAAAGCAGGCTGGACAATCCTGCAGACGTTTGCATATCATCAGCCGGAGATGTTGCATACGGATCTATTCAGACCCGACAATTTAAAGGACGCCAGCAAACCGGCTTTTCAAATCGAGAGAGGTAACACATGCGCAGGAGTCAACGCGGCAATTCTCGAATATCTGGTAAATAATTTACCCGGCTCCGGCCAATTACGCTTTCTTGATGTGCCGTGTGGAGACGGCTCATTTCTCCTTTCCGCAAAGCGACTATTTCCTTTATCGGAAGTAGTTGGTGCCGATATCGAACCGCAGACGAATAAGCCCGGCAAACCGGACAAATTCTGTAAATTCGACGCTGCCCGCCAACGCCTGCCCGAAAATATCGGTAAATTTGATGTCATAACATCAATCAGCGGCATAATGGAATTTGGAAATACTCAATTTTTTCTGTCTAATCTTTGCGATTTGTTAAAAGATAGCGGGATATTGATTATTTCGAACGATAATCTGATCTCCGTACGTGACAGGCTTTTATATTTGCTTTTTGGCAGAACGGGCCAGTATCCGGGCATCGCTTCCAGAAACAATCCGACATGGAAACCAATCCCGATTGCGGCCCTTTTACGGCTCGCAATAGAAGCCGGCCTCGAACCGGTTAATCTTTTCTTCGTTTTGCCGGGCAGATCTGAATTTCTTTGGAGCCCATTAGCAATACCTGTTTATTGCATTCAGATGATTTATGATAAGTTATCGGGGTTTGATGCCCGTAATGAATTCGGATTTAGATTACATCCGCTGATATCTCTTTACTCAAGGCACTATTTCATCACGTGCCGGAAAAGGACTATTACCGAAATTGGGGAAAATCGCTCTGGTTCCAACGCTAAATGATGAAAAAATGGTATTCCCCGGCTTTATGGCAGCACGCGTTTTATTGATTGCCCGTAAATAATGCAGCAGATGCCGTCCGCCAAATGCAATCCGCGGCAGTTCCAACTTATCTAAGTTGTTAATTTCCTGCAAAGCACCTGCAGGAGGCCGGGTAGTGACTGCGTAATGAATTCCGAGCTCTCTGATAATGCGTTTTGTCGTCAGATCATAAGCTCCATATGGGTAGGCAAATGTTTTAGGCCGCTCCCCTATATTTTTAGCTATAACCTCTATGGAATCCGCAATTAACAGCCTTTGTTGTTTTTCATTCAGGCGATTATGGTGCACGTGTTGATGCGAATGGCTTCCTATTTCCCATCCGAGTGCTTTTAACTTTTTCAATTCATCCCACGAAAACATTGCAGCGGGCAATTTTTCTCCGGCTTCTTCCCAAACGACAGATTTTTTTCCGATGTCGGACGTAATTACAAAAACCGTCGCCGGAGCCTGGAACTCATTCAAAATAGACTCGGCGGCTATCAAATTATCCCGATATCCGTCGTCGAATGTAATTACTGCGGTTTTTGGTTGAGGAAATAAAAATGCTTCCGTAAGAGTGGAAAATCTGTATCCAAGAGATTTCAGAAAAGCAAGTTCAAAGCGCAGGAGTTTTGGCGATGTAAAAAGTCCGCGAATTGCCGCGCCTTTGGGTGGATAACCAATCCTGTGCAATCCGAGAATCAATGGGCATAAGGTGTTTTGATGCATAATTTAGCCTTCCGTGCCCTTTGATTTATTGTCCCGGATATACAATTCCGCTTGAGAGCCGTCAGGCTCGCGGAATATAAAATCTGCGAACACAATCTCTAAAAGGGCCGGAAATTCAGGCTAAATTTATTTACATTTCTTTACAATCGGATGATTCGGAATTTGCAAGCAGAAATATTCTGAAAATTATGTAAGACTTTTACCTATAACAACTTTTATAACTGTAACAACTTTTTTAACTGGCAGATCTTTGGCTGGACTGATTTTTAAAACTGTCCAAAATTTTTGCTTTTTTTGGGCTTTGTTTTGATACCAACTTGTTAGAAAAAATTAACCTCATAAAAGCGGAAATCGGAGGGCGGGCGGCAAGGCCCCGTCCTCCGATCTCCGCGTTAGACCTTCTTCCACAGTTCCCCAATCCAATGGAAGAGGCCGGCTCCGTAGTAACCATTTTGAGATTATATTGAATCCTGTTAGCCGGCAATCAATCTATTTCTGATTTATATGTAAGAATTATGCTTATTTTCTTGTAGGTGTTTGTCCTACAATCCGGTTTTCAAATTAACCGATTTTCCAGACAATACCTTGTAATTTCTGCATTATTCGCTAGTCCGGTTTTTTCAAGTATTCGTGATCGATAAGTACTTACGGTTTTTACACTTAGATATAGTTCTTCCGCGATTTCCGAAACCGATTTGCCGGCACCAATCGAGACAAATACCTCAAATTCGCGATCAGACAGTCTCTTGTGTGGTTCGTCTTCGTAACCGGCTTGAATATAGCCTGCCAGCAATTCCGCAACTTCAGGGCTTAAATATTTCTGCCCGCGAAATGAATGTTTGATTGCATGCACCAATTCTCCCGGTGCCGTTTCTTTTGTCAGATATCCGCTGGCTCCGGCCCGCAGTACACGCAAGGCATACTGATCGCTCGGATGCATACTTAAAATCAAAACCGGCAGGTTCGGTTCCATTTCCCGGATTTCTTTCAGAGTCTCCAAACCATTGCGTCCCGGCATTGTAATGTCAAGCACGACAACGTCTGCCCGGATTGATCGCAGCATTCTGAGCACCTGGTCGCCGCTTGCGGCTTCACCAACAACTTCAATCCCCGGATCGGAATTAAGTATTTGTACAAGCCCATGCCGGACTATCGTATGGTCATCTGCAATTATTACCTTTATCATGACTTTTTATTTGTGTTCTGCTTTTTGTTTTCATCGTTAATTTCGAATTCAACGATGGTTCCCGAAGTGCGTCCGGGCATGATCCTGAGTATTCCGCCAGCCAATCGTGCCCTTTCCCGCATTCCGATAATTCCCATCTTTCCGGAACCGAAGATTGCTTCCTCAGTTATGCCTTTTCCGTTATCCTCGACCCTTATCCGCAAAATGGCATCTTCTTTTTCTACTGAGACCAACACCTCGGTTGCCTGCGAGTGTCGTGCGGCATTTGTCAAAGCCTCCTGAATTATCCTGAAGGCGGCTACGCTTGATTGATGATCAATATCTAACTGTTCGTCAGATGCAAAAAAACGGCACTTGATACGCGTATTTCTCTCAAATTCGTTTGCAAGCCATTCGACGGCGGCTATCAAGCCAAAGTCATCCAGCACCGGCGGACGCAGTTCAGTTGCGATCCGGCGAACTGTTGCAATCGTAGTGTCTATATTTTCGGCGATTTTTTCTAAATCACTTTCACAATGCTGTGCAAAATCCGGTTTTGCAGCCTGTTGCACCTTTTGTTTGAGAAAATAAACGTCCATCTTTAATCTGGTAAGAAGCTGTCCGAGTTCATCGTGAATCTCCATAGCGATGCGCTTTTGCTCATTTTCGCGGACGGCTTGCTGATATTGGCTAAGCTGACGGAGCTGCTCGCGGGAATCCTTCAATTCCTCCGCTCCAATCCGTAAGCGTTCAGTAAGGTAGGCAAGAATCACGCCCTCAGAAATGAAGACGCTTATCCGGAGCAATTCCTCAATCGAACCGTTGAATGTATAAAACGGCGGGATATAGTAGTAATCAATCATCAGCCCGCCAAGTACTGAAACTATGATCGCGGGCAACATACCGCCCAGCCAGGCAGTAACAACAATAGCTGCAAGAAAAAGAGGAGCCGTTACGGGACGATCAACAAGCCGCCACAGACCGCCTGTTATCAGGTGTGCGGAAAGCAGTATGAGAAGCACCGCCAAAACCCGCAGCGGCCAGTTAAGCGTCTGGAAATACTTCCTTATTCTAAAAAGCATTTCTGAATAACTGACAAAAACACCGGCGCTGGGGTCGCACGGATTATTTTTGCTATTTTAACGCTTCACGTTGGATAGTGAAAAGCTGTTTGATGCCGTTTTCGGCCAAAGTGAGCATTTGGTCCATTTGCTCGCGGCTAAAGGGCTCGCGTTCGGCAGTACCTTGTATTTCAATAAACTTTCCGGAGCCTGTGCACACAATGTTCATATCTACTTCGGCCTCAGAATCTTCAGCATAGGCCAGATCCAAAACAGGTGTACCTTCGATGATTCCGACGCTAACCGCTGCTACTTCCGTTAAAATCGGCGAACTTTTTATAATTCCGTTCGAAAGCAGTTTACGGCAAGCAAGGGCAAGTGCGACATAGCCACCGGTTATTGAGGCACAGCGCGTCCCGCCGTCGGCCTGGATTACGTCACAATCAACATAAATCTGACGCTCGCCTAATAATTTTAGATCTACTACGGCGCGGAGACTGCGGCCGATAAGTCGTTGAATTTCCTGTGTTCGTCCGGATGGCCGTTGCAATTCACGCTGTGTACGGATATTTGTTGCTCGCGGGAGCATCGCGTATTCTGCAGTAACCCAACCGGTTCCTTTACCGCGTAGAAATTGAGGCACGCGGTCTTCTACCGATGCGGTACAGATTACCTTCGTCCCTCCGATTTCAATCAACGCCGAGCCTTCCGCATATGGCGAAATATTTGGCGTTATTCTTGCTGTCCGCATTTGATCCGCCGCCCGCGAATCTATTCGAATATATGTCATAAACAGAAAATGGCAATCAATGGGTTTTATGGCTGTTTTTTTTAAGTTTTTAACTCGACAGCCTCAAGTTTTGAAGGCTTGGCACCGAGAAATCGTTCTGCGACGCGGCTAAAACGCTCCGCTGCATCAGTTACGTAAAAATGATCAAGGTCATCGCAGAGCGTCCGCTGCTCCGGCACTTCCCGATTGCTCGACAGGCCCGTCGTCTCCAAAATATTTTTCACTTCTTCGGCGGCCGCTTCGCCCGAATCTATGAGAATAACATTTTTGCCCACCGTTTGCTGTATGGCCTCTCTCAAAATGGGGTAGTGAGTACACCCGAGAACCAGAGCATCAGGGGAAAACCCGCGCATAGGGGCCAGATATCGCTCAGCAATGGAAAAGGTCTCGGGTTCGGCTGTCCAACCCTCTTCGGCCAACGGGACAAATAACGGACAGGAAATCTGTAAAACCTCGGCATCCTCGGACGCCCTTCGGATTGCTTCTACGTAAGCATTGCTTGCAACAGTAGCCTCGGTAGCAATAACCCCAATCCTCGGACTTCTGCCGCTCTCGGAAAATAGAGAAACAGCCCTTCGCCCGCCCGGCCCGATAACGCCGATTACTTCAATTCCCAATTTTTGCCGGATTTTTGGTAAAGCCAATGCTGAAGCCGTGTTACAGGCCACAACTAAGAGTTTTATCCCGTGCGAAGCCAAAAACATCGAATTCTCAAGGGCATAGCGCTCGACCGTCTCCAGCGACTTTGTCCCATAAGGTACTCGGGCCGTATCACCAAGATAAATAAAATGCTCGCGAGGCAATCTCTCGTGCAATGCACGATAAACAGTCAACCCACCGACGCCGGAATCAAAAATTCCTATCGGTAAATCTTTCGTTTCAAATGTGATATTTATCGGTTCAGTCACAAAGTTTTGAGAATATTGCCGCGCCGGACAAAATGTCAATTCAAGATCAACTCAATCGTATTTTTGAACTTATTTGTAAATATTATGGCCCGCGGTCATCTGTTTTTGCCATTTGCAATAGATGTTGCGGAAGATGTAGGCGGTCTGATGATCGTGGCTTCGAATTGAAGCACCTGATAAATCTATAATTTATGAGATGAACGGGCGGCGAATTGGCAGTATGTGGTGGAGGCGGTGGGAATCGAACCCACATCCAAAGGCCTACGATCAGAGGAATCTACACGTTTAGCCGATTCACTCAAATATTTCGCCGCCCGACAAGCAGATGAACCGGCAAGACCTTGTCGGCAGCTAGCCCGGCTTGTATTTGAGATACCGCCGCGGGCTTAGGCAGCATCCGAGCCTGAACTGAGTTATGCCTTGACGGGTCGCTTCAGGCAGACTTCCCGCAAGACATCGCTGTTGCTAAATTTAATTAGGCAGCGAGAGCCAATTCTTCGTTGGCATTTGTGTTTCTTTCAATGTTTTAACGAGCTATTGAAAGCAAGCCCGACGTGCATCCAAAGATCATCCAAGCCCCTGTCGAAGCCTGTCGCCCCCAATAAGGGCAGTTGTCCGCTCAAACGCTAAAGAAGCGATTGATCAGAATACATTAATTTGATGAAAAACTAAAGTTATAGGTTTTCCGGCAGATTGTTCAGGGCAAATCTTTGTTTCCCCAACGCCAACGCGGCGGTTCGCCTTTAAGCCAGGCAATAAATACGGTTAAGGACGTCAGGAGCAGCGTTGTAAAAATAAACCTAATAAAAGTTTTATCGGGAGGAAACAAAAAAGCAACCGCTAACATACCGGCTATGTATGCTGAAATAACAACCCATCCCTGCCATGTTTTTGGAGGCCCCCAGCCCCAACCATACCGCTTTGCCGGAAACCAGTATTTTTGCTCTTGATTATTCATTTGGCAGCTTTGCCGGCAGTTACCGGATCGGATATTTTGCCGTCCAACAGGCATTGCAGGTCGTCCCGGCATCAAACCCGATAGCAGCCAGCATTCCCTCCAGTGAAAGATAACCTACGCTATCTGCACCAATAAAACGACTTATCTTCCCGATATCGGTGTTATCAAAATCCGTGCTAAACCGCGCTGCAATTAATTCTTCACGGCTTGGGGTATCGACACCATAATAACACGGAGAGATAGTCGGCGGACAGGAAATTCGCAAATGCACCTCTTTGGCTCCGGCGTCGCGCACCATTTCGACAATTTTTTTAGAAGTAGTTCCACGAACAATCGAATCATCCACAAGAACAACGCGGCGTCCCTCAATCAGATCCCGAATCGGATTGAGTTTTAAACGAACTCCGAATGAACGAATAGACTGTGAAGGTTCGATAAAAGTACGACCTACATAATGATTACGGATTATAGCCTGGCGATAACTTATGCCGGACTGCGTCGCATATCCGATTGCGGCAGCGACGCCAGAATCAGGCACAGGTACTACCAAATCAGCATCTGCCGGCTGTTCAATAGCCAGTTGCCTGCCCATTTTGTGCCTTGATTCATTGACAGATCGTCCGAAAATAATGGAATCCGGCCGTGAAAAATAAACATGTTCAAAAGTACAAAATGCTCGGCGCGTCTCGCGAAATGGCCGCATTGACCGGAGCCCTCCGGAATCGATGATCAGCATCTCGCCAGGCTCAACCTCACGAACATATTCCGCATCTATCAAATCAAAAGCACAGGTTTCCGAAGCTACGCACCAGGCTTCATTGATTTTCCCGAGCACCATCGGCCGAAATCCCCGAGGGTCACGCACGGCAATCAACGAATCCAGTGTCAGAAACAGCAATGAAAAAGCGCCTTCGGTTTCTGCCAGAACACTTGTAATTGCTTCGACGACATTGTTACCCGGCGTTCGGGCAATGCTGTGAAGAATCGTTTCCGTATCAGATGTGGAGGAAAAGATTGCACCTTCGCGTTCGAGTTCCCGACGCCTTACATCCGCGAAAGGCAGATTTCCATTATGGCAGATTGCCAATTGGCCATGCTGGCAGATGACGGAAAATGGCTGTACCTCTTTTATTGTGTTGCGGCCTGCCGTTGAATATCGCGTGTGGCCGATGGCAGAATTCCCGCTTAGCTTTCTGAGAGTTTCTTCATCAAAAACATCGGCTACCAGCCCAATCGAACGAAACTGATGCAGTTCATTTCCATCGGAAGAAACAATGCCGCAAGCCTCCTGCCCGCGGTGCTGCAGTGCAAAAAGACCGAGCTGTGTAAGTGTGGAAGCCTCCGGATGGCCAAAAACCCCGAAAATCCCACACTCTTCTTTGAACTTATCGAAAATAATCTCCATCAGAATATATTTTAGGATACCGGCACGGTTGAATTCAGCGGCCGCCATCGGTGCAAGACATTTTTAACCCGATGCCAAAAGAGCTGGCAGTAAGGAAAAACACCTCAGGAAGCCGGTAAAATACGGCCGCGACATTCTCCAAATCCTATTCGACGATAGCCTTCGCGTTCGCAGAAAGCCTTGATAATCACTTCATCTCCGTCTTCAAGAAATCTGCGCTCCTCACCGCTTGGCAAACTCACGGGTTCGCTGCCGCGGCGTGTTATTTCAAGCAGGCAGCCTAAAGAGTCTTTAACCGGCCCGCTCACCGTTCCGGAGGCAAGAAGATCTCCGGCTTGCAGATTACAGCCATTCGATGTGTGGTGCGTGATCATCTGACCGACTGTCCAGTAAAGGTCTTTTGCATTGGAAAGCGACAATCGATGCGGTGGAATGGCTTTGCTGCGCATTTCGGCAGTTTGCAAATATACTTCCATGTTAATGTCCAATCCGCCGAAGCGCCTATCGTCCTCAGACGAAAGGTAATCCAGCGGCTTCGGGTCATCGACCGGCCGCTCAAAAGCAGGCGAACGAAACGGCGCAAGCGCCTGCAAAGTTACAATAAATGGTGAAATTGTAGTGGCGAAATTTTTTGAAAGAAACGGGCCGAGCGGCTGGTATTCCCAGGCCTGGATATCGCGTGCCGACCAGTCATTGACTAAACAAAAACCCAATATGTGTTTATTCGCTTCGGATATCGGGACCGGCTCCCCAATCTCGTTTGTCCTGCCGATAAAAAACCCTAATTCTACTTCATAATCAAGGTTTTTACAGGGTATATAGACAGGAGGCATGTCAGGGTTGCTTCTGTTTTGACCTTTCGGGCGACGAATTTCTGTTCCGCTGATGACAATGCTCGAGGCTCTGCCGTGATAGCCGACTGGCAGCCATTTATAATTCGGCATCAGAGGATTATCGGGACGAAACATCGAGCCAACATTCGTCGCATGGTAAATCGAGCAATAAAAGTCCGTATAGTCACCAATGGACAGAGGAATCTCGAAGTCGGCTTCTTCAATCGGAAACAGGCAACGCGCTGCCCGCTCACGAACCTTTTTCGGTGCAGATTCGGCAAATATTTCTGTAAGTTGTGGCCGGAGCAATAGCAGTTCAGCTCCGAGAAACTCAGACAAAACAGACAGGTCAGTTAGACCCTCCATCAATGCATCGCCTAACTGCCCACCGATCAAGCCACAACGCGCCGCTTCTACCAGATCGAAAACCCTGTCACCGATTGCTATGCCCGGATGCGCGGGCTCATCTTCATCGTCGCTCCAAAAAGAGCAAAATGGCAGATTTTGTATCGGGAAATCATTGTTTGGATCGTTTGCCGATTCAATCCAGCTCCGTAGAGCCGGGTCATGTGTTTTATCTATCTGATTAAACATATAAAGTTGAATGTCGCGGTTGGCTAAAGCAGGCCGAGATTGCGAAGGTCTTCAACGGGCTCATCAAAAGAGCAGGAGCCGAAGGAATGCATTCCCTTTTCGCGGAGCCAGCCTAGCTGTGCATTTGTCAAAAAATGTTCTCCGCGCCAATTTACTCCGAAATCGTTGAATTCAAACGCCTCTTCGAATTCATCCTCGAGAACCTGTTCAAGAAGACTTACACGATAGCTTTCACGGGCAAAACCCGTCATTAAAAGCATGTTGAGAAATCCGTGCATCGTACCGCACGGAGCGTCCTCAGCATATGTCAATGGTTTATAACAGCGAAGCGGGTGATGCAGACCGGCCGTCGCTTTGAATGGCACATTCGCAGCCATACATGTCCGTACAAAACGGATTATTTGACGCGAGCCTGGGAAAGCCTCAGGTGTTATCCCGCCGGTTCTGATTTTTGCGCGCTGACCGCGAAGAGCGAGAGCGGAAACAAGATCGGGCAAATCCTCTCCGATGGAAATCTCAAAATAAGGAATTACGCTATCCGGCATTGCCGCAAGCGTGTTTTCGATCTTGGAAACCGTATTTGCCCTGACTTCTATAACGTCCGCTACGGCAGTAAACTCGGAAAAACGGCGATTAAATTCTTTTACTGCAGATATTGTTTCGTAAATATCTTCACCCGCAATTACGGCAAGGTGCCATTTTCCCGCTTTGTCACGGCGTGCCGGTTCTTCGGCAATTTCAATAAATTCAGATAAACGGGCGGCCGGCACGACAAAACGCCCGAGCATCCATTCATGGTTGCTGTTTCGATACGTCGCGTAGTTTATGACCGCCTCCGCCATAGTAACCTGAGATGGCGGAAAAAGGCCGGCGTAATCTATTACCCGTGTCAACAATGCTCGAATAGAAGCCGGCGGACAGTTTGTTTCGGTCCGAACTGCGTTCATTTGACTCGTTACCTACATTTTGAACCCAAGAAAATAATAAAGTTTCGTTACCTTATTTACAAACCTGTCATCGGTTGCTTGCTTCTTTGCCGTTGTTTCGGGTATTGTTTCAACGAATCAAATACAGGAATTTATTCAGATGCGAGTATTGGGAATCGATCCGGGAAGCGAAACCCTCGGCTGGGGCATCGTCGAAGGCACGGGACGCAAATATTCCGGACTCGGTTTCGGCGTCGTAAAGTCAAACGTTAAGCTTACCTTCGCCGCGCGTCTCTTGTCGGTTTACGACGGCGTTTCGGACATCATTGACCGCTTTGCGCCGGATACTCTCTCTATCGAAGAAGCTTTTTATGCCTCAAACCCATCGGTGGCGATTAAACTTGGCCAGGTGCGAGGCGTGATTTTACTTCTCGGGCAGCAGCGAGGGCTTAGAATCGCAGAATATGCGCCGCGGCTGGTCAAGCAAACCGTTGTAGGATATGGAAACGCGGAAAAACGTCAGGTTGCGGAAATGGTGCGTATTTTGCTGAAGCTTGATATGGCACCTCGTCCGCATGATGCAGCCGATGCCCTTGCGTTGGCAATTTGCCATTTGCACCATTCAGGGTTGGCAGAACGTCTTGTAAAAAGCCGTAAATAATTGATTATAAAAAACTTCCACCATTGGAGGACAAAACCAATGAAGTCCTTGCTTCTGACTTTAACTTTAGGCTGTTTTGCTGTTTTTTCCCCGGTCCATTTCGGACAGCCGCCTTCTGCCCGTAAAGATGTCAGCCGTAGCGCCGTCGTTCAGCCATTTGCGGTCGGGAAAACAGGTGTTGTTGTAGATGAAACCTTGTCCGTACTTCGTAAAACACCAAGCCTTTTCGGTGAACCGATTCATAGAATGCGAAGCGGCCGCAAGGTCAGGATTCTTGCCGTTCGTGAAGCTGACGGCGTCCGATTCTTTCGTGTCGTCGCCCCGCCGTCATCCGCAGGCTGGGTACAGGCAGATGCAATATTCGGTGAATTTCGTGATGGTGACGATGCTCGAATGACACGCCTTATATCGGCTATGACTGGTTTTGAACAGCTTGAAACTGCCTTGCTTTTCCCGGAGCTGTTCCCGAAATCTCCCCTGCTTCCAAAGATTTTGCTCCTGATAGGCGACCTGGCCGATGATGCCGCAATAAAATTGTCTCGAGATGCAGCCTCCAGATTAAAAAGACCCCAGATGGCGGCTACAGAAGCTCCGCTGCACAGCTACTTTCTTAATTTTGTCAGTCTTGACCGTTATCGAAAAGTTGGAATAGTTTTTCTTTTCAACCCTGAAAAGAAAAAATTCTATTATGAAGGTGCAAAATGGAGGCAGGTTATCGCCTTAGCTCCAAATTCGGACGAAGCGGCCGAAGCCCGAAAAAGACTCGAGACACTGAAAAAGAATATGGAAACAACCGGCGAGGATAATTCTGCGGCAGGTTCAACTAATAATTGAGACTGAGCGCAATCTCTGCGGCAACCTTTGCATTATTTTCCAGCAGGGCCACGTTTGCGGAAAGAGTCCGTTTATTGCTTTTTTCAGACATCCTGGATAACAAAAAAGGTGTTATTTCCTTACCTTTGATTTGTCTGTCTTTGGCCTCACGGAGTGCGTCCAGCAAAAGGGGTTCCAGTTCTTCCTGACGCATCTCTGCCTTTTCAGGCACCGGAACAGTTACAAGCAGGCTGTTTGTAAACCCGAGTTCGAGGCGTGCATCGGCAATTTTTGCGACTTGACGTCCATTTTCTACCCTTCTGTCAACTTTTAGTCCGCTCGAACGTGAATAAAATGCGGGAAATTCATCACATTGCCAACCCAGAACCGTAACGCCAAAGGTTTCAAGCCATTCACGTGTTGCGGGTAAATCCAAAACGATTTTAGCACCCGAACAGACGACTATGACCGGTGTCCTCGCAAGCTCCGGCAAGTCAGCGGAAATATCAGTTCTGTCTCCCCGATGCACACCGCCGATTCCGCCGGTAGCAAAAACCCGAATACCCGCACGGTGAGCTATCAGGGCCGTAGAAGCCACTGTAGTCGCTCCGCTAAGCCCCAGGGCTGCGGCATATGGCAAGTCTTTACGGGAGAGCTTCAGAACGTCTTTCCCATCAGCGAGCCGTTCAAATTCCGCATCCGATAGCCCAACGGATATTTCACCGTCAAAAATGGCTATTGTCGCGGGAGTAACGCCCGCATCGCGGATAATCCGCTCCATGTTGTAGGCCGTTTCCAGATTAACGGGATACGGCAAGCCATGGGCAATTACGGTTGACTCCAAAGCGACGATTGGGCGTCCGAAATGCAATGCGCCTGAAACTTCTTCGCTGAATCTGAGTTTCATCCTTGATTATTTAACAAACTTTCCAATACGGTTTAGTCTTGGGTGTGTAAGACAGCCCAAAAAACTTCCATTTGAAGCAGATCGGTCACATGACCAATAGACAAACATTGCCCGCCCGATAACAAGTTCACGCGGCACAAATCCCCAGCCCCGGCTGTCGTCGCTCTGGTCACGACTGTCACCAAGAACTAAATAGCTATTGTCCGGAACCAGCATGGGTTTGCCTTCGACTGCGAAATTGTAACGTGAAACCGGCAGATTTATTCCCGCCCGGACAGCATTCATCGTAGTCGAGGAATAATAAACGTTCCATTTTTCGTCCGGATTACGCTCCTCGAACTCCCGTGTGTCAAGTGCCGAATCCTCATCATACGAGTCGCCGATGATTCTATGTTCCGGAAGCAGTTTCCCATTGATGAACACCTGATTGTTTTTGAATTCCACCGTTTCTCCGGGCAATCCGATGACACGTTTTACGTAATTCATCTGATATTTTTTAAAACCACGGCGGCGATCTGAATCCGGATCGGCTGCGTTTCCGGGATATTTAAAGACAATAATGTCACCGCGGCGAATCTCCCGCATGGGTAAAAAAGGCAGCGGATCGCCGCCCGGATTGAAAATAAACTTGTTTACTATCAGATAGTCACCAATCAGAATGGTGTTTTGCATCGAGCCGGTAGGCACCGTAACTGCCTGCAAAACAAATGTCATTCCGAAAAGAGCCATAATCAAAGTTACGGTCAATGATTCGAAATATTCACGGGCAAGTGATTTAGGCGGGCCGACTGCTTTCGACTCTCCGCTCTCCGATTGATTCTCTACGGTCTGATTTGCCGCTTCTTTCTGGGTCATAACTTCCTTCTTGCTCAAGGTATATTATCCTAATTTCTTTTTTTGATTGGATTTTGGCCTGGAACTTTGCAAAGCTTCGATTGCCCGGCTGGCTGCCATCATTTCGGCGGCTTTTATTGTTTTTCCAAATCCGGCCGCACTGCCGCCTTCCCATTGTGCCTCTACATAAAACATTCTGTCGTGCGGCTGTCCTTCGCTGCGCAGCAGAGTATAGACCGGCGCCGGTAACTTACGTGCTTGCAGAGTTTCCTGCAGCAGCGATTTGTAATCCAACGAAGTCTCCGGCGAAATCTGCTTCAAAACATCAGCAAAAATAAACGAAATAACCGCCCTTGCCGAAATATAACCGCCGTCAAGAAAAATTGCCCCAATTAAAGCTTCGAGCGTGTTTGCAAGTAACTGCGGCTTTTGCCTGCCTCCGGAATGTTCTTCACCGCGTCCGATCCTTATATGATCACCAATCGAAAGGCTTGCGGCAATCTCTGCAAGAGTAACCGCGCTTACAAGCCGGTGCTTCATCAACGTCAGGCCGCCTTCCGGCGTATTTGGATATTTTCTGAAAAGAATCTCGGCAATCGCTAATCCCAATACCGAATCCCCTATAAACTCCAGCGATTCATTATCAGCCGAGCGAATCTCATGGTCCGGCTTACCTTTGAGGTTTTCGTGCGTCCAGGAACGATGCGTCAGGGCACGAATCAGCAGTTCTGGCTCGCTGAATTTATAACCAATTGCCTTTTCAAGTTTTATGAGATCCATCTGCTTCTTAGGTCAATTGTATTTTATAGAGTGAATAAATAAAAAGCCGGCCGCCACGGAAACCCGAAGCGGCCGGTACGATTTGTTAGATCATTCTCTATCGGGAGATCAATTGGAGGTCTTTACCGTCGCCGCAGCCGGCTTTGCGGTTCCCGCAGCTTCGGTTCCGGTTGTGGAGACCTTGGTATTGACCGTAGAGGCACCGGGTTTAGCCACAGTAGTGGTGGTAGGCTCTTCGTCAATCACCGGTTGAACTGGAGACGTCGGATCCGGCAAAGGCTTAGCGGTTGCCGTTGTTACCCATGCATCGATGCCTTCGGTTTTATCGAAACGGCGTTTGTAGAGATCCGTCAGCCGGTCGTAAAGCTGCTTTTTATAAGCTTTGGCGGCGGCAGTGGTATCCTTTGCCAGCGTGTAGGCACGGCTGTAAGCATCCAATGCACGTTCCGTATAGCCATTAAAAAGAGCGACTTTTGCCTTGATTTCATCATTAAGTTTGGCCTTTTCCTCATCGTTGGTCAGTGTCTTGAGGTTTTCGATCATCTTGGCGATTTCACCACCGATCGGACCTGCTTCGTCAACGTAGTATTCTCCAATCAAAGCATACATCGGGGCATACTGCTGCTTGGAGCCGGGCAATTTTGTTACCTCGTAGAAATAGGTAACTCCCGTTTTCTTATCGTTTTTGCCTACGTAATAGATATAGCCGAGGCCGTAAGTCAATTCACTGATTGCATTTTCGCGGTTACCAAAGGCATATTCGAAGACCCCGAACTGCCCGTTGAGCGACGCTTCACCTGCCTTGAGTTTATCGAGGGCGAGTTTTGCCCATCTGATGGACTGATCATTGTATTTCGTGTTTTTGTTTGCCGTCTCGACTACTCCGATCAAGGCCATCGGGATCAGCTGATCTATTGCCTTATCAGGAATTAGGTTATAAATCGCTTCGCCTGCGGTATAAACATCGTCCCACTTTTTGCCTTTGATGCCATCATCGAACTGCTTGTAAAGAGCATTCAATTGTTCACGGAGTTTCTGGTTTTTGATCCATTCGTCAAGCTTTGGAACCCAGGCCTTGACAAAGGCTGCCTGATCTTTCCAGGCTTCGCAATTGCCGAATTTTTCAAGAAACTCTTTACCTGCCTTTGATGCAACCTCGCGGTCAGCAATCGTCAAAGGCTTCTTATTGTAAGTTTCGGTAAACTTTTCATAAAGAGCCGAGGCTCCGTCAATATCCGCGCAGACGTCACCGCCCGGTGGGTTTTGGGCCGAAACGCCAACGGCTGCAATCGAAACGAAAAGCAGCGCTAATGCCATTGATCTAAAAATCGTTTTCATTTTCTTACTTCCTCCAACTGAAACTGCCAGATTTTTCAATCGCAACCAAGCGGCGTTTACGGCCGTACGTTTGCGGATTCCTGTGATGATACTCGGCGACGAATAGTTGCAAGAAAATCACTTTATCCGGCGGCTGATAAAATTTTTATTATTGGATCCCGAAACAAGATTCGGAACGTAAATAATCACGTAATAACTGCGGCTATGTCAAGCCCGCCAAATGATTCCGTAATTCCGGAAGAAGCTTTTGTCCGGCGATTGGCAAAACGCAACAAAAGGCCCGAAATGATTATCGGGCCTGGAAAAATCCGTTTGTAAACTCTTTTGTCAGTTTTTAATTACTCGCGGCCGTGACGGGACATTTTTATCCGTCGATTTATCTTTATCATATTCGATAACGACAGGTGGGAATACAGGTTTGCTCTGAGTTGTTTTTTGAACTTTTTTCTGGACCGTCTGCGGAGCGGAACCTGCTACGATAACGGGACGGCTTTCGCCATTTGCGAGTTCTTGAGCAGATTCATCTTCTTCCTCATCCGAAGCGGCCGCCAATATTTCGGCGGAGGGAGCCGGCCTCAAAGCCTTGAGTGCCATATATTTATCGATATTTCGCTTAAGACGCGGCGCAAGAGAGCGATAAATCTGAGCTGCTACGGACGCGGCTGTCTGGCCGCGTTCGCCTTCCCCGCGCGTAATAACAACTACAGAATATTGCGGATCTTCTACCGGTGCGACAGATGCAAAAAGACCGATCCAGGAGCCGTTAAAGATACAGGAACCTGTTTTACCGGCAACACCCAGCGATTGATCCATATTCCGATGAGCGGTGCCATATTCGGCGGCACCGATCATTCCGGGCAAAAGGCTCTGAACCGTTCTGTATGAAATCGGTACACTTTCGCCAAATTTCGGTGTAAAGCGTGATTTTCCTTTAACGATTTGTGGAACTACCTTTTTACCTTCATTGGCGATTGCGGAAACCATAACGGCAAGTTGCAGCGGAGTTACTTCAAAATCATCGCCGTGCGAGTAAATACGAAGGTTATTATTTCCGAATGGCAATTTGCCTGCGGTTTCACCCGGGACATTGATGCCGGTTGGCTGCCCGAGCCCGAGACTGCGTGCATAAGCAAGCATCTTTGCATTTCCCACGGCGGCTCCGACACGCTGGAAATAACCATTGTCCGATTTGGCAAGTGCCAGATCGAGATTCATTCGAGATGAGGTTTCGCCGATTCCGCCATCCGAATTGATTACATTTTCATTTAAACCGCTGACGCCGGTTACCAGTTTTATGGTGGAGCAGGGCTTGAAACTGTTTCGGATTGCCCAATCCTGATTGACAATTGTCAAAATTTTACCGGTTTTTGCTTCCATTACGACTACTGTCCCGGCGGGTTCACCGAGTGCCTCAATGGCGGCACGGCGAATTTCCGGATCTTCGCCTTCGATTGAATCATTCTGAATATTTTCGGCCGTCTGTGTCTTCAGGCTGCGTTCAAAAGCCAGTTTGCGTTCACGTGCAATGCGCGCCGCTTCTTCACGTCTGCGCTGTTCTTCTATCGCAGCAAGCCGACGGGCTTCTTCTGCTTTTCGCCGTCTTTCTTCAGCCCGGCGTTCGGCCGGAGTAAGTTTTTTGCTATCCTTTCGCTGATTCCTGTCATCTTTGGCGACGGTCTTTGATGATCGTCCGCGGTCGCGTTCGTTTCGGGCGCTGTTTTTAGATGTTTTTGTTGATGAAGCCTCCCGCCGTTGTGCAGAAGTGTTTTTACCATCCTTTCGGTTGCGTTCTGCCTTATTGGCAGAAGTTTTTGAAACTTTATTATTTGATTGTTTTGATGGGGTTGCTTTCGCCGATTGTTTTCGGGCATCCTTTGACGTCGCGGCGGGACTCTTAGCAAGTGGTTTGGATTTTGCGGCATCGCCTTTCTTTCGTGACTGGGCATCGGCAGCCGGAGCCAGTAAAAGAGCGAGAAACAATGCAAAAAATGATAATTTTAAAAGACGTGTTTCGGGCGGGCTCAACTTCATCTATTACCTCAGATAATGAACGGATTTTATTGTGAATGTCGAGGAGACGTTGTCGAGCGGCCACGACATATCTGCCGCTCCGCTGACGACTTTGAAACCAAAGCCAAATCAGAATATAACATTGTGAGCCTTCGGCGGCAAGTATTATTGATTACTCCCATAAGCAAAATTTACAGATGAACCTGTTAAACACATTTCGCGGCCGACTTTTGTTGATTTTCGCTTTTCTTATAATTGCTACCCTTGCGGTGCAATATTACGTTAATTTGCTGTCTCAGGCCGAGAACAACAGGCAGCGGGAATTACAGGAACAGGCACTTGTTGCGGGTATTTCCGTCGGAATAAGCAGTCTGACCAGCAAAGATTATCGGGTCGCAGATTTGATAAATGACCCCGCACAGACTTTTCTGGATGAATCTTCGCGCGAAAGGATCCGCGACATAATCGTAATTGATAATGAATGGCGCATTACCGATAGTCTGAATCCGGATTATTTGCCTTACGAGAGCGATGGTGGAGAAATAATCTATAAACGGCTGCCTGAATTAACTGATTTGCCGCCGCTGCTGGAAGGCAAAAGACTTGGGCGTGACCTTGAATATTTTCCCAACAGCAACAGATCCATCGGGACAGAAACATCCGATGAGGCGCACGCAATCCCCGTCGAGACCAGCCGCGGGCGATGGTACGTCCTGGTTTTGCTCAAAAATGACAAGGGCGAAATAGCACGCAGAGCGGCACAGCCGCTAATTGCGACGCTTATCATCCTGCTGATATCAACGCTTGTAACTATCTTTTTGGTCTGGCGATTCACCCGTCCGATTGCCGAATTGTCTCAAGCAGCACGCGAAGTCGCGGCAGGAAATCTCACGGTTTCAGTCAAGGAGTATTCGCGAGGTGATGAAATGGCGCAACTGGCCCGCAATTTCAACGAAATGGTAGGCGAATTGCGTAAAACACGCGAACTCGAGACAAAACTGGCACAAGCAGAAAAAAGCGCCGTCATAGGCCGGCTGGGATCGGCAATCGCTCACGAAATCCGAAATCCTTTGAATTACATAAACCTGACGCTTGATTACCTGCGTTCAAGGTTCGCTCCGGATGATCCCGAAAAACAGGCCGTGTTCGAAAAACTTACCTCGCAGCTAAAGGCTGAGGTCGCAAGAATTAATCAGCAAATCTCGGATTTTCTCAACTATTCCCGTCCGGCAAAGGCAAACCTCAGGCCAATCGAAGCATTACCCGTCATCCGCGATTCATTACGCCTGATAGAGGCTCAAGCCGAAGATAACAATATCAAAATAGCAATAGTCGAAAACGGAACCGTACCTAAAATCATCGCCGATCCTGATTTCCTGCGTTCGGTTTTCAATAATCTTTTTATCAATTCGCTGCAGGCACTGGGCAGCGACGGCGGAAACATCAAAATCACGCTCGGCACCGATGGCCGTGACAAGGTCAAAATCGAAGTTGCCGATACCGGACCGGGAATACCTTCGGAAATTCTTGATAAAATTTTCGAGCCTTATTTTTCTACGAAAGAAACAGGCACAGGGCTTGGCCTTGCAATAGTCCGGAAAATAATCGAGGTGCACAATGGCACAATCAGAGTAGAATCCGCATCCGATGCCGGAGCAAAATTTATTATTTTGCTGCCGGCGGCCGATGTTACCGATGATAATTTAATTGTAACAAACGGGAATTAAGACATTTTTATGGCTAGAAAATCAATCCTGGTAGTTGACGACGAAAAAAATCAACGTGAAATACTCGAAACCATTCTTTCAAGTGAAGGTTACGACGTAACGACGGCCAGCTCCGGCGAGGCCGCAATGAAATTTGTCGAATCGAGACGTTTCGACCTGGTGCTTACCGATTTGAAAATGGCCGGGATGTCCGGCCTTGACCTACTGAAGGAATTAACCAATTTCGACAAATCGATAATAGTTATTCTTTTGACGGCTCACGGCTCGGTTGATTCGGCCGTTGACGCACTTCGCCTCGGAGCTTTCGACTATCTGCAAAAGCCTTATGATCAGGCCAAGCTGCTGGAAACCGTCTCGCGCGCGCTCAACAAATTGTCAGCTCTGGACACGGAAATCATTTCCGTGTCTCCGGAAATGGACAAGGTTAAAAAGTTGATCCTGAAGATTGCGAAGTCCAATTCGACAGTTCTCATTCGCGGAGAAAGCGGAACGGGCAAGGAACTGATTGCCCGCTCGATTCATCTGAACAGCCTTCGCTCGAATCAGGTTTTCCAGGCCGTAAACTGTGCGGCAATCAACGAAAACCTACTGGAATCCGAACTATTCGGCCATGAAAAAGGTTCATTTACCGGTGCGGTGAGCGAAAAAAAGGGGCTTTTTGAAATTGCCGATGGCGGTACGCTTTTCCTCGATGAAATCGGTGAATTGGATATCGCTCTACAGGCAAAATTGCTGAGGGCTCTGCAGGAACGCGAGATAAGGCGCGTCGGCGGCGTAAAAGATATTCCTGTTGACGTCCGTGTGCTTGCGGCAACGAATCGGGACCTTTTAAAGATGACCGAAGAAAAACGTTTTCGCGAAGATCTTTATTACCGGCTGAATGTTCTCTCTATCGAGATTCCACCGCTGCGCGAACGAAACTCGGATATTCCGGTTCTGACCGATTATTTTCTGAAAAAACATACCCGCGGAACGGACCGCGAAATAAAACTCAGCCCCGAAGCAAAAAAGATAATTGAAAACTATCATTATCCCGGCAACGTCCGCCAGTTGGAATCCGCGATAGAACGCGCCATACTTTTGTGCGAAAACGACGTAATTACGCCCGATGACCTGCCGCCGGAAATGACAGCGGGAGACCGCTCCGCCGCCGCAGCAGCCGGCAATGAACAATTCATATTGCCGCCCGAGGGAGTTAACTTTGAAGATGTCGAACGGAGCCTGATAATGCAGGCGATGGAACGTACGGACCATAATATAACAAAAGCTGCAAAATTGCTCGGCCTTACGTTTCGCACTCTTCAATATCGTCTCGAAAAATTTGGAATCAAAAAAGATGAGGATGCATAGCCGCCGGAAACCGTAGTCCTTTGCGGTTTTTTGTTCGCGGCCGTTCATCGCCGGTAAAAAAATCTCATTTTATGTGAAAATCGGGTTATCATAACCGCATAACGAGGATTATCTCATGGAAGCTTTATCTACCATTTCTATCGCACTCGGCTCGGCCTGGACAAGCGGGATAAATCTTTACGCTACCGTTGCGGTGCTCGGGCTGCTGCAGAAATTCGGAGCCACGCGATTGCCCGGCGGGCTCGAAGCTTTGGATAACTGGTTGATAATCGGCGCTGCAGTCTTTCTATATCTGATCGAGTTTTTCGCAGACAAATTCCCTTATGTGGACAGCGTCTGGGACGTTGTCCACACATTCATTCGGGTGCCTGCCGGCGCAATCGTCGCATATGCCGCGGTTTCGGATCTGGATCCATCCATTTCGGTAACGGCAGCTCTTTTGGGCGGAGGGATTGCCTTTTCCTCGCACGGCTCCAAGGCAGCCGCCCGCATCGTGGCTAATCTCTCGCCCGAACCTATTTCAAACTGGGTGCTTTCTCTGGCCGAAGATGCAATTGCCATTTTCGGCACCATTGCAGCGGTTTTTGCTCCTATTCTCTTACTGGCGATTTTAGTCGTCTTTTTGCTTTTCTTCGTATGGTTTTCTCGCCGTATTTTTCGTGCCATTCGCCGGTTACTTGTAGCGGCGGCCGCTTTCATCCGCGGGGAGAGCTTTGCCGAAGTCGCCCGTAAAGCAGGTTAATTTTATGCAAAGAAATGACTTTGCACGATATCTTTTGGCGGCCGCCTCGATTGTCTTTGCTCTGCTGACGTTTTATTTTCTTTATTCGGATAATGCGGATGCCGCATTTGTTTCCGCAATTTTTGCTATTTCTGCCCTTTTCCTATCGTTACGCTTTCAAATCGCAGAAAGAATCCGTCAACGCAGTATTGACAACACGGATCCGGACTCCTGAGAAACATTTAATCAGGTAATATCTTCCCGTTAAAGGGTATTTTATCCGACGTGTTTGGAACTTGCGGCTAAAGTCGCTATCATCTTGCTTGCATCCCTAAATTATCGTTCGGCTGGAGTTGCGGCCGTCCGTAAAAGTTTTATAAGGACCCGGTGCAACTATGGAATCGGTTACACAGCAAGTGCTGGACGCCGCGCGCAGGCGTGACTTTGCGACTGTCCGACGATTGACGGCTGAGCTCGAAGCCAGCGATATCGCCAATCTGATGGAGGAAATCGATAACCCGAGCGATCTCGCTCTGGTATTCCGTTGCCTCCCTCGCAATCTGGCGACAGATGTCTTCGAATATCTGGCTCTGCCGGAACAAACCAAACTTGTCGAATCTTTGACTAATGAAGAGGTCAGCCAGGTGCTTGAAACAATGGCTGACGACGACCGGACCAGATTTTTTGAGGAATTGCCGGGCGAAGTTACGAAACGTCTGCTTTCGTTGCTTTCGGAAGAGGAACGAAAAAAAGCACTGCAGCTTCTCGGTTACCCGGAAGGGAGCGTCGGCCGTCTGATGTCGCCGCATTATGTCCGCGTCAAGCCTCATTGGACGGTGCGGCAGGTGCTCGCCCACGTCCGCGAACATGGAAAAGACAGCGAAACGCTGACGATGGTTTACGTAGTAAATGACCGCGGCCAGTTAATAGATGAAATACGGATGCGTGCTTTTTTGCTCGCTCCGCTGGATACGAAGGTTTCGGACCTGATGAACTACCGCTTCGTTGCGCTCAAGGCGACGGATTCACAGGAAGAGGCTGTAAACGTCTTTCGCGAAGCGGATTTGCCGGCTCTGCCGGTTACAGATTCCGATGGAGTGCTGATCGGCGTCGTAACTAGCGATGACATCCTTGACGTTGCCGAAGCTGAAGCAACCGAAGATATCCAGAAATTCGGCGGTTTGGAAGCATTGGATCTGCCTTACGTTGATACTCCCCTTTTTACCCTAATCAGAAAACGTGCCGGCTGGCTGGTAATTCTTTTCCTGGGCGAAATGCTGACGGCTTCTGCAATGGGACATTTCGATCAGGAAATCGAGCGCGCGGTCGTCCTCGCCCTGTTTGTTCCTTTGATTATTTCCTCGGGCGGAAACTCCGGTTCGCAGGCGGCAACGCTTGTAATCAGGGCAATGGCTCTTAAGGAATTGACAATCAAAGACTGGTGGTACGTTATGCGCCGTGAAATCCTTTCAGGATTTTTTCTTGGCATAATTCTCGGCTCTATAGGCGTTTTGAGAATTACGCTCTGGCAAAAACTCGGCCTTTTCGATTATACGGAGCACTGGCCTCTTGTGGCGTTGACAATCTTTTTATCGCTTATTGGCATCGTAATGTGGGGGACGCTTTCAGGATCGATGATTCCTTTCGTACTGAAACGACTTGGATTGGACCCGGCAACTTCGTCGGCTCCCTTCGTGGCAACTTTGGTGGACGTTACCGGGCTGGTGATTTATTTTTCTATTGCAGCAATTGTGCTTCGCGGCACACTTTTATGAATCAAAACGGCTGGCGTTATGCGAAGTGTTAAATCCTTATTTATCCCGACTGCATTGTTTTTCTGCCTGGTCACGGCTTTATTCAATCCCGTATTTGCCCAGATGTCGCGAAAGCCATCGCCGTCCCGCGAACCGGCCGGAGCAATGGACAAACGCCCGGATTCTAAGAAAAACTCACTTTCTGCGATTCGTTCGCGTTCGGAATTTGATTCCATTGCCAGGGTCTATCACGAAGGCACGCCATATGCTTTGCCACATCTGATGTTTGTGATTGACCGGCGGGCCGGTAACAGGATTTATTTCATTAATTCGCAACGCTATCGGTTTCATAAGGATTTTCTTCTTGCAACTTTTCTGGTGCCGCGTGGAGCTGATGTCTTCAAGCCCATCTATCTCGACGAAGATCGTCGTTTCATCGTCGGGACTATCGCCTGGCAGAGTCCGGTCGAAAAATTTACATGGGAATTATGGGAGGGCGATAAGGCAACCGCCGCTCATATAGCCACGGCACATAGGGTAATCAACGCCGCCTTTTATGAAACCGTCGCATTCAAGCCAAATTCCGCAGAACAGGAATCTGCCGCCGCCGGTCTCGATATTCCGCTGATTACACAGGACGAACTAAACCGGAATCAGGCATATCTCGCTCTGAACACCGGCACTGCCGTCGGGCGTATTCATATCATTGATAAGCTGGATGATACCGTCGAGATCGGTGATAACGAAATTGTCATTTTGAAGGAACTGCCGCAGTCTTTGCCGCCGGTTCGCGGTATTATTGTCGCAAAGCCGTCCTCGCCGCTTTCGCATATCAATATACTTGCCCGCGGATGGAATATCCCGAATGTTTATATCAAAGACGCAGATAAACTTTTCAGGCAATATGATACTTACGTTTACCGGCTGGAGGCTTCGCTGACAGATTACAAGCTCGTCCCGGCTTCGGCTGATGAGGTAAGGACAAAATTTGCCTCGCCGGACCAGATAGTCCCGCCCGTTGACTTGAATGTCCGCAGTCTGGCGGGTTTGCGCGAAATGCGTAAACGTGACAGCAAAGCCTATGGCTCAAAAGCTGCCAACCAGGGAGAAATCATCAATGCCCGAATACCGGGAATCATTGTCCCCGATGGATTTTCGATTCCTTTTTATTGGTACGCAAAATTCATGAAGGACAACGGCTTGCAAGACAAAATTGAGGACTTAATGGACGATTATGATTTCGTTCATAATCCTCGCGTCCGCCGTGGAAAACTGGAAGAATTTCGGGCCGCAATCATAAATTCTCCAATGGATGCCGGCCTCAGCGAAGAAATAATCAGGCGCTGGAAGACTCAGCTTGGCGGTCGGCCGGTCTTCGTCCGCAGTTCTTCAAATTCGGAAGACCTTCCCAATTTCAGCGGAGCCGGGCTTTATTCCAGCGTCGCAAACGTCCGTGATGAAGCCAAGCTGCTCGAAGCTGTCAAAAAGGTCTGGGCATCGCTTTGGAACTTTGCAGCCTATGAAGCTCGGGTGCGCAACTACATCAGCCAATCTGACGTTTATATGTCCGCACTGGTTCAGATCGGCGTGGATATGGAAAAAGGCGGCGTGATGATTACAAGCGATCCATTCGACCCCAAAAACAAAGACGCCGTCTATATCAGCGCGGTCTGCGGCCATAATTCACGCGTAGTTGACAATAGCGGAGTGCCCGAGCAGATTCTCTATAATCCGCGGTCTGATTCGCTGGTCGTGATGACGCTTTCGCAAGCGGAAAATGCCTTGCGTTTCGACGAAAAAGGTGACCTCAAGGAAACGGCTGACAAATGCGCCAATTCGCGCCGTCGCGTTTTGACCGATGCACAGGCAAAAAGCCTCGCGCGCGTCGCGCTGCGGATCCGGCGAGTTTTGGGTACAAAGCCGCAGGACATCGAGTGGGGAATAATCGGCGGGCAAATCTACATTGTCCAGTCCCGTCCCTATATTCTGAAAAATTAGCCGGGTTACGGGTCACTTTGTGATTTACGGTTATGGAATTAAAATCAGAAGTATGAGTAAGTTTCTGCTTTTGATTTTTGCAATATTTCTCGGCGCCTGTTCGCAGGTTCAAAACAACCGGTCTGGAACGGCAGAAGATATTAAGCCGCTTCGTGCCGAAAAACTGGAGTCCACGGTTACGCACACTTCGGAAAATCAGCCGGTTCCCGGGCCAACGGCCACTCCCGAACAGCAGGGACAGAAAGGCAAATGGACGCAGAGCGGCAATCCGATAGACACTGCCAAATTTGACGGAGTAATTGCTGAGGCCGAAAAAGCGGTCAAAGCAAGACCAAATGACGAATCGGCCAGAAAAACGCTGTCCGAAGCATATTTCGATCGCGGTTTTGCGCTTACCGAAGCACGCCAGTACGCTTCCGCTCTCGGAGATTTTCGCCGCGCTTTGAAATACGATCCCAATAACGAAGAAGCAAAAAAATGGCTGGATCAGATCATCTCAATCTACGATATGCTTAAAAAAGAATATCCGAAAGAGGGAGAAGAGCCGCCGCCGCTGCCCTTCAAGAAATCGTAAAGCAGGAATCGGTATGTATCGCCGTCGGACATTATTTTTCCTGGTCGCATGCTCGGTCATTTTAGCGGCATGGCTGCCCGCTGCTGCTCAAACGCAGACCCGCATCAGGTTTCGACGCGGAGCTGACCGCGCGGAGGTTTCGGGGACGCTAAGCGGCTTTCGTACCGGGCGCGTGTATCTGCTGCGTGTCCGCGAGGGTCAGACGCTGCGCGTCCGGCAGATTGGCGGCGGCACACGTCGAATCACAATCTCACTCAAAGACCCGGACGGCCGGGACGCGGGCGACTCGGACGCATCCTGCAACGCCCGCAAAGAGGTGACGCCGACCGTCGCCGGCGACTACAGGATCGAAGTCATCGAATGCCGCAAGGCTGAGCCCTGGCGCGGGCGTTTTACAATTCGTGTTACCGTTCGCTAAACTTACTGCTTTATATTTTTAAGATTCGGAGATAAGACAAGTTTTATGGCAATTTCAGCAAACGATATAAGAAAAGGCATGGTTATTCTACACGAAGGTGTTCCGGTGAAAGTTATGGACTTTCACCATCACACGCCCGGCAACCTGCGGGCAATGGTGCAGGCGCGTCTCAGAAACCTGTTGACCGGCAACTCCTTCGAATTCAGATTCCGCTCGAATGATTCGCTCGAACGTGTCATCCTGGAGCAGCATGAAATGGAATATCTTTATTCCGATGGGACGCATCACCATTTTATGAATACGGAGACTTTCGAACAGGTCGCAATGACTGAAGAAGAACTTGGCGATGCCGCACAATGGCTGATGCCCGGCCTGAAGCTTAAAGTGGAATTCTACGAATCTACGCCGATCGGAATCGAGCTGCCGCCTTCAATGGAGCTGACCGTTGTCGAAACCGAACCGCAGCTGAAAGGCGCAACGGCATCAAACTCTAACAAACCCGCCAAACTTGAAAACGGAGTTACGATTATGGTGCCGCCTTTTATTGAAGAAGGCGAAAGGATACGCGTCAATCCATCTGAAGCCCGTTATATGGAACGCGTCAAATAGAGACGCCGGACTTCCTTGTGGGGCTGCTTTTTTGCGGCAGAGAAAATGTACCTGCTCTATTCGATTCTTTTATCGGCAGCATTTCTGATTATGCTGCCGATTTTTGCCATTCGCAGGCAGAAATATCTTTCCGGTTTGTCACAGCGGCTTGGCCGCTATCCGCAGTTTGATGCTGCCGGTCGGGATGTTGTCTGGATACATTGCGTTTCGGTAGGTGAGGCAAATGCCGCTCTCCCGCTTGTAAAAAATCTTCGTCAAACACGGCCTGACAAAAGCCTGATTGTTTCCGTTACTACACGAACTGGCCGCAGCGTCGCCGAAAAAAACTTCGGCAATACGGCAGACTGTATTTTTTATTTCCCGCTGGATTTCCGGTTTGCCGTCCGCCGCGCTCTCGATAATTTCCGCCCGTCGGCAATCCTGCTGACTGAGACCGAAATCTGGCCGCGATTTATTTATGAGGCAAAGCGTCGCGGTGCGAAGATTGCTATCGTAAATGGCCGCATTTCGCCGCGTTCTTATCGGAATTATTCGCGCTTTCGCCGGTTTGTTTCCCCTGTTTTCCGAAGGCTCGATCTTGCGCTTATGCAGACGGAGGATGACCGCCGGCGCATCGTTGAGCTTGGGTGCATTCCGGAGAGAGCTTTGGTTACGGGCAATCTTAAATTCGACACAATGTCGCTGCCTGACACAAAGGCAGAAAAAACATCGCAATTACAGGCCATTATCAGGTCTGCGGCAAATCGTCCCGTCATTCTTGCAGCCAGTACACACGAACCGGAAGAAGCTCTTTTTCTCGAAGCGGTCCGTTGCTTCATCGAGCCTGCTGACGGCCGGCCGGCGGCAAAAATTGTCATTGCGCCGCGCCATCCCGAGCGTTTCGATGCCGTGGCCGCATTGATGAAACAGTTTGCCGCCGAAAGAGGGCTTGTTTTTCGGCGGCGTTCAATGTCCACGGATCAGGAAGCGGATTTGATATTGCTCGATTCGATCGGAGAACTTGCCGCGGCCTGCGCTTTTGCCGATATAGTCTTTGTCGGCGGCTCACTGATACCGCACGGAGGCCAGAGCGTTCTGGAACCTGCGGCTGCCGGAAAGGCAATCGTAACAGGTCCGTTTACGCATAATTTCGATTCCATAATCCGCGAAATGCTCGGCTCTGAATCGCTCCTGCAAATCGGGCAACAGGAAACCGCTGCGGACTATTCCCGCGAACTTGCCGCGGCGTTTTCCTCTCTGCTTCTATCTCCCGACGAGGCCGCAAAAATCGGCCGAAATGCCCGCGATTATTTTATTTCACGCTCCGGCCGCAGCACCGCCGAAACCGTCCGTTTGCTCACACGGCACGGCATTATCTAGCCGCCGCACTGCTCCGCAGTACGCTCTGCCGGTAAGATTTTTCTTTATTTTGGCAAATATTTTGGTGTACTTATTTACGGGGACGCTGCGTGTCACCGCGGTTGTGCTACGTTATGAATGTTTGCAGGCTTTTTGGTTTGCAGCCGGCATTGAAAATATTCAATTCACCCGCTTTTGTGATTGCAAGGTTATGAACATACAAAATAAAAACACCACGCGTTATACGCCGCGAACACATCACCGGATCTATTCGCGCATTTCTGATATTCACAAAATGATTGCTAGCTGCACCTATCCCTCGATCGAAAAGCTGGCACACCGGCTGAACGTCAATCCGCGCACTATCAAACGCGACATTGCCGCGCTCCGCGACCAATTCAATGCGCCGATTGAATATGACCGTCAGCGACGCGGTTTTTATTACACCTTGCCGGAATGGACCTTGCCGGTACAGAAAATGCAGGAAGGCGATCTGCTGGCTTTTTTCATTGCCGAAAACGCCTTGCGCCTGGTCGGTTCTGTGCCCGAAGCTATGGAACTCAGAAAATCACTTTCAAAAATCGCCTCCATGCTGCCCGATACCATTTCGGTCAATCTCTGCGTACTCAATGAGATGGTCCGATTTGAAAACGCTCCGCACGTCAATATTGACCTGAAACTCCTGAAGCGTCTCTCCGCCTGTTCCATAAGCCGCGAGACCGTAGAATTCGACTATTATTCGCCGCACAATCAGAAAACCAAACACCGCATTGCCGACGTCCACCTACTGCACAATTTTGCAGGCGATTGGTATGCAATCTCCTATGACCACGAAGCGGGCGATTTCCGCGATTTTCACGTCGGGCGTATTTCAAACCTGAAAACGACCGGCCAAACCTTTAACCTGCAGCGCGGCTGGGACGCCGAGACCTATCTGCGACGCGGATTTCAGATGATGCGCGGCGGCCGGCTGACCAATGTTTCCATCTGCTTTGACAGCTATCAGGCACAGTGGATCCGCGAACGCTCATGCTTTCACCCGGATGAAAAACGCGAAGACCTCCCCGACGGCGGCCTCCGGCTCTCTTTCAAAATCGGAGAAAAAGGTCTGGATGCCGTTGCGCGGTTTTGCCTGATGTATTCAGGCCATTGCCGCATCGAAAAACCCAAACGCCTCCGCGAAATCGTTATCGAAAAGCTTGAAAGGGCTCTCGATTTATACACGGAAGCTAAATAGCCTGATGGTTCCCCAAGTTGCCAGTAAGTGTAAATGTGGAACTGATCGTATGCTGCATATAATGTTAAAGTGAATTCCTATGGATTTTCTTGCCCACACAGAAAATATTGAAGGACGCGTCCATCGTCTTTCAGATCACCTCGTTTCGGTGGGAGAACTGGCGGGGGAATTTATCAAGCAGGCAAATCCTGAATTATCCGAGATAGCACGCTGGGCCGGGCTGCTGCATGATCTTGGCAAATATAAAGTCGAATTTCAGGATTACCTGCTGGGACGACGCGAGCGAAGCGCCGAAACTCATCATGCCGTTTACGGCGCCGCTCTGGCCTATCAAAAAAAATGTATTCCCATAGCGTTTGTCGTCGCGGGCCATCACCGCGGACTGCACGATACTCAGTCGCTCAAAGAAATGATTACTCACCCGCAATATGATGCACTTGCTAAATGCAACCAACTTGCCGAAGTGTTTTCTGCGGAAATCGAAAAAATCCCGGAATCGCTGCCGGAACATGCCTGCTTTTCTTCTTCTGAACGGCTTCGCGCTGAATTTGCAATCAGAATGATATTTTCCGCGCTTGTAGATGCGGATTTCCTGGACACAGAGGCTCACTATCTTGGCCGAAAACGGCCTGCCCTTGCCAAACTCGAGGCTGAGAGGCTGCTTTCATTACTCGATGCCGAACGTCAACGAAAATCGAGCTCTTCCCGGTCAAGCAACGAAATACTCAATCAACTCCGAAACAAAATCTTCTCTCAATGCGTCGAAGCGGGAGCCGGCCCACAGGGATTTTATTCGCTTACCGTTCCGACCGGCGGCGGCAAGACGATTTCATCTATGGCATTTGCTTTGGCCCACGCAGCCCGCCACCGACTGCGCCGTGTTATCGTCGTAATCCCGTATCTTTCGATTATAGAGCAGAACTCAAACGAATACCGGAACATACTCGACCCCGATAACTCGGGAATCGTCATCGAGAATCATTCAGCTGTATGGATTCCGGCAGAAGCAGAAGAGGAACGGTCGGTCTCTGAATCGCGTGAGAGAAATCCGCTTGTCCTGGCAGCGGAAAACTGGGACGCTCCAATAGTCGTAACCACATCTGTCCAGTTTTTGGAATCCTTACTGGCAAATCGACCCTCCAAATGCCGTAAGTTACACAATATCGCTCAATCAATGGTGATCTTCGACGAGGTGCAGACAATGCCACAGAATCTGCTGCGTCCGCTTCTCAGTGTTTTTCGTGAACTGAAAGAAAATTACGGCGTCACTTTTCTTTTTTCTACAGCTACCCAACCTGCTTTTAGGAAACAGTTCAATTTGCCAAATGGATTTGATAAATCTGAGGTCAGCGAGATAATTGCAGAGCCCGAAAAATTATTTTCTCTTCTCCGTCGAGTCCAATACAAGTTTGAAATATCCGAACCATTGTCGTTTGACGATCTTGCCCGAAAAATGTCTGAGCATAAGCAGGTCCTTGCCGTGGTCAATACACGAAGCCATGCCTTCGAACTTTTCGAGGCGACAAGCCAATACAATAATAAAGATGCCGGTTATCACCTCTCTTCGGCAATGTGTCCTCAGCATCGTCTCGACACTCTACAGGAGATTCGCAAAAGACTTGCCTGTGACCGGCCATGCCGTGTCGTTTCTACACAACTTGTCGAGGCGGGCGTAGATTTGGATTTTCCGGTCGTATTTCGAGCCCTCGGGCCGCTGGATTCAATTGTCCAGGCCGCGGGACGTTGTAATCGCGAAGGCCGTTGCGATGAAGGAATTGTCTATGTTTTCAAACCAAAGGATCATAGAGTACCGCCGGGCGTTTATCGTTCCGCAACTGAAAGAACGGCAATGATATTGGCTGACATCGGCGAAGATCGTCTGGCTACAGATCCGACAATTTTCGCGTATTATTTTACTCAGATATTCGCCAATGCAGATGCCGGGACCGAGATCGAGCAGGAACGCTCACGGTTTAATTTTCAAACAGTCGCCGAAAACTCAAAAGTGATTCGCGATGATGGCCGGCCGGTTATAGTGCCTTACAAAAATGCCATGAAACTCGTTGAAAATCTACGTTCGAAAAAAGATGTGCGCGGCGAACTGCGTTTTTCATTGCGGCAACTGCAACGATTTATGGTAAATTTGCGGCCAAACGAATTCGAGCTCCTGAAAGCCAACGGGCTTGTTTCACCGCTTTTTGGTTTTAACAGAAACGGAGAACCGATCGGGTCGTCGCTCTGGATAATCTCGGAACAATCATATGATGCGACTTTCGGCGTTCTGATTGATCGGAGACCGTCAGCCGATTTTATTCTTTAACAATCACTTAAATAGGAGGAAATGATGAATGACAATCTAGTAAGAATCAGAGTCTGGGGCGATTTTGCCTGCTTTACGCGGCCGGAAATGAAAGTCGAACGGGTCAGTTATCCGATAATGACGCCGTCGGCTGCCCGCGGCGTGCTGGAGGCAATCTTCTGGAAACCCGAAATGTATTACATAATCGATTCAATCACTGCCATCCGGCGCGGCAAATGGACTGCATTCAAACGCAACGAAATAAAGAAGAAAACCAGTCTTTCTAATGCGAAAAAATGGATGACGGGAAAAGAGGAAGTCAAAACCATCGAGGCCGGCGGCGGCACCGATGATGCCACGCCCCGCAACATGCTCGCTCTTTGCGATGTTGAATACGTAATCGCCGCGGAAATAAGGCTTAGCAAATTGGGCATCAATTCCGAACAGACAGTGCGAAAGTTTTCTGAGGAAATCATGCGCCGCGCGCGGCTCGGCAAATGTTTCCACCGGCCGGGCCTTGGCGTTCGTGAATTCGACGCTCACTTTGAGCCCGCCGGGGAGAATTCATATACCGGTGCCGGCGATTGGAACGAAGATCTTGGCCTGATGCTCTATGACGTGTTTGATCCGGCGGAGCGATCGGCGGGATTTAAATTCCTGTCCGACCAGGCGAATCAAGGCGCCGGACGGAAACCGAAGGTCAATTTCGAAGGCCGCCTTTGCCGGCCGAAGCCGATTTTTTTCCGCGCACGCGTTGTCGAATCACGACTGGACTGTCATCCGGATCGTGTCGAACTGGTTTCACAAACCGAAGAAGGAGGTGAATAATGCTGCTTCAAGGACTATATGAATTTTATCAGCGGGCGGTAACGCCGGCGCCGGGCGTTGAGCCGCTGATTGAAGATCCCGCATTTGTCCGCAAATACATTCGCTGGCGGATTCCGGTTGACACTGACGGTAATCTTATCGGAAATGGATTGATAGAGGCACCGCCGCCGAAGAAGCAGGGCATCGAACTCAGCCTGCCGCGGACAACACGACCGAAAAATGCAGGCGGCGTCTCAGAATTTCTCTGGGGAAACCTTGAGTCAGTTTTCGGTATCGTTAAAAAATCAGATCTTCCGCAATTTCTGAAACACGAGTCAAAAACATTTCTCGACTTCTGGCGGCAGATCGAAGAAGCGTCAAATCAGCCGGGCCTCGAATTTCTTCGGGCATTGTTGGTATTTCGCGATCGATACATTCTTCCGGCGGATGCAGATCTCATTAGATTCGCTCCGCTTAAGGAAGACGAGAAACCACGCCTCGTTGCCCGCATCGCGTCGGGTGAAATGGCGGCGCTCGGGCCGGACAATTTCACCTTTGAGATCAACGGCTCGCTCCCGCTGGACGACGCTGCCGTCCGCGAATACTGGAAGCGAATTTTTACCGACGAAACCGAAACGAGCATCGGCAACGCAAAACGCGGAGCCTGTCTGGTAACCGGCGCATGTGATGTCCCGATCTCTGCTTCGCATATGCCTAAGATCAGCGGTGTCCCGGGAGCGACATCAACCGGCGCAGCGATTGTTTCCTTCGATAAGGATTCATTTTGTTCTTATGGATTTGACCAGAGCTACAATGCGCCTGTTTCGATTGCGGCTGTCGAGGCCTATACAAACGGACTGAATTATCTTCTCGGCAACGATCGGCACCGCGTTCGTATAGGTTCTGCAGCACTAGTTTTCTGGGCTCAGCAGAGTGAAGAAGCGACCGACCTCTTTGCGGAGCTCTTCAACTCGCCCAATGAAGATTCAATCCGCAATTTTATGAAGAGCCCGTTTACCGGTATCCCGCCGGAATCGGATCCCGAACACGAGCGTTTCTATAGCGTCGTACTTTCAGGCACCGGAGGCCGCGTTGTTATCCGTAGCTGGATGCAATCGACAGTTGCTGCCGCTGTGGAGAATTTCCGTCTCTGGTTTACAGATCTGAATCTCGTGCGGATGCAAAAATCCGAAAATGAAACCGCAAGTCCGTTGTCAATCTATTCTCTTGCGGTCTCGACCGTTCGCGACAAGAAAGACATTCGGGCCGAAACAGTGACGCAACTGTTCCGGGCCGCACTCGAGGGCATTGCGCCTTCAATGGCTATCGCGCAATCCATCGTCACCCGCATCGCAATCGATTTGGCCAAGGAGCCAAAACAGGCTCTTTCCAAATATTCCCGCTACGCACTTTTGCGGCTGATTATTAATCGAAACAAGAAGGAGAATGAACCGATGATAGAACCAAGTCTGACCGTCGATACTGATGATCCCGCCTACAATTGTGGCCGGCTGCTTGCCGTATTCGATCAGCTGCAGACGCAGGCACATGAATATAAGCTCGAAGGCGCCGGCGTCGTCGAGCGTTATTACGGCACCGCATCGTCGTCGCCTAATTCCGCATTTGGAATCCTCTGGCGGCTTCATCAACACCACCTCAGAAAACTTTCCCGCAGCAATCCCGCGGCAGCGGCTGCAATCAAAAACCGCATTGCCGAACTTGCCGCTCAGTTTCGCCCTGCCGGACCAAATTCACCGCCGGCATTTCCGCGTGTTTTCGGCCTTGCGGAACAGGGTCGCTTTGCACTCGGATTTTATCAGCAATGGGCCGCTATGAACGCCGAACGCGATGCGCGCAAGGCGAAAAATGAAAAAGAATCAGAAGGAGGAGAAATAAATGAATAACGATATTGTAAAAAACCGACACGACGTGCTTTTGCTTTTCGAAGTCAGCAACGGAAATCCTAACGGCGACCCGGACGCCGGAAACATGCCGCGCATCGAGCCAAACTCCAATCGCGGTATCGTCTCCGACGTCTGCCTCAAACGCAAGATCCGCAATTATGTAGAAACTTTCAAGCCGGAACGCAATGGCAATGGTTACGAGATCTTCATCAAAAGCGGCCCGGCTCTCGAGCGGGTTATCACGCAGGCTGTCAATGATAACAACAAAGATCCTAAGGCAACCGTAGAATGGCTCTGCCGGGAATTCTATGACCTCCGGGCATTCGGCGGCGTTCTCAGCGTCGGCAATGAAGTGATGAAAGGCTCGGCATATGGACAGGTCCGCGGGCCGGTACAATTCACCTTTGCCCAGTCGATTGATGAAATTACGCCCGTCGATATAACAATTACCCGCTGTGTTCCAACAGCCGTCAGCGACGAGAGCAAGGAGCGTACGATGGGCAGCAAGTTTATCGTGCCTTACGCGCTCTACGTCTCAAAGGTTTACATCTCGCCTGCTTTTGCCGAACGTACCGGTTTTACAAACCGTGACCTTGAAGTATTATTTGATGCTCTCAATCATATGTTTGAGCACGACCGCTCGGCAGCCCGCGGCGAGATGATCGTTCGCGGTATTTATGATTTCGAGCACGTCGGTACACAACCCGAAAGCAATGCCGTCGAACGCGAACGCGAAGCCCGTCTCGGCTGCGCTCCGGCACACCGTCTGTTTGAGGGTATCGAAGTCCGCCTTGCCGAGGGTAAAGAGTTTCCGCAGTCTTTCGCAGATTATAACGTCGTTTGTAAATGGGATACCGAGCCGCTGCCGGCCGGCGTCCGACTCAATAAACGGCATCTCTAATATGTACGCTTCGGGCGGCCGCAGGCTAACGTCGGTCGCCCGCTTTTCCTTTTTCATGATTTTATGTCTGATCCGATACCTATAGCCGCACTTAATGAATTTGCTTATTGTCCGCGGCGCTGCGCTCTTATGCAGATAGAGGGCATCTGGGCAGACAATGAACATACAATTCTCGGCTCCGCCGCCCATCAAAATATTGATCTATCCGGGTACGAGATTGACCGCGGCGTCAGGATCGTTCGCTCGATGCCTGTTTTTTCCGTGTCGCTTGGCATTGCCGGCATCGCCGACGTCGTAGAATTTCATCCTGACAAAATAGTACCTGTTGAATATAAAAAAGGACGCAGGCGCCGATTCCAGAATGATGATATCCAGGTTTGTGCTCAGGCGATGTGTCTTGAAGAAATGTTTTCGTGTCAGATAGAACGTGGGTTCGTTTTCCATGCTGCTTCAAAACGACGCCGTGAGGTGATATGCAACCAAACTTTGAGGTCAGCCGTTCGTGAGTCTATAGAGGGTGTCCGGCGTTTGATTGCCGAAGCAAAAATTCCCTCCGCTCATTTACGACCACAATGTGATGGTTGCAGCCTTCGCCAGATTTGTCTTCCGGAGCTGACCGATCCCGAGAATCTGCTTCGGCTTCGGGATCCGGCTGACAAAAGGATTTGAAACGATGGAAGTCAAGCAAAACGTATTGTATCTGACTACCTCAGGCAACTACATCGCCCGTGACCACCTGACGCTGCGTATCGAGTCCGAAGGCCGGCTACTGCTTACTATCCCGATTCATCACATAGAATCAATTTGCAGTTTTGGCCAGAATTCCTTTAGCCCGCATGCCTTGCAACTGTGTTGGGAAAACGGAGTTACGGTCTGTTTTTTCAGCGAGACCGGCTATTTCCAGGGCCGGTGGGAAGGCGTCCCGAACACAAGCGTATTTCTCCGGCGCGATCAATACCGCAGTGCTGATAATCCCGCTTTTGCTGCCGCAATTTCCAAATCAATAATAAATGCCAAGATACAAAACTGCCGCACATCGCTGCTTCGCTCGGCACGCGACTGCGATAACGAATCGGAAAAATCCGAGTTGCAATCCCGCGCTGAGGAACTCTCCGTCATTCTTCGTTGGCTCGATCGCGAAGCCTCCACAATCGACGCCGCACGTGGTTTCGAAGGTCGGGCTGCGACGGTTTATTTCGGCTCCTTTTCATTAATGCTCCGCCATCAGCGCGACGCTTTCGCATTCACCGTCAGAACCCGCAGGCCGCCTCTGGATCGCATCAATTGTCTTTTATCTTTTCTCTACGCACTGGTTCGTCATGACTGCATAGCAGCACTGACCGCTACAGGCCTCGATCCTTTCGTCGGATTCCTCCACGCAGGCCGGCCAAATCGTCCTTCCCTGGCGCTAGATCTCATGGAAGAATTTCGTCCCGCCATTGCCGATCGGCTTGCAATCACGATGATAAACCGAAAACAAATCAACGAATCCGACTTTGTTGTGCGCGACGGCGGCGCCGTCGAATTCACACCCCAAGGCCGTAAGAATGTTATAACTGCCTATCAAACGCGGAAACAAGACACCTTAACACACCCTCTGCTCCGTGAGGAATATCGTTACGGACAATTGATGCTCGTCCAGTCTCGATTGCTCGCCCGCCACATCCGCGGCGATCTGCCCGAATATATTCCTTTTCAGGTTAAATAAATATGCTTGTTCTAATCGCATACGACGTATCAACTATCGACAAATCCGGTCAAAGACGTCTCCGTCGTGTAGCCCAGGCCTGCGAAGACTACGGCCAGCGTGTCCAAAATTCCGTCTTCGAATGTAACCTTGGTAAACTACAATGGGCCGCACTCCGTACCCGTCTGTTAGAAGAAATAAACCCAAACCAAGATTCGTTACGCTTCTATTTCTTAGACAAAGATACACAAATCGAACACCACGGATGCAAAATACCCATAGACTTCGATAAACCATTAGTCCTCTGAAATTACCTGTGAAACCAAATTTACACTCAAAATACACCTCTGTTACAATATTTAAATCAATAACTGCGAACCTAAAGTGCCCCATAAATTGCTGGGAGGTTCGCAAATGCCGCAAATCTCTGTTTTTACGGAATTTGCAAACCAATAGCGACAAAATGCATTTGGAAATTCAGCAAAATTTACCGCTTTCGCGTTTCACCGGGGGTAAACTATTGTCTGAATCACATTTGCATATGGCACCGTTTCGCCTCTGCTCAGGCAGAGGCGTGGATTGAAACATATTGTGCTTGACCGCGGATAGACTGCTCTATATGTTTCGCCTCTGCTCAGGCAGAGGCGTGGATTGAAACACAGTGATAAAATTATTATTCGCTCCAAGTGTCGCGTTTCGCCTCTGCTCAGGCAGAGGCGTGGATTGAAACATCAAATCAAGAA
>Ga0073934_10002354_pt1 | contig 40027 bp, 35 predicted proteins | sample LarsenN4metaG_FD_76834 | JGI IMG/M metagenome (GOLD analysis project Ga0073934, IMG submission 76834) | Hot spring sediment bacterial and archeal communities from British Columbia, Canada, to study Microbial Dark Matter (Phase II) - Larsen... ...
GCCGAATGCGCCGTCGTCGGCGTGCCCGACGAGCGCTTCGGAGAGCGGCCGGTGGCCGCCGTCGTGCCGGCGCCCGGCCTCGACGCGGCCGCGCGCGCCGCGCTGGCCGGGCAGGTGGCCGACCATTGCCGGGCCGTGCTCGGCCGCGTCAAGCGGCCCGATCGCATCGTGCTCGTCGACGAGCTGCCGCGCCTGCCCACCGGCAAGCTGCTGCGGCGCAGGCTGCGCGATCTGCTCCACGCCGCCTGACCCACTTCAAGGCCCGCGCCCGGGGCGCGCGCCAGAATGCGCGCATGAACGACATGGCGGCCCCTCCGTCCCCGGCTTCCTCGGCATGGCCCGCCACGAGCCGGCTGCGCGACCTGCTCGCTGCCCTGGGCGAGAACCTGCTCGAGCGCGACGAGGCCGTCCACCTCGCGCTGCTGGCCGCGCTGGCCGGCGAACACGTGCTGCTGATCGGCCCGCCCGGCACCGCGAAGAGCGCGCTCGCGCGCCGCCTGCACGGGGCGTTCGCCGATGTGCACTACTTCGAGCGGCTGCTCACCCGCTTCTCGACGCCGGAGGAGCTCTTCGGCCCGCTGTCGCTGAAGGCGCTCGAGCACGACCGCTACGAGCGCCTGACCGAGGGCTTCCTGCCCACGGCCGGCATCGCCTTCCTCGACGAGGTCTTCAAGGCCAACTCGGCCATCCTGAACGCGCTGCTCACGCTGCTGAACGAGCGCCAGTTCGACAACGGCACCGAGCGCCTGCCGGTGCCGCTGGTGGCCGTGGTGGCGGCCAGCAACGAGGTGCCCACCGACGAGGCGCTGCACGCGTTCTACGACCGCTTCCTCGTGCGCGTGCCGGTGGCGCCGGTCGGCGACGCCGCGTTTGCCCGGTTGCTGGCCCTGCCCGACGACCGTGCCCCGGCGGCGCCGCCCGCCCCGCTGACGGCCGGCGAGCGCGAGGCGGTGGCCACGGCCGCCGGGCGCGTGGCGCTGGGCGAGGCGTTCACCGCCGCGTGCACCTCGTTGCGCGCGTGGCTCGCCGCGCGCGGCACGGGCCTGTCCGACCGGCGCTGGCGGCAGGTGGTCGGCCTCGCCCGCGTGGCGGCAGCGACCGAGGGCCGCGGCACGCTCGACGCACTCGACCTCTGGATCGCGCCCTACGTGGCCAGCCCGTCTCCGGCCGACGTGCCCGCGCTCGCGGCCTGGTTCGAAGAGCACGTGCTCGAGGCCCCGCCAGCCACGGCGCCCTGGCTCGAGCGGGCCGTGGCCGCGTTCGAGAAGCAACTGGGCATCGAGGAACGGATGCCTGCCGAAGGCGGCGATTCCGCGGAGGACGGGGCGGGCAAGCTGGCGCTGGCGCGGGCCATCGGCCTCGCGCGCGCCGACGCCGGCGACGGCGACGGCGACACGGCCACCGCGGGGGGCGGCATGCAGCGCATCGTCTCCGAGCGGCTGGAGGCCCGGCTGCGCAAGCGCTGGGGGGCCCGGCACGTGCAGGCTCGCGTCGGCCAGGTGCGCGAGATCGAGGCGCAGGTGGCGGCCGCGCTGGCGCAGGCCGAGGCGGCACGAGCCGACCTGCTCGCCGCCACCCAGGCGCGTCTGTGGCTGCCGGCGCCCCTGGTGCAGCGCTGGCTCGGACGCCACGACGCGGTGATCGACCTTCTCTCCACGTTCGCGGCGCGGCTGCAGGCCGCCCGCGCCGGCTTCGCCGGATTGCCGGTGGACGAACACATCGCCGGCGACGACCCCGCCCCCGTCGCCTACGAAGATGCCGATGCCAGCCCAGCCTGACAGCGCGGCGGGCAGCGAGCCGGCCGGGCCCTACGACGCCCCGTACGACCGGCTGGCGACGCTGCCGCGAGATGTGTGGCTGGGCACCCTGGTCACCGCGGCCGGCTCGCGCGAGGCGCGGCTGGCGCACGCCGCGGCGTGGCTCGAGGCGCTGGCTGCCGGCGCCCTGCCGGCACCTTCGTTCGACTTCGGCGAGGCCGACGCCGCCGAGCCGCTGCGCGCCGTGGTGGCCAGCCTCGGCCTGCCGGCGCTGGCGCACGGCGTGCCGGCGCTGGCCGAGCAGGTGCTGCGCACGCTGCTGTGGCATCTCGACCGGCTGAACGACCTGCAGCCGCGGCAGTCTCGCGCGACCGCCATCGCGCAGGTGACGGAGGAGTTCCGCGCCGCCTGGCGCGTCGAGACCGCCGGCCTCGAGGACGAACTCGTGCTGTTGCGCGACCTCGCCGATGCCGCGCACCTGCGATGGGACCGGCTTGCCGGGCAGTTGCGCAGCCGCGAGTGGCAGGTGGCGCGCCGCGCCGCCGAGCGCCTGGAGCAGTTGCCGGCCCTTTCCGAGCTCCTGCGTCGCATCGGCCGCAGCCAGCCGCGACCCGGCACGCCGCCGCGCCGGGCGCGGCGGCCCGGCGGCGCGGCCGCACGCGTGCCGCTGCGGCCGGTGGAGACGCGCATCGCCGGCGCGCAGGGCGAGCTCACCGGCATCCGCTTCGCCGCCAGCGTCGACCGCATGCTGCCGGCCGAGGCGATGCTGCTGCGTCACCCCGTCGGGCGGCGGCTCTGGCGCGCCCGGCACGCGGAGGGCCGCCTGCTGGCCCACGACACCGAGGCGCGCCTCATCGACTGGCGGCCCGACGCCACGGCCCCGAGGCAGGCCCCGGCCGACGAGGCGCCGCCCGAGCCGCTGGAACGCGGTCCGCTCGTGCTCTGCCTGGACACCTCGGGCTCGATGCGCGGCGCGCCCGAGAACATCGCCAAGGCGGTGGTCATCTCGGCCGTGCGCGCCGCGCGTGCGGCGCGGCGCGGGTGCGTCGTCGTGGCCTTCGGCGGAGCCGGCGAAGTGGTGGAGCGTGACCTGGCCGGGCCGGGCGGGCTGGACGCGCTGCTCGCGCTGATGGGGCAGGCCTTCGACGGCGGCACCGACATCCAGACGCCGATCGAGCACGCCCTCGGGCGCGTGCACGAGGCCGCCTGGTGCAGCGCCGACATCGTCGTGGTCAGCGACGGCGAGTTCGGCTGCGTGCCCGCGACGCTGGCCCGGCTGGACGAGGCACGCGCCACGCTCGGGCTGGCCGTGCACGGCGTTCTCGTCGGCGACCGCGAGACCATGGGCATGATGGAGATCTGCGACCAGATCCACTGGGTGCGGGACTGGCGGCGCCATCTCGAGGTGGATGACGCCGCGGCAGCGCGCGCCGAGACGCTGCTGGCAACCCCGGTGCACAGCCGGAGCCTGACGGCCCTGTACTTCCCGAATGCGCTCTCGGCGCGCGCCGCGCGCCATCACGGCAGCGCGCGCGCAGATGCCGCCGGCGCCGACACCGGCCGCGGCCCGAACGGCGGGGAACGCGGCCAACGAGCCGACGGAGGAACGTCGCGATGAGCCGCTTCGGCGACGAGACCCTCGCCCTGCTCGAGCCGGTGGCCGACGCGCTCGGCCAGCCGCGCGTGCGCGCGATGCACGTCCCGCCGCCACCGGCCGATGGCTCGCGCCGCGGCGAGTTCGCGGCCCTCGAGCTCGACGATGGCGCCGTCGGACTCGCCTACGTGCTGCTGGGCGACACGCTGCCACGCCTGCGCGCCGGCGACGGCGCGGCCTTCATCGGCCGCACGGCGCTGGAGGTGGCGCGGCACATGACCGGACCCGCTGGCGTGCCACGCACGCTCGGATGGGCGGCCGCCCAGGCGCTGGGCGTGAGCCTGATGACCCGCGCCGGCTGGTCGCCCCCGCCCGCCGGCGACTCGATCGGCGACCTGCATCCCGGGCCCGGCGACCACCTCGGCCTCGTCGGCCTCTTCGGCCCGCTGATGCCGCGCCTGTTGGCCAGCGGTGCCCGCATCACCGTCGTCGAGTTGCGCGCCGAGCTCGCCGGGCGGCACGAAGGGTACGAGGTCACGCTCGACACCGGCGCGCTGCGCCAGTGCAACAAGGTGCTGGCCACCGGCACGATGCTGCTCAACGACACGCTCGACGCGGTGCTCGAGCACACGCGCGGCGCCGAGCGCGTGGCGCTGGTCGGGCCGACCGTCGGCGGCCTGCCCGACGTGCTCTTCGCGCGCGGCGTGCACGTGCTCGGCGGCACCTGGGTCGAGGACCCGGTCGCATTCGTTCGGGCCCTCTCCGCAGGCGAAGAACGGCGCGGCGCGGCACGCAAGTTCACCCTGGCGCGCGCGCAGTGGCCGGGCTGGCGCACGCTGCTGCAGCGAATCTGAGCCGAGCGGCCGTCGCATCGACACCGGGTCCGCGGAAGCAATTCGCGCCGGCCACGATTCAGCCCGCGCCGCTCCGGCGGCCGGGGGCCCAGTGCCGCCATCGCCGTGGCGCATGCGACGACAGCGACGAGACGACGAGCAGCGCCCAGAACACCGGCACCGCGTGCGCCTCGGCCCAGGCGGCCCAGGCCACCGCCAGCAGCTTGGCGAGCACGACGGCACCGGCCAGCTCTCCGGCACCGATGCGGCCGGCGCGCAGGTCCTGCAAGAAGAGCACGGCTCCACTGGCGACGACGACGAGCCCGGCCGGGCCGCGGGCGACCGGCGCGCCCATCAGGGCCGCTCCGAGCGCGACCACGCCGGCCAGGTGCACCGTGCGCAGGGACAGGGCCAGCCAGCGCTCGGTCTCGCCGCGCGTCGCCTGGCGCTCGACCGGCGTCGCGCCGCGTGTCTTCCCCGAAGTGCCCACGCCGCGGTTTTAGCGCAGCCTCTTCCTCCGGGCGAATGACGCCGCGCTGACGGCACCCGGCCTGCAGGCCGTGCTCGGGATGGTCATCGGCAGTGCACGGTGACAGACTCGCGCCCCCTCGGACCAACCGGCCTCCGGCCCGGGCTGCCGTGCCAGCCTGGACCCGCCCGCCAGCCCTCCACGATGGTCGCGACCGACCTCGAGCACACGACGCCCCCGGCGATCACGGCCCTGACCGGGCTGCGCAGGGTCACGCTGCTGCACGGCGTCGGGGACGACGTGCTGCTCGAGGTCGCCCAGGCCTGCCGGTTCCAGCGCGTGCGGGCACGTCAGACGGTGATCTCTCGGGCCGACGTCGAGCACGACTGCAGCTTCGTGCTCGGCGGACGCCTGCGCGTGGTGGCCCTCTCGCCGGGCGGACGCGAGGTGAGCTTCCGCGACCTGGGCGTCGGCGAGACCATCGGCGAGATGGCCGCGCTCGATGGGCGGCCGCGCTCGGCCACGGTGGTGGCGCTGCAGGAGTCGTTGCTGGCCAGGCTGCGTCCGGCCGACCTGAGGGCGCTGCTGCGCCGGCACTGGCCCATCTGCGAGCGCATGCTGCAGCACCTGGCCAGCACCGCGCGCTCGCTCACCGATCGCGTCTACGAGCTCTCGACGCTGTCGGTGCAGCAAAGGCTCTGCGCCGAGCTGCTGCGCCTGGCTGCGAGCGGCGAAGCCGCGGGCGGCGCGCGGGTCGTTCTGCGGCCGACGCCCAGCCACAACGACCTGGCCACGCGCATCAGCAGCTACCGCGAGCAGGTGGCGCGCGAGATGGGCGAGCTCGCCCGCCAGGGCCTCATCCAGCGCATGCGCGAGCACGATGCCGAGCGCGACCGCGAACGCGAGGTCATCGTGATCGAGGACCTGCGCCTTCTCGCCGAACGCATCGAGGGCCTCGCGTCCAACGCCTGAACCGACGGACCCTGCCCGGGCGTGGCTTCGCCCGGGTTCTCGGGCCGCACGACCACGGACGAGGCGCGGCCCCTGCCGCATCGACCGCGCCCTGTGCGCTGGCGCACAGGGCTTCGTCCGCCCGCCTGCCTAGACTTTCGCGGCCCGTCGAACGAGCCGCGCGTGGCCGGCGGGACCAGGGGGACAGACATGCACAACGGTGGAATGACGGCGCCAACCGACGATCGAGGTGGGTACGCGATCGCGATGCCGCACGCGGCCGCGCGCTTCGACCGGGCCGGCATCGAGCCCGACGCGCCGGCCCTGGCCTGGCGCGGCGCGCTGCTCCAGGCGCCCTCGCTGACCGTGAGGATGCTCGACGGCTTCCGCGTCTGGCAGGGCGGCGAGACGCTGCCCGCGCTGCCGCACGGCCGCGTGCGTGCGCTGCTGAAGCTCCTGCTGCTGCAGCGTCGCCGGCCGATCTCGCGCGCGCGACTGGCCGCGCTGTTCTGGCCGGGCGCGGACACCGACAGCGCGCGCAACAACCTGCACGTGGCACTGCACCGGCTGCGTCGGGCGCTGGGCAGCGCCGCCCGCGTGCATCTGGGCGACGAGGGCTACCAGCTCGTGACGCCGGGCGAGGCGTGGCTGGACACCGAGCAGTTCGTCCACCATGCCGAGGCCGGGCGTCGCGAGGAAGGGGCCGGCCACGCGACGAAGGCAGCGCTCGAGTACGAGGCGGCACTGTCGCTCTACCACCGCGACCTGCTCGAGGAGGGCGAATGGGAGGCCGCGCTCGCGCCCGAGGCGCAGGCGCTGCGCGACCGGCTCGCGCACGCGCTCGAGCGGCTGTCGGCACTGCGCGAGGCCGACCGGGACTGGCACGGCTGCCTGCAGCACGGCCACCGGCTGCTCGGGATCGACGGCTGCAACGAGGCCGTCCACCGGCGCATGATGCGCTGCTACGCCGGCCTCGGCCAGATCCGCCTGGCCGAGCGGCAGTACCGGCAGTGCGTGCAGCAGCTGCGCGAGCAGTTCGGCCTCGGGCCCAGCGAGGAGACGACGGCGCTGTACCGGAGCATCGCCGCGCGCCTCGCGGCCTGAGGCAGCGGCACCGGCGTAGCGCGGGAGGTCGCGCAGTCAATGCAGCGTGGGCGGGGTCGGCGGCCGGTCGGCCTCCAGCTCCAGCCCCACGGCCATCAGGCTGCCGCCCTGGTGAACGGCGTCGGGATCGCCCCGGCTCAGCACGCGCAGGCCGTCGGGCCCGTCCTCGACGCAGCGGTCGCAGGCGATGCACGTGTAGCGCATGGTCTGGCGGTCCTCGTCCAGCACGGCGCGCATGACGTGAAGCTCGCGGGGACCCATCGTGACGCTCCCGTCCGTCGGTCGGCCTGCGGGGCAAGGTGCGCCGCAGACGGATGAAGGGGCCGGAGCCTCGTGGCATGGCGCCACGGCTCCGGCGCGGAGACGAAGGCGCGCCACCCGCGGCGCCGGCCCCGGCGCCCGGGGCTCCAGGTCCGGCACCGCCTCGGCGCGCCGCGCCGATCAGGGCGCGCGGAACATCACGTGGCGCGTGTACTCGCCGAAGCCCGAGATGCGCGTGGCCGTCCCGTTCATCAGCTGCAGCACGCAGGCCACCTTGTACAGCCCCGACACCGGCTGCCCGCTCGCATCGGCCTGCCCTTCGCCCAGCAGCGTGCCGCCGGCGACGTTCATCGAGTGGTTGTAGACCGTCTGGCCCGGGACGCCCGGCACGAAGTCCGTGCCGCCGACCTGCCGCTCCTGGCCCGGGCCGACGCTTTCGGCGTAGGCGCGAACCCGGAACTGGTGTCCCGCATTGATCAGCGCCGCGATCGGTGCGGGCACCTCCCAGCGGATGTCGATGCGGCACGGCTGGCTGGCCACCAGCACGTCGGCCGGCGGCTGGCCCAGGTCCACGACCTCGGCGGACATGGCGCTCGTGAAGGGGAGACCACCCCATTCGATACTCATAGGAACCTCCGTGAACTTGATGGTGAACTCGGCCTTCGCTGCACCGCGTGGGATGCCGTGGAGGCCGGTGACAGGGGGATCCCTGTGAAGGGGAGTCTCGGCAGCCGCACTTAGCGGTCACTTAGCGGCCGCTTGCGCCGGCCTTTCGCGCCTCTTTCGGCCGCCTTCACCAGGCGGTCGCATCGCCTGGCCGCCGCCTGGGCAAGTCGCGGCCGGGCCGCGCGGTCCCGTGATGCCGACGCTGATGGCCGCGCTCACGTATGCATGCACAGACATATCGCCAGGGGCGCCCTGCCTCGTGACAATCCGCGCGCCGTTCCGCGCCGCACGCCGATGTCCGACTTCGCCGCCAGCCTCGCCACCGCCGCCTCCCTCATCGTCGAAGTCGAACCCCGCCTCGTCCAGACGGTGCTGCTGTCGATGCAGGTCAGCGGCACGGCCACGCTGATCGGCGCTTCGCTCGGGCTCGGCTTCGGCGCCTGGCTGGCGGTGGCGCGATTCCCGGGCCATGCGGTGCTCGTGGGCGCGCTCAACACGATGCTGGCGATGCCGTCGGTGGTGCTGGGCCTCGTGGTCTACCTGCTGCTTTCGCGCGCCGGGCCGCTGGGCGAGTGGGGCCTGCTCTTCACGCCGACGGCGATGGTGATCGCGCAGAGCCTGCTCGTCGTGCCCCTGGTGGCGGCGCTGGCCCGGCGGCTCGTTCTCTCGGCCCTGGCCGAAGGCGGTGACCAGCTGAGCTCGCTGGGCGCGGGGCCCTTGACTCGTGCCGCGCTGCTGCTGGCGCACGAGCGGTATGGCGTGCTCACCGTGCTCCTCACCGCCTTCGGCCGTGCCATCGCCGAGGTGGGAGCGGTAATGATCGTCGGCGGCAACATCGACGGCGTCACGCGCGTGATGACGACCACCATCGCGCTGGAGACGAGCAAGGGTGACCTGCCGCTCGCGCTGGCGCTGGGGATCGTGCTGCTGTCGGTGGTGGCGGTGCTCAACGCGGTGATCGGGCTCCTCCAGTGGCGCCAGCAGGGCCGCGGCGCACCCGCCGAGGCGTGGGCCTGAGACGATGAAGGAACTGCAAGGCGCCGCGAGGAGCGCCCTGGCGAGCCTGCGGCCGCCGCTCGTGACGCTGCGCAATGCCGGCGTCCGGTACGGCCCGCAGCAGGCGCTGCAGGGTGTCGACCTGACGCTGCGCCGCGGCGACCGGCTGGCGCTGGTGGGCGCCAACGGGTCGGGCAAGACGACGCTGCTGCGCCTGCTGCACGGCCTGCCCGGCGCGGGGGGCGTGCAGGGCGAACGTGTCGCGCATGCGCTCACGGCGGAGAGCGGCGAGACGCGGCCGTGCCGCTTCGCGATGCTGTACCAGCGCCCCTTCCTGCTGAACTTCAGCGTGCGCTGGAACGTTCTCGTCGGGCTCTGGCTGCAGCGGCCACCCGGCATGGACGGCCCGGCGCGCGCCGCGCGCTGCCATCGCGCGCTCGAGCGCGTGGGCCTGGCGAGCCTCGCCGCCCGCCGCGCCCGCACGCTCTCGGGCGGGCAGCAGCAGCGCCTGGCGCTCGCGCGCGCCTGGGCGCTGGCGCCGGACGTGCTCTTCCTGGACGAGCCGACGGCGAGCCTCGACCCCGGCGCCAAGCGCGAGGTCGAGTCGCTGATCGCCGAGTTCGCCGACGACGGCGTCACGCTCGTGATGAGCACCCACAACCTCGGCCAGGCCAAGCGCCTGGCCACGCGCGTGGCCTACCTGGAGGCGGGCCGCGTTCTGGCCGACCTGCCGGTGGACCGCTTCTTCCGCGGCGACGAACTTCCCGAACCAGCCCGCCAATTCCTCAGAGGAGAACTCCCTTGGACGACCTGAACCGGACCCCGAACTCCCACCTTGCCCCCGCGCGGCCCCGGCGCGCGCCGGGCCGACGCATGCTCGGTGCCTTCCTGGTGCTTGCCGCCGCCTGCGCCGCGTTCGGAGCCGTCCCCGCGGCCGCGCAGGAGCGATTCATCGTGATGGCCAGCACCACCAGCACCGAGCAGTCGGGCCTCTTCGGCCACATGCTGCCCGCCTTCAAGCAGGCCACGGGCATCGACGTGCGCGTCGTCGCGGTGGGCACCGGCCAGGCGCTGGACACCGGCCGCCGGGGTGACGCCGACATCGTCTTCGTGCACGACACGGCGGCCGAGGAGAAGTTCGTCGCCGACGGCTTCTCGACCGCGCGCCGCAACGTCATGTTCAACGACTTCGTGCTCGTCGGCCCGAAGGCCGATCCGGCCGGCGCCAAAGGCAGCGACATCGCCGCGGCGCTGAAGAAGCTCGCCGCCGGCGGGCAGCCGTTCATCTCCCGCGGCGACAAGAGCGGCACGCACGCGGCCGAGTTGCGGCTGTGGAAGGCCGCGAAGATCGACCTGGCCACGGCCAAGCCGGCCGGTTACCGCGAATGCGGCTGCGGCATGGGTCCGGCGCTGAACATGGGCTCGGCCACCAACGCCTACGTGCTCACCGACCGCGGCACCTGGCTGGCGTTCAAGAACCGCGGCGACCTCACCATCCTCGTCGAGGGCGACAAGACCCTCTTCAACCAGTACGGCGTGATGGTGGTGAACCCGGCGAAGCACCCGCACGTGAAGGCGGCGCTGGCGCAGCAGTTCGCCGACTGGGTCGTGTCGCCCGCCGGGCAGAGCGCCATCGCGGGCTACAAGGTCGGCGGCGAGACGCTCTTCTTCCCGAACGCGGCGCCCTGAGCGGCGGCCCGCTGCACGCCGCTCAGGCGCGCAGCCTGCGATAGAGCAGCCCGCGCGAAACCCCGAGCCGGCGTGCAGCCGCCGAGAGGTTGCCGCCGCACTCGTCGACGACGCGGCGGATCGTCTGCCGCGTGTGCTGCTCGAGCGTGGGCGATGGCAGGGCGGCGGCCGCCGACGAGCCCGTTGCCGCCGATGCGGCACCCGACGGCTGCAGCAAGGGGGCGGCAGCAGCGGCCGTGACCGACGAGGCAGCCTCCGGCGCGGCAGCCTCGCCCACCGCAGCGTGCTCGTCGACACCGCCCTCGGCATGGGCCGCAGGGCCCGAACCGGCACGCGCCACCTGCACCCAGATCGTCAGCCCGTTGGGCAGGGACAGCGGCGCGGGTGGGGCGCCACATCGCCGCAACATGCCTGCCAGCGACACGCCGAACGAGTGCTCGATGTCGCCTCCGTGGCACGCCGACAGGCCGAGCAGGCGCCGCGCCGTGCCGTTGCACCATGCGAGCCGCCCTTCGCCGTCGATGCCGGCCAGCGCCTGCATCGGCCCTTCCAGCAGGCCCGCCCCGACCTGGAAGCGCACGACCACCGTGTCCCGCGCCCGCACCAGCATCAGGTCGTTCTCGATCATCGCCGCGTGCAGGCCGACCAGTGCCGCGGCGTCGAAGGCGAATGGCCGCCCTTCGACGGTGAGGTCGAGCACGCCCGCCAGACCGCCGCGCCCGTTGCCGATCGGCGCGGCCACGCAACTGAGCACGCCCGTGTTGGCGAAGTAGTGCTCGGCGCCCGTCACGACGGTGGCCGCGCCGGTGCGCAGCACCAGGCCCGGAGCATTGGTGCCCACGTGGCGCTCGTCGAGGCTCACGCCGATGCGGGCCGCGCTGCGCAGCACGGGCTCGCCGCGGCCGGGCGCCTCGCTCGGGGCGCGCACCTGCACGCCGCTGGCGTCGGTCAGCAGGACGCGGCAGCCGCTGCCGGCCAGGGCCCGCTCCAGCTGCGCCACGGGTTCGTGTGCCGCGCGCAGCAGGTCGCGATTGCGCTCGAGCACGGCCTGGATGCGGGGACGCGAGATGGGATCGAACTCGACCGCGCGCTCCGGGTTGCGGCGCGCGCCGACGCACCTGGACCACGACTGCAGCACCGCCTCGCTGACCAACCCGGTGGGCCGTTCTCCGCGCTCGAAGAAGCGGTCGCGCGCCAGTGCCACCCGCTGCGCGGGCGAGGTGAAGAACGGCTGCGCAGGCAGGTGCGGTTCGGCGGCAGGAGGCTCGGTCATGGTCGGGCGCCGAAGTGTGTCTCAGGACGGAACACCGGAGTCGTGTCGGCCGGGTGTTCCATCACGGAACAGCGCCTGCGCCAGCCTCGCCGGCCCTCGTGTCGCCACGGTCACGCGACGTGCCTGCGCACCCCGGACGACCCTCGTGGAACGCCTAAAGGAAAACCCTGAGATGCGTCATCGGACCTATGCACATGATTGCATAGCCTTCCAACGACGGAGACCCGATTCATGCAGAAGAGCCTCCACCTGAACGCCGAGAAGTGCACCGGCTGCCTCCAGTGCGAGATGGCCTGCTCGTACGAGAACTACGGCGTCATGGCCCCCGCCAAGTCGCGCATCAAGGTGTTCGACTTCCATGCCACGGGCAAGAAGGTGCCCTACACCTGCACGCAGTGCGACGAGGCCTGGTGCCTGCACGCCTGCCCGGTGGAGGCCATCACCGTGGACAAGGCCACCGGCGCCAAGGTCGTCAACGAGACCACCTGCGTCGGCTGCAAGGTCTGCACGATCAGCTGCCCCTTCGGCACGATCAACTACGTGCAGGAGACCGGCAAGGTGCAGAAGTGCGACCTGTGCGGCGGCGACCCCGCCTGCGCCACCGCCTGCCCCACCGGCGCCATCACGTACGTCGACGCCAACTGGACCGGCCTCGGGAAGATGCAGGCCTGGGCCGACAAGCTGGGCAACCAGCCCGCCGCCTGACCGCCGTTCGAGATTCAAGGAGACCCGAGATGTCCTGGGCTGGAAAGATCCTGCGAGTGAACCTCACGGCCGGCACCGTCAAGTCCGAGCCGCTCAACATGACCTGGGCCAAGGAGTACCTCGGCTCGCGCGGCCTCGCCACGAAGTACCTGGTGAGCGAGATCGACCCCAAGGTCGACCCCCTCGCGCCCGAGAACAAGCTCATCTGGGCCACCGGCCCGCTCACCGGCACGATGGCCTCCACCGGCGGCCGCTACACGGTGGTCACCAAGGGGCCGCTCACCGGCGCCATCGCGTGCAGCAACTCGGGCGGCCACTGGGGCGCCGAGCTGAAGATGGCCGGGTGGGACATGATCATCTTCGAGGGCAAGTCGGCCAAGCCCGTCTATCTCTACGTCAACGACGACACGGCCGAGCTGCGCGACGCGTCGCACCTGTGGGGCAAGACCGTCTGGCAGACCGAGGAGATGCTGAAGAAGTCCCACCAGGACCCGCAGCTGCGCATCTCGAGCATCGGCAAGGCCGGCGAGGAGAAGGTGCTGTTCGCCTGCATCGTCAACGACCTGCACCGCGCCGCGGGCCGCAGCGGCGTGGGCGCGGTGGCCGGCAGCAAGAACCTGAAGGCGATCGCGGTGCGCGGCACCAAGGGCGTGGGCAACCTCGCCGACGCGAAGGCCTTCATGAAGGTCACCGCCGAGAAGAAGAAGGTGCTCGCCGACCACGCCGTCACGGGCCAGGGCCTGCCGACCTACGGCACGCAGGTGCTGATGAACGTGATCAACGAGATCGGCGCGCTGCCCACGCGCAACCACCGCGACGTGCAGTTCGAAGGCGCCAAGGACATTTCCGCCGAGGCGATGGCCACGCCGCGTGCCACCGACGGCAAGAAGCAGCTCGTCACCAACCAGGCCTGCTTCGGCTGCACGATCGCCTGCGGCCGCATCAGCAAGATGGACCAGGGGCACTTCACGGTGCAGAACCGGCCGGAGTACTGGGGCGCCTCGGGCGGCCTCGAGTACGAGGCGGCCTGGGCGCTCGGCGCGGCCAACGGCGTCAACGACCTCGAGGCGCTGCAGTTCGCCAACCTGATGTGCAACGAGCACGGCTACGACCCCATCAGCTTCGGCGCCACCGTGGGCGCGGTGATGGAGCTGTACGAGATGGGCGTGCTGAAGAAGGAGCAGCTCGGCATCGAGGCGCCGTTCGGCAGCGCCAAGGCGCTGGCCTACTTCGCCGAGATCACCGGCAAGGGCGAGGGCTTCGGCAAGGAGATCGGCCTCGGCTCCAAGCGTCTCACCGCGAAGTACGGCCACCCCGACCTGAGCATGAGCGTCAAGGGCCAGGAGTTCCCCGCCTACGACAGCCGCGGCATCCAGGGCATGGGCCTGACCTACGCCACGAGCAACCGAGGTGCGTGCCACCTGCGCAGCTACACGGTGGCCTCCGAGGTGCTGGGCATCCCGGTGAAGACCGACCCGCTGACCGCCGACGGCAAGCCCGAGCTGGTCAAGGCCTTCCAGGACGCCACCGCGGCCTTCGACGCCGCCGGCATCTGCATCTTCACGAGCTTCGCCTGGACGCTGGAAGACGTGGCGCCGCAGGTGGCCGCCGCCTGCGGCCCCGAGTTCACGCTCGAGAAGCTCGGCGAGATCGGCGAGCGCATCTGGAACATGGAGCGCGACTTCAACAACAAGGCCGGCTTCACGGCCAAGGACGACACGCTGCCCAAGCGGCTGCTCACCGAGCCGGCCAAGACCGGCCCCGCCAAGGGCCTGGTGAACAAGCTGCCCGAGATGCTGCCGAAGTACTACGAGATCCGCGGCTGGAACGCCGACGGCACGCTCAAGCCCGAGACGCGCCAGCGCCTGGGCCTCTGAGGCCGCGCAGGAGCGGTCGCTCCCGAGCCGAAGGCGGTGTGCGCACCGCCTTCCTCTTTTCTGCTGCGGGCAAACCTGAACCCGTGAATCTGGGGTGTCATCGATGAAGCACGTGATCCTCGGCGCCGGCCCGGCCGGCGTCATTGCCGCGGAGACGATCCGAAAGCATGCGCCGGCCGACGAGGTGGTGATCGTGGGCGACGAGGCCGAGACGCCCTACTCGCGCATGGCGATCCCGTACCTGCTGATCGGCAACATCCCCGAATCGGGCACGCATCTGCGGCACGCCAACGACCACTTCCAGCGCCAGCGCATCACGCTGCTGCGCGGCCGGGCGGTGAAGCTCGACACCGCGGCGCGCAAGGTCAGGCTCGACGACGGTGCCGAGGTCGCCTACGACCGCCTGCTCGTCGCCACCGGCTCGTCGCCCGCCGTGCCGCACATCCCGGGCATCGCCGGCCCCGGCGTGCATCCGTGCTGGACGCTCGCCGACGCGCGCGCGATCATGGCCCTGGCCAAGCCGGGCGCGCGCGTCGTGCAGATGGGAGCCGGCTTCATCGGCTGCATCATCATGGAGGCGCTGGCCGCGCGCGGCGTGAAGCTCAGCGTCGTCGAGATGGGCGACCGCATGGTGCCGCGCATGATGGGCCCCACCGCCGGCGGCATGATCAAGGCGTGGTGCGAGAAGAAGGGTGTCGACGTGCACACCGGTGCGCGCGTCGACGCGATCGAGCGCGACGCGACGCCGGCGATGAAGGTCAAGCTCTCGAACGGCAAGGTGCTCGACGCCGAGCTCGTGATCACGGCCACCGGCGTGAAGCCGAACATCGGCTTCCTCGAGAACTCGGGCGTGCGCTGCCTCGTCGGCGTGCTGACCGACGAACACCTGCAGACCAACGTGCCGGGCGTCTATGCCGCCGGCGATTGCGCCGAGGCCTTCGACAAGGTCAGCGGCAAGACCATCGTCAGCGCCATCCAGCCCAACGCCGCCGAGCAGGCGCGCGTGGCGGCCCTGAACATGGTCGGCCAGCGCGCCGAGCTGCGCGGCGTGACGCAGATCAACGTGCTCGACACGCTGGGACTCATCTCGGCGAGCTTCGGCAACTGGGAGGGCGTGAAGGGCGGCCAGCACGTCGAGCTGACACAGGCCGACGACGCGACCGGCGGCCGCCACCTCAGCCTGCAGTTCGACGGCGACCGGATGGTCGGCTGCAACAGCGTCGGCTGGACCGATCACGTGGGGGTGATGCGCGGCCTCGTCGAGGGCGCGGTGCCGCTCGGCGACTGGAAGGAGCGGCTCATCGCCGATCCGACGCTGCTCATGCAGGCCTACCTCGCGCGCGCGCAAGCCCAGGCCGAGCACGCACACGTGAAGTAGCGGTTGCGGAGGCCACCCCTGCCCTGCCTCCAAAGGCGTGCCGCAGCAGGCCGATGGCCCGCGTGGCAGCATCCCGGCCCATGCGGATCACCTTCAAGCTCTACGCCAGCCTCTCCGAGTACCTGCCGGCCGACCGCCGGCGCGGCAACGAGTTGCCGCTCGAGGTGCGCGACGGCGCCACGATCGAGGAGGTGACCGCACCGTTCGCGCTGCCGGCCCGCCTCGTCCACCTCGTCCTCGTCAACGGGCACTACGTGCCGCCGGCGGAGCGCTCGACGCGGCCCCTGGCCGAGGGCGACGTGCTGGCCATCTGGCCGCCCATCGCGGGCGGTTGATGCCCGCGGTCGATGCGGGCGGTTGACCCAGGCGATCGATGCAAGCGGTTGATGCGGGCCGTCGCCGCCGGCGGTTGAAGCCGTGATCGCGGAGGAGCGCGAGCAGTTCGAGCGCGAATACGGCTGCACCGAGAGCGAGTGGTGCCGCTGGATGCCGGCCGCCACCGGCGGGCACGAATGCGTCGCCGAAGGCGCGAACGCGCTGCGCGTGCACGTCGGCTCCGGCACCCTGCGGCTGAGCTGGGAGGTGCTGCCGCCGCGCGTCATCGCACTCGTCCGGCTGCCGCGGCTGGCGGTGCGCTTCAGCTTCGAAGGGGTTTCGCTCGCCGAGCGGCGCGACTTCCTGCGCCGCTTCGACCTGCATCTGCAGCGCGGCGGCGGCTGACGCCGACGCCTTCTGGCCGGCCCTCGGCGGCGGACGCTGACGAGGATCGTCGGGCGCCGGCGCACGCAGCCGCGTCACGGCCCGATCAGCCGCAGCGAGAGGCCCACCGCGCGCGGCGCACCTGTCTCGTAGTGGCGGCCGTTGCTCTCGTTGACGATCACGCTGCCCGCGTAGCGCTTGTCGAGCACGTTGTCCACCCGCAGCAGCCACTCGGCCGACCAGCCGCCGCCGAGCCAGCCGGTCGCCGGCACCCGATGGCTCCAGCGCAGGCCCAGCAGCGTGTAGGGGCGCGCCGCCTCGGTGTTGAGGTCGTTGGCCATCAGCGCGCGGGCGTGGCGCATTTCGGCGCCGAACTCGCCGGCGGCGGCATGGCGCCAGGCGACGTCGGCGAAGACCGTGCCGCGCTGCGTGCCGGCGATGCGGTTGCCGGCCGGCACCGGCACCGTCGGCGCCGAGCACGGGATGCCGGCGCAGGTGAGGAAGTCGTCGCGATAGCGCGCGTCCAGCGCCGTGGCGACCAGCGAGGTGCGCCAGGCCGGCCCGGGTGCCCAGCGCGCCGCCATCTCGACGCCGCGCCGCGTCGTGCGGCCGACGTTCTGGAACGCAGACCGCCCGCCCGCATTGGTCGCTACGCCGATCTCGTCCTCGACGCGCACGTCGAACACCGCGACATCGAGCTGCCATGCTGGCGTACGCCACTTGGCGCCGAGCTCCACCTGCTCGCTGCGCTGCGGCAGCAGCGTCGTGTTGAAGCCCCCCGATCCGTCGGCCCGATAGGCCAGCTCGCCGAGCGTGGGCGACTCGAACCCGCGTGCCACCGAGGCGTGCAGCTTGAGGCCGGGCGCGGCGTCGAAGCGCAGCCCGAGCACGGGGTTCGTGTAGCTGAAGCGGCGTTGCCCGGAGTCGTCTCCGTTCACCGCGTTGACGGGGTAGAGGTCGGTCGTGGTCAGCGTGACGCGGCCGGTGCGCACGCCGGCACCCAGCGTCCACGCCGGCGCGAACGACCACTCGGCCTGCGCGAACGCGTCGTCGCTGGCGGCGCGATTGATCTCGTCGCGGCGCAGCGCCCCCTGCACGCCGAGCTGCTGCGCGGCGCCGGTGCCGACGTAGTTCTCGTAGCCTTTGCGGTCGTCGCGCTGCCGGTCCGCGGCGACACCGGCCACGACGTCGACCTCGCCCAGGGCCAGCCGCAGCCGCGCCTCGGCACCGTGGAAGTCGCGCGAGAAGGCGATGACACCGCCGCCGTGGCGGCAGTTGGCCGGCGGGGGCACCACCGTGGCACAGGTGACCGCGCTGCCCTGCGTCGCCGGCGCGATGGCCAGGAACTGCACGACATCGCGCCGGCCGGCATAGACGGCCAGCTGCGTCTCGCGCAGCACGCCGGTGTCGTAGCGGTGCAGCCAGCGGGCGCCCAGCTGCGTCTGCTCGGTGGTCTTGCGCGTGTCGTACTGCGTCGCCTGCGGCGTCGTCTGCAGCGGGTCGGCGTCGAACTGCGCGCGCGACAGGCCGAGCGGATCCTGCGCCGGCTGGTCGAGGTGGTTGAGCGTGACCAGCAGCGAGTCGCTGCTCGTCGGGCGCCAGCCCAGGCGCACGTTGGCCAGGCGGCGCTCGGCCTCGCTGTGCGGGCGGAAGCCGTCGACCTCCAGCGCCGCGGCGCCGGCGCGCAGGTCGAGCGCGGGAGACAGCTGCGTCTCGCCCTGCGCGCGCACCTGCCGCAGCCCGAACGAGCCGGCATCGAGCGAGCCCTCGACGCGCGTGCCCTTGACCGGCGCGCTGACGAGCGAGATCACGCCGCCCGAGCTGTTGCCGTACAGCACCGAGAACGGCCCGCGCAGCACTTCCACGCGCTCGGCACCGGCGAGATCGAAGTGCGACACCTGGCCCTGGCCGTCGGGGCCGCTGGCCGGGATGCCGTCGCTGTACAGGCGCAGACCGCGCACGCCGAAGCCGGCGCGCGCGCCGAAGCCGCGCGAGCTGATCTGCAGGTCCTGCGCGTAGTTCCAGCGGTTGGCGGCCACGAGGCCCGGCACCCGCACGAGGCTCTCGGACAGGTGCACCAGGGGCCCGGCGCTGCGCATCTCGTCGCGCCCGACGGCGCCGATGGCATACGGCGCGTCGACCAGCGCACGCTCGACCACCGAGCCGGTGATCACGACCCGCGCCGCTTCGCCCGACACCGCACCCTGCTGGCCCGCCGCGCCGCCGGCCATGCCCAGCAGGAGGCAGGCCGCGGCGGCCGGAGGAAGCGGTCGCCGCCGCCGGGCCGCAGGCGGGGGCGCCGGACGCGCCCGAGGAAGCGGAACATTCATGCCATGACTCTCACGGATGCGCCCCCACCCGCCAAGCTAGGGCAAGCCCGCCGCCCTTGAGCCATCGGCGGCATCCCCGCCCGCTCCCCCTTGGGCGCGGGCAGCGCGCCGCTCCTGCGGCCCATGCGCTCGGCGCGGTCGTGCGCCGGCGCGACAATGCCGCGCATGAACGACGACCAGTTGCTGCGCTACTCGCGCCACGTGCTGCTCGACGACATCGGCATCGAGGGGCAGCAGCGCCTGCTCGCGTCGCATGCACTGGTGATCGGCGCGGGAGGCCTGGGCTCGCCGGTGGCGCTCTACCTCGGCACCGCGGGGGTCGGGCGCCTGACGCTCGTCGACCACGACACCGTCGACCTCACCAATCTGCAGCGGCAGATCGCGCACAACCTCTCGCGCGTGGGCCAGCCCAAGGCGGACTCGGCGCGCCAGACGATCGCCGCCATCAACCCCGACGTGCAGGTGCGGGCGCTGCGCCGGCGAGCCGATGCGGCGCTGCTGGCGCAGTGGGTGGCCGACGCCGACGTGGTGCTCGACTGCAGCGACAACTTCGCGACCCGGCACGCCGTCAACGAGGCCTGCGTGCGTGCCGGCAAGCCGCTGGTCAGCGGCGCGGCGATCGGCTTCGACGGCCAGATCTCCGTCTACGACAGCCGCGGCGGCGCCGGACCCTGCTATGCCTGCCTGTTCCCGCCCGGCGCGGCCTTCGAGGAGACGGCCTGCGCGACGATGGGCGTGTTCGCGCCCCTGGTGGGCATCATCGGCACGATGCAGGCGGCAGAGGCGCTGAAGCTGCTGGCCGGCGTGGGCACCTCGCTCGCGGGCCGGCTGCTGATGCTCGATGCGCGCGCGATGCGCTTCGACGAGGTGCGCATCGCCCGGCAGCCCGGCTGCCCGGTGTGCGGCAGCGCGCCGCAGGCGACCTAGGCGACGCCCGCGCGGGCGCGCCGCGTCAGGCCGCAGGCTGCGCCGGCGGGGCGGCGGCGGGCACCCCCTGCATGTGCCAGTCCACGAGGCGCCGCATCAGGCCGAGCGAGGCCCAGTGCAGCTGGATCAGGCCCAGCATGCCGTTGCGATGCATCTCGCCGACGACGTTGTCCGGCAACGCCAGCGCCTTCTCCTGGTCGACGGCGAGGAAGCCGTCGACCGTGTGCTGGCGACCGTCGGGCATCTTGGCGTCGAAGCGCATGTCGCGCAGCAGGTCGAGCTCGAGCAGCCGGCGGCCGAACGCACGCGTGGACTGCACGGCGCCCTCGAAGGTCTCGAGGTGCTGGCGCATGGCCTTGAGGAACTCGGCCGGCTGGCCCTCGGCGTCGAACAGCGGCTGGCCCTCGGCGCTGTTCGAGCCGGGCCAGGCGAGGTCGAGGCAGACCGCGAAGCGCTGCTCGTCCAGCCGGCCGATGCAGAACGGATAGGCCTGCAGCACCGCGGGCTTGTAGTGCGCGCGCCAGCCACGCGGCTGGCCGGGGACGTCCGCGTCGGTGAGGTACAGGTTCCGCTCGGCGGCCACGCCGAGCACGGCGATCGGCGCCACCTGGTCCCTGCCATCGGCCTCCTGGCCGGCACGCACGAACACGACCGGGTACTCCTTGCAGGCATCGGAGAACTCGCTCGCGGCGACGAAGATGGCGTTCAGCCGGTCGGCCACCGACCAGTCGGAGACGGGAAAGGCGACCTTCAGAGCGCGGTGCTGCGCCGGGTCCAGCGGCACCGGCTGTCGGTGCAGGTTCGGGTTGATCAAGCAGTCTCTCCTGCGGGAATGGAAGGGGTCTCGGCCGGCGCGACGAGCACCTTGTCGACGCGCTTGCCGTCGAGGTCGACGACCTCGAAGCGCCAGCCGCCCCACTGCACCGTGTCGGTGGTGCGCGGCAGGCGGCCGAGCAGCAGCATGATCATGCCGGCCAGCGTGTTGTAGCGGCCGCGGTCTTCCTCCGGCAGCTCGCGCAGCTCGAGCCGGTCCTTGAGCTCGGGCACCGGGATCAGGCCGTCCATCAGCCAGCTGCCGTCGGGCCGGCGCACGGCCCAGGAGTCCTCGTCGGCCGGCGCGGCGAACTCGCCCGTGATGGCCTCGAGCAGGTCGCGTTCGGTGATCACGCCCTGCACCGCGCCGTACTCGTCGACCACGAACACCAGGTCGGCGCTGCTCTTGCGGAAGTGGTCGAGCAGTTCCATGCCCGACAGCGTCTCGGGCACGAAGACCGGCGGCTCGATGATCGACGCGAGGTCGGGCGCCTCGCCCCGCGCCAGCGGCTGCAGCAGCCGGTGCAGGCCGAGCACGCCCACCACGTCGTCGAGCGAGCCGCGGCACACCGGCAGGCGCGTGTGCCCGCTCTCGGTGGCCCGCTGCACGAGTGTCTCGAGCGGGCCGTCGAGCTCGAGCCACTGGATCTCGGCGCGCGGGATCATCATCGAGCCGATCTGCCGGTCGTCGAGGCGGAAGACGTTGCGCACCATCTGGTGCTCCTGCCGCTCGATGATGCCGGCGTCGACGCCCTCCTCCAGGCTCGCGGCGATCTCCTCCTGGGTGACGGCGCGGGCGCTGTCGGCGCGGATGCCGATGAGCCGCAGGACGGCCTCGGTCGACAGGCTGAGCAGGCTCACGAGCGGCCGCGTCGCGGTCGACAGCGCCATCATCGGTGGCGCCACCAGCCGCGCAACGGTCTCGGGGTAGAGCTGACCGAGCCGCTTGGGCACGAGCTCGCCGAAGATGATCGTCAGCACCGTGATCAGCACGACGACGAGGCCCGTGGCCGTGTACCCCGCGGTCGCGGCGCCGACGCCGAACTGCGCCGTCAGCCAGGTTGCCAGCGGCGCGGCGAACGCAGCCTCGCCGACGATGCCGTTCAGCACGCCGATCGACGTGATGCCGATCTGCACCGTGGACAGGAACTTGGTCGGGTGCTCGTGCAGGTCCAATGCCGCCTGCGCGCCGCTCTCGCCGGCCTCCAGCATCACCTGCAGGCGGGCCTTGCGGCTGGCCGACAGCGCCATCTCCGACATGGCGAAGAGGCCGTTGAAGAGGATCAGCAGGAAGACGAGCGTGGGTTCCATGCGCACCGCACGCCGGGGCGGCGCACGAGCGCACGACCGGGGCGGAGAAGAGCCGGGGGCGGCAGCGTAGCAGAATCGCCGCATGGCGTGCCCCGTGCTTCCCTTCGTCATCCGCCTCCTGCGGCGGCACCCGCTGCCTCGCGTGCGGCCGGGCCGGCGCTGAGATGCTCTACCTCGTCGGCGACCTGCAGGGCTGCGACGACGCCCTCGAGCGCCTGCTGGCATCGATCGATTTCTCGCCCTCGCGGGCGCGTCTCGTGGTGCTGGGTGACCTCGTCAACCGCGGCCCGGGCTCGCTGGCCGTGCTGCGCCGGCTGCGCGGCTTCGGTGATGCGGCCACCTGCCTGCTGGGCAACCACGACCTGCACCTGCTCGCCGTCGCGCACGGCGCGCGCACGCTCCACCGCGGCGACACCTTCGACGACGTGCTCGGCGATCGCGAACGCGCCGCGCACCTCGAGTGGCTGCGACACCGGCCGCTGGCCTGCAAGGCGGCCGGCTGGCTGTGCGTGCACGCGGGCGTGGTGCCGTCGTGGAGCGCCGACGAGACGCTCGCGCTGGCCGACGAGGTGTCCGCGATGCTGCGCGGCCCCGGCCTCGGCGCCTTCCTGCACGCGATGTATGGCGACACGCCGCAGCGCTGGTCGTCCGCACTGCAGGGCGTGGAGCGGTGGCGCTTCGTCGTCAACGTGCTGACGCGCATCCGCTTCTGCACGCCCGACGGCGTGCTCGACCTCAAGACCAAGGAAGGTGCCGGCGCCGCGCCGCCGGGTTTCCTGCCCTGGTTCGACGTGCCCGGGCGCCGCACGGCGGGCCAGCCGATCGCCTGCGGGCACTGGAGCACGCTCGGCTTCGTCGAGCGACCCGACCTGCTCGCCCTCGACACCGGCTGCGTGTGGGGCGGCGCGCTCACCGCGGTGCGCGTGGACGGCGGCAGGCGCGAGCGGATCCAGGTGCCGTGCACGAGCCGGCAGCGCCCCGGCGGTTGAGCGGCCCGGCGCGGCGCGCGATCGCGGGGCGCTGACGTAACGTCACAAGTCGTGGGGCCGGTGCTAGAGTGCCGGTCGTCCCACTGCGCCGCGCGCCCAGCCCGCTCGCCACTCCTGCGCATGCGCCACGCGACACCGCCCCCGCCGGGCTTGCTGGACGGCGCGCACCTGCCCGTGGCGCTGGCGTTGCTCGGTGCCGCCGCGGCCTGGGTCGAACGGGGGCCCGTGCAGCGCGGGCTCCTTGCCGCGCTGCTCGCGCTCGGCGCGATCGGCGCCGCCGCCGCCGTGCGACGGCGCCGGCGGCAGCTTCGAGCCCAGGCCGATGCCGCACGCCTCGCCGCCGAGCACCGCATGCTGCGCGAGAGCGTCGAGAACAATCCGATGCCGTTCGCCGTCTACGACGACGAGGACGGCCTGATGGCCTGGAACAAGGCCTACGAGGCGACGCACGCGGAAGCCTTCAGGCGCCTGCGCCCGGGCGCCGACGGCCGGCGCGTGGGCTATGCCGACCTGATCCGCGTCACGGCCGAGGCGACGCTGCCCCCCGAGGCGGTGGACGAGCACGTCGCCGAGCGCGTGCGCCGCCAGCGGGAGGCCGACGGCGTCGGGGTCGACCGCGAGTACCCCGGCCTCGGCTGGATGCGGGTGTGCAAGTTCGCCACGCCGAGCGGCGCGGTGGCCGGCTTTGCCGTCGACATCAACGAGCTCAAGCAGAGGGAGGCTGCGCTGAAGGCGCAGATCGGCCTCAGCGAGGCGCTGGCGCGGCAGCTGCGCGAGCTGGCCGACACCGACGCGCTGACGGGCACGAGCAGCCGCCGGGCGTTCATGGAGCGTGCCGCCGAGGAGTTCCAGCGGGCACGCCGCTACGGCCACCCCCTTTGCGTCGCGATGCTCGACATCGACGACTTCAAGAGGGTCAACGACCGCCACGGCCACGGCTTGGGCGACCTGGTGCTCGCCCGCGTCGCGGCCATGGGCATGGCCCGCCTTCGCGACGGCGTCGACCATTGCGGCCGCCTGGGCGGCGAGGAGTTCGGGATCCTCCTGCCGGAGACCGACCCCGCCGGAGCCCAGGTGACTGCCGAGCGCCTGCGCAGCGCGATCCGCGACCTGCGCTTCGAGGCGCCGGCTGGCGACTTCGGGGTCAGCGTCAGCATCGGCATCGCGGCGCTCGCGCCCGCCGACACCGGCATCGCCGAGGTGCTCGAGCGCGCCGATGCGGCGCTCTACCGCGCGAAGGGCGAAGGCCGCGACCGCGTGGTGCTGGCCACCACCTGACGTCGCCCGCCGCGCGGCGGCCCGGCAAGGCAGAATCCGCGCTGTCGTTCCCGAGGAAGCGTGGCCGAGCGGTTTAAGGCACCGGTCTTGAAAACCGGCGACGGGCAACCGTCCGTGAGTTCGAATCTCACCGCTTCCGCCAGGCCGCAGCGGAGCCCCGGTGCCCTTCGCGCGGTCCGCCGCGAGGCCGTGCGTCTGTCCGGGAAGGTGTGCCTGCGTCGATCCCGGGCCCGGGCGTCGCGCAAACCCCCGCGGCGGATCCGCCCGCTGACACCGGGCCGCCTGTCCCGGGCCGGGTTTCAGGCCGCGGCGCCCGCCTTGCCGCGCTTCAGCGCCGTGACCTCGATCTCGATCTGCATGCGCGGGTCGGCAAGGCCGGCCGAGATCATCATCGCCGCGGGGCGGACCTCACCGAAGTACTTGCGAAGCACCGGCCAGCAGCGCGGGAAGTCGGCCCCGTTGGGCAGCACGTAGACGACGCGCACGACGTCGTCGAGCGAGGCATCGGCGCTCTTCAGCGCCGCCTCGATGTTCTTCAGGCACTGCTCGGTCTGCTCCTCCAGGCTCTCGGAGATCGTCATGCGCGCGTAGTCGAAGCCGGTGGTGCCGGACACGAAGACCCAGGGGTCCTGGCGCACGGCGCGGCTGTAGCCGATCTCGGCCTCGAACGTCGAGCCGGAGCTGATGAGCTGGCGTTGCATCGGAGGGTGTCCCTGGCTGCGTGCGCGGCGCCTCAGGCGCCGAAGATGTCCTGGTACGAGACGTACGCCGTCAGCAGGAGCACCGGCCCGACGACGATCCACCCGAGCCCGAACGGGATCGACGCGACGATCGCCGCGACGATGTAGATGACGCCCCACAGCAGGAAGGCGACGATGTTCTTGAGGCTCGCCGCGAAGCTCGCCTTTACGGCCTCCAGCGGCGGCTGCTGGCGGAAGACGATGAGCGCCGGCGCGAACCAGGTCGCCATCGTGAGCAGCATGCCCAGGATCAACCCGGCCAGCAGGGCCAGCATGCCCGTCCCGAGCGCGGCGAAGACGCCGCCGCCGCTGCCGGCCATGCCGCCCGCAAACAGGCCGAAGAGCGCTCCGAGCCCCAGCGCACCGACCGCGAAGCCGATGACGATGCCGGCCGCCAGCAGGATCGCGCCCAGCACCAGCAGCGGGGTCAGCCGGTCACCCTTGAAGCAGGTGAACAGGTCGCCGACCTCCAGCGCGCCGCCCTGCTCGACCTTGCGCGCCGCCAGCATCCAGCTGCCGATGAACACCGGCAGCAGCAGCGCGAGCGCCAGGCCTCCGACGATCGGGATGAACGACAGCACGACCACGATGGCGAGCAGCACGAGCGCCATCACGATCCACAAGCCCGCGGCCTTCGTGAAGAGCACCCACGCCTCGCTCCACCACGCCACGCCGCGCCCGCCATCCACCGCCCTCGGCTCGGCGCCGCCCGGGGTGGCACCCGTCAATGCGTCCATCGATTTCCCTCCGTCGCTCGTGAGCGGCCGAGCTTAGCGCAGGGGGTACCCTGCGGCAACGCGGACACGGGCCGGCCAGCCACCGGCTCGCACGGGCCCCGCACCCGGGGGGCGCGCTGCGTTGCCGGCCGCGCGGCGACTGGCGCATCGCTCAGCCCTGCGTCGCCACCAGGACCGAGTAGGCCTTGAACACGGCCGTGGCCGGCGTGCCGACCTCGAGCCCGAGCGCCTCGACGGCTTCATGGGTGACGCTGGCCGTGATGGCGGCACCGCCCGGCAGCGTGACTACGACCAGCGAAGACACCGCGCCTCGCTCGATGCGGGAGACCGTGCCGGCGAGCTGGTTGCGCGCCGAGAGCCGCCAGCCGGCGAAGTCGGTCACGAGCACGATGGCCGAGGCCTTCACGAGCGCGAGCGCCTCCTGCCCCTTGCGCAGCCTGAGCCTCTTCGCCGCGGCCGAGGTCATCGTCGCGGTGATCTCGTCGCCGGACTTGAGCGCGAGGGTCACCTGCACCGAGACGGGGCCGCTGTCCACCGCGGTGACGGTGCCCGCGAACTGGTTGCGCGCCGAAGTCTTCATCGACATCCTCCTGAGGAGCCCGTGCAACGCGGGCTGTCGTGCAAGCCGTTCCTCCTCGGCCTGCAGGAACGCGTGCTGGCGCGCCTGCAGGTCGTGCCAGGCCTCGAGCAGGCCGAGGCCGGCCCCGGTGAGACGGGTGCCGCCACCGCCCGCGCCGCCCGTCGTCGTCTCGAGCAACGGCTCGTTGGCCAGGTTGCAGGCCGTCTCCAGCAGCAGCCACGCACCCTTGTAGGAGAGCCCGGCGGCGCGCGCCGCGCGGGTGATGGAGCCGGTCTGGCGCAACGCGTCCAGCAGCGCGAAGAAGCGCGCATCGAGCCGGCCCGCGATGCGCAGGTCGGCCGAGATCAAGGAGCCGTCCGACCGGGAAGTTGCCATGCCGCGCGGCCCTCACGGCATCAGGGCCACGGTCTTGACCAGCACCCACACCGGCATGCCGGGCGCGAGCCCGAGGGCGTGCGCCGAGCGTCGGGTGAGGCGCGCGACGACGGGGCTGGCACCGACACGCACACGGACGAGCGCCAGGCTCTCGTGCTCGTCGCCGGCGATCTCCTCCACCGTGCCCTGCAGCTGGTTGCCGATGCTGGTGCCGGCCTGCGGCAGGCGCGCGAGACTCACGTCGCGCGCCAGCACGCGCACGCGCACGCGACTGCCGACGGGCAGGCCGTGATCCCGCGCCCAGAGGTGGAAGTCGGAGGAGACGGGCGTGGATTCACCCGGCGCCTCGGCCCCGACCGCAAGGCGGGCCAGCTGCCAGCGCGAGTCGCGCTCGGCAACGCACGCCTCCAGCACCACGCCGGCGCCTTCCTCGCGGGCGGTGGGCAGGTCCAGGCGTGCCATCAGGTCGGCCAGGCCACCGGCCGCGACGACACGCCCGTCGGACATCAGCACGAGGTGGTGGGCCAGGCGCGTCACCTCGTCGATGGCATGGCTCACGTAGACCACCGGCATCGACAGTTCGGCGTGCAGGCGGTCCAGGTAGGGCAGCAGCTCGGCCTTGCGCGCGGCGTCCAGCGCCGCGAGCGGCTCGTCCATCAGCAGCAGGCGCGGGCTGGTTGCTAGCGCACGCGCGATGGCCACGCGCTGCCGCTCGCCGCCGGAGAGCGTGTCGGGCCGTCGATCCATCAGGTGTCCGATGCCGAGCAGTTCCACCGGCTGGTCCAGGCCGACGCGGCGGGCCTCGGGCGCGATGCGCTTCAGGCCGTACTCGAGATTGCCGCGAACCGTGAGGTGCGGAAACAGCGCCGCTTCCTGGATCACGTAGCCCAGTGGGCGGCGGTGGGGCGGCAGGAACACGCCGCGCGCGTCGTCCTGCCACGCCTCTTCGCCCAGCCGCACGTGGCCGCGGGCGCGTTCCAGGCCGGCCAGCGCGCGAAGCACCGTGGTCTTGCCGCAGCCGGAGGGGCCGAACAGCACGCTGACCCCGCGCCCCGGCAGCGCCAGCGAGACGTCGAGCGCGAAGCCCGGCCGCGACAGCGCCAGCGCCGCCGAGATCATCCGGCGCCCCGCCGTCCCGCCGGCCGGTTCAGCACGTACAGGCTCACCAGCACGAGCATCGAGAACGCCACCATGCCGCCGGCGAGGCGGTGGGCCGCATCGAACTCCAGCGCCTCGACATGCCCGTACAGGGCCACCGAGAGCACGCGCGTCTCGCCGGGGATGTTGCCTCCGATCATCAGCACCACGCCGAACTCGCCGACGGTGTGCGCGAAGCCGAGCACGCTCGCGGTGAGCAGCCCCGGGCGCGCCAGCGGCAGCGCGACGGTGAAGAAGCGGTCCCAGGGCCCGGCCCGCAGCGTCGCGGCGGCTTCCAGCGCGCGCTCGGGAATCGCCTCGAAGGCCTGCTGCAGCGGCTGCACCACGAAGGGCAGCGAGTAGATGACCGACGCCACCACCAGCCCGGCGAACGTGAAGGGCAGACGTCCCAGCCCCAGCGCCTGCGTGAGCTCGCCCACCGGTCCCTGCGGGCCCATCAGCAGCAGCAGGTAGAAGCCGAGCACCGTCGGGGGCAGCACGAGCGGCATCGCGACCATCGCCGAGACGAACGGCTTCACCGCCGAGCGCGTGCGCGACAGCCACCATGCCAGCGGCGTGCCCGCGACCAGCAGCAGGATCGTGCTCAGCGACGCCAGCGATGCCGTGAGGCGCACGGCCTGCCAGTCGGCAGCGGTGAAGCTCGGCATCGCAGCGATGGTGTTGGCGCGAAGGGCCGAGGAGCCGGACCGGGCTCAACGCCCGTAGCCGAACGACTCGACGATGTCGCGGGCCGCGGGGCTCTTCAGGTAGGCGAGCAGCGCAACCGCGGCCGGGTTCCGCGCGCCGGCCTTGAGGAGCACGGCGTCCTGGCGGATCTCGGCATGGAGGTCCTGCGGCACCAACCACCTCGAGCCCCGCGCCGGCTGGCCGGGCGCCGCGACCTGGGACAGCGCCACGAAGCCGATCTCGGCGTTGCCGGTGGCCACGAACTGGAAGGCCTGCCCGATGCTCTGCGCCGTCACGATCCGGGGCGCCAGCCGCGCGTCCAGGCCGCGCGCCCTGAGCACCTGCAATGCAGCGGCACCGTAAGGCGCGACACCCGGGTTGGCGATCGCCAGCTTGTTGAAGCGGCCGGAGGCCAGCACGGCGCCCTGGTCGTCCACCAGGCCCGGTTGCGCGCTCCACAACACCAGGCGCCCGACGGCGTAGGTGATCGGCGTGCCCGCGACGGCGTGGCCGCTCGCCACGAGCTTCTGCGGCGTCTGGTCGTCGGCGGCGAGCAGCACCTCGAAGGGGGCGCCGGCGAGGATCTGCGAGTGGAGCTTCCCCGTCGCGCCGGGCGATGCCTTCACCGAATGCCCGGTGGCGGCGGTGAATCCCGCAGCGATGCGCTCCAGCGGCACCGCGAAGTTGGCGGCGACGGCGACCGACACCTCCCCCGCCCGGGCCGCGGCCGCGCCCAGCGCCGCCACGAGCGCCAGCAAGGCGATCCGGCGGCCCCGAACGCGGGCCAAGTCTCGCGGCATCGGAAGCTCCACGTTGTGTACCTTACTACACAACGATGCCGCGCCACTGCGCCTGCCGACGAGACCCTGCGACGAGTCGAGCCCGCTTGCGCGCCCGGGCGGCGCGCCCCGGCGTCAGTCCTGCAGCACGCGGATGCTGATCTCGTCCGGCTGGCTGTCCGCGAACGCCCGCCGCTGCGGCTTGAGCAGTTCCCGCGCCGACGCCGAGCCGAGTTCGCCGTGCAGTTCCACGGTCACGGGCTCCAGCGACATCGCGTCGGACACCGTGGAACCGAAGTTGCCCAGCGCCGCGTAGGCGGCGGCGAGCGCCTCGTCGTCGTCGCGGGGCACGGACTCCTCGGCAGGCAGCGGAGGCAGGCCCGCGTCGTCGCCATCCTCGAGCACCGCCGCCGTGCGGTAGGCATCGGCCTCGGCCTCCGGGTTGTGGTGCTCGCGGTCGATGATGGCCACGGCCATCTTCGAGCGCAGGTTGGCCAGCCCGGCCGCCGACCAGTTGATCACGAGGTTGTCGAGCTGGTCGTGCGCGCGGCGCAGCACGTCGAGCGGGATCTTGTGCAGGACCTTCAGCCCCTTCTTCGCGATGGCCTGCTCGACGAAGACGAGATGACGCATCGTCAGTCGCGTCTCGGGCATCTCGTTCAGCAGCGCGGCGAGCTCGGTGCGCACGAGCATCGTCTCTTCGTGGCGCCGGCGACGCTCGTTCTCGGCCCGGCTCACGCGCGCGGGCTCAGCCGGCGCCGGGCGCTCCTGGAGCACGACCTGCAACGGGCCGCCCTGCTCGCGCTTGAGCGTCACGTCATGCTGGAAGAAGGCAGCGGCCAGCTTTCGCACCGGTGCCAGCCATCGGGTGATCGTCGCCATCGGGATCGGACGGTGTTGGCCGGTCCACAAGCCGGCCCACGTCCTCTTTCGACGCGATCGCCGCCGGCCTTGAGGCCTGCTCGCGCCGCAGATGTTTCCAGCGGCGACAGGCCGCGGCCGGCGGTCGCGCCTGCTTACATCCTCGCTTCGGCCTCCCGCGGGCGCCGCCTGAGGCTAGGCGGCGCAGGTGCGGTTCTTGCCCGTGCGCTTCGCTTCGTAGAGCGCGGCGTCGGCCCGTTCGATGGCGGATTGCAGGCTCTCGCCCGTGCGCCAGGCGGTGACGCCGGCCGAGAAGGTGACGAACACCTCCTCGCCCTCGTGCAGGAACAGGCTCGCCGACAGGCTTCGCTGCAGTCGCGTCAGCGTCTGTTGCGCCTGCTCGACCGGCAGGCCGGGCAGCAGGACGACGAACTCCTCGCCGCCGAAGCGCGCCACCTGGTCGTCGGGACGCAGCCGCCGGCTCACCTCGGTCGCGAGCGCCTTGAGCGCCATGTCGCCGGCCGCGTGGCCCAGGCGATCGTTGAGCTTCTTGAAGTTGTCGATGTCGAGCAGTCCCACCGCGAGCGACGCTCCGGCGCCGGCAGCGTGCGCACTGGCCGCGGCGAAGTGCTGCTCCAGCCCGCGCCGGTTCGCGACCTGCGTGAGCGCGTCCGTGCAGGCCTCGTCGGAGAGGCGACGCAGCTCGGTCTCGAGGTCGCGCACGCGCGTCTCGAGTTCGGCCGCGCGCCGGCTGTCGCGCTGCAGGCGCTCGTGCGAGGCACCGATGGCGGTGCGCAGCTGGCGGCTGTCGGACAGCATGGCCTGCACCACCGACGCCAGGCCCTCGAGGCTGTCCGCGGCCTCGACGGCCGAGGCGTGGCGCTCGATCGCGAGCTCGAAGCCCCCGGCCTGCTGCTGCAGCGCCCCGACCTCGCCGATCATGCCGGCCAGCAGCTGCTTGAGCGCCGTGCGTGCGGCTTCGCGCTCGCGCTTCGCGGCGCCCTGGCGCGTGCGCGTGTCGGCGAGCATGGCGCTGGCCTCGCGCACGCTGCGCAGGTCGATGCCGTCGCCGAGCTGCGCGCGCAACGCCTCGCACTGCCCGCGCGACCAGCTCTCGTCCTCGCTGAGCTCGACCAGGCCCTGCGACATCTCGGCGCACAGCGCGATGAGCTGGCGCACGAGCTCGTGCCGCTGGCCGAACCACTGCCTCGCCTCGCCGCAGGCCGCCACGAGGGCCGTGTCGTCCTCGCCGCGCGGTTCGCCGGAGGCGGCCCGCTCGTCGCCCAGGCGACGCAACCTGCGGCAGAGCTCGGTCGCGCGCCGGTCGGCATCGCCCAGGCCGGCGCAGACGGCGTCGTTGAGCGCGGTCACGGCCGCGGCGTTGGATGGCGCGGCGCCAGACACCGCGGCGGCCGCGCGGCTGGGCACGCCGGTCGGGCCCGGCGCATCACCGGGCGCGGCCGGCGAGGCCGCCACGGCAGCCGCGCCGGGCACCGTCACCTCCAGCAGCGGCGCCGGCTGCGTCGAGCCCGCCGAGGCGGCCTCGCCCGACGCAGAGGCCGGGCCGAACTCGCCATCGTCGGATGCACGATCCGTTTCCCAGGCCTGCAGCAGCGAGGCGAGGCGTTGCGCCAGCCGCTCTTCGTCGCTGCGGCTGCCGTCGATCACCCGGAAGAGGCTCTCCTTGCGCCGCGCCGACGTCCACTGCCGGCTGCCGCGCTCGAGGTTTCGCGCCAGCCGCTCGACCAGCGCCGGCCAGCCGACACCTGCCGCGGCCGCGGCTTTCGCGCGCGGTGGCAGGCCGGCCTCCTCGGCGAAGGCCCGCGCGTAGTTCTCTGGCGTCGGTTCGAGCTGCGCCTGCGCCAGCCGGCGCAAGGCCCCCTTGGCCAGCACCGCGGTGCTGCCGGGCGCGCCCTGCTCGACCGCCATCGCGACGACCCTCCGCCCTCAGCGGTAGCGCCGCACCGAGCCGGACAGCTCGGCCGACGGGCCGCCCTCGTTCTCTGCGGCGCTGCCGATCCACGGCGCCTTGCGCGGCAGCACGGTCTGCTCGAGCCAGCGCGCCAGCTCGTCGGGCACGACGGCACGGCTGAAGAGGAAGCCCTGCATCACCGTGCAGCCCAGGCGGTGCAGCACCTCCATCTGGCGCAGCGTCTCGACGCCCTCGGCCACCACGCGCAGGCCGAGGGCCCGCGCCAGCGCGATGATCGCCGACACGACGGCCGAGCTCTGCGGCGTGATGCCGAGGTCGCGCACGAAGCTGCGGTCGACCTTGAGCTCGGAGATGGGCAGCGTCGTCAGGTAGGCCAGCGACGAGTAGCCGGTGCCGAAGTCGTCGATCGCGATCTCGACGCCGATCTCGTTGAGCCGGTGCAGCGAAGGAATCACGTTCTGCAATTCCTTCATCAGGTTGTCCTCGGTGATCTCGAGGCGGATCGCGCGGTGCGGCACGTTGACCGCGGTGACGCACTGGTGGATGTGCTCGACGAGGTCGCTGCGCTCGAACATGTGCGTCGGCAGGTTGACCGCGATCGAGTCGTTGAATCCGAACTGCTGCTGCCACACGCGCGCCTGCCGCGCCGCCTCGCGCAGCGCCCACTCCGACAGCGGCACGATGAGGCCGGTGTCCTCGGCGAGCGGGATGAAGTCTCCCGGCGGCACCAGCTTGCCGCCGCGCTCCCAGCGCATCAGCGCCTCCGCGCCCACCATGCGCGAGGCACGAACGTCGATCTTCGGCTGGTAGTGCAGCACGAGCTCGTTGCGCTCGATGGCGCGGAAGAGCGCCGACTCGAGCTCGAGCTTCTCGCGGCCGCGGCCGGCCAGGTGCGGGCTGTAGACCGCGGTGGCGTTCTTGCCCTGCGCCTTGACGGAGTACATCGCGACGTCGGCGTTGCGCAGCAGGTCGACCACCGTCTGGCCGTCGCGCGGGTAGATCGCGACGCCGACGCTCGCGGTGACGAAGCACTCCTGCCCGCCCAGGAAGATGGGGTCCCGCAGTGCCTCGAGCATGCGCCGCGCCACGGCCTCGGCATCGTGGTCTTCGGTGACCTCGGGCAGCAGGGCCACGAACTCGTCGCCGCCGAGGCGGCCCACAGCCTCGAGCGCACGGTGGGAGCGGCCGCCGACGCTGTCGATGGCGCCTTCCATCATCTGGTCGCTGTGCCGGACGCAGGCCCGCAGCCGGCGCGCCACCTCGACGAGCAGGTCGTCTCCCGCGCTGTGGCCCAGCGTGTCGTTGATGTTCTTGAAGCGGTCCAGGTCGATCAGCAGCAGCGCGCACTGATGCTGCATGCGGCGCGCCACCTCGAGCGCCCGCTCGGCACGCCAGATCAGCTGGCGCCGGTTGGGCAGGCCGGTGAGCGAGTCGAAGTTGGCGAGGTGCCGGATCTTGTCCTCGGCCTGCCGCCGGTCGGTCACGTCCTGCACGATGCCGGTGTAGCCGGCACCGTGCCCGTGCTCGTTGAACTCGGGCTCTGCCTCGACGCGCACGACCCGCTGTCGCCCGTCGCGCAGCACGAGCGGCACGTCCACGGCCACCACGGTGCTCTGGCGCAGGCAGGCATGCAGCGTGCGCAGCAGCGCCCGACGCTCGTCGGCAGGCACCAGGCGCAGCATCTTGCGCAGGCTGACGTCCTCGTGCGATCCGAAGCCGCACACGCGAAGGGCTTCGACCGACAGCATCACGCCGCGCTTCTCGTTGCGCCGCCACTCGAAGCTGCCCATGCGGGCCAGGTCCTGCGCCCGCGCCAGCTCGGACTTGCGGCGCTCCAGCTCCATGCGCGTGCGGGCGCTGCGGAGGAGGTAGCGCAGCCGACCGGCCAGCAGGCTCCACTGCGCCGCCTTGACGAAGAAGTCCGTGGCACCGGCCTCGTAGGCACGGGCGATCGAGGCGTCGTCGTCGAGGCCGGTCAGCATCAGCACCGGCAGGTTCTCGCTGCCCGGCAGCTTGCGCAGCGCGCGGCAGGTTTCGAAGCCGTCGAGCCCCGGCATGATGGCGTCGAGCACGACGACGTCCGGCGACCGCTCGGCGAGCGCCGCGAGGGCCTGCTCGCCGCTGGACGCCTCTGCGATCTCGAAACCCCGCTCGCGCAGGGCGATCGCCGTCAGCAGCAGGTTCACCTCGTCGTCGTCGACGAGCAGCACCTGCGGGCGCTCGGGCAGGTCGTCGAAGCCGGAGGTGGGCGCTGTCGTCATCGGGACCGGGCGGTTATCCGCGCAGGATAGTGCGCACCGCGGCGAGCGCCGCCTCGGCGAGCCTGATCAACTCCGCGACATCGTGGGTTTGTGCCGTGGCGCCCTGGCGCATGCGCTGCTCGAAGGCTTCGCAGGCGCGCGAGAAGGCCACCGCGCCCACGCTGGCCGAGGAGGACTTGAGCGTGTGCGCCAGCGCTCCGAGGACCTCGCCGCGCGGCGAGTCGAGCTCGGCGCGCATCTGCTCGATCTGGCGCGCGAGCGCCTTCTCGTAGGTGCTGAGCACGCGCGTGACGACCCCGTGCCGGCCATCCGGGTCCAGTTCGCGCAGCCGCGCGAGTGCGCCCTCGTCCAGCACCGACTCGGGTGAAGCCGGAAGGGTCGGCGGCGGGCTCATGTTCGGGGGCAACGGGATGCTGGGGTGCTGCATGCAGCGGGCGTGGGCCAGGGAGCGGCTCGACGAAGGCGGTGCGGTCGGATCGACGTTGTGGACGGATGTTCTGATGGCGGGTCGGCGCGTTCCGGCCGGCGTGGCGCGATGGGCGCATTGTCGTGCGCGCCGCCACGGGTGCACGCCCCGGGCGACACTGCCAAGCTTTCGGCTCGGGTGGGGCGAACTTGAGCCAAGCCACCCGGGCCGTCCGGACGCGCTTCGTACAATTTCCGTCATGGCGCGCTTCCCCAGGCTGCACCGGCCCCGCGTCGCGCGGCGCACCAGCCCCCCGCTGCTCGGATCGGTGCTCGCAACGGCGGCCGGGGCCTGTGCCGCGACCCCATCGACGGCCGGCGCCACGTCCGACGGCTGGATGCCCTGGCTCTTCGTGACGGTGGCCTTCGTCACGAGTTCGGCAGCGTTCTTCGCCTGGGGGCGCCTGCTGGCCCGTGTGCGCGACCCGGTCGCGCCCCCTTCGCCCCCTTCGCCCCCCTCCCCGCCTTCGCCGGCCCCGCCCCTGGCGCCCGCGGCCGTGCCGCCGGCGGAGACTGCCGCCCCTGACGACGCCTCCGGCATCGTCGACGCGATGGGTGGCGTGGTCGTGCTCGCCGCGCGGCAGCCGCAGGGCATCGCGGTCCTGTGCCTCAGCGGCCCTGCGCGCACCCTCTGGCCGCATGCCGGCGCCGGTTCGCCGCTGGAGACCCTGCCCGGCCTGAGCCCGGCAGCCCGCAGCGCGCTGGACTCGCTGGCGCCGGGGCAGGCCACCAGCTTCGACGGCTGGCGCCTGGCACGCCTGGCCGATGGCGCCGGGCTCGCTGCCCTGGCCGGCCCGGGCAGCCCGGCGCGTTTCCTCCTGAGCCAGGTGAGCGGCGCAGCCAGCGAGACCGACCTGTTCGGCTCGACCCTGTCGCACGACCTGCGCGCGCCCATCCGCGTCGTCGAGGGGTTCACCCGCATCGTCAAGGAGGACTACGGCGGGCAACTCGACCGCGTCGGCAACGAGCACCTCGACCGCGTGCTCGGTGCGGCAGCGCGCATGAACCTGATGATCGATGCCCTGCTCACGATGGCACGACTGTCGGCACAACCCCTGGCACGCCAGCCGGTGGACCTGTCGCAGCTCGCGCACTACGTGGTCGACGACCTGCGGCGCGGCGGCGCGACGCGCCAGGTGGAAGTGGACATCGAGCCGGGCCTCGCCGCCAGCGGCGACCCGACGCTGCTGCGCCTCGTGCTCGAGAACCTGCTCGGCAACGCCTGGAAGTACACCGCGCGCACCGAGAACGCGCGCATCGCCTTGCGCAACGTGCGCCACGACGGCCAGCGCGCCTTTGCCGTGAGCGACAACGGCGCCGGCTTCGACATGCGCTCGGCCGACCGCCTGTTCGGCCTCTTCCAGCGCCTGCACAGCGCCAGCGACTTCCCGGGCCACGGCGTGGGCCTCGCGTCGGTGAAGCGCATCGTCCGCCGGCACGGCGGCGACATCTGGGCCGAGGGCCGGCCGGGACACGGCGCCACCTTCACGTTCACTCTGGGGTGAGGCGGCGGCGCCTCGCGGGAGCCTCGCCCGGTGCCGCAAGCGGTGGGCTGGCCCTCCGTGCGGTCAGTGCATGGCCGCGCGGGCTGCACGGCCCCCCGCAGACCGCGCGCCCCGCTAATCCCCGCTGCGGGCGAGCTCTTCGACGGCTCCGAGCAGGCGCTCGGCCTGCGCCTGGGCGCTGATGCCGAGCTCGGCAGCCAGGCGCTGCAGCCGCGCGAACGCCGTCGTGCGCGTCAGCGAGTGCCGGTGCATCAGGATGCCGACGGCCAGCGGCACCGGATCGGAGAGGCCGTCGCGCACCACCGGCGCGGTCGGCGCGGCCAGCGCAGGCTCGGCCTTGATGCGTGCGAACGCGGCTTCCACGCCGGGCACGATCTGCCCGACATCGAGCGGCTTCACCAGGTACGCCAGCGCCCCGAGCCGCTGCACCTCGGCCACCGTCGCTTCGTCGGAGAAGGCCGAGAGGAACATGAACGGAATGCGGTACGCGTCGCGCAGCGTCGCCGCGACGTCGAAACCGCTCTTGCCTTCCATCCGGATGTCCAGCAGCGCCAGCTGCGGCCGGTGCTCCCGCGCCAGCAGGATGGCGTCGTCGCCGTTGTCGGCGTCGATGACCTCGTAGCCGGCCTGCGCCAGGCCGTGCGCGACGGTGGCCAGCACGAGCCGGTCGTCGTCGACGACGAGGATGCGGCCCTTGGAGGCCGATACGGGCGCCGGCCCGCCCGGGGCGGGGCCGGATGCGGTGGACATGCCCTGCATTGTCACCCAGGAGCCCCGACGCTCGCGCCCGGGGCAGGAGCGCGTGCGCCGGGCCGGCCCGCCGCGCCTCCAGCGCCGCCGGGACCGCCGGCCGTCTCGGGCTGGCGCACGCTGGGCGGCTGCAGGCACAGGGTCGCGACCACGTCGTTGCCCTCGGCGAGGAGCGAGAGCTGCGCCCCCCGCCGCGGCAGCAGCGCACGCACGAGGCCGAGGCCCGAGACACCCGCCGGCACGCGCTCTAGCGCGAACCCTTCCTTCAGCCGCCCGGTGGCGGCGATCCGGATGCGCACCTCCGCGCCGTCGCCGCGCACGTGGCAGCGCACCGCCGAGCCGTCGCCGTGCTTGACCGCGTTGGTCAGCAGTTCGTTGACGATGAGGGCGAGCGGAATGGCCTCGGCCTCGGGCAGCAGGTGCGGTGCCTCCTCGGTGGCGACCTCGATCGTGCGACCGAAGGTGCGCTGCACCGCCTGCGCGATCGAACCCACCAGCCGGGCCACCGCGAGCGGGCCGCCCTGCGCCGTCTGGCCGAGCGGGCCGCCGACCTGCAGGCCGTAGACCTGCGCAATCGCCTGCACCTGGCTCACCGCCTCGATCAGCACGCCGGCCACCTCGGGGCGGCGGTCGGCGTTCTGCTTCAGCAGCCCGGCGACGCCCTGCAGGTTGTTCTTGATGCGATGGTGCACCTCTCGCACCAGGACCTCCCGCTGCGCGATGGCCTCGCGCAGGCGCGCCTCGTTGGCGGCGCGTTGCTCGGTCACGTCGCTGGCCAGCAGCATCACCTGGCCGGCGTCGCCGAAGCCGTCGTCGGCCGAGCCGAGCGCGGCCAGCCGGCAGTCCCAGACGCGCAGGGCGCCCTCGGCGGGGGCCGCCGGCGACGCCGCCGCGCCCGGTGGCCCGGCACGCCAGGCATCGCGCCACTCGTGGGTGGCCGCCCCACCCGCCGCGACCGCGCCGATCCAGCCGGCCAGGGCCTCGCCCAGCGGCCGGTTCGGCAGGTTCGGCAGCGCGAGCAGCGCACGCTCGTTGCCGGCGCCGCCGTCGTCGATGCCGAACAGCGTCGCCGCCGTCCGGTTGATCTGCAGCAGCCGGCCACGCCGCGCGTCGAACAGCGCGATGGCCAGCGGTGCCGTCTCGATCAGCCGCTGCAGCGAGGCCTGCGTGCGCGCGATGCTCACCTCGGCCTGTCGCCGCCGCTCGATGTCGAGGAACGCGAAGGTGAGCTGCGTGTCCCCGGTGTCCAGCGTCCCCGCCACCGCGTTGCCGACGACCCAGAACTCGCGCCCGTCACGGCCGCGCAGCCGGCACTCGAACGTGTCGATGCGACCCTCGCGGGCCCGCTGCCACCAGTCGGTGCGGCGCAGCGGGTGGTCGGCTTCCGGCGTGGCCACGGTGCTGATCGGCTCGCCGACGAAGTCGGCCAGCTCACCGGCGAACATGCGCCGCGCCGAGCGGTTCATCCACTCGATGCCCTCGGCGCCGACGGTGACGATGCCCACCAGCACCGAGTTGAGCACGGCCCGCGTGCGCTCGGCCTGCGCGGCCAGGGCTTCGCGGGCACGGTGCCGCTCGTCGACGTCGACGAACGAGCAGATCGTCGTCAGCCCGGGCTCGCCCGCATGCACGTCGGCCAGGCCCTCGCCCTCGAGCAGGCGCACCGCCACCTGCACCCAGCGCAGGCTGCCGTCGCGATGGCGGAGCAGCCGCTCGTCGGCGAAGCGCCCGGACTGTCGCAGGGCCGTCGCGACGCGTGCCTCGAAGTCGACGCAGGCGCGCGCGTCCTCGTAGAGCTCGGCCGGGTCCAGCGTGCCCAGCTCGGGCACCGCGTAGCCCGTGAGCTGCGCCATCGCCTGGTTGGCGCGCACGATGCGCGCACCCCGCTGCACCACCATGCCCACGTCGGACAGGTTGAACACGAGTTCGCGGTCGGACAGCGCACGCTCCAGCTCGGCCTGCTGGGCCTTCAGGCGCGTGATGTCGGTGAGCACGGCCACGGCCTCGGTGGCGTCGCCGCCGCTGTCGGCCCGGCGCACCGACAACGCCACCCAGCGCGCGGGCGAAGGCGGCAGCGCCGCCGGCAGGCCGCCGGCCTCGGCGGCCGGCGCGGCAGCCAGCTCGAACTCGACGTCGTAGCGGCGGCCGCTGTCCAACGAGATCAGCGCATCGGCCACCACGTCCTCGGGCACGCCCTGGCGGCCGAGGATCTCGACGAGGGACGCCCCGGCCGCCGCTCCCGCCTCGAACCCGAGCATGCGTTCGAACGGCCGGTTGCAGCGCACGAGGGCCGGCCCGCGCAGGTAGGCGATGCCTGCCGTGGAGCTCTCGAGGATCGTCGTGAGCTCGCGCAGCAGCTGCGCGTTGCGCCGCTGCGCCAGCTCCTGCTCGGTGACGTCGATCGTGACGACCGAGGTGGTGCTGCGCCCCGCCGCGAGCACGCCGGGCTCCACGCGCGTGAGCAGCCAGCGCACGCCGAGCTCGGCGTGGCGCACGGCGTAGCGCACCTCGATGCGGCGGCCCTCGCGCAGCGCCTGCTGCAGCCGCTCGTAGTCGGGAAGCGAGTCGGCCAGCACCAGCTCGCGGCTGATGTGGTGCAGGGCGCTGCGCGGCGCCAGGCCGCCTTCGGCCTCGCGCAGGCGCGGCGTCGCGCTGGCGGCGGGCGCGTGCCGCGACTCCAGCCAGCCCCGCGCCGGGTCGAACGTGGCCACGCCGATGCTGGCCGTGCTCATCAGCATGCCCTTCTCGAGCTGCGCGAGGTCGCGCTCGTCCTCGGCGCTGCGGTCCTCGACGACGGCCATGACGCGGCCGCTCGCCGCGTCGACGCCCGGCAGACCCGGGGCACCGGAAGGCGCCGCCATGCGCGCCAGCCGCGCGACGAGGCGCCGGCTGCGGCCGCCCGACAGTGGCACGAGCGCGGTGCGCACCATCACCGGCGCGCCCGGCACGAGCGCCGGGTGCGCCCGGCCGCCGTCGGCCGCGTCTTCCCAGCCGAGCAGAAGCCGCAGCTCGGGTGCGGCGTCGCCGAGCACCTCCGGCACGCGCTCCACCAGCGTCTCGAACGCCGCGTTGGAGCGCACGATGAGCCCGTCGTCGTCGTAGACCAGCATGCCGGCGCCGGCGAGCTCGAACCACTGGTCGAGCTCGTCCTCGCCGCGCCGAACCTGTTCGCGGGCGCGGCTCTCGAAGCTCAGGTCCTGCATCAGCGCGAGCCATCTCGGCGCCGGGCCGGCGTCGTCCGGCCGCGCACCGGCGTCGCGCCCGGCAGCGGTGGCCGGTGCCGTGGCGCCAGTGGCGCCCGCCGGCAGCGGCTGCAA